>ERZ891134.18-NODE-18-length-152377-cov-10.398150_pt1 | contig 152377 bp, 150 predicted proteins | sample MGYA00520888_ERZ891134 | MGnify/ENA primary metagenome ERZ891134 (study PRJEB32303, sample SAMEA104408692) | aquatic metagenome | biome: Brackish water; feature: Coastal; material: water | place: Baltic Sea | collected 2014-10-23 | depth 10 m ... | reverse complement strand
GCCGTTCAAGAGGTTGCGTCTTCTGAAATTTCGAGTTACGGGTCAATCGAACCCGAGGTGTTCTCTGAACAACTCGTGCGCTTGCGCGGGATCGTAGAAAAGCCAACCGCTGAAGATGCGCCATCGAACCTCGCCGTGATGGGCCGTTACGTTTTCACCCCAGCGATTTTTGATGTCCTTGATCAGGTCAAGCCTGGTGTTGGCGGGGAAATCCAATTGACTGATGCGATCGCGTTACTTCTTGCCGACCACGACGTCTACGGCTGGGTCTTCAGCCACGGTCGTTTCGATATTGGCAACAAGCAGGATTACCTGCGGGCCACAGTCGAACTCGCTATTGAGCGTGAAGATTTGGGCCCGGAATTTCGCGCCTTCCTTATCGACCTTGTCGATACGCGCCTGCGGTGATCGAACTTCGTGAAGCTCGCGACTACGTCCTTTCTGGATGTCTTCCGAATGATCACATTGTTGTCGCGCTGAACGACGCTCTGGGCTGCGTAACTGCCGAAGCGGTTGTTGCGGCTGAACAAGTTCCACCATTCGCAAATACCGCCGTCGATGGATATGCCGTCGACGCCGCTGACACGGCAACGGTTCCGGTCACTCTCCGGGTTACTGGAACAGTTCGTGCCGGCACGTCGGGTACGGATTCGCCAGTTGAAACTGGCTGCGCGGTTCGAATCATGACTGGTGCTCCAGTTCCGCCCGGGGCCAACGCAATTGTGATGGTTGAAGACACCGAAGGTTCTCCCGAGGGCGACACCGTCGTGGTGACTGCAACGGCAACTGTGGACCAACACATTCGTCCTGCCGGTGACGATGTGAATCCCGGCGATCCTGTGATCGCTGTCGGGACGGAACTGACTGCTGCGCACCTCGGCGTTCTGGCAACAATCGGAGTGACGCATATTGCGGTAGTGCGTCGGCCAGTCGTCGGAGTGATTTCAACTGGCGATGAACTCATCGACGATGGTTCGCCCTTGGCTCCGGGGCAGATCCGTGATTCAAACCGACTGACGCTGCGCAAACTTCTTGAATCTCATGGCTTTGACACCGTTGATCTTGGGCTCGCTCGAGACAATGAGCAGGTCATCGAATCCGCAATGCGTGCCGGTGCCGAATCCTGCGATGCAATTGTGACCACTGGCGGTGTGAGTATGGGCGACTTTGATTACGTCAAGGTCGTCCTCGATCGAATCGGCGATATGCGTTGGATGCAGATCGCGATCAGACCGGCGAAGCCACTTGCATTCGGAACGTTGACTCGTTCGGACGGCACTGCGGTGCCCGTTTTTGGTCTGCCGGGAAACCCTGTTTCATCGATGGTGAGCTACGAGCTCTTTTGTCGGCCGGGATTGCGAAAAATGTCGGGCTTCGGCGACGACAATCTCGATGTAGGGATGATCAACGGGGTGCTCACCGAACCGCTGAGGCGCCGCGCCGACGGGAAAACCCATTTCGCCCGAGTCGTATGTGAATGGGATGACGAGAGCTCCGCATACAAGGTGCGCTCCGCTGGTGCACAGGGCTCACACCACATGGCGGCGATGGCCGCAGCCAACGCGCTGGCCGAACTTCCCGATGGCGACACGCTCGAAACTGGTTCCACCGTGCGCGTCCGCCTGCTTCGCCCGTAACCTCCTGTTATGGCTGCCGAACCAACATCCCTCGTTGACGGGTTTGGTCGCGTCCATCGGGATCTTCGTATCTCGGTCACCGATCGTTGCAATTTTCGCTGCACCTACTGCATGCCCGCCGAAGGTCTCGACTGGATGTCACGAGACGACTTGCTTACCTACGAGGAACTCACTCGGGTTGCTCGGGTTTGTGTTGAGCGTTTCGGATTCGACGGAATTCGTCTGACGGGTGGAGAACCGACCGTTCGAGCAAACCTCCCGGTATTGATTGATCAGCTGTCGTCACTTGGAGTCGATCTGTCACTCACGACGAATGGCACAACGCTCACCAATCTGGCGCCGGCTCTGGTGTCGGCCGGGCTTGAGCGCATCAACATTTCGCTTGATTCGTTGAAGCATGAACGTTTCGAACAAATCACGCGTCGAGATGAACTCGACAAGGTGCTTGAAGGTATTGATGCTGCGGTTAGCGCTGGCTTAGCGCCCGTAAAGATCAATTGCGTCGTTATGCGTGGTGTGAATGACGACGAAATCGTTGACTTTGCGCGGTTTGGTCGCGAACGCGGTGTCACTGTTCGTTTCATCGAATTCATGCCACTCGACGCGCAAGGAGAGTGGACCAACGAGCAGGTCGTCACCAAGGCCGAGATCGTTGCGGCAATCGGCGACGTCTTCCCGTTGGAACCAGTCGCTGAGCGCGAAAGCGATCCGGCGGCGCGCTGGCGTTATGTCGATGGTGGCGGTGAGTTTGGCGTCATCCCCAGCGTTACCGAAGCATTTTGTGAATCGTGCGATCGTGTTCGTCTCACCGCCGACGGAATGCTTCGACATTGTTTGTTTGCAACTCGGGAACTCGATCTCCGCACGCTTCTGCGCAATGGCGCAACCGATGACGACCTCGCGGAAGCGGTTACTGCCGAGGTCGGCGCGAAGTGGGCTGGTCATCAGATCAACCAGGTCCACTTCATCCGGCCATCACGATCGATGAGCCAAATCGGCGGGTAGCAGCGAAATTCTGGTCGGTTACTTTCGTGCCGATGGCGCAAAGCGAATGTCGAGAGAGCGCAGATACGTCTGCAAACCGGCATCTTGAATCGGAATGATCCACGCCTGTTCGCCTGATTCGTTGTAGTGCGCATGCCACATGCCCGGCGGAGTCACGAATGCTGAGTGCGGTTCCCAGTCGACGCGAATCGGGTCGATGATTTCCCCGTCCTCATCAACAGAACGGCCTACGAGCGTGTAGCAACCCGGCTTGCAGTCGCCGACAAGGTCGAGCGCTGCAGATTGATGTCGGTGCGGGCGTTGCACCGCACCCACTGGAAGTAGTCCATACATCGCCCACAACACATGCGTGACGGTTTGTGTCATGTCGTTCGGTGTCGTGTTGAGAAGAATCGACAAACGATTTCGGTCGGTTGCGCGAGGTGACAATTCGACATCGGTAAGTTCGGCATGCACACGCTCAGCGGGAAATCGAGTTGGATCGAATTTCGCGTGCGTTGGAGCGACACCGAGATGACGAAGTAACGGTTCGTCGGTGACCCAGTACATGGTGGTGTCAGTTGTCGCTCGGTGGACGGTGGCCGAATTGGCAGGGAGGACAAAAAAGTCGCCTGCGCCCCATTCGAGCTCGCGGCCGTTCACGATCGAAACACCGCTTCCCGAAATCACGTGGTAGAGCTCTGACGTAGCGACTGGAGCGGTGTCGACCGACGCGCCAGGAGCAATTCGAATGAACGAGGTGAGTAACGCGGGCGATGTTGCCGGACCATCGGTGATCGATAGTTGTTGTGAAAGGTCGAACGGAATGATGCCGGTTGCGACTGCTTGGTGCCGGGCGGCGGGGAAGCGCTCCATCGCGACTGGCGGGATGCGTCCTGAACCAACGGGGTTCGCCGCTCGGGAGTATTCGAAGTAATTCGATTGGCCGGACCAATCCTGATCATCGAGACCCTCGGCTGATCCGCCCATCACCAATGTCGGTTCCATCGCTTCAGTCTGCCTTCTCGCCCGGGTTCACGCGAGGGGAGAGGCCTAGGATTGGGTCATGTCTGACCGTGGTCTCACCCATCTCGATCCTCTGGGCCGTGCCCGGATGGTCGATGTCACGCCCAAAGACGTCACCCACCGCCGGGCGATCGCTCGTAGTCGGGTGCATATGACTCCTGAGACAGCGTCGTTGGTTGCCCGGGGGGCAATCAGTAAAGGTGACGTTTTGTCAGTGGCGCGCGTTGCTGGCATCCAGGCGGCCAAGCGCACCTCAGATCTCATTCCGCTTTGCCATCCGCTGATGATTGGTGGTGTCTATGTGAACTTTCGCATTGAGGATGACTTCATCGAGATCGAAGCGCAGGTCGAAACCGTTGATCGCACCGGCGTAGAGATGGAAGCACTCACCGCGTGTTCTGTTGCGGCGTTGACCATCTACGACATGTGTAAGTCCTCGGATCGTTCGATGGTGATCGGCGACATCGCGCTTTGGGAAAAGACCGGTGGGCGTTCCGGTGTGTATCGACGTGATCCAGATGCGTCTTTAGGAGATGACGTTCTTGGTGGCTCCTTCACGGGAAACTCAGAGAATGACGAAAATCGCTCGGTGTGACCGATTTGTTGAACCGGGGTTATGTCATACAGAGCAAGGAAAATCAGGGTTATTGCCGGCGGCTCGTTGGAGTCTGATTGGCGGCCTGTAGTAGAACCGTAACGTTCTCATTCACCCGATGGACGCTTACCGGCAACCGTTTCGCAACGAGAAACCTGCCAAAAGTCCCGTCCCGATTTCTGCGAGGAAGGTCACGTCATGACGATTCTGGTGCTCTTTGTGCTCGCAGTTGTTTGGGCGGTGTATCTGGTTTCGTGGATTCGTTCCCGTACCGAGCACACTCGAGTGAACTCAATCAGTTCGTTCTCAAATCACCTTTCAATCCTCGAGCGTGCCGCACCTGGTTCGACATCGCCTGTCGCACCCGTTGCATCGGGCACGACCACGCTTCGGGGTAGCGAGTACTTCGCTCCGCACCGACCGAAGCTCTCGCCGCAGAGGAAACGCCGTCGCGACATCCTGTTCGGCTTGGCCGGAGCCACCGGTGTCACCCTTCTTGGTGCATTCGCTTTCGGCGGCCTCATGATCCTGTTGTTCTTCATCAGCCTTGGCGCCTTTGGTGGCTATGTGGTGTTGCTCGCCAATGCCCAGAAGCAAAAGCTCGAGCGACAAGCCAAGGTCCGGTACATGCAAGACAATGGCGGGGCACTGCCCGGAAAGGCCGGCGCTACTCCGGCCGCATTCGATGACAACGAGGAAGCCTTTCCTCGGATGTTCGTCGTCGGCGGCAACTGACCCTTCTGGATCGTCGATTCCGTGGCGGTTCGTACCGTCCGGTAGATTGACGACCCCTGCGGGGGTGTAGCTCAGTTGGCTAGAGCGCTACGTTCGCAACGTAGAGGTCGGGAGTTCGATTCTCCTCACCTCCACCGCATTGGCCCGGTCCTCGTGACCGGGCCTTTCTCTTTTTGGCTGGGGCCACCAATCTGCCTGTGTCTGAGTGGAGGCTGGGGGATTAGCGTCTCGCCTATGCCGACCTATCGCTCACGTACCACCACCCATGGCCGAAACATGGCCGGAGCCCGAGCTCTCTGGCGCGCCACGGGCATGACCGACGGTGATTTCGATAAGCCGATCATCGCGATCGCGAATTCATTCACTCAGTTCGTGCCCGGTCACGTACACCTGAAGGACATGGGTCAGCTTGTGGCGCGAGAAATCGAAGCCTCAGGTGGCGTTGCAAAGGAGTTCAACACCATCGCTGTTGACGACGGCATCGCGATGGGTCATGGCGGCATGCTCTACAGCCTTCCCAGCCGTGACCTCATCGCCGATTCGGTCGAATACATGGTGAACGCACATTGCGCCGACGCACTCGTGTGTATTTCGAACTGCGACAAAATCACTCCAGGCATGCTCATGGCGGCACTTCGCTTAAATATTCCGGTGGTCTTCGTTTCAGGTGGCCCCATGGAAGCGGGCAAGACGCGTCTTGCCGGCGCTGAAGTCAAAGTCGATCTGATCTCGGCAATGCAGAAGGCTGGCGATCGCAATGTCAGCGACGAGGACGTTGAACTCGTTGAACGTTCAGCATGTCCCACATGTGGTTCGTGCTCGGGCATGTTCACCGCAAACTCGATGAACTGCCTTACCGAAGCACTGGGACTTTCACTTCCGGGTAATGGAACGCTTCTGGCGACCCATGCCGATCGGGAGCAACTGTTTTTGCAGGCGGGTCGAACAATCGTCGATCTCGCAATTCGCTACTACGAGAAGGACGATGACTCCGTCCTTCCCCGGGTAATTGCCAACAAGACAGCATTCGAGAACGCCATGGCACTCGACGTCGCTATGGGCGGCAGTACCAACACTGTTCTACACATCCTCGCTGCTGCCCACGAAGGCGAAATCGATTTCACGATGGCGGATGTCGACGCGCTCAGCCGTCGCTTGCCGAACATTTGCAAGGTTGCACCCTCTACCGAGAAGTACCACGTCGAAGACGTTCACCGTGCCGGTGGTGTCCCCGCAATCCTCGGAGAACTTGAGCGCGCCGGACTTATCGACGCGACGGCACCAACCGTGCACAGCTCTTCACTGAAGGCGTCACTCGATGAGTGGGACATCATGCGCGATACCTGTACGGCTGAAGCGCGCCATTTCTGGAGTGCTGGCCCGGCGGGTATCCCCACACAGGTCGCGTTCAGTCAAGACACGCGTTGGCCCTCCCTTGACGACGACCGCGAGAATGGCTGCATTCGTTCGGTTGAACACGCGTACTCAACCGAAGGTGGCCTCGCGGTTCTCTTTGGAAATCTTGCTGCCGACGGTTGCATCGTCAAGACCGCTGGCGTCGATGAATCCATCTTTAAGTTCACAGGCACCACTCGCGTCTACGAAAGCCAAGATGCTGCTGTCGAAGGCATCCTCAGCGAAGAAGTCGTTGCCGGCGAGGTCGTCGTTGTTCGCTATGAAGGTCCCAAGGGCGGACCAGGTATGCAAGAGATGCTCTATCCAACGACGTTCATCAAGAGCCGCGGGCTAGGCGAGAAGTGTGCGCTTCTCACCGATGGCCGTTTCTCTGGTGGAACCGCGGGCCTCTCGATCGGGCACGTGTCGCCAGAGGCCGCCGAAGGTGGCCTCATCGGGTTAGTTCACACCGGCGACACCATTACGATCGATATTCCTGCTCGTTCAATCACGCTCGATGTTTCTGATGAAGAGCTTGCGAAGCGCAGGGCGGCCGAGGAAGCACGCGGAGCCGACGCGTGGACCGCAACCAACCGAGACCGCACGGTTTCTCTTGCGCTTCAGGCCTATGCCGCAATGACGACGTCAGCCGCACGAGGCGCAGTCCGCGATCTGTCTCAACTCCACCGCAACTAGAACTCGGTGTGAATCACACGTCGTTGAATTGTTGAACGAGACGTGACCGATACAGCTTGCCGGCGTCGCTTCGGGGCAACTCGTCGACAATGAAGACTCGCTTCGGAGTGAGTTGTGACCCGATGGCCTCTCGGCAATAGTCGATCGTCGACGTGATCATCGCGTCGGGGGCGGCGCCATCGGAGATCACGATTGCTGCGGCCACGATTTCGCCGAGGTCGTCATCCGGAAGGCCAAAGGCGGCGCCGTCGATGACGCCAGGAGCTGCAGCCAGTGCCTCGTCGATTCGGGCCGGATAGATATTCACGCCACCGCTATTGATGCACTCGGCTGTTCGGCCTGAAAGGTAGAGGTAGCCGTCGGTATCGATATGGCCGCGGTCGCCGACCGTGTACCAATCGCCGCTTTCGTCGTAGGTCGTGGCGGTCTTTTCGGGGTCTCCGTGATAGCGAAACTTGGAAGCGCTGAAGAACCACACGGTTCCGACTTCATCGGCGTCGGCGGTTGAGCGATCGTCGTGACGAATACGAATGCGTTCGGGATCGACGCGTCCCACGCTGCCTGGGTGTGCGAGCCACTCCTGCGGTGTAATCCATGTACCAGGACCTTCGCTGGCGGCATAGATCTCGTGAATCACCGGCCCAAACCACTCGAACATCGACTGTTTCGTGGCGACGGTGCAAGGGCCAGCGCCGTGGAGAACAAATCGAAGCGTCGAGACATCGAATAAGTCGCGATCAGGAACCGTCAGCATGCGATTGAACATGGTGGGAACAAAAAAGGCGTGTGTAATCGAATTGTCGGTGATGAGTTCAAGGGCTTGATGTGGTTCGAATCGGTCCATGAGTACAACGGTGACGCCCGCGCCCAGAGGCCATTCCAAACACAATCGGCTCGGGCCAGAGTGGTAGAGCGGCGCAGTACAAAGCATTGAGTCGCCGTTGTCGCCATCCATTCCAAACATGGCAACCATCGCCGTGCCAGCAGCGGCGGCGGACGCGGAGGGTTGGGGGTCGTGGCGAACGCCTTTCGGACGGCCGGTGGTTCCTGAGGTGTAGATCATCTGCGTGCCACGAGGACGCTCCGGTGCGGGCGCAGAAACTGACGAGAGCGTGTCATCCCACGAATCAAAACCATCGATTGGTCCACCAATTGCGATTCGAAGTACGAGCGAATCAGGAGCACCTTGAGCTTGATGGGAAAAGACCGATTCCGCGACGAGTGCTTTAGCGCCGGAATCCTCGAGTACGTACTGGACATCGTCTGCTTCAAGATGCCAATTCACGGGAAGCAACGTGACGCCCGCACGTAGTGCTGCTTCGTAGGTGACCATCCATTCCGGTCGGTTCCGGCAAAGCAACGCAACGACATCACCAGATACCAGGCCGGCTGTAGCGAAGGAAGCGGCGATGGCATCGACATCGTGATCAAGATGGCCGAAAGTCATCACGCTCCCGTCAGTGGTGATGATGGCGGGACGATCGGGATCGCGTTGCGAAATTGCGGCGATCTCTCGACCGATGCTGTGGAGTTTCTCGTCGATCACGTTGATCCTGGTGCGCTGGGAGAACGTTGTTGAGAGTGATGGTACCTCGGCCCTCATGTTCAGGGACTTCGAAAGTAGGCGAAAACAACAAAGGCCCCGCCGAAGCGGGGCCTTTGTACTGCAGAACTGAAGATGATCAGGAGAGACGCTCGATGATCATCGCCATGCCCTGGCCGCCACCGATGCACATGGATTCCATGCCGATGGTGCCGCCAGTGTCTTCAAGGCCGTTGAGGAGCGTGGCCATGATGCGGGCGCCGGTCATGCCGAACGGGTGACCGAGGGCGATAGCGCCGCCGTTCACGTTGAGCTTGTCCCAGCTGATGCCGAGATGCTTGGCCGACGGAACAACCTGCGCCGCAAATGCTTCATTGATCTCGACGAGGTCGATGTCGTTGATGCTCATGCCGGCGCGAGCCATTGCCTGACGGCACGCCTCGACTGGACCAAGGCCCATGATCTCGGGGTCGATTGCGCTCACGCCCGAGGAGATGATGCGGGCGATCGGGGTAAGGCCGAGTTCCTTGGCTTTGGTGTCGCTCATAACGATGACAGCAGCAGCGCCGTCGTTCAGCGGGCAAGCGTTACCAGCGGTGACGGTTCCGTCGGGGCGGAACACTGGCTTGAGCTCAGCAAGCTTTTCCTTGGTGGTTCCGGCGCGAATGCCATCGTCCTGCTTGACGACAATGGCATTGCCATCGGCGTCGACAGTGTGGATAGGGGTGATCTCGCGTTCAAAGAAGCCACGCTCAAGCGCTGCGGTTGCACGCTGCTGTGACTGTGCGGCGAATTCGTCCTGCTCTTCACGCGAGACGTTTTCGAACTGTGCAACGTTCTCTGCGGTCTGGCCCATGCCGAGGTAGTAGTCGGAGATGCCACCGTCGAAGGCGGTCCAGACCGGAGCGCCACCGGTGGCGCGCTCGGCGGTGCGAGCCTCGGCTGCTGCCATGCGTGGGTTATGCGTGCCGGGAAGACCGTCGGACATGCCGAGACCGAACTGGCTCACGGTTTCAACGCCAGCAGAGATGAAAATGTCTCCTTCGCCGGCCTTGATCGCATGTGCAGCCATACGAATGGTCTGGAGTGATGACGAGCAGTAACGGTTGACGGTGACGCCAGGGATGTGGCCCATGCCGGCGAGTTCAGAAACAACGCGGGCGATGTTGTAGCCCTGGGCACCTGCGGGCTGCGCGCAGCCAAGCATGATGTCTTCGACGAGGGACGGGTCGAGTGATGGCACCTTGTCGAGAGCGGCGCGGATGATCGTCGCGGCGAGGTCGTCAGGGCGAACCTGTGTAAGCGAACCCTTGTGGGCACGACCAATGGGTGAACGGGCGGTCGAAACGATGACTGCTTCGGGCATGACGGCTCCTTGATGCACGGAACGCCGGAAGGCTCCGGCGGGCAGGGCCTGATCGGGCCCTTGGTCGGAATTGTCTATCGCAAGGAACCTACTGAGCGGTAACTATCCGGCGAGAAGGCGTGCGGGGGGCGGAAGCGTGGGGTAGAACCGTCTTCATCCGTCTCCCCGAAAGGCCTCGATCGCTCACTGCGGTCGGAGGGCCGAGGTGAATTCAATGGCACTTGATCTCCGCAACTTGCTTGACCCGAACACGACTGCGGTCGTTACCTCCGAGTGTCAGAACGGAGTCCTGGGGCCCGAGACCTCCTTGCCGGAACTCGCAGCCGCCGCTCGGGTCCAGGCCATACCGAATGGAGCTCGCCTGTTGCACGCCGCGCGTGTTGCCGGAGTGCAGGTTGTTCATGCGGTGTTCTGGCGTCGTCCGGACTACCGCGGCGGCAACACCAATGGACGCTTGTTCGTCGCAATGCAGAAACACGGTGCGGTGGCGATGGAGCCCGGCAGTCATTTGGCGATGCCAATCGAAGAGTTCAGTCATTCTCCAAGCGACATGGTCTTGGGTCGGTATCACGGTCTCGATCCCATGGGCGGAACCGATCTTGACCCAGTGCTTCGAAACCTCGGAGTGAAGACAGTCGTGGTAATCGGGGTTTCCGTGAACGTTGCACTGTTGGGTCTGTCGATTGGATTGGTGAATAACGGCTACCAGGTTGTGGTGCCACGGGATGCGGTGGCCGGAGTTCCTGCCGACTATTCCGAAACATTGCTCGACAACACCTACCAAATGATTTCGACAGTGGTCACCACCGACGATGTCGTCAACGCATGGTCGTGAACCAAGAGTTATCGAGGGTCCTGTAGTGATGTCCGAGGTGAACTCTGACGCGACCCGATCGCTTGGTCGGCGTGGTGAAGCCACACGACAAAAATTCCTTGAGGCAGTTGAAACACTCCTTGAGGAAGGCACCTATCGCGAATTGACGGTTGCCGATATCGCTCGCCACGCCGGAACTTCCCCCGCGACCTTCTACCAGTACTTCAGCGCTGCTGAAGATGCAGTGTTGGCAGTAGCCAGCGCAACTGTCGATGTTGCAGGTCCAGAACTCGCCCGACGTATCGAAGGTAGCGAGTGGTCTGACCTGCGGGGCTGGGAATCTTCCCTTGGCGTTGCCGATGCGTTCATTGCGCTATGGAATGGGCATCGATCGGTTCTTCGTTTGATTGATCTCGCAACTGATGAAGGTGATCAACGATTCCGAGACGTTCGTACGCGACTTCTAGGTGCGCCCGCGGATGCCTTCGTTGCGGTCTTGCGCAATCGACCCGACCGGAGAGTCGTCGACCCGTTGGCCGATGCCGGCGTTCTTGTTTCCATGCTGGCGCACGTGTCCGCCCATATCGACGGCCTGCAGTCGTGGGGGGCCGATGGTGCTGAATTGCGCCGCAGCATGGCGAGAGTTGTCTTCCTGACTCTTACTGGTCAGTCGCCGCCAGGAGATTGAGAATCGTCCGATCGGGCACGGTCGGCGATTGATCCACGACGGAAGAGGGCCCAAAGGCAGAGGCCCGAGGCCGCAGCGATGGCAAGAACGATGAGTGGCCACGGCGTGGAGGAAGCGAAGGTGACGTCAGGGATCAACGGCATCTCCCCACGCTAGAGCGTGCTGTGCTGGTCAGGGTGACGCGTGGCCGGTACCTTTCGACACGTAACAAAACGCAAACTGTCGACTCGAGGCTGCACGATGAAGATTTCTGTCGGTTTACCTACGCACCATGTGGATTCGCTGGACGAGTGGTGTACGGCAGAGGCCATTACCGAAATGTCGCAGGCCTGTGAAGCTGCTGGCGCCGATGCAGTCTTTGTTACCGATCATCCGGCACCCGATGTGAAGTTCCTTGCCAAGGGCGGCCACCATGCGCTCGACCCGTTCGTCACTCTCACCGTGGCCTCTGTGGCGACGTCGAAACTCCGTCTCCATTTCAATTTGGCGATCCTTGCGTATCGGAACCCTTTCATCTCGGCCAAGGCAATTGCCACGCTTGATCTGATCTCAAACGGTCGAGTCATCCTTGGAACCGGTGCCGGGTATCTCGCTCCTGAATTTGCAGCCGTGGGCGGAGATTTCGACCGTCGGAATGACGTGACCGACGAAGCCATCCGTGCGATGCGCGCGGTGTGGTCAGGTGAACCGGTAACGATGACCGGTCTTCACTTCGACGCTGTCGACACGATTGCGCTCCCGCTTCCCGTGCAACAGCCATCTCCGCCCATTTGGATCGGCGGAAATTCCAATCGGGCGATTCGCCGTTCGGTGGAACTGGCCGATGGTTGGAATCCGATGCCAAGTCCGGCACAAGCAAGCCGGATGTTGCGCACGCCTCCGATTGAAACGATCGAGGATCTTGAGCGTCGAATTGGCGACTTGCGCCTAGCGAGTGAAAAGGCGGGCCGCGAGGTTCCCCCTGAGGTGATCTTTACCCCAATCGGCTACGCACATTTCAGTGGTGCATTCCCCGATGCTGCGCAATTTGTTGATGACGTTGCTGCATACTCCGCGATTGGAGTGAGCACTCTCACGATCAATCTGCCAGGCAAGACTCGCGCAGAGTTCATCGAGAGCGTCGAGTGGCTTGGTGCTGAAGTCATCTCCAACATCGATTCGTGAGCGGTTGTGACTGACATTGATCGCGCGGTCGCCGTACTGCGGTCGGGTGGACTCGTCGCATTTCCAACCGAAACGGTGTACGGCCTTGGCGCCGATGCGTCAAACGATGCCGCCGTTGGCCGGGTGTTCGAAGTGAAGGGGCGTCCAAGCGATCATCCGCTGATCGTTCACCTTTCCGATGCCTCGCACCTCGATGGCTGGGCGGCAAATGTGAGTTCGAACGCAAAGCTCCTTGCTGACGCGTTCTGGCCTGGTCCACTTACTCTGCTTCTCGAACGTTCGTCTTCAGTTTCTTCTGCAGTGACGGGTGGTCGTTCAACGGTTGGGCTTCGTGTACCCGATCATCCGGTTGCTTTGGAATTGCTTCGCTCCTTTGGTGGCGGAGTCGCTGCGCCTTCTGCAAATCGTTTTGGCCGTGTGAGTCCCACGGCTGCAGCGCATGTGATCGCTGATCTGGGTGACGATGTAGACGTTGTTCTCGATGGTGGACCGTGTCGCGTCGGGGTGGAATCGACAATCGTTGACCTCACGACTGACCGCCCGGTCGTGCTCCGGGCTGGGGGAGTTTCTATCGACCGCCTGGAAGAGGTACTTGGATATTCCATCGACATTTTTGTGAGTGCGGAGCCTTCGACTGGAGGCGCTCGTGCTCCGGGAATGCTTGAGGCGCACTATGCGCCAAACGCACGCGTTGTGCTTTGCGCGGAACACGAGATTGCAGAGGTACTCATCGAAGTTCTCGGTTCAGTCACTGGTCCCGTTGGTCTTCTAGCGGGGAGTGCTTTGGTGGGGCTTCCCGAAGACATCGTCGAATTGGAACCGGCAGGGACCGCCGATGACTACGCCGCGGTGTTGTATTCGCGCCTGCGTCAGGCCGACAGGCTTGGCCTTCGTGTCCTGGTATGTGTTCCGCCGCCGGAAGTTGGTGTCGGTGTTGCCGTCAACGATCGACTTCGGCGCGCTGCGGCTTCGTAGAACTACGAATCAGACAATTGTGATTGAGCGGTATTCCCAGCCGGTGTGACCAGCGATGGGGTTCGGAGTGATTTCTCCGGTTTGCACTTGTCCATCGGCATCGATGCAACGCACCGCGATCTCGTGTTCACCCTTTGTGGCATTCCAGTCGAAGTACCACTGTCGCCACACACCGCCGGAGAGTGAATCTCCAAGTGTTGCGCGGCGCCATACGCTATCGATAAGAACCTCTACTGCTGCGACGCCTGTATTCGGGGCCCAAGCGACTCCGGCGAGAGTGACAATGCCCTCGGGTTGGCGTGCTCCGTTTCGGGGGACATCGATTCGTGAAGACATCTTGATTGGGCCGTCCTTTGCCCAACCCTGTTGAATCCAATAGCCGTTGAATGAATCCCATTCGGTAAGTTCGATCGAACGCAACCATTTGGTTGATGAGACGTACCCGTAAAGCCCTTCGACAACTATGCGCGCAGGGAAACCATTGTCGAGTGGAAGCGGTACGCCGTTCATTCCGATTGCGACAAGAGACGAACGTCCGTCGAATGCTGCGCTCGTTGGAAAGCCGGCGTTGTACCCATCGACTGATGTTCCAACGATCTGTTCTCCCGAAGGTTCGACTCCGGCGCGGTCGAGCAATGTACGTAACTCGACTCCTTGCCACATCGCAGTGCCGATCAACGTGCCGCCGACCCGGTTGGAAACACACGCAAGCGTGATCGGAGCTTCAACCTGGGGCATCGCCAGTAACTCGTCGTAACTGATGGAGAACGGCTCTCGAACGTTTCCCTTGATCTCGAGTCGCCAGGTTGCGAGGTCCACCCTGGGGACGCTCAATGCAGTGTCGATGCGAAAGAAGTCGTCGTTCGGGGTCATCAGAGGGGTAATGCCCTCGATGTTGAGATTAGGTGTGGACGCTAACGAACGAAGTTGTGGCGGCAAGGTGGCGACAGGAGTGGGGAGAGCAGGGTTATTGGCTGCTACCGCACTGCCGCCGCCTGAACCACTCGAGGAAAGAGCCTTGGCCCCTGTCGCAACGATTGCTGTGCCAGCAGCGGCGATGCCCGCCCAGCGCAGAAACGAACGCCGATTGCCTGCAACTCTCCGATTGCTCGGCGGCGTCGATTCCTCGGCTGTTGACGGCTCGTCCATGGGTTCATTCAACTCCGTCTCCGAGCCTGTGCAACGGTCGGGGCGGCGAGAACGTGTTTCCCTTGGCTTTTCGCCCGCATTGTGGGGCCGAATGCCTTAGTTCTGGCGGTGACGAGCGTTCATCAGTCGAACTGTGCCGGTCTTAGAGCGGATCACAAGAGACTGGGTTGAAACGAAACCGGCGCTGACGTGAACGCCCTTAAGCAGTTCGCCGTCGGTGATGCCGGTGGCAGCGAAGAAACAGTTATCGCCGGCAACGAGGTCGTCGGTGGAAAGAACCTTGCTGAGGTCATAGCCAGCGGCGATAGCTGCGCTGCGTTCGTCGTCGTTGCGCGGCCAGAGGCGACCCTGCAGTTCGCCACCCATGCCCTTCAGGGCTGCTGCGGCGATGACGCCTTCGGGGGTGCCACCAATACCGAACATGATGTCGGCGCCGGAATCTGGCCATGCTGTCGTGATCGCTCCAGCAACGTCGCCATCGGGGATGAGCCGAATGCGAGCACCGGCTTCTCGGATTTCGGCAACGAGGTCATCGTGGCGGTCGCGGTCGAGAACTACTGCGGTGACGTCGCGAATGTCGATGCGCTTTGCTTTCGCAACTGTTTTGAGGTTCTCGGTTGGGGAGAGCTCGATGCTGCACAGCCCGACGAGTTCGGGGCCCACAGCAAGCTTGTCCATGTAGACGCACGGGCCGGGATCGAACATCGAGCCCTTTTCTGAAAGGGCGATAACGGCGAGTGCATTCCCTCGACCCTTTGAGGTCAGGGTGGTGCCATCGATTGGGTCGACTGCGATATCGCATTCGGGGGGTGAGCCGTCGCCGATGCGCTCTCCGTTGTAAAGCATCGGTGCTTCGTCCTTCTCGCCCTCACCGATAATGACGGTTCCGTCCATGGAGACGGTCCGAAGGGCAAGGCGCATGGCATCGACGGCTGCGCCATCGGCGCCTTCCTTGTCGCCACGGCCCATCCAACGGCTGGCGGCGAGGGCAGCGGCCTCGGTCACGCGGACGAGATCGAGGGCGATATTGCGGTCAAGGGGCACGTCGGTCATGGGGGCAGACGATACTGCCTCGGCCCCGCCCGACAGGATCCTCAGACAGGTAGGGCGATACCCTCGCTCCGTGGTGGCGCTGGCTGAACTTGAGATCTTCTGCTCTCGACCTCACGCGCCCACCCGAAGGGTCGCACTTGGAACCAGCCATCTTCCCTGCGAGCCATCCCCAGGCTTTGGCGGAGTCCTCCTCGGAGGGGTTGTGGCTCGCTTTGCGGCGGAGATCGACCCGGACATGGTTCCTGACCTTGAAGCGCTCACTCACGAACTTGAAGCCGGTCGCCGTGTTTCCCAGCCTCGGCTTCGGTTTCGCTTGCAGGTCGACACTGTTGGACTTGATGCTGTGACCCACCGGTTGGTTGAGATCGATGATTCGCTCGCTTTTGAATTTGATGAGCGAGGTGCGCCAGAGCAGCACATTCTCGGAGCCGCGTATGCGGTTGGCTCACTTGCCCCGACGGCGCGTCGGCCGGTCATGGCCATTGTTCGGCGCGCCATTTCTTGGGGTGGCCCAGTTGGCCCCGAACTTATTGCGTCGCTCAGCGGTTTTCGTGGGGGCGTCACCGGTTCGAGAAGCGCGGTTGGCGATCCGGTGAAGTGGGCGTTGGATCGACTTGGTTTCGCACGCGGATCAAACGCACCGTCATCGCGCGATGTGCAGCGCAATTACCGCGAACGTTTGCGCGAGGTTCATCCCGATCATGGGGCCGAGATCGCGGGGGCGGCTCAGCGAATCGCCGAACTCTCCGAGGCTCGTCGTATTCTCATCGGACGATGAGTTCTGCGGGCGCGCTACTTCTCGCACCCGGTGCTGGTGCCGACCGAAACCACCACACGTTGTGCGCTGTTGCCGATGCGCTTTCGCCGCTCCCAGTTGAGCGAATGGATTTTCCTGCGCGTAAGGCCGGGCGAAAAGGAGTTGACCGCGCTCCTGTTGCGATAGCTGCGGTCGTCGCTGAAGCCGCCGCCCTTGTTTCTTCCGCAAAGATTCGAGCGAATCGTCTTGTAGTGGGTGGGCGATCATTCGGTGGTCGCATGTGTTCGATGGCCGTTGCCGAGGGGCTCCCGGCAGCGGGACTCGTCTTACTAAGTTACCCGCTTCACCCTCCGGGTAAGCCCGAGGTATTGAGGGTCGATCACTTTTCCGCTCTCGAAGTTCCGTGCTTGTTCATCAGTGGCGAGAAAGATCCCTTCGGAACTCCTGCCGAATTCGCGAAGCATCTGAAAAAAATTCCGGGCAACGTCACATTCATTGTTGTGCCTGGAGCTCATGATCCGCGCGGTCAAGATGAGGTCATTGCTGAACAGGTACGTATCTGGATGCGTGAATTGCGTTAAGCGCGCGAGTCGCTCATCGGTCGTGTTCCTTGTCCGAGGGGTTGAGATCTTCAAGTTCGCGACGTGCGGTCTCCGGAAACCAGATCAACACGACAACAACGAGCAACGCTGGAGCGATTGCGACGATCGCCATTGCTTGGCCGAGTCCGCCTAACTGATCTGCCAACCAACCAACAGTGAGCAGGCCAAGGCTGCTTCCTGTCACCGCGACAACTTGGAGACCACCGTTAGCGGTTCCGCGTTGGCTTGTCGGGAATAGTTCGGGTCCATACACCGCAAGTGCCGGTACCGCGACTGCACCGATAACTGCAGCAGTAACTGATGCAAGCCATAACGGCCAGCCCCATGAGAGGTACGACACGACGGTGAACAACACACCTCCGGCTATGCCGATCGCACCGATGACGCGTCGTCCGTGACGGTCGGCCAACTTTCCACCAAGAACAATGCCGATTCCACCCGGTGTGTTTGTGGCAAGAACGAAGACGGCGATGAGAATGCCGGAGAATCCGCGTTCGGTTCGAAGGAACTCGTTGAGGAACTGGGCAGCGGGCGCGAGGAAGAGCGACCAAAGAAACGCGCCTGTTGCCAACAATGCGAATCTTCGCCAATGAATCCGATCCTTGAGTCCCGGTCCGCTCGCTGCAGCCACTCTGCGCTGGCGAGATTCATATCGTTTTGATTCTGGGAGTCGACGAGCCATCTGGAGACATGGATAGATGGCGATCAATGGAACGAGGTATGCCACGCGCCACGCGCCTACTGCTGCATCGACATAGACGAGGTTCAGGACGCATAATCCCGCGCCAAGTGCTGCGGCCATGGTTACAACCGATACGGCGAACGCTCGGGTGCCTGCTGGCATTTCCTCAGCAGCCATGACTGCGATGAGGATGACGACGACGGTCGAGAGTGATCTTGCGAACGTTTGGGATAGCCCAAGCCACGCCATTCCCGTGGATACGGCGCCGACAGCGGTGATGAGGCATGCGCCGATTAGTGCACCAACGAGAACACGTTTGCGCCCATGGCTGTCGGCAAGCGCAACGATGCCGAGAGAGAGAAGTACGCCTATGCGCACAATCGCCAGGAGCGTTCCTTGTTCGCCTGTCCCTGCGCCGAATTGATCGGCGGCGTAGGTGAGGGTTTGAGTGATGAGTGTGCCTAAGTAGCCACTGACGACGGCAAAAGCGCAGAGGACGGAGAGCACTGTTGCCGCTCTTGCATCGAGTGCTTCAGGCGGCGCCCACCAAGGTTGGTGCTGCTCTGCTCGCGGAGGTCGGCGAAGATGGTGACGAAGTGCGGGTCGAAAGAGGATTCCCCACACCGGCACTGCGAGCCGGTAGTCGACAATTTCGTCGACAATGGTGTGACCATCAGTGTCGACACTGAGTTCGACGTTCCGCTGCCATTCGTGGAACGGCCCGACATGTGCTTCGAAGGTTGAAGAAGTTGAAGTCTCGTGAGTTCGTCGTTCGACGACGACATCGTTTCGTGGCGCAAGCCACGCTCTTGCCGAGTCGTGAGGAACTCGGTGTCGATGTTGGAGTCTCGTCACGGACGGGGGCCGAACGCGACTGCGTCGCGCCGCCCTCGTTTGAGTTCGAAGAAGGTAGGAAGTTCCAACGATGTAGTGAGCACGTTCCAGAGGGCGAGGCTTTCGTCGCCAGTCGGAGGAGGAGACACGATTGGTCCGAAGAAGCCGCGTCCTAACTCGGGGACCGCAATGATTGGTGAACCAACCTCGGGTCCGGCGAGTTCCATTGCTTCTGTCACTGATTCAGCGATTGCTTTGTCCCAAGATTCGTCATTGAGTGCACCGGTGGCGAATGAATCTTCGACGGAACACTCGGTCGCGCAAGTGGTGATGAGGTCATCGCTTGGATCGTGGTCGTCGTGATGAAGACGCGAGCCGTACGCAGTGAACATCGCCCGCATTTCGTCATTGCGGCCTTCGGCACGAAGCGCTTCTAGTACGCGGGCCCCCCGGCGGCTGCATGTCAGTTTGGGCCGGAAATGCTCGGGAACCTCGCGGTCTTTGTTGAGTTCCGCCAGGCTCAGCGTGCGCCAGATGATTGAAACGCCGGAACGGTCGGCAGCCTCGACAAGCCAGCGGCTCGTGTTCCATGTCCACGGGCAGCAGGGATCAGCGAAGAAGTGCACGGACTCGGCCGCCATCAATCGGCTCCGGTGACGGGGGGATCGCTTGCAGCGGGGCGGGCTTGGTCGCTGAGGCGCTTGGCCTGAATGGCTTTGGCTCGCTTGTTGGCGAGCGAAAGGAGTCCGACAAAAACGGCGATTGGGACAAGAACAAAGAGTGCTTCGTCCCAACCACCTTGGTGTCCGAGGATGGCAGCGATCATGGCAAGAGTCTCGCACGGTGGGAATGAATCGCAACCTAGGTGTGGCGTAACCCTTCCGATTCCATAGACTCAGCCTGTGCGTGAACAAGTCGAGAAAGTCATCGAGGTCATTCGCCCGGCAATTCAGGCCGATAACGGCGACGTGGTTCTGCACGATGTGAATGAAGAGACCGGTTTGGTCACCGTGGAACTCATTGGTGCCTGTGTCTCGTGTCCCGCCTCAACGGTCACTCTAAAGGCTGGTCTTGAGCGCATTCTCATCGACCGTGTCCCAGGAGTTACCGAAGTCATCGATGCTGGTGCGGCGAACCACGTCATTGGTGAAACCCCAGTCTCTCTCTGAGCAACCGATCGTGACATCAATCGCTGTCCTAGCGTGGGGCCATGACGGCTCCCGTTGATGCGGACGCTGCAGCACTCCTTGTTGCGGCGAGATCTGGAGATAGGTCCGCCCTGGCGCGTCTCCTTTCAAAAGTTGAACGTGGTGGTGATGACGCTCGTTCAGTGAGCGAAGCCACGCACGCGCTTGGCGGAGCAGCAACGACGGTTGGAATTACCGGAGCTCCCGGCGCCGGCAAGTCGACGCTCACTTCGGCGCTGGTCCGCGAGATGCGATCTGCCGACGTCAGTATTGGAGTGCTCGCGATTGACCCGTCATCTCCGTTCACTGGCGGAGCGATCCTGGGTGACCGAGTGCGAATGGATGAACACGCGCTCGACGCAGAAGTCTTTATTCGGTCGATGGCGACGCGCGGGCACCTTGGCGGGCTTTCGGTGGCGGTTCCGGATGCGGCTCGAGTTCTCGACGCTGCAGGTATGCAATGGGTGCTCATCGAGACAGTTGGAGTCGGGCAGGTCGAGGTTGAGATTGCGGGAGAAGCCGACACGACAATCGTTGTGGTGAATCCGGGATGGGGCGACACCGTTCAGGCCAACAAGGCGGGACTGATGGAAATCGCTGACATTTTCGTCGTGAATAAAGCTGACCGTTCTGGCGTCGATGAAACGGTTGCTGATCTTGAACGCATGTTGTCACTTCGAACGGGGTCAGAGTGGCGCCCGCCAGTTGTGCAGACAATCGCTACCGACGGTCGCGGAGCCAGTGAGTTGTGGTCGGCGATTCAGCGCCACAGCGCGTGGTCGCACGAAAGTGGAGAGTTTGAACGTCGCCGTTCGCTTCGGCTTGATCAGGAACTCCGCCGAGTTGTCAACGCACTGATGGCAGCAAAGGTAGAAGAACTTTCTGGTGGCGATGCTTGGCAAAGAGCGCGTAGCGAGGTTGCCGCGCGCCATACAGATCCATGGACTGCGGCGAACGAACTCCTTGCTTGAGGAGAATGTCCTAGGCAATTTGAACTGAATGCTCGAGAGCCTCTCGAATTCTCTTGGGTAACTCGGTACCCTGCGCGACCTTCGAACTGGGGGGTGGCAGCGATGCGCGGTCGTCGGTATAGGTGGTGTGCGCGTAAGGGGCATGGCGTCGTCGCCGTTGTTGTGGTTCTGGGCGGACTGCTTGGCTTCACTGCCGACCACGCTGGTGGCCAGGCCCTAGGCCGCATCACCAACGGAACGCCAGAGGCCATCGTCGTTGTGACCAGGGACGGGACGTTGGGTTCGTGGCGATCAAGTGGATCGAGCGGCGCTCGTTGGAGATGCGGTTACTACGCAGTAGTTGCTCCGCAGATGTCGGTACTCGACCCCACTCCCGTCGTGGATTGGGCCTCAGGCCCGACGAATCCCATTCGTGGCGAGTTCTACATGCTCGGTTGCACCGACGCGACAGGCGCAAGAGTTCACACTCGCTATGTGGCATTCGATCCTCGTGATCCGTTCGGCGGGGCAGGCGCAACGGCACGCGCGGCTGATGAAGCTCGGCGGAGATTGGAACTTCCCGAACCGCTACCGCGAGTCAATCCACCCACTTGGCAATTGGTCGGGCTTCCGATGTGGATGTGGCTGGAAGGCTCATGGGAGCGTGTCTGGGCGACCGCGTCAATCGGTGATGCGTGGGCAAGAGTCGATGCGTGGCCTGAGAGTTCGCTCTGGGAATTTCAGGACGGGACACGTCTTTGGTGCGATCAAGGCGTTGCCTACGACATGTGGCGACGACCTTCGGAGCAATCGTCGGGATGTACCCACACCTTCACTCGTTCGTCGATGTGGTCGAGCGGGGGAGTTGAATGGGTTCGTGTCACAGTGACGTGGGGCGTTGAATGGACCTCAAGCGAAATGGGCGGCGAACCGCTCGGCACGGTGACGCGAACGGCGGAATTTCCTGTTCGGGTCGTGGAAGCTCAGGCGCTCGTGCGCTGATCATTGGAAGGCGAACCGATAGGGTCGCTGTTCATGTCAGAGCAATTGGTTGCAGTCGAGCGCAGAGATGACGGCGTCGCAGTTATCCGTCTGCAAAACGGCAAGGTCAATTCGTTGTCCTCGGAAGTGCTGCGCCAGTTGCGTTCCGTTGCGGAGGCGCTAACAGTCAATCCACCCGGTGCTGTTGTCGTCACCGGGAGCGATCGAATCTTCGCAGCGGGCGCTGACATCTCTGAGTTCTCAGGTCCCGATGAAGCCCGTTCGATCGGTCGGCTCTTTCTCGAAGCGCTCAACGCAGTTGCGGCGATTCCACGAGTGGTCATCGCTGCAGTGGCCGGTCCGGCACTTGGTGGTGGATGCGAACTAGCGCTTGCTTGCGATCTGCGTGTGTGCTCAACAAGCGCAAAGTTCGGACAGCCAGAAATTCTCCTCGGCATTATTCCCGGCGGTGGCGGAACGCAACGGTTGGCTCGCCTTGTCGGTCCATCGCGTGCGAAGGACCTCATTCTGAGTGGGCGCCAGGTTCGTGCTGAAGAAGCACTCCGAATCGGACTCGCCGATGAAGTCGTTGAACCTGAAGAACTTGAGAGCCGAGCACTTGAACTCGCGGCCTCGTTCGCTTCTGGGCCCGTGCAAGCGCATGCGATCGCCAAGCGTGTGATTGACCATGGTCTTGAGGGTTCGCTGCCTGACGGTCTTGAGCTCGAACAAGACGGGTTCATTGAGGTGTTCGGCACGAACGATGCACGAATCGGTGTGGCGTCATTTCTCGAGAACGGGCCGGGGAAAGCGCAGTTCACGGGACAATGAGCCCTTTGGTAAGCCTTTTGAGGTTGTTGCGAGTTGGGTTCCAATGACTCAACCAATGTCGACCTGTTATCGACACCCGAATAATCGAGCGGGTGTGAGTTGCCAGCGGTGTAATCGTCCAATTTGTGGCACATGCATGACAGCCGCATCTGTTGGTTTTCAATGTCCGGAATGCATCAAGGGTGCAGCGAAGAAATCCCCGGTGATTCGTTTCAGTGAGCTGCGTGACGGTCGGCCGATCGTCACTGAAGTACTCATTGCGTTGAATGTGCTTGGCCTCATTGCAATCGTTACGACCGGTGGATCGCTGTTCAACGGTGGGGGGAGAGCGACTGAGCAGGGGATGACACTCGGCCAGGGGGCGATGTACTCCCTCTCTGGTAACCGCGCGACCGTAGAGTTCCTCGGCGTTGCCTACGGGCAATGGTGGCGTATCATCACCGGAGGTTTCCTGCATTCGGGCCTGTTGCATTTCGGAATGAACATGCTGCTGCTGTACTTGCTCGGCAAACAGCTTGAGCCCCTTCTTGGTAAAGCCCGATTTGCTGCGCTTTATGTCGCTTGTCTCGTGGGCGGCTCCTTCGGAGCACTTCTTGTTTCGCCCACGGTTGGGACTGTCGGTGCATCCGGCGCAGTGTTTGGCCTGATGGGTGCTGCAGTGATCGCTCAGCGCCGCTCGGGCGTTGACGTCTGGCGTAATGGCATCGGTGGTCTCGTTGTCATCAACGTTCTGCTGACGTTCGCTGTGCCAGGTATCGCCATTGGCGCGCACATCGGCGGACTCGTCATCGGCGTTGCTGTCGGAGCACTTGTCTTTGCGCTCGACAGGGCGGTTCGCTCACCTTGGGCCGGCACGATGGCAGCGCTTGGCGTCACCGCTGTTTTGTGGATCGGTTGTCTGGTCGCAGCGTCACGCGTTGTGAGTTGACCCGGGACCTTCGACGATCGTTTTCAGTTCTTTGAGGTTCCGTTTCCAAATGAGCTTGAGAACCTGACCACCGACAACGGCACCGATTGGTCCACCCATCCACCAAGGGAAACGAAGTGATTCCTTCCATTGGAATCCGGCTCGGTCTTCGCCGATCGGAAAGATCGTGAATGCTCCGGTTCCGGTCACCATTCCGACATGGCGGACCCCGATCGTGGTCCCGTCTTCCCATTCGGTGATTTCCATCTTGTCGGTGAGGCGGAATGGACCGACTTTGGTATCGCAATCGAATGTGGTTCCCACGCCGGCGGTCGTGGGCGAGGTGAAACGGATCGCTACGGCATCGTGCATCCAGTCGACGTGGTCTGCGACATTTTCAACAACGGCCCAGACCTTGTCGGGAGTTGCGTCGATAACGGTGCTGACCTTGATGGTTGCCATTCCCACAGCGTAGAGAGCGACGGCCTAAATCACGCGGTTGGGGCGTAGATCGAAACGTGAGTGGCGCTCTCATCGGTAAATGGCGTGCCGTTCCAGTCGCTTCGGCGCTCGACGAGCACGAAACCTGCAGTCTGGGCAGCACGGTCAAGTTGCTCGGGTCCACAGATGAGAACTGACCACGGCCGCACGGTGATGGCGCCAGGTTGAACCTCAATGTGGCGACCATCAAGTCGCGATCGTTCTCGGTCATAGGTCGTTTCAATGAAGACGGCAGCATCGGATTCGACCCGTGCGGGCGACAGTGACTGAGAGGGGATCGTTGATTCATCAATCGGTACAAATGCTTCGACGACAAGATGTCCTGATGGGAGTAGGACTTGTTGACATCCTCGAAAGCAGCGACCGAGTGCATCGAAACTATCCAGATTCAGCAGTGTGTTGAACGCGCAGAAGATGAGCGTGAAATGTTCGTCATAGTTCGCGTTTCGCAATGAGCCATCGACATCCGCCATATCTCCGAATACGGGGATGACCATCTGGGTCGGGTCGGCAAGTTGGAGCCGATCGAGCATTTCTTGTGACGCGTCGAGTCCGACGACTCGCAGGCCGCATTGAGCGAGGGGAAGAGCGAGTCGCCCTGTCCCTACGCCAAGTTCGAGGACAGCTCCACCACCTGCGAGGCGCACCAAAGCAAGGACTGCGGCGTCGGTATCGAACGAGGTTGCGTACCAGTCGTCGTAGACGTCGGCGAAAGACCGGCCATAGGTACTGGGGTCGCTGGGGTGGTTGGTAGTCACCCGAGAAGTCTGCCCGTGATGGCGATGCCAGCCCACCGGTACCCTTGAGCCATGACGTCGTATCTCGATCACGCTGCGACAGGGCCAATGCGCCCTGAAGCGATTGAGGCGATGCTGCCGTTTCTTTCCGAGCGATTCGCTAATCCATCTGGCGCACACCGGTTCGCTCGAGATGCCCGTCGCGCGGTCGATGATGCCCGCGAGGAATTTGCCGCACTCGTTGGAGCCGAACCAGGCGACATTATTTTCACGAGTGGCGGCACTGAATCGGACAACCTCGCCATTTTCGGTCTTGGTTCGGCCGATGGCGTTCCCGTCTGCAGCGCAGTGGAACACCACGCTGTTCTTGATCCCGTTGAAGCTCTTGGCGGGCGTGTCGTCGGAGTCGATCGCAACGGAGCGATTGATCCCGCGGAACTTCGGCGGGTACTTCACGAAGGGCCAGTGAGGGTTGTCTCGCTCATGGTCGTCAACAATGAAACTGGTGTTATCGCCGATCTGGACGCTCTTGGGAAGGTCGTGCGCACTTCTGCGCCGGATGCGGTGCTTCATTCCGATGCGGTGCAGGCGTTCTGCTGGACAGATATTGCTGAAGCATGCGCGGCCGTCGATTCGTTCAGTTTGAGCGCGCACAAATTCGGTGGACCAAAGGGCGTGGGCGCGCTTGTTGTTCGCGCCGGTGTTGCGCTTTCTGCCCGCCAACTCGGGGGAGGCCAGGAGCGTGAGCGTCGATCAGGCACCCAGAACGTTCCTGGGATTGTTGCAATGGCGACTGCGGCTCGTCTCGCTGCCGAGGATCGAAATGCCGATATCGACCGAGTTGGCAAACTGCGCGATCAACTTCTCGATGGCTTGCTCGCTGCGCTCCCAGGGTCAGTTGAGACGGCTGGTGCCGATCGTTCGCAACGAGCAGCAGGGATCGCTCATCTTTGCATTCCAGGTGTTGAGAGCGAGGCGCTTCTGTTCTTGCTTGAACGCGGTGAAGTCTCTGCCTCGGCGGCATCCTCGTGCGCCAGCGGTGCGATGCAGTCTTCTCATGTCTTGGGGGCTATGGGGGTCGAGACAGAATTGGCGCGTGGTTCGTTGCGTTTGTCTTTGGGTTGGTCTAGCACGCAGGCTGATGTCGACGAAGCTCTTGCCGTGATTCCGCCAGCGGTTGAACGACTCCAAAAGTTTGGAATTTGATGATGCAGGTCATGGTTGCGATGTCCGGAGGCGTTGATTCTTCAGTTGCTGCTGCGATGTTGCGCGACCAAGGGCATGAGATCGTGGGCGTCACCCTGAAGTTGTGGGGTGGAGAATCTGATTCTGGATGTTGTTCGGTGAGCGACGTCGACGATGCGCGTCGCGTCGCCCAGCAGTTGGACATCGACCATTTAGTTTTCAATTTCTCTGAAGATTTCGATCGCGACGTGGTTGAGCCCTACGTCGCCGATCATGCACGCGGAATTACGCCCAATCCATGCATTGAGTGCAATCGTCACCTCAAGTTCGATCGTTTAATGGCTCGAGCCGATGCCCTCGGCTTCGACATGGTTGCGACTGGTCATCACGCACAGATTGTGCGGTCGCCTTCGGGTCTTCCCCGCCTCACTCGCGGCGCCGATTTCGCCAAAGACCAGAGTTACGTGCTTCATATGCTCACGGCCACACAACTCGAGCGAATCATGTTGCCAATCGGAGGTATGACCAAAGACGAAGTGCGTGAACGTGCAACCGAACTTGGTCTCCGCACCGCCGGTAAGCCCGACAGCCAAGACGTCTGTTTCATTTCGCATACGGGCGGAGGACGCCGAGTATTTCTTGGGAACCGAATCGAAATGCACCCAGCGCGACTGGTTGATGAAACCGGAACCCAATTGGGTTCTGTCGACGCAGTGGAACTCGTGACGATTGGACAACGTCGTGGCCTCGGCATCGGCATCGATGGTCGTCCTCGCTATGCACTCGATGTCGACGTGCCGAATCGCACTGTTCTGGTTGGCGCTCCTGAGGGGCTCGATGTCTCGGGTGAACTCTTGCACTCGTTTACGTGGGTCGATGAAAGTGCCCGATCTGAAACGTTGATCTCAACGACAGTCTCGGCTCAGGCAAGTGCTCACGGTGAGTCACTTGCAATTAGCGAACTCCGAGAAACCGACGCGGGGCTCGAACTGATCTGGGAGTCTCCGACACGTCGCGTTGCCCCTGGTCAAAGCATTGTGTTGTACGACAACGATCTTGTCGTCGGCGGGGGACTGGTCAGTCGACGGTAAGCCGACGTTCTTTGGCTGCGTCAAGGACCCAGCCGGGACGGCTTGGCGTGAATCGAACTGCTTCAACATCAAGCGGTTCGATCATCTTGTGGCGGTCGCGTCGTGCCGGTGTCGGAATGATTGAGTCGGTCGTTGAGAGGCGTAACTCGACCTGCAGGCCGATGGCGCCTGCGCTGAGGTCGGCGGCCGCAGAATCCTCTTCGGCAACACCGATCGAGCTCACAACGTGACGCTGAACAAGCAGTGCGTCAAGGAGTGTCGTTCGGTCGACAAGAACAAGGCCGGCGGGCACGAAAACGAGCCAACGCTTCGAGAGTTGGTGGAGTGCTCGCGCGCCTACAACGCAGAGACCAACGGCGAGCACGCTGATGATTGCGCCCGGGATCCATTGTTTGGCGGCAAGCAGGAGTGGTCCCGCCAGAACGCTGGCGACTATCGCAACCCAGACAAGTTCAAGTGGACCGAGAACGACCGGGCCGGGAGGTCGTAGCGGGAATCTTCGCTCGTCGCCGTAGGACGACCCATTGATGAACGTGTAGCCAACGGGGGCGGAAAGTGAAAGCACCGCGCACATTGACGTAACGCCAAGCGCAAATGATTCCGCGAAGTCCGCCCCATTGGGAGCAAGAATCGCAGCCCACGCGGCGGCCACGACGGAAGCAGGCATGACAATTCGGATCGTGGTGAGCGAAACCGAACTGGGAGCGAGTGCTGCGATCAGGCCGATAACCCACATCGACCACAGACCGATTGCAGCCGTGAGCGTGACGGGCGCCGAGCGTTGGTCGAGGGCGTGAGCGAACGAAGTGCCTGCGGTGAGGGGGAGTGACAGCCAGATGAGGGCCGGGGCCCAGCGACTGATTGCCCTGCTGGTGGGGGTCATCACTCACGAGATTTGCCGATTCTGGCCGTCCTCGCTAACCATGTGACTTCGGCCACAAGATTCCGACCGATTTTCGGTTCGGAAGTGGGCGAAACCTTCGGGACGGTGCGAAATGATTGACCACGACACGAGAGGGAGGCGTTGACGTGAGTTCGCGCGCTACCTCGTTGTCGTTGCCTCCCGGTCTCTCAACCGGAATCGGCTATTTGCCGCATTGCGATCCAGGCGAGGCAGTCGAGTTCGTGCTCAGGCACAGTCCGCGATTGCCATCGGCTCCGTCGTTGCCAGCTCGGTCGCGACGTGAAGGGATGATTGCCCAAGCAGCATCGGGACTCGCTGGCGTCACAATTCGCGTCGATGGTTCAATCGATGTGGACCTTTCGCTCATCGACCCCGAGGCTCCTCTTGACGACGAGCGTTTGTCGAGCGATGCGTGGGTTGGTCTTCGGGCGTTCCTTACTGCAGTTGCCGATAGAGATGGCCCGGTCAAAGTCTCACTAACGGGTCCGGTGACCCTGGGTATTGCTTTGTGGGGTGCGGGGATCGACATTGACCTTGCGTTTCGAATCGCGGGCCACGCGGTACGGGCCCGCATCAATCGACTCGTTGATCATGTGTTGTCGCGCGTTCCGCAAGCCCAGGTGGTCGTGTTTCTGGACGAACCAGCGATGGGTTCGCTCACCGATGAAGGATTCCCAATAGGTCCCAACGAAGGTATTGACTTGGTGTCGTCAGCGATGGCAGTTGTCGAGTCCAAGGCAATTACAGGACTTCATTGCTGCACCGCAGTTGATTACAGACTTCTTTTGAGTACCGGTCCTCGGATTCTTTCGGTCCCGGTTGATGATCGAATCGCGAAACACTCGGGGCTCGTTGCCGATTACCTCGAGCGTGGTGGATGGATCGCGTGGGGGGCGGTTCCAACCGACGGTCCGATCGGTACGAGCGTTGATCGCCTTTGGCGACGGCTATCAACGGTTTGGTGCGATATGGCCAACGAAGGCTGTGATCCGATGTTGCTACGAACAAACGCGATCATCACGCCGGTGTGCGGGCTCGCTCAACATGGGGTGACGCAGGCCGAACAGGTGATGGAGCACACCTCGCGATTGGCCGAGCGACTGCAGGGTCAAGCCACAGGTGCTCGAATTTCGGTCGGTGCTTGAACGCGACGCCAAAGGCGATGTCCTCGCTAGTGTTCGCTCGTGTCCAAGTCGTCTGATGGAGAGCTGAATCCTGCAGGTCGCATCGACGAACTGCGCGAGATCATTCGCCACCACAGCCGGCTCTATTACGAGCAGGATTCTCCCGAAATCCTCGACGCCGATTTCGATGCGATGTTTCGGGAACTTGCAGCCCTCGAGGATGAACACCCAGATCTGATTACGCCCGATTCCCCGACTCAGTCAGTTGGCGGATCGGCAACCATCACGTTTTCGTCGGTGGAACATCGCGTGCCGATGATGAGCCTCGACAACGCGTTTACGCCCGATGAAGTAACGGCATGGGGCGGCCGCTTGCAACGTCGAATCGATGAACTGGGAGCGTCAGCCGAATCAGTTGGACTCGTCGCCGAACTCAAGATCGATGGCTTGGCAGTCTCAATTCGTTATGAAAATGGTGCACTCGTCCAAGCGGCGACCCGCGGTGATGGTCGCGTTGGCGAAGACGTCACTGCGAACGTGAAGACGATTACGGGTATCCCGCATCGGTTGCCGAAAGGAAGTCCTGAAGTTCTCGAAGTTCGCGGCGAGGTCTACATGTCGATCTCGGCATTCGAGGAACTCAACGCAGCGCAGATCGAAGCGGGGGAGAAGACCTACGTCAATCCTCGAAATACCGCTGCTGGGTCTCTTCGCCAGAAGGATGCTGCCGTCACAGCGAGCCGCAACCTTTCGTTCTGGAGTTATCAACTTGGCGAAGTTGTCGGCGGACCGGAACTCACCGATCATCACCAGATTTTCGAATTCCTCGGTGGGATGGGATTTCCCGTCAACCCTGAAGTTGCGGTGCTGCACGGCCTCAACGATGTCGACGCGCATCTCTTGCAATGGCAGAAGCACCGACATGACCTGGACTATGAAATCGATGGGGTCGTGCTCAAGGTTGATGCACTCTCGTTGCAAAGAGAGCTTGGCTTCACCTCACGCGCTCCTCGTTGGGCAATCGCCTACAAGTTCCCTCCCGAAGAGCGCACAACAAAACTGATCGATATCCAGGTGTCGATCGGGCGAACCGGAAGAGCAACGCCGTTCGCTCAGTTGGAACCAGTTTTTGTGGGCGGTTCAACGGTCGAGTTCGCCACACTCCATAACCAAGATCAAGTTGCGGCGAAAGATGTGCGCCCCGGCGACACGGTCGTTGTGCGCAAAGCGGGCGATGTCATCCCTGAGGTCGTTGGTCCGGTTCTCGGCGATCGGCCGAAGGGTCTGCGTAAGTGGAAGTTCCCCACGAACTGTCCCGTCTGTGGACACACACTTGTGCGCCCCGAGGACGAAGCTGTTCATCGTTGTCTCAATCTTTCGTGCCCCGCTCGAGTTGCTGGAGCCATTGAACATTTCGCTTCCCGAGGCGCAATGGATATCGAAGGACTTGGTGAACAGCGCGTGCAGTTGTTCTGCGAACTCGGTCTTCTCTCCGATGTTGCTGACATCTATTCGCTCGATTCAGAGCGTCTCAAAGGACTCGACAAGTTCGCCGACGTGTCGGTGCAAAAACTTCTCGACGCGATTGATGGCTCGAAAACCAAGCCTCTTGCCAACCTTCTTGTTGGTCTCAATATCCGCCATTTGGGCGGAGCCGGTTCCGTCGCACTCGCCGAACATTTCGGTCATCTCGATCGCATCGAAGCGGCATCGGAAGCCGAGATCGCAGGCGTCGAAGGTCTCGGTTCAATCATCGCCGCATCTGTGCACCAGTGGTTCGCTGACCCAACGAACCGGATTGTCATCGAAAAACTTCGTGCTGCTGGGGTGAACCTGCAGGGTCCCGAAGCTTCTGGACTTCCGCAGACGCTCGAAGGCTTGATCGTTGTGGTGACAGGAACGTTGGACGGCTTCACCCGCGACGAAGCAGAAGCAGCGATCAAAGGGCGAGGCGGGAAATCTCCGGGGAGTGTCTCGAAGAAAACCACTGCGGTGGTCATTGGGGCTGGCCCAGGCGCATCAAAAGTCACAAAAGCCGAGGAGCTTGGGGTTCCGATTCTTGACGAGTCCGGTTTTCTCGAACTCCTCGAAACCGGTACCTTGCCGTCTTCAGTTCGCACTCAGGGGGATTCATGACAATCGAAGCAGTGGTATTTGATTTCGGTGGCGTATTCACCTCCTCGCCCTTTAGTGGGTTGCATGCGTGGCATATCGAGCGCGGTCTCGATCCCGAACTTGGTCTTCGCGCAGTGTTTGGTCCCTACGATCAGGACACCGATCACCCGTGGCACCAACTTGAACGAGGCGAGATTGCACTTGAAGCGGCCGCTGAACAGATCAAGGCAGTCGGCGCCGAGATGGGTCTCGAAATTGACCTCAAAGAAATGTTCGGCGCGCTTGGCGGTGAATCGGGAGCCCGAAGCGATGTCGTCGAAAAGGGCTTGGCATTGCGTGCTGGCGGGTACCGCACGGCATTGATTACGAACAACATCAAGGAATTCTCCGACGGCTGGCGCGCCATGATCCCCGTTGACGAATTATTTGAGGTCATCGTCGATTCATCGGCGGTTGGTATTCGTAAACCCAACCTTCGGATTTATGAGATGACACTTGAACAACTTGGAGTTGAACCGGGGAATGCAGTATTCCTGGACGATGCCCCCGGCAACATTGTCGCTGCACGCGCAGCGGGGATGCATGCAATCCTCGTAGAAGATGACCATTCCGGCGCGTTTGCGGAACTCGATCGACTTCTTGCTGAACGCTGATTCCTTGTCCGACGCGATCACCTGCTCTGAGTGCGCGTAACTCGTGGTCAGAGAAAAGTCGATCAGATTACGGTGAAGCACCAACTTCTGACGGAACTCACTTTTGGACCGAACGCGGATTGCCAGTACGTGGCCGTCAAACAGTTCTCCCCTGCGGGCAGAGTTTCATAGACCTTGCCTGGTCCGGCTTTGAACGTGACTTGGTTGAGCTGTGGAACGGTGTAGGTCTGGTCGAGCGGAAGCGGAATTCCGTTAAGCACGAGTGACGCTTCGTATCCCGGGGCCATATCGATTCCGATGATGTCCTGCTGAAGAATCTTCGCTCCGGGAGTTGGGATGAGGCGTTGAATGCGACCACCATCGAGTTGGGAGGTGTCGGAGGCGCCGAGACGAGCAGCCAGCACGATGCAGACCACCGCGATCGCGAGCAACGCGAGGTAGGCGAGATAGCGAGGCTTGAACCGGCGGTTTGGCGGAGAGGCGGACTCGGTAGTGTCGGCGCCGGAGTTTGTGGTGTCATTCGCAGGATCGGAAGTAGTCACGGCAAGAGTCTGCCCGCTCGCGGCTCGCGTGCGGGTCTCGGGTGTGACGATTTTCCGTCACGTCCCTGCTGAGGGTGGCCGAAATCGGCAAGGTAGAGAACTAGCCTCGGCCTGTGTCTAACGCCCGTGCTGCCGACCGCATCGGTCAGGTGCTCGGGGGGCGCTACCGGCTGCTGGCCCCCATCGGCACCGGGGCCTCCGCGACTGTCTACCTGGCCGATGACGTGGTTCTTCGTCGTCGCGTCGCGGTAAAAGTTCTTCATGATGCACTCGCGAGCGATGTTTCGTTCCTGAAACGTTTCCAAGCAGAAGCTCGCTCCGCAGCCGCACTGAACCACCGACACATAATGGCGGTGCACGACTGGGGGCAGGGAGAGGTGCCCTATCTCGTCACCGAATTACTCGATGGCGGTTCTTTGCGAGCGATGCTCGACGCCGGGAATCTTCTTGATCTTGCCCAAGCCAGAAGTGTCGGTGTCGATACTGCTGCGGCATTGGACTATGCCCATCGCCGAGGGTTCGTTCATCGCGATATCAAGCCAGCCAACCTCCTCTTCGATGACGAAGGAACCCTTCGCATTGCCGACTTTGGACTGGCTCGCGCACTTGCTGAAGCTGCATGGACAGAACCAGCCGGCGCGGTGTTGGGCACCGCTCGCTATGCCTCACCCGAGCAAGCTCAAGGCGTAGTGCTCGACGGACGCAGCGATGTTTATTCACTTGGTCTTGTGATTATCGAATCGGTCACCGGCCAACTTCCGTTCACTGCCGATACAACGCTGGGGACACTCATGGCGCGCGTCGATCGGAATGTTCCGGTTCCCGATGTGCTCGGACCACTCGTTCCTGCGTTGCGTGCAGCAGGGGTTCCAAATCCTGCAGACCGTCCCGATGCAGCCGAATTCGCGACGATGCTCATGGCTGCTGGTGACCTCGGTCCCGTTGCGCCATTGCCTCTCGCGGGAACTGTTGCGCTTGAACCCGATCAGCTTGAGCCGCGCGAACCCACCACAATTTACGTTCCTGAACAAGTCATTCTCGGAGGAACGCCAGCGGGGGTTGCAAGCGGTCCGACGTTCGCCGATCCAACGATCGCAAATGAACTGTTTTCCGCCGCTCAACCTGCCACTCGAACAATCGATCGTCCTGAGAGCGCAGCGGTTGCGACTGCAGCGCGTTCGGGCAAAAGGCCACGTCGACGGCTACCGGCAAAATCGATCGCGGTGCTCATAGCGTTGCTTGTTGTCGTCGGAGGCGGGGCGGCATTCTTTCTTCTCCGTACCCCCACTCACACCCTTGCTGATTACGCGTCGATGTCTGCACCGGTGGCGCGCGCCGAACTTGAATCGAAGGGATTCAACGTTGTCGACGAAGGCGCCTATTCGGAAACCATCGAGATCAATACGGTGATTTCTCAGGATCCAGTTGCGAGTACATCGCTCGCCGAAGGCAAGACCGTCACTCTTACGGTGTCCTTGGGTCCGCCTCCGGTTCCGGTTCCAATTGATCTGCCGGGGAAGGCGATCGATCAAGCGTCGGCGGCTCTGACGGCTGCGAGCTTGAAGCTTGGTGTCGTTACCGATGCGTTCGATGAAGCGGTTGCAAAGGGAATTGTGTTGTCACTCGCCGACGGGGTTACCCCGGAGATGCCGAAAGGCTCGGGGATTGATCTCATTGTCAGCGCCGGTCCAGTGCCTCGGACAATTCCCGAGATCGCAGGAAAGCCAATTGCGGAAGTTACGCCGCAACTCGATGCGCTTGGATTGAAAGTCACCCGGGTCGACGAGTTCTCCGACAGAGTGGCTGAGAACATCGTGATTTCTTCATCTCCTGCGGCAGGTCAGACCGCAGCGAAGGGGAGCACCGTGACCGTGACGGTGTCGAAGGGCAAGAAGCCGGTCACGATCCCTGCATCGATTGTCGGTAAATCCATCGCTGATGCCAGTGCGCAGCTCACAGCATTGGGTCTCACCGTGAGCGGAGTCGCTGGTAACCCGACCAAGACTGTGACTGGTTCGACTCCAGCCGTCGGAACGCAGGTCAAGGCCGGATCAGCTGTCACATTGGTGACCTCGCCGTAATCGGCTCTGCGCACATCCGCCGGTACCATCGCCGTTCGTGACAACCACCGACCATCCCGAGGGTTCCGAAGGGGACGACAGTCTCAGTGATGCTGGCCTCGGTGATGCTGAGGAACTTGAACTCGGCATCGAGCCATCTGGCGGCGACGAGGTTGTCGTTTTGCCTTGGAGTCTCATGCTGCAACGGCGCGTCGCTGGGCGTGTTGAGCGCAGCCCGCGCAAAGCGTGGATCATCCTTGCGGCGTCGTTGCTGGGCGTATTTACCGCAAGTTTCACGATCACCGTTCTTACAGTTTCGTTAGGCGAAATTGCGCATGACCTAGGTTCCACTCAAAGCATCCTCACCTGGGCGGTGACTGGTCCGAGTCTTGCAATGGCGGTGCTGGGTCCGATCGGCGGAAAGATGTCCGACCGCTATGGGGCTCGGCGCATTTACCTGATCAGCATCTTGGGTGTTGCGGTGTTCTCTGCTGCCGCAGTTGTTGCGTGGAGTGCGCCTGCCCTTATTGCTGCTCGATTAATCGGAGCATCGCTTGGTGCGGCAACAGGTCCCGCAGCGTTGTCGATGATCAATCGAAGTTTTCCCCCAGAGCGTCGCGCGCAAGCGCTCGGCTATTGGGCGCTCGTCGGGGCCGGAGCACCAGTTTTCGGTGTCGTGATTGGCGGTCCGTTGGTTGATTCTTTCGGTTGGCGATGGATCTTCATTTTGCAAACACCAATCGCTGTTGCTGCTGTGGTGATCGGTTTTCTCGTACTTCCGCATTCGGGTCGTGGCGATCGGCACCCATTCGACATCGCCGGTTCGGCGCTGCTTGCTTTTGGCGTCGGATTCATTCTTGTTGCGTTAAATCGTGGTCCCGAAATGGGTTGGACCCACCCACTCGTACTCGCTGGCTTCATCGGGGGACCTTTGTTGTTGGCCTGGTTCGCTCGCGTCGAAAGCCAGACAGAACATCCGCTACTGCCGATGCGCTATTTCCGTCGACGAAATTTCACGTTTCCGATGATTAATCAGTTCTTCGCAAATTTCACCTACATGGGTGGATTCATTCTCACGCCGTTGCTGCTTCAAGATGTTCTTGGCTACAGCACAACAAAGACTGGGTTGGTTTCGATTGCCCGACCGATTGCATTTTCGATTTGCGGTCCGATCGCTGGTTATCTCGTCATCAAGTTCGGTGAGAGAACGATCGGCATGTTTGGTTCCATCGTGTTGGTCGCCTCAATGATGAGTTTGGCGATGGTTACGGCCGACTCAGGATTGTGGTTGATTGAAGGCGCGCTGGTTCTTTCTGGAATCGGAATGGGCGCGTGTGCTCCGGCGATGATCGCCAGCATCGCGAACTCAGTCGACAAACGCGATCTCGGTGTTGCCAGCGCGGCATCCCAGACTGTGAGTCAGATCGGTGTGGTCGCGGGCATGCAAATTCTTCTGACGGTGCAATCGGTGAGTGCAGTAAGCGGGAGCGGAACCTCGTCCTACGCTGCGGCCTATTACGTTGGGGCGGGGGCAGCGGTTATTGCTTTGGTTGCTGCGTTCTTTGTGCGCCGTACCCGACACGATGAACCGCAAGCGGTCGAGTCTCTGGTAGTTGCCTGAGCTGACTGGCCGAAAAACTCGACTGAAACCGACAGGACCCGATCAGTCTGCGGTGATGTCGCGCAGTGCGTCGGCGAGCCCCTGTGCGTTCGCGTCGGGGGCGGCGGCGGAAGCCTGCATCGCAAGCATCTTGGTGAGATCTCCGTCGACCTTGATGCGCCCGCCCATGAACGCCTGCATCGCTGCAGCGGCGTCTTGATCAATGAAGATCGCCCGAGCCGTTTCGTAGTCCACTGTCACGGTGAGGTCTGGCCCATCAAGGTGACCATCTTCGATGACGACTTCACCATCGGTGGTATCGACATGGCCCTGAACATCGGTATCGAAGGGGGTGTCGGTGACCACGAGGTTCATGCGGACGGCGACCGGCGGAGCGGTGTCGGGCCGGGGCATCGTTTCCCGAAGCGCTCGTGCAGCATTCATCCAGTCGGGGCTCAGGAATGGATAGGCGGTCGCCACGGGTCCTCCACAGAATTGTCGTGAACTGCCGACCCTATCCACGTCGGGAGGGGTTGGCCCGGTCGGCATCTACGATGACTCTCCATGTCCGCTCGTCTCACTCGCGACAATGTCGCCAAAGTCGCCGATCTCGCTCGGCTCAATCTCTCCGAAGCCGAACTTGAGCGATACACCGAGCAGCTCGGTGCGGTGCTTGACCACGCCGAAGATGTCGCGTCGCTCGACCTCGACGGGGTTCCGCCGACTGCACACCCTCTACCTCTCGTGAATGTGCTGCGCGACGACGTGGTCGTCGAAGGTGTCGATCGTGAAGAAGTTCTTTCCCAGGCTCCTTCGGTTGAGGACCGCCGATTCCGGGTTCCCGCCATTCTTGGAGAGGAGCCCTGAGATGAGTGTCATCCCTTCTACTGCTCTCGAAATCGCCGCCGCGGTTCGCTCCGGCGAATTGTCGGCCCGCGAAGTGCTCGACGGTCACCTTGCTCGTATCGATGCTCAAGACGGCGAGATCAATGCATTCAACCTCGTGATGATCGATGAGGCTCGCGCCGCTGCGGCTGCGGTCGACGCACAAGTTGCTGCCGGCGAAGATCCTGGCCCGTTGGCCGGGGTGCCTCTGGCCCTCAAGGACAATCTGTGCACTCGTGGCATCCCTACGACATGTTCAAGTCGGATTCTTGAAGGCTGGCGACCGCCCTACGACGCAACGGTCGTGCAGCGCGTCAATGCTGCCGGTGCGGTTTCAATTGGTAAAACCAACCTCGATGAATTCGCGATGGGTTCATCAACCGAAAACTCAGCATTCGGTCCAACGCGCAACCCCCGTGACACAAGCCGGGTACCGGGTGGCTCATCAGGCGGCTCGGCGGCTGCTGTCGCTGCAGGCTTTGCTCCTCTTTCCCTTGGTTCCGACACTGGTGGATCAATTCGCCAACCTGCAGCGCTCTGCGGTGTTGTCGGCGTCAAGCCCACCTACGGAATGGTGAGTCGATACGGGCTCATTGCTTTCGCCTCCTCGCTCGACCAGATTGGCCCATTCTCGACCACCGTTGCTGATTCGGCGTTGCTGCTCGAAGCGATCGCTGGTCACGACGGTCGTGATTCCACATCAATCAATGCGCCGGTTCCTTCGTTGCTCGAATCGCTTGGCCAAGGTGTCGACGGACTCCGTGTTGGGCTCGTTACCGAACTCATGGGCGAAGGGATCGCTCCCGATGTTGCTGCTCGTGTTCGACAGGCCGCCGATGCGTTGACTGCAGCCGGCGCGCAGATCGGCGAAGTGTCCGTTCCTGCTGCGGCCTACGGGTTGTCGGCGTACTACCTCATTGCTCCGGCAGAAGCGTCGAGCAACCTTGCCCGTTACGACGGCGTTCGTTACGGCATGCGCGTCGATGCCCCAACGACTGCCGAAATGAACGCAGCCACTCGCACTGCCGGTTTTGGTGATGAGGTCAAGCGGCGCATCATGCTCGGTACTTACGCACTTTCCGCGGGCTACTACGACGCCTATTACGGCAAGGCGTTGAAGGTTCGCACGCTCATTGTGCGCGATTTCGAAAAAGCCTACGCCGATTTTGATTTGCTTCTCACGCCGACTTCTCCAACGACGGCGTTCAAGTTTGGTGACAAGACTGCTGATCCGTTGTCGATGTATCTCAACGACATCTGCACGATTCCCACCAATCTCGCCGGTCATCCGGCGATGAGCGTCCCATTTGGTGGCGGTTCCGATGGCATGCCTGTCGGCGTGCAATTGCTCGCACCGGCGCTGGGTGAGTCGACGATGTTCCGTGCTGCAGCAGTTCTCGAAGCCGCTGCCCCTGCTCTGGATGAGGTGTGGTCATGACGCTTACGCACGAACCGATTGAAGGTGAGCACTTCATTGTTGTCAGCGAGACGACCGGCGAGTCATGGGAGATCGTTGTTGGTCTCGAAGTCCACTGCGAGCTTGCAACAGTCACCAAGTTGTTCTGCGGATGTCCAAACATGTTTGGCGACGAACCGAATACCAATGTGTGCCCGGTGTGTCTCGGACTCCCTGGCTCTTTGCCGGTCCTGAATCACAACGTGGTCGAGCTAGCGATACGTCTCGGCCGAGCGTTGCATTGCACGGTTGAACCATCAGTGTTTGCTCGCAAGAACTACTTCTACCCAGATATGCCGAAGGACTATCAGGTGAGTCAGTTCGATAAGCCGATCAATGTCGACGGCTGGCTCGATCTCCCTGATGGCACCCGCGTCGGTATCGAGCGCGCGCATATCGAAGAAGACACCGGCAAGAACACTCACGCAGGTGGAAGCGGCCGCATCCACGGAGCCGATTACTCGCTGGTCGATTACAACCGCGCTGGCGTTCCGCTCGTCGAAATCGTTGGCCGTCCGCATATTCGTCACCCAGAACAGGCCAAGACCTACATCGACGAACTTCGCGCCATTCTCCTAACCACAGGCGCTTCCGACGCCAAGATGGAAGAAGGATCCCTTCGTGTCGACGCGAATGTTTCGGTTCGACGCGTTGGCGACACTGCACTCGGCACGCGTTGTGAAGTCAAGAACTTGAACTCACTTCGGTCTCTTGGTCGAGCCATCGAATACGAAGCTCGACGTCAAGTCGATCTACTCGAAACTGGTGAACGGATTAAGCAGGAAACTCGCCATTGGGATGAAGGCGCTGGTCGCACCCGCGCTGGTCGTTCAAAGGAAGAAGCACAGGACTACCGCTACTTCCAAGAGCCCGATCTTGTTCCGCTCGCGCCAAGTGCCGAATGGATCGCAGCGATTGACGCCGCAATGCCGCCGCTTCCCGCAGCAAGGCGCGATGCGCTTGCATCTTCTGCAGGCGTTGCAGTTACCGAAACATCCGTCGTCATTGCCGTGCAACGAGATCTCGATCAGCTCGCACTGGCAACGATTGCTGCCGGCGGCGATGGCAAGCGCGTGCTGACACATGTTGAACACAATTTGTCGGGTGACGGCGCTACCGATCTCAACCCCGCAACCTTTGCGCAACTTGTGAGTTTGGAGCTTGGCGGGCAACTCACAGCAACACAAGCGAAGACGGTTTTGGCCGAGATGGTGACCTCTGGTCGCGCTCCAGATGTGATCGCTGCGGAACTTGGCTTCGAAGCCATGGATTCCTCAGAACTCGAAGGCATTGTTGACGGATTGATCGCAGAGAGCCCCGATGAGTGGGCCGATTTCTGTACCGGAGATGACAAGAAGCGAGGAAAACTTCAGGGCTTCTTCACCGGCAAGATCATGAAAGCAACGAAGGGGCAAGCCGATGGCAAAGCGGTAGCTGCGCTGCTCGAGTCACGTAGAGCCGAAAGTCTCTGATCTGTTCACGCCATTGTTTGTTGTGAGTTCTTCCGTACTCTGTGGAGATCTCCAAACCCTCTGGGAGGGAATGACATGCGTCGAACAACAAAGCGTGCGGCTTTTGCGGCACTCCTATTAGCTGGTCTCATGTTGGTGGGCGCTGCGTGCGGCGGTACTTCTGACAAGAGTGGCGATTCATCAAATGGTTCAGAGTCGTCTTCGGCGACGACCGCAAAGCCCGAGGGCGGAGACTCCGGCGCTTGTACCGATTTGTTCAACAAGACTGAAGAGCTCTCGGCAAATTTGGAATCGTCGATGGCGTCTGCGTCAACAAGTTCTTCTGTTGACCTCAGCTCCATGGTGTCGTCACTTGATTCGTTCACCTCAACGGTTCCAAGCGCGATCCGCGAGGATTGGAAGTCGCTGGTTTCGGGGCTTAAGGGCTACGCCGATGCGATGAGGGGCGTCGACATGAACAACCTGACGGACCCCGCAACGCAGGAGAAGCTCAACGCAGCTGCGGCAAGCATGGACGGCGCTAAGTTTCAAGCAGCGTCGGACAACATCGAAGCCTGGGTTACGACGAACTGCCCGAGTTACGCGAACAAGTAATCGGTAACAGCAAGTGGATGTGCCTAGAACGCAGTGAGGCCCCGGTCGGCGTCCGGGGCCTCACTCGTGCCCGAAGTCGCCTTCGCTCGGTTGAGCATCGCATTGGTGAACACCCTGTTTCGTTACTGTCTGGTGACAGGCCTGCGGCGGGCGTGGTGCCAAACACGAGGGAGCATCAGTGACGAATACGGGATCGACAGGCGGAACGTTCTGTACGCAGTGCGGGACATCGATGTCTTCAGGGGCAGCCACTTGCACTTCTTGTGGATTTGCCATGTACACAGGTCGCAACAACTGCTGGAATTGCGGAACTCACACTGCTGTCGGGCAGGCAGTTTGTACCTCGTGTGGTGCGGCAGTGGTTGGTGGATCCGTTGCGACGAGTTCAAAGTCGAAGATCGCAGCCGGGCTCCTTGCAATTTTCCTTGGCGGCTTTGGCATTCATAAGTTTTATTTGGGTTATACGACGCCGGCAGTGATCATGTTGGTAGGCGGTCTCATCGGCTTTTGCGGGTCGTTCCTATTCCTTCCCCTACTTCTCATCATCGCCACGTCGATCGTTGGATTCATCGAGGGGATCATCTACCTCACCAAGTCCGATGCCGAGTTCGAGCAGATCTACGTACAGGGCACTCGCGACTGGTTCTGATCGTCTGACGGGGAGTCTCCTCCTCGGGGCGACGGTCGCGGTTGCGACTGTCGCCTACGCGCCCGGAGTCTCTGACCGGTTGTTCGCTCAAGGCGTCAGTTGCCCGAGCCGCCTATGGTTGGGAGTCCTGTGTCCTTTCTGTGGAATGACCCACGCTGTAGTGGCCCTACTTCGTGGCGACGTCTTCGGGAGTTTGAGCGAGAACGCGTTCGCTTTGTTCTTTCTGTTGGGGCTAGTGGGTTCGCTAGTGGGCCTGTTTGGACGGTGGCGGCCCCGAATCCCATGGGCACTCTCGAGATCTGTCATTTCTCTCGTTGCCGGCCTCGCATTTGTGGCCTACTCAGTAGGCCGGAACCTGGTCTGATTTCGTCGTGGAGCGGGGAAATGCTCCCGAGTTGCCGTTGGGGGCTCCGGGCGGCAAGACTTACCAACCTGTGAGCACGACGGTCCTTACCTCGCTCGTAGTACTCCGCTAGCACACGCCGGCCTCGTCCGTCGCGTGTGCACCCCCGGCCTCCCACTCGGGAGGCCGTTTACGTTCCGCCCGTTCGATCCGGCCCGATCCCGCTGATGCCAAGGCATCTGGGAGGACAACCATGAAAACCAACGGTGGTGCCGCACTCATCAAGGCTCTCGAACTCGAGGGTGTCGATGTGATCTTTGGTCTGCCCGGTGGAGCAATCCTGCCGGTATACGACCCGATCATTGACTCGCCAATTCGCCACATTCTCGTTCGTCACGAACAGGGTGCAGGCCACATGGCCGAGGGCTATGCGCACGCAACTGGACGTCCTGGCGTCGCGATGGTCACTAGCGGCCCGGCCGCAACAAACATCATCACGCCGCTCGCCGATGCCTACATGGACTCTGTGCCGATGGTTGTCATCACCGGTCAGGTCGGAACAGCAGGCATCGGAACTGACGCGTTTCAAGAAGTCGACACGGTTGGCATCACCCGTTCGGTGACGAAGCACAACGAACTCGTCACGAACGCGGCGGATATCCCGCGCATCGTGCGCGAGGCGTTCCACATCGCGACCACAGGTCGTCCCGGTCCCGTGCTTATCGACATTCCAAAAGACCTCGTTGATCCCACGAATCCGAACTCGGCGCTTGATTGGTACTGGCCCGATTCCGTCGACCTCGCCGGTTACAAACCGCGTCTCGACGGTGATCCCGCGCTCATCAAAGATGCAGCGCAATTGATCATCGCTGCAGAACGTCCAGTCATCTACGCAGGTGGTGGCATCCTCAAGGCGCGCGCTGCTGAATCCCTGCTCGCGCTTGCGGAGCTACTCGACATCCCTGTCGTCACGACGCTGATGGCTCGCGGCACGATGCCCGACGATCATCCGTTGTGTCTCGGCATGCCGGGTATGCACGGTAACTACACCGCCGTTACCGCGATGCAGGAATCTGATTTGCTCATCGCTCTCGGTTCACGTTTCGACGACCGAGTCACCGGCAAGCTCGATGCATTTGCAGCGAACGCCAAGATCATTCACGTCGACATCGATCCTGCCGAACTCGGCAAGGTTCGCCGACCCGACGTCGGTATCACTGGTGACTGTCGTCTTGTGATTAACGAACTGATCACTGCGCTGAAGCAGATAGGTGCGCCAGAAGTTCAGCCCGATCGTTCGTCGTGGAAGTCCACGATCAGCGGATGGCAAGAGAAGTACCCGCTTGCCTACGTGCAGTCTGAGCCAGGAGATTTGCTCAAGCCGCAGTATGTGCTTGAACAACTTCGTGACAACACCCCCGATGACTGCATTGTTGCGTCGGGCGTCGGTCAGCATCAGATGTGGACTGCGCAGTACTGGAAGTTCAACCATCCCTACACCTGGATCAACTCCGGTGGACTCGGAACGATGGGCTTCGCGGTTCCGGCAGCAATTGGCGCCAAGGTCGGGCGTCCCGACCGCATGGTGTGGGCTGTTGACGGCGATGGTTGTTTCCAGATGACCGCGCAAGAACTTGTTACCGCCGCCGCCGAGCGCATTCCGGTGAAGATCGCCATTCTCAACAACGCGTATCTCGGAATGGTTCGTCAGTGGCAAGAAATGTTCTACGAAGAGCGTTACAGCGAGGTCTATCTCTCCCCTGATCTTCCCGACTACAAAATGTGGGCCGAATCTATGGGTTGTGTCGGCATGCGCGTCGAAGCTCCCGAAGATGTTCTCCCCGCAATTCAGCGTGCGAATGAAGTTGACGACCGTCCGGTTGTCATTGATTTCCGCACCGATGCGCGCGAGAAAGTTTTCCCGATGGTTCCTGCGGGCAAGTCGAATTCGGACATCGTCGTTGGTCCGGAGGATGAACGATGAGCCCGGCGACGCGTCATCACATTCTTTCCGTCCTTGTCGAAAACAAGCCGGGTGTTCTTGCTCGCGTATCGGGTTTGTTTGCCCGTCGCGGTTTCAACATCTTTTCGCTTGCGGTTGCGCCAACTGACGACCCCACTCGCAGTCGCATCACGATCGTGGTCGATGTTGAATCAGCACCGCTTGAGCAGATCACCAAGCAGCTCGACAAGCTCATCAATGTGTTGCAGATCGACGAACTTGCTCCCATCGATGCGGTCGAACGCGAACTCATGATCGTCACGGTCACGGTTTCGCCAGAGTCGAAGCCCGAACTGCTTTCGCTGACTGAGGAATACAGCGGTGCCGTTCTCGATGAGTCCGGGGATCGCATCACTGTGTCGCTGGGCGGAACCCCCGAGGCGCTCGATGCCTTCACCTCCCGTATGGGGGCAGCAGTGGTGGCCTACCAGCGCACCGGCCGCATCGCTCTTCCCCGCATCAATTGATCCCTAGGTAGTCCCGGGGTTATGGCGCCTTTTTGTCCTGAGCCCCTTTCGTCGTAATCTCTCCAATCCGCCCTGCAGGGCGATCCAATCCCGAAACAGGAGTTCCTGTGGCCACCGTCTATTACGAAGCCGACGCCGATCGTTCATTCATCGCCGACCGCAAGGTCGCCGTCATGGGTTACGGCTCGCAGGGCCATGCCCATGCGCTCAACCTCAAAGAGTCGGGCATCAACGTCGTTGTTGGTTTGCGCGAGGGTTCGTCCTCGAAGGCCAAGGCCGAATCGGAAGGCCTCACGGTCATGTCGATTGCCGACGCCACAAAGTGGGCCGACGCAATCATGATCCTGCTTCCCGACACCGAGCAGAAGTCGGTGTACGACGCAGAGATCGCTCCGAATCTTTCCGAAGGCGATGCACTGTTCTTCGCTCACGGTTTCAACATTCGTTTCAACCGCATCGTTCCGCCGGCTGGCGTTGATGTCGTTATGGCTGCCCCCAAGGGCCCAGGTCATCTCGTGCGTCGTACCTACACCGAGGGTGGCGGCGTTCCGTGCCTTATCGCAGTTGAGCAGGACGCAACCGGCAATGCCCGCAACGTTGCGCTTGCCTATGCCGATGCAATCGGTGGCACCCGCGCCGGCGTCATCGAAACCACGTTCACCGAAGAAACCGAAACCGATCTGTTCGGTGAGCAGGCTGTTCTTTGTGGCGGCGTGGCTGCACTTGTACAGGCCGGGTTCGAAACCCTCACCGAGGCTGGTTATCAGCCGGAGATGGCGTATTTCGAATGTCTTCACGAGGTGAAGCTCATCGTTGACCTCATGTACGAAGAGGGCATCAGCGGTATGCGCTATTCAATCTCCGACACTGCCGAGTACGGCGACGTCACCCGGGGCCCGCGTGTCATCACGCCGGCCACCAAGGTTGAGATGAAGAAGATCCTCGACGAAATCGTTTCCGGTCAGTTCGCCGAGGAATGGATCGCCGAATCAGAGTCGGGTCGCAAGAACTTCAACGCCCTGCGCTCTGCTGGTGCTGAGCACCCAATCGAAAAGACCGGCAAAGAACTACGCGCCATGATGCCGTGGATCTCCGCCGGCCGGAAGAGCGTTGCCGAAACTTCAGGTGGCGCGCAGGACTGACCCAATTGGGTTGACTCTCGTCGACTTCGGTTGACGGCGACGGATCGATACGACGCACCGTGGGGTGCGAAGTTCAGCGGGTGGAGTGCGCGAGGGGCCTTCGGGCCCCTCCGTCGCGTCTGGAGGGCAATGTTGCGACGACGTTAGATTCGGACGATATCGAAGCCAAGACCTTCGATGAAACCACCGTCTTGTGTGATGATGGGAATTCCATGTGCCATCGCTGTTGCAGCGATCCAGGAATCGTTCACACTCATCTTCGTTTTTGTATCTCGAAGAGTGATGCGAAGTTGGGCCCAGGCTTCAGCGACTTCACCATCGACTGGTAGTGGATCCAGATCTGACGCGTAGAGAAACGTAGAGAGGCGGAGTGAGCGCGCAGATGCGCTATGAGAGGTGAGCACACCGAGTCTCAGTTCGGCAATCGTCACGATGCTTACGGCGCAAACGGTGGGGACTCGATCACTGCTGTGAGGCCGGCCAGATTCGCGCGCCACGAAATACGATGTGTCGAGGAGTCCTTGAGTTTCGGACATGTCAGTCGAACTCGTCATTGTCGATGAGTTCATCGAACTCGCGGAGATCGTCGAGAAGGCCCCGATCAGCGAGGGGAAGGTTCTTGAGGAACTTCTCGGTGTTGACCCAACGTGGTTTGGTGCTGATTGGCTCGATGCGGGCAACGGGTCGACCATCGAGGGTGACAATGACGGTGTCGCCTTCGAGGACGCGATCCAGCACTGATCGGGTTTCGTTGCGAAGTTCGCGTGCGCCGACGGTGGGCGGGTCAGAGGCGAGGGCCATGTCGACGTTGTAGCACATGTGCGACATAGAGCGACAGCGGTCGAGTGGTCCTCTTTCCGGCGGAAATCTCCGCCAGGCTCGAATTGTTGAGTTGATTGGTCGGGATTAGGCCCCTAGAGTCTCGCTCCTGTCCAACCGGGATGTGCCGGTCGATTGATGAGGAGTGACCATGAGTGACAACTGGGGTTTCGATACCCGTCAGATCCACGCCGGCCAGGAACCCGATCCGACCACCGGTGCCCGCGCTGTCCCGATCTATCAGACGACCTCGTATCAGTTCCGCGATACGACTCACGCTGCGAACCTGTTTGCACTCGCCGAGATTGGCAATATCTACACCCGCATCATGAACCCGACCCAGGGTGTCTTCGAAGCACGGATCGCATCGCTTGAAGGTGCAACGGCGACAGCAGTTGGTCTCCCAGGCGCACTCGCTGTTGCTTCAGGTCAGGCCGCTGAGGCTCTCGCCATTCAGAACCTTGCCGAAGCCGGAAGCCACATCGTTGCCTCGGCAGCGTTGTACGGCGGCACCTACAACCTTCTTCACTACACGCTCCCGAAGTTCGGTATCGAAGCAACGTTCGTTGACGATCCCGACAATCTCGATGAATGGCGTAACGCAATTCGCCCGAACACCAAGGCGTTCTACGGCGAGACCATTGGTAACCCGCGCAATGACGTGCTCGACATCGAAGGTGTCTCGAAGGTTGCACACGAAGCGGGCATTCCGCTCATCGTCGACAACACCGTCGCATCGCCGTGGCTTATTCGTCCGTTCGAGTGGGGTGCCGACATCGTCGTGCATTCCGCGACCAAGTTCATTGGAGGCCATGGCACGTCAATCGGTGGCCTCGTCGTTGATGGTGGCTCGTTCGACTTCTCGGCGAACGACAAGTTTCCGATGTTCACCGAACCCGACTCCAGCTACCACGGCCTTCAGTACTGGCCCGCACTAGGTGCCGGCTCGTACATCATCAAGGCACGCGTGCAGTTGCTTCGCGATCTTGGCCAGGCCATCACGCCGTTCAACTCGTTCCTGTTCCTTCAGGGTCTCGAGACGCTCAGCCTTCGCATGGAGCGTCACAACGACAACGCCGCAAAGGTCGCCGCGTATCTCGCTGGGCACTCGCAGGTTGAAGAAGTGCAGCACGCCAGCCTGACCTCTTCGCCGTGGCATGAGCGGGCCAAGAAGTACACCGGTGGCAAGGGCTTCGGTTCCGTACCGGCATTCATTATCAAGGGCGGCAAAGACGCCGGACAGAAGTTTGTCGAGGCGCTTGAACTGCATAGTCACGTTGCCAACATCGGTGATGTACGCAGCCTTGCCATTCAGCCGGCAACCACAACGCATTCACAGCTCACCGAAGCCGAGCAGATCACCGCTGGTGTGCAGCCGGGTCTCGTGCGTCTTTCGGTCGGCCTCGAGTCAATCGACGACATCATCGCCGATCTCGACAAGGGCTTCGCTGCTGCGAAGTGAGTCGTTGGCAGTCCCAACTTGTATGGAGAGGCCCGGTCGCTGACCGGGCCTCTTTCTGTCCCGAACCGGCTACGTTCGGGATCTGATCAAGGGGGAGTCATGGAAGCGACATTTGATTTGAGCGGCAAGGTCGTCATCGTCACTGGTTCGACCAAAGGGTTGGGCAGGGCCATGGTCGACGGATTCGCTGATGCCGGCGCAAAGGTTGTTGTAAGCAGCCGCAAGCAAGACTTGTGCGATCAGGTCGCGGCCGAACTCACAGAACGCACTGGCGCCGAGGTTCTGCCACTCGCATGCCACGTTGGCGATTGGGATGCGATTCCTGCATTTGTCGAACAGGTCATTGACCGGTTTGGTCGCATCGATGTCCTCGTGAATAACGCCGGGATTAATCCCACGAGCGATTCGCTGATGGAGACGAATATTGATCTGTGGCGCAAAGTGTTTTCGGTCAACCTTGAAGGTCCGCTGCGCATGGCCACCTGTGTCGCTCCGCATATGCGTGAAGTTGGCGGTGGATCAATTGTGAACATCGCAACCGTTGGCGCTTATAGCGGAGGTCCCGGCGTTGGCGCCTATGGAGCATCGAAGGCGGGACTCATCAATTTGGGGCGCACGCTTTCAAAGGAACTCGCGCCATGGAACATTCGTGTCAACACGATTTGTCCCGGCCCGGTGAAGAGCGAACTGACAGATGGTGCGGAACGAATGGCACCTGGTTTCTACGAGCGAGCCGCGTCGGCGACCTCAATGAAGCGAGTGGCCGAGACCGCAGAGATCATTGGTCCGGTGTTGTACCTCGCCAGTGATCTTTCTTCGTTTGTAACCGGCGACGACATCGTTGTCGCCGGTGGTATGCCGCGTGGCTGAAGCCATTGTCTTCAGCGGTGAAGTTGCGGTCATCACCGGCGCAGGTGGTGGGCTCGGGCGCGCCTATGCCCACATGTTGGGCGAACGAGGTTGCCGAATTGTTGTGAACGATGTTGGTCGCCCGCACGGCGACAACGTTCCTGTCGCTCAATCGGTGGTTGATGAACTTCAAGCGAAGGGCATCGAGGCAGTCGCCGATGATCACAATGCAATCACCGATGGCGGCGCGATCATCGCAACGGCGATTGCCTCCTTCGGTGCCGTCGACATCGTCGTGAATAACGCAGGAATCGGTGCTGGTTCACCAATTGGTCCGAACGCGGCGGACGAATGGCGCGAAACGATTGATGCAACATTGCAGACCTCAATCGCTGTAACTGGTGCTGCTTGGCCGCACCTCATTGAGCGCGGTGGTGGTCGAATCGTGATGACCGGTTCGCCGGCAATGTTCGGGGCATCGACAGCGATTCCATATTCGGCCACAAAGTCTTCGATGTACGGCTTCACCCGTTCCGTCGCGGCGGCTGGCCGCCGTCACGGCATCATTGCCAACAACGTGATGCCCTCGGCATTGACTCGACTTACGAAGTCGTTGCCTCCTGGGCCCATGGCGCAACTGTTCTCGGATCACTATCTGCCCGAGGACGTTGCGTCATTTGTGACTTGGCTCTGTCATCGCTCATGCACAGTGTCGGGAGAATCGTTCTCGGTCGGTGGAGGTCGTGCGGCACGCGTGGTGCTTTCAGAAAACCGCGGTGTACTCGTCGACGATCAGGCGCCGGAATCTTGGGCAGCGCACGTGGACGAACTCATGTCACTTGACGAGGTCGTCTTCCCTCTTTCGATGAACGACGAAGTTACTTGGCAAGCGCACACGCTTGGAAAGTCGGTACCGGCAGAACTCACTCCCGGCGGGCCACTCGATTGGAACCGCAAGCCCCGGCCGTAGCCGAGATGTTGCCTACAGGTTTTCGACCACGTAATCGACGCACTTCGTGAGCGCTTCGATGTCTTCAGGATCGATCGCCGGGAACATGGCCACACGAATCTGATTGCGACCAAGTTTGCGGTAGCTGTCGGTATCGACGATGCCATTGGCGCGGAGCACCTTGTTGACCTCGTCAGCCGAAACCGAATCATCGAAGTCGATCGTGGCAACGACGTGGCTGCGTTCGTCGGGGTTGGTGACGAACGGCGAGGCATAGGACGAAGCTTCGGCCCATGAGTACATGATCTCGGCAGAGCGATCACATCGTGATGCGGCAAAGTGCAGACCACCGTTTTCATTCACCCATTCGACCTGGTGCACGGCAAGGAACACGGTTGCGAGTGCAGGCGTGTTGTAGGTCTGGTCTTTGCGTGAATTGTCGAGCGCGGTTGTGAGGCTCAGGGATTCGGGAATCCAACGACCCGAAGCGCCGATGCGTTCGATGCGCTCAACCGCAGTGGGGGAGACAGCGGCAAGCCAGAGGCCGCCGTCAGAAGCAAGGCACTTCTGCGGGGCGAAGTAATAGACATCGGTTTGTGATGCATCGAATCGAAGACCGCCTGCAGCCGATGTTGCATCGACGAGCACGATTGCTTTGCCGTCGGTGCCGGTCGGGCGAACCAGCGGCATCGAAACGCCGGTTGACGTTTCGTTGTGCGTGAACGCGTAGGTGTCGATTGCATCGTCGACGATGGGCTGCGGGTGCGTTCCGACATCGCACTTGATGACGACGGGGTCATCAAGGAACGGAGCGGCTGCTGCGGCTTGGGCAAACTTCGACGAGAACTCACCGAAGGTGAGGTGCTGACTGCGGCGATCGATAAGGCCAAACGTGGCGATGTCCCAGAACACCGTGGAGCCACCGTTGCCGAGCATGATCTCGTAACCGTCGGGAAGGGCGAACATTTCGGCCAGACCATTGCGCAGTCGGCTCACCATGTACTTGACGGTGTCCTGCCGGTGGCTGGTGCCGAGGTAGTCGCGGCCGGCTTCAGCAAGGGCGGCAACGGCCTCGGGGCGAACCTTCGAGGGGCCACAACCAAAGCGGCCGTCGGCGGGAAGGAGATTGGTGGGGATGGTGATGGGGGATGCGCTCACCTCTCCATCGTCTCACTCCAGAGAGAGGGTTGCGTAACGCCGTGAGTCACACCCAATTCGCTGCAGGAGAGGGTCGCTGAACCGGTAGCGTGCGGTCGCCCACTTCAGTCGATCCGAGGACTTCTCCAATGGCCACAGAGCGCCTTTCTCGCCGTGTCTCCGCCATCACCGAATCAGCGACCCTTGCGGTCGATGCCCGAGCGAAGGCCCTCAAGGCTGCGGGCGAACCGGTCATCGGCTTCGGTGCGGGAGAGCCCGACTTCCCGACGCCCCCTCATGTGGTCGAGGCGGCAGTGGAAGCTGCTCGCGATGTCAAGAACCACCGCTACACGCCAGCGGCTGGTCTTCCGGAATTGAAAGAAGCGATCGCCGCCAAGACACTGCGTGACTCAAAGGTCGAGGTGTCGGCCAGTCAGGTGCTTGTCACCAACGGCGGAAAGCATGCGGTCTACAACACGTTCGAAGCGCTGTTGAACCCTGGCGACGAAGTTCTTCTTCCGGCGCCCTACTGGACGACCTATCCCGAGCCCATCGCTTTGGCCGGTGGCGTTTCGGTTGTTCTTCCGACCGATGTCGAGTCGGGCTTTCGCGTCACGGTTGAACAGCTCGAAGCTGCACGCACTGACAAGACCAAAGCGCTTGTCTTCGTTTCGCCTTCGAACCCAACCGGTGCGGTGTACCCGCCGGAAGAAGTTCGTGCGATTGGTGAGTGGGCACTCAAGCACGGCATTTGGGTCATTACTGATGAGATTTATGAACACCTGACGTTCGGCGACAACGTGTTCACCTCGATCCTCGCTGAGGTCCCTGGCCTTGCTGATACCTGCGTGATCCTCAACGGCGTTGCCAAGACCTATGCGATGACCGGTTGGCGTGTTGGCTGGATGATCGGACCAGCCGACCTCATCAAGGCCGCCACAAACCTTCAGTCGCATTCGACCTCAAACGTGGCGAACGTTTCACAACGTGCCGCTATCGCTGCGCTTGAAGGCGGCCTCGAATGTGTTGAGGAAATGCGCGAGGCATTCGCTCGCCGTGCGATTCTCATTCACGGCCTTCTCAATGACATTCCCGGTGTCACCTGCATGGTGCCCCAAGGCGCGTTCTACGCATTCCCGTCGATGGAAGGTCTCTTCGGCCGCAACTTCGGTGGCGTAACACCCACGACAACTTCAGAACTGTGCGAGGTCATCCTTGACCAGGCAAAGGTTGCGCTTGTTCCTGGTGAAGCGTTCGATGCGCCGGGCTATGTGCGCATTTCGTTCGCCGTGAGCGATGCCGACATCACTGAAGGCATCGGTCGCATCGCAGAACTTGTCGCCAAGAGCAGCTGATCAATCCATGACAACTGCACCGTTCGGATCGTGGTCCTCTCCGATCACTGCCGATCTCATCGTCTCCAAGTCTGTTTCCATCGGCGAAGTGTTCGTTGGTGGCGACGATGTGTGGTGGTCTGAAGCTCGACCCGAAGAGGGCGGGCGCGTGCAGTTGGTGCGTCATCGTCCTGGTGGTGGAGCAATTGATGTTCTGCCCGAAGGGTTCGGTGCTCGCACGCGCGTGCACGAATACGGCGGCGGGGCATGGTGGCTGCACGGTTCTGATGTCGTCTTTGTGAATTGGTCCGATCAGCGCCTTTATCGATTGGCTGCTGGCACCTCGACCCCAACACCTCTCACGCCTGAACCAGCCGATCGTCACGGCGACCGCTATGCCGATGGCCGATTCACTGCCGATGGTCGTTGGGTCGTCTGCGTGCGCGAACGCCACGAAAGCACCGACGCCGAACCAATCAACGAAATCATTGCGGTGCGCGTGCACCACAATGGCGAACCTGCCGAACCAATTGTTCTTGTTTCTGGTTCCGACTTCGTTGCTGCACCGCGCGTGAATCCTTCCGGCAACGTGCTCACGTGGTTCCGCTGGAATCATCCCGATATGCCATGGGATGGCACCGAACTCTGCGTCGCGTCGATGTACGACGATCAATCCGATGACGGACAGATCGTTGTTGGCGACACACGCGTCGTTGCTGGCGGTCGCGACGAATCCATTACGCAGCCTGAATGGGCGCCCGATGGCTCGTTGCTCTTCATCTCCGACCGCACCGATTGGTGGAACCTTTACCAAGTCTCCGCTGAAGCAGTTCATGAACTAGTTGCGAACGGAGTTGCCGCTGACGCAACGCCGATTGCGCCAGTTGACGCGGAGATCGGCGTTCCTCAATGGGTGTTCGATAACTCGCGCTACGCAGTGCTGGCTGATGGCCGCATTCTCGTTGCGTGGTTCAAGTTGGGCATTGATCACCTCGGAGTCATTCCTGCTGGTGGCGGAGCGATGGTTCCGCTCGAGTCACCGTTCACCGCGCTTTCTTCGGTGCGCGCGTTTGGTTATGGGGCTGTGGTCGTTGGAGCATCGCCGACCTCCGAAGCGGTCGTCGCAGTACTCGACATTCCGTCGAAGCCCGATATCGACGGTTCGACCGCAGTACTTTCAGCACCGTTGCGACCCGCGCGCGACTTGGGCATCGGCACCGAGTGGTACTCCACGCCTGAGCCGATCACGTTCGCAACCTCTGGTGATCGGTTTGCTCATGGCCTCTACTACCCACCAACAAACCCAGAGTTCACAGCGCCCGCCGACGAACGCGCGCCGCTCATTGTTCTGAGCCACGGTGGGCCCACGTCAGCTGCTCGTCCGCAACTGAACCTTGGCGTGCAGTTCTGGACGTCACGCGGCTTCGGTGTTGTCGATGTCAACTACGGCGGCTCCACTGGCTACGGCCGTTCGTATCGTCGACGTCTTATCGGCGAGTGGGGAATTGTTGATGTCGACGATTCCATCGCTGCAACGCGCCTTCTTGTTGATCGCGGTGACGCCGATCGTGATCGACTCATCATCCGTGGCGGAAGTGCTGGCGGTTTCACCACGTTGAGCGCACTTACCTTCCGTGATGTTTTTGCTGCTGGCTGCAGCCTCTACGGAGTGGCCGATCTTGAAGCACTTGCCCGCGACACGCACAAATTTGAAGCTCGCTATCTCGACTCACTCGTCGGACCATGGCCCGCTCGTAGCGATATCTACACCGAACGTTCGCCGATCCATCATGTTGAAGATCTCGAATGTCCGCTGATCGTTCTGCAGGGACTCGAAGACGAAATCGTTCCGCCGAATCAATCGCAAATGATTGTCGAAGCGCTCGATGCCAACGGCGTGCCGTGGGCCTATCTCGAATTCGAAGGCGAACAACACGGTTTCCGACAGGCCGCCACGATCAAACGAGCCCTCGAAGCCGAGGCCTACTTCTACAGCAAGGTGCTTGGTTTCGATCTTGCTGACGATGTCGAACCCATCGACATCGCTCATCTCTGAGAGCGGATGAGGCGGCGGGTGGATTCCGGTCGTCGCTCAGGGTGGCGTGTTGCGGGTGCGGCACTGTCACTCGTGGTGGTTTTCGGTGGCATTGGCGTGGGCTGGTGGTTGATCGGCGACCTCACTGAAACTGGAGTCGTGGACCCCAGCTACGTGGTGCGTGCGCCCGAGTGGGCCGATCAACATCCTCGGCGAATCGGATTGGTCGGATGTCTCCTCATCGCGGTTGGCCTGGTCGCAAATCGCTTCCTCGTGACTCGGAGGCTTGAGCGGTCTGCTCAGACCCGGCTGCTGGTGGTTCGTCTCCTCTGCGTCGTCGACGGTTTGTTTATCGGATTGGTCCTCAGGCTCCTGACTATCGGCACCGATTATGCGAGTTTCATTGGCTTGACGATCTTCCTTGGCGTGCCGCTCGCTCTCATCCTCACTGTCGTTCTCTTCGTTGTGGGAGACAGGTTGATCGGCTCTGCGCAGCAGCGGTGAATGGTGACCCCTGATCTGGGTTGGCGACCAGACGGTCAGCCCGTAAGGAAGGTCACCTATGGCACGGATCCTTGCATTTGAATTTTCTGGTTGACAGATGGATGGAAATCCGTAGAGTCAGTTGCGCAAGGCGGAGATCATAAATAAGGGCTGGTGGGAAGTACCGATGAATCGGTTCACGTTCTCTTGTTGTGCTTGGCGCACTCTGTTTCTGAGGTCGGCAATTGCGGGCTTGGCGCTGATCTCACTCTCGATTTGTTCGGTTGCTTGTGGCGGCTCGGCTTCGCCGTCTTCAAGTTCTGCATCTGAACCGACGACCTTGGCTGGCGGAAGTGCATACGGAGAGGATGTTTCTCTCGGCGTTTCGCTCAAGATGTCGAGCACCACGAGTCCGGTCATCGCCCTTGTCACGATCGAATCAGTCGGGGTTGACTACAGCAGTCCGTTTGGGGCCGAGCTGAACGCTCCCCAAACGTCGCTTTCGGTCACGCCGGTCCGAGTCGCTGTTACTCGTGTTTTCCGAAATGAGAACGATCTTGATGTGTCGCAGGGGCTCGTGCTGCGTGACTTTGCGGGCTTCTCCTACGACGAAGGCCGGCTCTCGGAGATGCCGATTGGCACAACGATGATCGTGTTCATTCAGGAACCTGCATCAAGACTCAGTGATGGTGCACAGACTGCGATCGGCGCCTTTGTCGTGCGCGATGGAGTCGTCTTTGATCGTGCATCGGGCCAGGAAGTCTCGCTTGCGGGAATCAGCGAGTATCTGGCGAATCCGGACTCGATCCCAGCCCCAATGCTTGAACGCTGAGACTAAGCACTTCTTGTAAATGGTGGGTTCGTTTGGCGACCAGACGGTCAGCCCGTAAGGATGGACCCCTATGGCACGGATCCTTGTTACTGAAACCATCGCTGATGGCGGCCTCGACCGCCTCCGCGCTGCTGGCCACACCGTCGATGTGCAGGAGGGCCTGAGCCCCGAGCAACTGATTGAGGCCATCAAGGGAGCCCACGCGCTCATCATCCGTTCGGCCACTGATGTCACTGCCGAGGTGCTCGCTGCTGGAACCGACCTCATCGTGGTTGGTCGCGCTGGAATCGGTCTCGACAATGTCGACACCAAAGCCGCTACCGAGCGTGGCGTGATGGTCGTGAACGCGCCGCAGTCGAACATCCTTTCCGCCGCCGAGCACACCATGGCGTTGTTGCTTTCGATGGCTCGCAATGTTCCCCAGGCTCATGCCGCGCTTGTTGCTGGTCGTTGGGAACGCAGTCGTTGGACGGGCGTTGAACTCGCTGACAAGACCCTCGGTGTTGTTGGTCTTGGTCGTATCGGCAAGCTGGTTGCACAACGGGCTATGGCCTTCGGTATGAAGATCGTCGCGTACGACCCCTTCGTGTCTCCGGAGATGGCCCGCAAGATGAACATCGATATTGTCGATCTCGACACATTGCTCGCTGTTTCTGATTTCGTGACATTGCATGTGGCCAAGACACCCGAAACTGTTGGCCTTCTTAATGCTGAGCGTTTGGCGAAGGCTAAGAAGGGCATCCGCATTGTCAATGTCGCGCGTGGAGGCATCATCGTTGAAAGCGATCTTGCCGACGCCATTCGTTCCGGTCATGTTGGCGGCGCCGCTATTGACGTGTTCGACAAAGAGCCGACCACCGAGTCGCCCCTGTTCGAACTTCCCGAGGTCGTTGTTACGCCGCATCTCGGTGCCAGCACGCACGAAGCACAAGACAAGGCCGGCGACACCATCGCCGAGATGGTTGGCCTCGCTCTTGCTGGCGAGTTTGTTCCGTTTGCCGTGAACGTGAACGCGGCTGAAGCCAGCGAAACCGTTCGTCCATTCCTTTCACTCGCTGAACGACTCGGTGCAACGTTTGGTGGACTCGCCACTGGTGTTGAGTCGCTCGAGGTTTCCTATGAAGGCGAAATCGGCGGCTATGACACGCGTATCTTGACGCTGTCGTTGCTCAAGGGTTTCTTTGGTCGTATCAGTGACGACCCGGTGTCGTACGTGAACGCGCCGAAGATGGCTGAAGAGCGCGGCATCACCGTCACCGAAACCACTACAACGACGGCGCATAACTTCGTGAATCTCATCACCATCCGTGGTGGCGCTCATTCGCTGGCCGGCACGTTGATGGGTCTTGATGGCGAAGCTCGTCTCGTGATGGTCGACGATCACCGCGTTGATGTTCCGCCGGCCAATCACATGCTCGTGGTTCGTAACGACGATCGCCCCGGCATGATCGGTCTTGTGGGCACCATCGTTGGCGAAGCTGGCCTCAACATTGCCGACATGGACGTCGGTCAGGCCCCCAATGGCGCCTCGGCGATGATGGTCCTCTCGATCACCGGTGCAGTGCCGGCCGAGGTTTGCGAGCGCCTTCGTGGTATCGAAGGCATCGTTTCCGTCGACGCCATCTGAGGCCCACCCTCCCTTTGGGGGAGCGGGGGGGAATTCCCCATGGTTGCAATCGGAGCGCAGGCCCGGCAGACTCTCTCCATGCGTTCTTTTGCTCTGGAGCTTCTACTTCGTTAGGCGGGTGCCACATATGGCGCCTGCCAACCTCCTGCGCCCCCGGGCCGGGAGGTTTTTTCGTTCTCCGGCCAGTTTCTGTTTGATCCCCACAATGCAGCACATGCCCCGAAAGGCACCGTTATGAGTACCACCGACATCACCGCAAACAACGACAGGGTCATTATTTTCGACACGACCCTTCGTGACGGCGAACAGTCGCCGGGAATCTCGCTCGATCAGGGCGAGAAGGTTGAGATTGCTGAACAGCTCGCTCGTCTCGGTGTCGATGTCATCGAGGCCGGATTCCCGATCGCCAGTCAGGGCGACTTCGAATCCGTCCAAGCCATTGCCAAGTCCGTACGCGGGCCTGTCATTTGTGGTCTGTCTCGGACGGCACTTGGCGATATCGATCGCTGTTGGGAAGCCATCGAGTCGGCAGAGCGTCGCCGTATTCACGTGTTCATCGCCACCAGCGAAACGCATATGAAGCACAAGCTGCGTATGACTCCCGATCAAGTGAAGGCCGAAGCGGCATCTGGTGTGGCTCGCGCTCGTTCGTACACCGAGGATGTTGAGTTCTCGCCAGAAGATGCGTCGCGTTCCGATTTCGACTTCATGTGCGAGGTTCTGCAGATCGCTGTCGACAACGGCGCCACCACACTGAACATTCCCGACACCGTGGGCTTCGCCGTTCCGCAGGAATACGCCGAGCGTCTGGCCAATGTCCGCAAGGTCGTCAAGGGTGACTACATCATTTCCACTCACTGCCACAACGATCTCGGCATGGCCGTTGCGAACTCACTGGCTGCAGTGCAGTTGGGTGCCCGTCAAGTCGAATGTGCAATTAATGGTTTGGGCGAGCGTGCGGGTAACGCTGCGCTTGAGGAAATCGTCATGGCGCTGCGCACACGTTCTGATTACTTCGGTGGCATTGATACCGGCATCAAGTCAGAGGAACTGGCCCGCACCTCGCGCTTGGTAAGCCGCCTGACCGGTTACCCGGTGCAGTACAACAAAGCCGTTGTTGGTCGTAATGCATTTGCGCATGAATCGGGCATCCACCAGCACGGCGTGCTGAACGAGCGCACCACCTACGAAATCATGGACCCAGCCGCCGTTGGTCAGGGCGAGTCGAAAATCGTTCTGGGCAAGCACTCAGGCCGTCATGCGTTCGCCGACACATTGAAGAAGATGGGTTATGACCTGCACGGCGATGCGCTGAATCAGGTGTTCACTCGGTTCAAGGAACTGGCCGACCGCAAAGTCGAACTGAGCGATGCCGATCTTGAAGCGTTGGTGGCCGAGGAAATGGGCGACACCGTTCGCTACGCATTCTCGCTGGTGTCACTTGATAGCCACGGTGGTTCGAAATCAACGCCCACAGCAACGATTGTGCTCGATCATGACGGCACCAAAATCGAAGCCACCGCCGAAGGTTCGGGCATGGTCGATGCTGCCTGTGCCGCGATCCATACTGCTACGGGCATAACGGGCACCCTCACCGACTATGCCGTCACCTCGGTGACTGGTGGCGTCGATGCACTGGCCGACGTTGCCCTGCGCTTTGAGGTCGATGGTGTTTCGATGCCAGGTCGTGGCCTGTCCACCGACGTGGTCGAAGCTTCCGCCCGAGCATTGCTCAATGCACTGAACCGCATCGTACGGGTCCGTGACACCGGCGAAGACCCGACCGCAGTGTCGCGGCCGGGTTCGCTCAGCTGAATCAGCGGTTTGTTGCCGGCATCCACGCTGGGCGGGTTGCTTCGAACGCAGTGATCGCGTCGACGTGCTGCAACGTGATGCCGATGTCATCGAGCCCATTCAGGAATCGATCCTGAGTCGAATCATCGAGTGGGAACTCGATGTCGATGTCGAGCGATGGCACCGAGACGCGCTTGGTGGCGATGTCGATGGTGATCTCGGTGGTGGGCTCGGCTTCGACGGCACGAAGGATGCGCTCGCTTACGTCGGCGGGAAGCACAACGGGCACGAGTCCGTTCTTCGCTGAGTTGTTGCGGAAAATGTCGCCGAATCGGGGAGCGATGACAGCCTTGAAGCCGTAATCCATGATCGACCACACGGCATGTTCACGTGACGAACCCACGCCGAAGTTGGCGCCGGCCACAAGGATGTTGGCCTCACCGAACTGTGGGAGGTTCATGACAAATTCCGGATCTTCACGCCACTCTGAAAAGAGGCCCTGGCCGAAGCCCGTGCGCTCAACGCGCTTGAGCCAATCGCTGGGGATGATCTGATCGGTATCGACATCCGATCGATCGAGCGGAAGTGCAGTTCCGGTGATGGTGATAACTGGTTCCATGATGTTCTCAGTTCTCTCAGGCCAGATCACGAGGATCGGCAAAGGTTCCAGCGATGGCAGTTGCTGCAGCGACGGCGGGGGAGACGAGGTGCGTGCGGCCACCCTTACCCTGTCGTCCTTCGAAGTTGCGGTTCGAGGTTGATGCAGAGCGCTCGCCCGGTGCCAACTTGTCGGGGTTCATGGCAAGACACATCGAACAACCCGGTTCACGCCAATCGAATCCAGCGGCGGTGAAGATCTTGTCGAGCCCCTCGGCTTCGGCCTGACCTTTCACCATGAACGAACCAGGAACGACCATGGCGCGCACGCCGGCCGCTACCTGACGACCTTCTGCAACCGCAGCTGCGGCACGAAGATCTTCGATACGACTGTTGGTGCAGGAACCAATGAACACCGTGTGTACTGGGATGTCCTTGATTGGTGTGCCTGCAGTGAGGCCCATGTATTCGAGTGCACGTGCAGCTGCGTCGCTTTCCGAAGAATCGGCAAACGATGCGGGGTCGGGCACGTTGGCATCAAGTTCGATGACCTGGCCGGGGTTGGTGCCCCACGAAACGAACGGACGCAGTTTGGTTGCGTCGATGTCGACAACCTTGTCGAACACAGCGCCTTCGTCGGTGGGGAGTGTGCGCCAGTAGCCGATGGCAGCGGCCCAGTCGGCACCGGTGGGGGCGTACTTGCGGCCCTTGAGGTACTCGAACGTTGTTTCGTCAGGAGCGATGAGGCCAGCCTTTGCACCCGCTTCGATCGACATATTGCAAACGGTCATACGGCCTTCCATCGACAGCGAACGAATGGCTTCGCCGCGGTATTCGATGACCGAACCGATACCGCCACCGGTGCCGATGCGCCCGATGATGGCAAGCACCAAATCTTTAGCAGTCACGCCGTCGGGGAGCGCACCGTTCACATTGACGGCCATGGTTGAGGCCGGATGTTGCGGCAGAGTTTGTGTCGCCAGGACGTGTTCAACCTCGGAGGTTCCGATGCCGAACGCCAGAGCGCCAAAAGCGCCATGCGTTGCAGTGTGACTGTCACCGCACACGATGGTCATGCCTGGCATAGTCAGACCTTGTTCTGGTCCGATTACATGCACGATGCCCTGTCCGGGTGTGCCCATTGCGTGTTCGACGATGCCGAACTCTGACGTGTTGGCGCGCAACACATCGACCTGCTTGCGCGAGATGGGATCGGCGATCGGCTGATCGATATTGGAGGTGGGGACGTTGTGATCCTCGGTGGCGACGGTGAGTTCGGGGCGACGAACGCCACGATCATTGATGCGCAGACCGTCGAACGCCTGCGGCGAGGTCACCTCATGAACAAGATGGAGGTCGATGTAGAGGACATCGGGTTCGCCATCGGCGCGATGCACGATGTGATCGTCCCAAAGTTTTTGCGAGAGGGTTCTCGGTGCCATGTGCTGCTCCTATTCGGGAGATGGACCGGGGCCGACGATGACGCGAGCCCAGGACGGCGCAGTTTGCGTCTCACATAATGGGACGGTAATCTTGCTTCGTGGGAAACACTGTAGGCGGTGTCGGCGTGTTGGACAAGGCGGTTGACGTTCTCGCCGCGCTCGAGGTCCAGCCCCGCTCCTTGTCGGAACTTGTGGTCGCCACCGGTCTGCCGCGGGCCACAGCGCATCGACTGGCGACTGCGCTTGAACAGCACGGTCTGGTGCGTCGCGATGACGATGGCCGGTTCATGCTTGGCACTCGGCTCCTGTCACTTGGTCAAGCGGCCGCAGAGACATGGCCACTAGCGACTTCTGCCGCGGCTCCGTTGGCGACACTTCGGGACGAAACCGGGGAAAGCGTTCAGCTCTTTGTGCGAGACGGCGAAGAACGAGTCTGTATTGCTGCTCTGCAGTCGCTTCATGGGTTGCGAACGATTGTTCCGCTCGGAGCGCGCCTTCCACTCTCAGCAGGTTCGGCAGCACGAGTACTTATGGATGGTGTTTCGCAACCCGGCGACTGGGTGCAGAGTGTTGGCGAGCGCGAGGCCGGCGTTGCGTCAGTCTCGGCCCCAGTTCGTGATTCGGTAGGCCGTATCGTCGCTGCTGTGAGCGTTTCGGGACCGATTGAGAGAACCACCAAGCAGCCGGGCAAGCGGTACGGTGCTTTTGTGGTCAATGCAGCGCGCCAGATTGAAGTGAACGCCGGTCTTCGAGGCGCAGGCGCATGACCGAACGTCCACTCGCGGCAATTGATATCGGAACCAACTCGTTCCATATGGTTGTCGCTCGGGTGGGAGAGGTTTCTGTTGCGGGCGAGTTCGTAGGGCCAGCATTCGAGGTCATCGCCCGAGAGAAGGAAATGGTTCGCTTGGGTTCAAGTTCAGGCGATATGAAAGAACTTTCGGATGAAGCGATTGATCGTGGAGTTCTTGCGCTGAAGCGTTTAGTGAAGATTGCAGCGATTCACGATGCAGATGTCGTAGCGGTCGCAACGAGTGCCGTTCGTGAAGCTGAAAACGCTGATGTCTTTATCGATAGAGCGCGCGACGAGGCCGGTGTTGTTGTCGATGTAATCGCTGGTGTGGAAGAGGCTCGACTCATTCATATCGGTGTGCTGCAAGCGGTTCCAGTCTTTGATCAACGCCTCGTACTCATTGACATTGGTGGAGGTAGTACCGAGATCCTGGTGGGCGAGCAGGGCGAGATGATTGCCGCGGGAAGCCTGAAACTTGGGGCGATTCGCCTCACACGGCGCTTTTTCAGAGGCGAGCGGTTGCATCCTGGCGCGGTCGAGTCCTGCCGCCGACACATCCGTTCTGTGCTTGCGCCAATGGTCCGCGAAGTTGAACGAGTCGGATTCGGTGTTGCTATTGCTTCCTCGGGAACTGCCGAAACGGTTGCATCGCTCGTGAATTCTCAGCGAGGAACTGGGTCACTTCGAACGATGAACAACTTCGTTATGACCAGCGAAGAAATCAAGAACGCAGTGAAGTCGCTCGTCGCCGCAAGTTCCGTGGAAGAACGAAGAGCGCTTCCAGGAATGGATCCCAGCCGGGCCGACATCATTCTCGCTGGTGCTCTCATCCTTGAGCAGGCTGTTGAAGAGCTCGGAATCGACGAGATCGTGATTTCCGATAATGCACTTCGTGAAGGTGTCCTCCTTGACGCTTTGTCTCGTCGAGGAGGCGCGACCCTTCACCACTTGCGCGATCTGCGTCGGAGAAGTGTCCTCCATCTCGCCGAATCGATGGATGACGACGTCGATCACTCAATGCGCGCAGCTGGCTTTGCTCTGGACCTTTTCGATGCGACTGCACCGCTGCATGGGCTTGGCGACGACTCACGTGAATTGCTCGAAGCGGGGGCCCTCCTTGCCAATGTGGGCTTGTCGGTTTCGCACTCTGAGCATCACAAACACAGCTATTACGTGATTCGGCACTCAGATCGACTTTCCGGTTTCACTGACCACGAGATCGAACTGATCGCCCAAATCGCGCGCTATCACCGCAAGAGCGCACCAAAGCCAAAGCATCCGGAATTCGCCCGTCTTTGGCCTGAGGACCAAGAGCGAGTCCGAGTTCTCGCTGGTCTTCTTCGGGTCGCAATCGCGCTTGATCGCTCGCATAAGGGGCGTGTTGAGCGCATAGTCGTCTCTGTAAAACAAGGTTCGGACGAGGTTGTGATTGCTGTGCAGCAGCGAGACGGATTTGATGCTGATCTTGAAGTGCAAACGGCAGAAGATCGAAAAGGATTGCTTGAAGAGGTCTTGCAACGTCGCGTTCGCTTCAGTAGCTGAGTTTGGTGAGTTTGCGGTCGGGTGCTTTGTAAATCAGCAAGAAATCTTTTCGGTCGCTGGAATGACTAGCTCAGCCGAGGCGAGACGCAACGTCTTGGCAAGCATCCATGAGGACGTCAGCGAATCGTTCGGGTCTGGTTGCGCAGATGTCATGGCGACCGCTGACTTCGAATACGGATGCACCCGAGATTGAGTCAGCGAGTTGCCGTTGCTGGTGAGGCGGCACAGTTTCATCGCGAGTTGTGAGAACGACAGCGGTGGGCACGTTGACGGTGTCGATCCAATTTCGTGCGTCGAATGAAGCAACATCATGTCCCGCTTCAAGTATGATCCGCAGATCGTTTTGGCGGGCTTGTTCGCGAGCCCAGATGCCTAACGGTGTGGTGTCGTATTTCGAAATGAGAACTCGTTCAGAAACACGACGGTTGACCGAAGACGGTGCGACTCGGGTGGCGAAGGAAAGCCCCGTTACGACTCCGCTGAGTGCACGCTCGCCGCGACGATCGCGGAATCGTGCTGCAGTTGCGCAGAACACAAGTCCTTCGATCATTTTGGGGTGACGCCTCCACAGCAGCTGAGAAATTGGTCCGCCCATCGAGTATCCGACAGCGATCGCACGCTCAACGCCCAGAACCTCAAGTACTGCGGCTGCATCATCGGCACAGTCTTCGAGTTTGAAGCGACGGCGGCTTCGTATTCCGTGGCCGTGACCTCGGTGATCCATCGCGACCACGTTGAACTCGCGCTGCAGTGTTTCGTAGGTCCCAAACCAATTCAGCGCGGAATTTGCGGTCCACCCGTGCAAAAGCAACAACGTGGGTGCGCCGAGCGGGCCCCGTGCCTCGCGTATCCAGGTTGTCCCCCGACCGGGGAGTTCGAGTGCACGCCCCTCGGGAAGGCCTGGGGTGAGGAATGGTGTGGACCCGGGCAGCGAGGGCGACATATGAGTGAAGCCGTCAAGCTTCGATCGCGACGATTTCGACCTTGAGAACTCCACCGGGAGCTTCGAAGTCAACGATGTCGCCGACCTTGGCGCCCATAAGGGCGACGCCGAGCGGTGATCCTGGGGTGAGGACTTCGAGTTCGCCGCGTTCTTCGACCGAGCCGACCAGAAGACGTTCAACCTCGTCGTCGCCTTCGTAGCGGATGCTGACGATCACGCCAGCCACGACGGCGGAACCATCGGCAGCCTCGACAATTTCGGCATCGAGAAGGAGCGCCTGAAGCTGGCGAATTCGGGCCTCCATCTTGCCTTGCTCCTCTTTGGCGGCGTGATAATCGCCATTTTCGGAGAGATCGCCCATTTCTCGAGCGGCCTGAATTTTGCGGGCAATATCGACCCGACCATGGGTTGTGAGCTGCTCATGTTCGGCGCTCAGCCGGTCGTGGGTCTGTTGGGTGAACTGGTGGACGTCGGCCATCTCGCCAGCGTACAAGGCACCCGTGGAACTCGCCTAGGGCGCCGGAAGGGGGTCGGGCTAGAGTCATGACCCATGTCCACACCGAGCCCACACCGTTCGCGCTCCATCGTGATCATTCGCTAGCGCACGCCGAACCCGGTGTGCGCCCTCGGCCGTCCACCCCGGTGGGCGGCTTTCTCGTTCCGGCACAGGTCTCGTCCCATATTCGTCAGTACCGCCCTCATCTGCACAGCAATCAATCGGAGTCATTGTGAGTCACAGAATCGGAGTCATCCCCGGAGACGGAATCGGCCATGAGGTCATCCCTGTGGCACTTAACGTCGTCCGCGCCGCAGGCGTTGAACTTGATTGCGTGGACTACGACCTCGGTGGAGCTCGCTATCTGCGCGATGGCGTCGTGCTCGATGACGCAACGATTGAAGAGTGGCGCAGTCTTGATGCGCTCTTACTTGGCGCAGTCGGAACCCCCGATGTTCCGCCCGGTGTTATTGAACGCGGTCTTCTTCTGAAGATGCGTTTCGATCTCGACCTCTATGTGAATCAGCGTCCGTTTCTTGCCCCCGACGGGTCACATGATTTCATCGTGATCAGAGAAAACACCGAAGGCACCTATGCCGGCGAAGGTGGGTTCTTGCGTAAAAACACCCCGTTCGAGGTCGCAACACAGGGTTCTGTCAATACCCGTCACGGCGTTGAGCGTTGCGTTCGGTATGCGTTTGAACTCGCCCGTAGTCGCGAGCGCAAGCACCTCACGCTTGTACACAAGACCAATGTGCTGACGTTTGCCGGAGACCTCTGGGAGCGAACCTTTAACGAGGTCGCTGCTGAGTATCCCGATGTCGCCACCGCCTACAACCACGTTGATGCGGCCTGCATCTACTTTGTCGAAGATCCAAAGCGTTACGACGTGATCGTTACCGACAACCTGTTCGGCGACATCCTCACCGATCTCGGTGGGGCGGTTTCTGGCGGCATCGGCTTCGCGTCGTCGGGCAATCTCAACCCCGATCGCACGAGCCCGTCCATGTTCGAGCCAGTACACGGCTCGGCACCCGATATCGCTGGTCAGAACAAGGCCAATCCCGTTGCCGCAATTCTCTCGGCAGCGATGATGCTCGAATTCCTCGGTGAGGACGCGGCCGCTACCGCAATTCGTAACGCGTGTTCCGACACCGCAACCCTCACTGGTTCCACTACCGAAATCGGCGACCTTGTCGTCGCTCGTCTCTGAGAGGCAACGCAATGCCCATTACGCCTACCAACAAGATTTGGATGAATGGAACGCTCGTCGATTGGGACGATGCGAAGATCCACGTTCTCACGCACACTCTTCATTACGGCATGGGTGTGTTTGAAGGAGTTCGTGCCTACGAGACCCCGAAGGGGCCCGCGGTGTTCCGTCTCACCGAACATATGGAGCGCCTGCACAACTCGGCGAAGATCCTTGGCATGGACATGCCCTACTCGGTCGACGTGCTGGTGCAGGCAACCAAGGACGTCGTAAAGGCCTCTGGTCTTCCTTCGGCCTACATCCGCCCGATTGCCTATTACGGCTATGGCGAAATGGGACTCAACACGCTTCCGTGTTCCGTCGACGTCGCGATCGCATGCTGGCCTTGGGGTGCGTACCTGGGCGAGGACGCGCTCACCAAAGGCATCAGCACCAAGATCTCTTCGTGGACTCGCCACGACCACAATACGATGCCGCCTGCGGCCAAGACCACTGGCAACTACGTGAATTCGTCGTTGGCAAAGGTCGAAGCGCTGAAGGGCGGTTACGACGAAGCCATCATGCTTAACCCGCAAGGTTTCGTGAGCGAATGCACCGGCGAGAACATCTTTGTTGCGCGCGACGGTGTGTTTGTCACGCCTCCGATCGCAGCCGGTGCGCTCGAAGGAATCACTCAGGACAGCGTTATGACGATCGGTCGCGATCTCGGATATGAGTTCCGTGTCGACTACCTCACTCGTTCTGACCTCTACGTTTCAGAAGAAATCTTCCTCTGCGGAACCGCTGCCGAAGTTTCGGCAGTAAACGCAGTCGACGACCGCCCGATCCCGTGTCCAGGCCCCATGACGTCGGCAATTGCTGCTGAATACGGCCGCGTCGTTCGTGGGCATGTTCCCCGTTACGAGGACTGGTTGGAGTATGTCCACTAAGAACGGTTCCACGCCGGAACTTCCGTTGCTGCCTTCGTCGGTCGAAATCTTCGACACGACGCTGCGTGACGGCGCCCAGTTCGAAGGTATCTCACTTACGGTCGAAGACAAACTCCGAGTTGCTGAACAACTCGATTGGCTTGGCGTCCGTTGGATCGAAGGCGGCTATCCGCAAGCCAATCCGAAGGACGAAGAGTTCTTTCGGCGTGCGCCCTCAGAGTTGAAGCTGACGAATGCCGAACTCGTTGCGTTTGGTTCCACTCGTCGGCCCGCTGGCAAGGTTGATGTTGATCCCACGCTTGCGGCGCTTATTGGGGCCGGAACATCGACGGTGTGCATCGTTGGCAAGAGCTGGGACTTTCACGTCACCGAAGCACTGCGAACCACGCTCGATGAAGGCATCGCAATGGTCGCCGAATCAGTTGCGTTCCTAAAGGCCGAAGGCCTGCGAGTGTTCTTCGACGCCGAACACTTTTTTGATGGGTACAAGGCCAACGCGGAATTCGCACTTCGTGTTCTCGAAGCGGCAATGGTGAACGGTGCCGATTGCGTCGTTCTTTGCGATACCAACGGCGGATCTCTCCCGCATGAGGTCCAGCACATTGTTTCTGATGTCGTGTCGTTTATCGGTGGAGCGACTGCAGTCGGCATTCACACGCAGAACGATTCAGGCTGCGCAGTCGCCAACTCCGTTGCTGCAGTTGTCGGTGGTGCCACTCAGGTGCAGGGAACCATTAACGGCTACGGCGAGCGCACTGGCAACGCCAACCTCATGACGGTGATCCCCGATCTCACGCTCAAACTTGGTGTTGCGACTCTTCCCGAAGGCCATCTCGACCGGCTCACCGTTGTGAGTCATCGGGTTGCTGAACTCGTAAATCTTCCCCCGCATCCGGCTGACCCTTTTGTGGGCGCGTCGGCATTTGCGCACAAGGGTGGACTGCACACTTCAGCGCTCGGTCGTGCTGGTGGAGCAACCTACGAACACATCGATCCCTCGATCGTCGGTAACCACACTCGCGTGCTTGTTTCTGATCTTGGTGGTCGTGCCGGCATGGCGTTGAAGGCCGACGAATTTGGTGTTGAACTCGACGATCCATCGGTTGCCGCGTTGTCGGAAGAACTCAAGCAACTCGAAGCTGAAGGATGGCTTTTCGAATCCGCTGATGCATCGCTCGAACTCCGAATGCGTCGCGCCACGGGTTGGGTGCAGGATTTCTTTGAGGTCGAGGAGTATCGGGTCTCAAGTTTTCACCGTGAAGGTCCAGCTCTGCCCGACGGAGGCCTTGAGGTAAGTACCGAAGCCACAGTGAAGCTTTGGATCAACGGCGAGCGTGTCTCGGCCGTCGGTGAAGGCAACGGTCCGGTGAATGCCCTCGACGCTGCAGTACGTCGTGCCCTCAACGGCCAGTTCCCCGCACTCGAGCGCATCCATCTCACCGATTTCAAGGTTCGCGTTGTCGATGGCGGTGCAGCCACTGGTGCAGTCGTTCGCGTGCTCATCGATTCCACCAACGGCGATCGTGTGTGGACGACCGTCGGTGTCGATTCGAACGTCATCGAGGCCTCATGGCAGGCGCTCATGGACTCCATTCAGTTCGGCTTGGTCCACGCCGACGATCTCGCCGGGTAGATTCAGCACCAATGGCTGCTCCTGATTACGTCCCTGCTCCTGTCGATGATCTCGCTCGGGTCTATCAATCACCCCCGTGGCGTCCAGAGTCTTGGATGGCCGATCGTCCTGCGGAAATCACTGGTCGTCAGCCTTTAGGTCCTCGACTGGGCGATCCGGGTCCCGACCAGGGATTCGCTCTTCGTTTGGCTCGTCAGGTCCGAGGTCGCCTCGTGCTTACTTCGGCAGAATCTGAAGACGATGTCATCGCAGGCACTGTTGCAATCGCGATGCGCCGTTCGGCGATGTTTGGTCGCGCACCGGCCATTCACGACATCACCGTTGCGCTCACCCTCTGGGGTTTTCTGTCAGAAGCTCCGGCCGACCTCGTTGCGGTTCGTGCCCAGGTCTTCGCCGCTGTTGCCAGCACGCACCATTACATGGAACGTCGAGCAATCGTCGACGCAGTGCCCGACGAGGTTTTGCGCCTTAATCCGGCAGCGGTCGACGCACTCGTTCGCAACGAACCTTCGCGTATCCTGGCCATGGCTAACGCTGCGTTGGCTGGTCAATCGCACGACGACCACGCCTAAACAGCCCGAGCCAATGGGGCTCTTAGAAATGCAGGTGCCCGACTAGGGCCTTGCGGCTGTGGTGGAACCAGTGCTCTTGGCCGACCACGATGAAGGAGTCGTAGCGAAGACATCGATTGGTGTTCCCGCAGGGATGGCCTCAGCGATCTTGGTCACGATGTCATTGGGGATGCGGACGCAGCCATTTGAGGCCTTGGTACCAACGAGTTCAGGTTGGTTGGTGCCGTGGAATGCAACCTGAGGGAGACCATTGTCGAATGTGTCAAGAACCTCGCTATAGCCATTGATCGGCAGGATCCAAGCGCCGTAAACGCCGGTGTCGGAGGAGTTCTTGATCTTTTCAGTCACAAAGTAATGCCCGACTGGTGTCGGTGTTGAGTCCTTGCCGATCACGACGTCAGTTTCAACGAACACATCAGGACCCTTGAAGACCTTGAGGTGGAACGTTGAAAGGTCGAGTTCCATGCGGTACTCCGTTGCGGCGATGGTGACATCGTCAGCTTTGACCCAGCCGGTGGTGTGGTTGGGGCGAGCGGTGATGAGCACCTTCATGTAGTCGCCTTGATTTTCAAGAACCTCGACAACAAGTGGATTCTTGTAATAAGTGGGGTTTGTGAACTCGTAACCGTCGGCGGTCTTTTTCACACCGGCGGAGTTGAGTCCGTTGCGGGGGATTGCGGGAACCTTCGAGGCAAGTGTTGTGGAGGTGCTTGACGTACTCGACGGGGGAGAAGTGACGACACTCTTAGGGAGCTGGTCGAGGACAGTGAGCTTGGCTCCCTTTGCGGTGGCATAGGTGGTTTGAAACGGAGTGGAAACTGATGACGAAGACTGCTCCGTTGTCGGTGTGTCAGAAGATGATGTCTTGTCGCTTGAGCACGACGCTGCGCCCAGAACCAATGCGAACGACATCGCAATAACGGCCAATGGGCGGAGGCGGCGCAAGAGGGGCGAAGACGACATGGAGTGCTCCGGGCGAAGAAAGGGAGGGCGGGCCGGTTCGAAAATCTTCTCGGAATCGGTGACTCGACCAAAAGAGCGAGGGCCTGACGGTACCATCGACCCTGTGAACACCCCAGTCGCCCGAGTCCGCTTCGCCCCTTCTCCTACGGGCTATCTCCATATTGGTGGGGCACGAACCGCCCTTTTCAACTGGCTCTTTGCCCGCCAGCAGGGCGGCGAGTTCGTTCTGCGTATCGAAGACACCGACGCCGAGAGGTCTCGCCCCGAACTGATCGACATCATCTTCCGCTCGCTCGAGTGGCTGGGGCTCGATTGGGACGGCACGCCGGTTCATCAGTCCGAGCGCGGGGCCATGCATCTCGCAGCTGTCGAGAAACTCCTCGCCAACGGTTCTGCCTACTGGTGTTCGTGTGCCCCCGACGAAGTAAAGGCTCGTGCCGAGGCCCGCGGAGGCACACCTGGCTACGACGGATTCTGTCGAGACCGCGCATTGGGTCCTGGCGATGGTCATGTTGTTCGATTCCGAGTTCCCGACACCGGAATCACGGCTTTCGACGATCTCATTCGCGGCACCGTCAGTTTCGAAAACGCCGTTCTTGAAGATTTCGTCATCCTGCGTTCGAACGGCACGCCGATGTTCCATTTGGCCAACGCTGTCGACGATGCCGATCAAGGCATCACTCATGTCATTCGCGGTGAAGATCTCATCAACGTCACGCCGAAGGTGCTGCTCATTCGTAAAGCGCTTTCGACGCCGGGTGAGTTGATCTTTGCTCATCTCCCGCTCATTGTGAATGAAAAGCGCCAGAAGCTCTCGAAGCGTCGCGACGATGTTTCGGTTGGCGACTACATCGACCGCGGCTATCTGTCCGAGGCAATGGTGAATTACCTCGCCACTCTTGGTTGGGGCCCTCCTGATGACATTGAGATTCGACCACTCGCCGAAATCGTCGACCTGTTTCGCATCACCGACGTCAACAAGTCAGGTGCATTCTTCGACGTCAAGAAACTTCAACACTTCAACGGTGAATACATCCGCAATCTTTCGATCACGCAGTTTGTTTCAAAGTCAACGCGCTGGTTGTATGAAGACACGCCTTGGGAAACCGATCGGTTCGACATCGGAACCTTCGAAGTTATGGCTCCACTCGTGCAAGAGCGCGTCAAGTTGCTTTCGGAAGTTCCTAGCTATGTCGATTTCCTCTTTACCCCCGAACCAGTAATTGACGATGAGTCATGGCAAAAAGTCATGGTGAAAGGGGCCGAACTTGCCGATGCTGTGCTCGATCACGCGATTGCACAGTTCGCTGACTGCGACTGGAACGCCGCTTCGCTGGAAGCAGCCTTGTTCTCTTACGCCGAACAGCATGAAATCTCAAAAGGCAAAGTCCAGGCACCCGTTCGGGTTTCCGTAACAGGTCGGAGCGTGGGCCCGCCGTTGTTCGAGTCACTCGAAGTTCTTGGTCGAGACGAAACTCTTCGTCGAATCGCATCAGCGAAGGTTCGACTGCAGGGCTGACATGTTTTTCGGACTGCGCTGGGCGATACGAATCGCCTTCGGACTGCTTGCAGTCATCGTGCTTTACCTCGGCATCTCGTTTGCCCAGGTGTGGTGGGCATCGCGTCAGGACAACACCGCGGCCGCGTCTGCCATTGTCGTCATGGGTGCAGCGCAGTGGAATGGTTTGCCCTCGCCGGTCCTCAAGGGCCGACTCGACCATGCGGCCGATCTCTATCAAAAGGGCGTCGCTCCGGTAGTGATCGTTGCTGGGGGCAAGCAGGTTGGCGACAAGGTCACACAAGGTCTTGTCAGCTTTGAGTATCTGCGGTCGAAAGGCATCCCTGAATCGGCTCTCAAGATTGAAGGTGCCGGCACGAATAGTTACGAAGAACTTTCCTCAACGGCGTTCATCATGCGTCAAGCCGGATTGGCGCAGAACGTTGTGATCGTTACCGACCCCTATCACGCCTATCGGGTTGCCGATATCGCCGACGAGGTCGGATTGTCTGCGCATGTGTCGCCAACCTCGGGCAGCACAACCCTGAGCGACTACGTCCGCGAAACGGGCGCAGTCGCGATTGGTCGCATTATCGGCTACCGCCGATTGGCCGCCTGGCGCTAGCCGGATGCGCCTGCTTGGTGTGGTTTGGTGCCACCCCCGTTCCAGCCGGTAACGTTCCCTCGCCCTTCGGGGGTGGTGTAATTGGTAACACGGGTGGTTCTGGTCCATTTGTTGGGGGTTCGAGTCCTCCCCCCCGAGCTTTGAAGATCGGGCGTCGACAGAGTCGGCGCCCGTTTCGCGCCCCAGCGTGACCCTTAGGCTGATCTCGTGACAACACTTCGATCTCTCTGCGTCTATTGCGGCTCTAAGCCCGGCAATGACCCCCGGCACGAGGCCACTGCTGCAGAACTGGGCCGCCTCATGGCGCAGGCTGGCGTGCGGCTTGTCTACGGCGGTGGTTCGGTGGGTCTCATGGGCGTTGTTGCTGATTCAGTCCTGGCCCATGGGGGTGAGGCGTTCGGCGTGATTCCGAAGGGGTTATTCACCACCGAGATCGGACACCCGGGCCTGACCGAACTCGTTGAAGTGGGATCCATGCACGAGCGCAAGGCGCTTATGGCCTCTGAGGCCGACGCATTTGTGGCGCTGCCTGGCGGATTGGGCACCTTGGAAGAACTGGCCGAGATAGCGACCTGGTCGCAATTGGGTATTCACGCCAAGCCTGTCGGAGTGCTCGACATCGATGGCTTCTGGCAGCCACTGCTGCAGTTTCTCGATAGTGCGGCCGACGCTGGATTCATTAGGCCCCAGCATCGGGACATCATCATTCGCATTACCGATGTTGATGATGTGATTCCCGTCTTGTCCTCGAAGGCAGTTTCGGCCTCGGCCCCAATTCTCAGCATCGAAGAGTCCTGACCCGATGGGGTCCGGACAGCGCTGACGCGAAACAATTAGGGCATGGAACAGGTAGACATCGCCGTGATCGGTGCCGGTCCCGCAGGCTCATCGGCCGCGGCGTGGGCTGCGCGAGGCGGAGCATCGGTGGCGCTGTTCGAAAAGGCAACACAGGGTCGTGACAAATCCTGCGGCGACGGTCTGACACCTCGAGCAATCGAAGAATGTCGTCGCCTCGGAATCGATGTCGAACGGTTTCATCGAATCGATGGATTGCGCGTGCAAGCCGGAAGCAAAGTTCGTGAAGTGTTGTGGCCCGACGGAGCGTTCCCTCCTGTTGGTGCTGTTGCGCCGCGCGCCGAGTTCGATGCAATGGTCATGCAAGCTGCAATCGATTCTGGCGCCGACTTTCGTGAGAACTCGCCGGCTGAACCTTGGATCGAAGACAACAGGGTTCTTGGTGTCATCTGTCGTGGTGAAAAGGTGCGCGCTGGACTCACCGTGATTGCATCGGGGGCTGGTTCACCTGCGGCGCGAGCGGTTGGCGCGACACGAATTGCATCCTCGCCGTTCGGTTTGGCGATTCGCGGGTACATTCCCTCGACCCGTGCCGACGACCGCTACATGGAGGCATGCCTCACTGTGAAAGGTCCCGATGGTTCGATCGTTCCTGGGTACGGATGGGTTTTCCCTGCAGGCAATGGCATTATAAATATTGGTGTCGGCGCGTTGTCGACGATGAAGAACTTTTCCGACCTCAATCTCAACACCATGCTCGAGGCGTATACCGCTCAGGTGCGCGAGTCGTGGGGTCTCGGCGAGTTCGTCGCCCGTCCCAAAGCGTGGCGGTTGCCGATGCACGTTGAACATCGCGGCGGCCCCGGTTGGGTTGTTGCCGGCGATGCCGCTGGCCTTGTGAATCCGTTCAACGGTGAAGGCATTGATTACGCACTCGAATCTGGTCGACATGCCGCTGAATGTTTCCTCACTGAACCGGGCACGGCGTGGGCTGCCTACCAGGCAGTGCTGCGCAAGGAATACGACCCGTTCTTTGCCACCGCTCGCCGCTTTGCATGGCTGATTGGTCGTCCGAAGCTTCTGCAGTTCCTTTTGGGCATTGCCTTGTCGACGAACTTCACCATGAAACTTGTTCTCGACATCATGGCGAATCTGGTCGATATGGAACACCCCGGACTGGCTGGCCGTTCGCTCACAATCGGTGGCAAGGCGTTGTCATTGGCCGACCCGCTTCTGGTTCGTTCTTCCGCAAAGAGCAAGGCCAAGTCAGCAACTCCGGTCGGGTAGGTTCGGGAGTCCCATAAGGGGACGAACGGGGGAGTCGGTCATGGGTAGTTCGCCAGTCGCCATTGTCACGGGCGCAAGCCGCGGAATTGGTCGAGCCGGAGCGCTTGCACTTGCCGAAGCCGGTTTCGATGTTGTCGTAAGCGCGCGCACCGTTCGAGAAGGCGAGGGTGTCGCTGAACCCAACTCCGTTCGTGAGGAAACCACACTTTCGGTGCCGGGAAGTCTTGAGCGCACCGCTGAGGAAATTGAGGAGCGCGGACAGCGCGCGCTCATCGTTCCCATGGATCTCATCGACGTGGCTTCGGTTACTGCGCTTCCCGCAACCGTCATGGCCGAATGGGGTCGCATCGATGTTCTGTTCAACAACGCGATCTTTCGCGGCGTTGGCACGCTTGATCGAATTACCGATCTCACGATTGAGTCGATGACGAACCTTCTTGCGGGCAACTTCATGAATCAGGTCCTGCTTATTCAGCAGGTCATCCCACACATGCTTGCTGCAGGCGGAGGCACGATCATCGACATGGTGTCGGGTTCTGCTCGTCTCGATCCCGCTGGGCCTCCCGGAGAAGGTGGCTGGGGCATTCTCTATTCTGCATCGAAGGCAGCGTTTGGCCGCGTCGCTGGTGGTGTGAACGCGGAATATCGCGCTCAGGGCATCAAGGCGTTCAACGTGGACCCCGGCAATGTTGTGACTGAAGCTCGTAAAGCGGCCAAGCCCGATGATGAATACAGCAGCGGCTACGGAAGTGAGCCTGCCGAAGCAACGGGCAAAGTCGTTGCGTGGTTGGCCACCGATCCCACCGCTGACAAGTTCCTGGGCAAATGGATTTTTGCGCCGAAACTTTGTTCCGATCTCGGACTGCTTCCTGGTTGGACCTTCCAGGTTCCGCAATGAACGCAGAGCAGTTGCAAGAACTCTCTGATCGACTCGAAATCCGATCGGTTGTCGAGGACTACGCGCGCTTTGCTGACCGAATCGATAACGAAGGACTCGCAGGGCTTTTTGCGCCTGACGGTGTGCTGCGCATTTTCGAGCGCGGCAATCCCGAACCGGTACGACAACGAATCGGACGTGGCGAAATCTCGGAAGCAATCAAGGGATTGTCTCGTTATGACGTCACGATGCATTCGGTGAGCAATCACTATGTCGTCTTGAACGGCGATGTTGCGATGGGCGAGACCTATTGCCGAGCCACACACATTCGTCCGGTTGATGGTGGCGCTCCGGAAGCTCGCGAGAACTACGTCATGAACATCCGTTATCTCGACGAGTACATTCGCTTGCCCGAAGGCTGGCGTATTTCCAAGCGTGAACTCCAGGTCGAGTTCACCGAGGTGTTTCCGATTCTCTGAATCTCGAGGTCAGCCGCGCAGTGAAGCGACCGATGATGCATTCGCGAGGTCGAGTGCGAGCTCAGCTAATTCTGCGATGGTGTTCTCGGTGCTCGTGGTGTCATCGTCTAGGCGCGTGGCCTTGATGCGGGCCAAGGCCCCCTCGGTGATGATTGAGAGCTTGAAGACGGCGAGAACTCGGTAGACATCGATATCTCGGAGAGAGCGGCCGCTGGTGGTCTCGTAGCGAGCTAGCAGATGGTCGCCCGAGGGAAAGCCCGGATTGAGGCGGTGTGGCTGAGGAGAGCGACTGCGCCACATGAGTGCACCGGCCTCGCCCCAGTACACGCTGACCATGCCCAGATCGGTAAGCGGATCGCCAAGGGTCGACATTTCCCAGTCGAGAACCGCCACCATCTTCGACGGATCAGTGCGACTCCACATGGTGTTGTTGAACGAATAGTCGCCATGCACGACCGATGCGTCGGTGTGTGCAGGAATCGAACGCTTGAGACGTTCGGCAACCTCATCAATGGCGGGAAGTTCTCGTTGTTTCGACTTCTCCCATTGGGTGCACCAGCGATTCACCTGGCGTTCAAGGAATCCTGCGGGCTTACCGAGTTGGCCAAGACCCACCGCTTCGAAATCGACGGCATGAAGGCGAGCAAGAACATCGATGAGTTCGTCGCTTGCCGCAAGGGCTTGAGTTTCATCGAGGTGCGCAACCTGATCGGTGTCGGAATAAACGATGCCATCGACGAAGTCCATCAAATAGAACGGCACACCGATGAGTGATTCGTCCTCGCACATTGCAACAGTTCTCGGAACAGGCACGTCGGTATTCTGAAGCCCGGTCTGCACGCGATATTCGCGGCCCATGTCGTTCGCTGTTGCGAGAAAGGCCCCAACCGGCGGGCGACGCAGTACCCAATCATTCGCGTCGTCTTGAACGCGAAATGTGAGGTTCGAAGAACCCCCGGACAGGTGCGAGACCGTGATCGGTCCGCTCGCGGTGGAAACGTTGGAGCGGATCCACTGGCTGAGTGATGCAACCGGAACGGCCTCGGCTACTTGGTCAGAGTTCATTTGGTGGCAGTTTTCGCAATGATGCGGAGACGCTGCACCTCAAGCCGGTCGTGGACTACCACAGCTCGTTGACGTAGGTATCGGTTCCGACAACGGTGCGGAAAAACGGTGCAACGAGATGCACGTCAGCAAGACCGGCAGCTGTGACAGCATCGGTGTAGGTCTTCATGCGGTCGAGCGACTTGGTGACATCGCCACGAACGAAGATGATCTGCACGAGACGCTCGGTGCCGCCTGCTGGGGTTCCGAGATCCATCGGCTGATCCGCCGCTGGTGTCGCCACCGGCTGCCAGGACGAAACTATTTCGATATCGGAACCATTCATGAGTTCGGCGTACGCGCCGGATTTCTCGAGATCGGTATGAACGCTCTTTGCGGTGTTGCCTTCACGGGCGTCGAAGAACACGGTGAAGATGCCGTCGTACGCGCTGTCGAGCGCAACATCAATTGGAACGCCGTCGGAATCGCGATTTGCAGTGCCGATGTAGTCGAACAGATTGGTGTGGGTGTGCTTGCGCTCGGGGAAGCCGCGATTGTTTGTGTAGAGCCACGTGACGCGTTCGGTACTCCAGTTGTTCCAATCATCATGATGTCCGCCTTCGATCCAGTAGATCGCGACATACGACCCTGAATCGGTCGGGTTGGCAACAGCGGTGTCGCCTTCTGGCCAGCGCAGATCCTTGAGACGGCGCGGTGCGACCCAACGTGAACCAGACATCTGATGCGGGGCGACCATGCAGCCCGCGTAGAAGTGATCGCGCTCATACCAGCGGTTGTAGGCCGATTCGAAACCAGGGTTGGGATCAACCATGGTGAGGAGCATCGATCCGACCTTCATCGGGTAGTCGTTAAGGCCGCCAACATCGAGTGGATATGCCATGAGTTCCTTCGCTTTCGAACGCGGGCGCAACGCCCCCCTATGGGAAGTGAAACTAGCCGTTCAGGGTGGAACACAACGCAGGGATCAGCGCTCGGACGCACCCACGACGGAGACCCGGTACATCAGACGGCGACCGGGGAAATCATTGAGGACTCGGTGCATGGTGGAGCGGTTGTCCCACATGAGCAGGTCGCCTTCTCGCCAGTGGTGGCGATAGGTGAAGTGCTCCTTGACTAAGTGTTGAAACAAGAACGCGAGGATCGAATCGCTTTCGTCGGGCGGCAGGCCGACAATGTGGCGGGTGTAGGTCGGGTTGACGAACAAGCCCTTGGCACCAGTCTCAGGATGTACTCGAACGACGGGGTGAGCGGTGCGTCGGTCTTGGGCAATGGCATCGGCGTAGTGCTGCGGTGTGGCTCTGCCGAAGCGATACCGAAGTTCCGTCGTGCGACTGAGATCGTGAACTGCAGTAAGGCCTTCGAGATACAGCTTCATGTTCGGTGACAACGCGTTGTAGGCGGCGGTGGTTGAGGCAAACATCGTGTCGCCCCCTACCTCGGGAAGCGTCTTGGCATGAGTGAGCGTTCCCATCGGGGGATGGGGGAGGAACGTTTCGTCGGTATGCCACATCGATGCGGTGTTGCCTTCCTCGGAATCGAGGACGCTGACATGTTCAAGGCCGGGGCCAAGGTTGGGGAAGAACGCGTGGATTTCGATCTCGCCGATTCTGCGGCCTAGGGCCATGTGCTGTTCGGGAGTGAGGTCAGGAGCGTGGATGACCAGGACCTGATTTTCGACAAGCGCATCGTGTACGGCATTAAGGGTCTCATCATCGAAATCGCTTGTGAGATCGAGTCCTGTGATCTCTGCTCCAAGGGCGGGAGTGAGCCGACGAATCTGCATCGGGTGATGTTGACACTTTTCCCGACCACTCGTAGGTTCGCAGGACCGGCCGCCGGTTGGCGGCCCTTCATCTTGGGGGCTCAATTCCATGACAAACCTGTTCAGTTACGCCGGCAAGCGCGTCGTTCTCACCGGAGGAGCCACCGGTATTGGCGCCGCCCTCGCTGAGTTGCTTGGTGAACTCGGTGTTGAACACCTCACCATTCTCGACATCAAGGCACCAACTGGCCGCTGCGACACGTTCATCGGAACGAACCTCGCTGATCCCGCGTCGATCGATGCGGCTATTGCACAGATCGAAGGTCCGATCGACGTGTTGTTCTCCAATGCAGGCGTCGCAGCAAATGCTGGCATCCGCACCTGCATGGCGGTCAACGTCGCAGCGTCGCGCCGACTCACCGACGGGCTGATTGAACGCATCACCAAGGGCGGAACCATCGTCTACACGGCGTCGATGGCAGGAAATGGTTGGCCGGCTCAGGTGGCGGAGATTACCGAGCTTCTCGAAATCGCCGACTGGGATGCATTCCTCGATTGGTGCGAGGCGCATCCCGAGGTCGTCAACGATGTCTATGCCTTCTCAAAGATGTGCATGCAGGTGTACACGATGCGTCGCTCGTATTCGGCAATTCGTGAAGGCATTCGCATCAACAGCATCTGCCCTGCTCCTGTGGATACGCCGCTCATGGCCGACTTTAAGGTTTCAATGGGTGAAGACGCCATCAACTGGGCCGTCGGCGTTCAGGGCAATGGTCGTATGGCTGTTGCGACAGACATTGCGCCATCGCTTGCGTTCATGGGTAGCGACGCTGCCGCATTCATCAACGGCGAAAACCTGCACGTTGATAGCGGTCTGAGCTCAGCAATGGTCACGGGCCTGGCCTTCAGTTGATCGCGATGCATCCCGACGACGAGTTTCACCCGCCGACATCCGACGATCCCGAGTGGACCGAAACCTGTTGGTTCACTTTTGCCGTTCCCGAACGGAACCTGTCGGGGCAGCTCTACCCATATTTCAAAACAAATCAAGGTGTCGCTGCGGGCGGTGCGTTCTTTTGGGACGGGCGCAACGAACGCCCCGAAACCTGCGTGTATGCCAAGCAGTTCTGGCATCTTCCACTGGTTGATCAAAAGTTGACTGATCTCACACTGGCCAACGGCATTCGCTACGAATGTCTTGAGCCACAAAAGAAGTGGCGTATTCGTTACGACGATCCCGACGGTGGCGATGAAATCCATGTCGATCTCATCGTCACCGGCATCGTTGCGCCAAACATGCTCGGTGAATCACATGTCGATCAGCCCTGCCGTTATCAGGGCACAATTGTCTTGCACGGCGAAACCATTGAAGTTGATGACTACGGGTTTCGTGATCGTTCGTGGGGCCCTCGTCCGCAGTTTGGGCAAGGTATCCATGGTGGATCGATGATGCGCGGTGGCTACAGCTACGCCACTGCCTCAGACGCGCACGCGTTTCATGCCATCACCATGGACTTTGGCACCGGCGCAATCGTGATTCACGGTTCGTACATGCGAGACGGTGAGTGGTCGAAGTTGAAGAGCGGTGAGCGTCGGGTCATTGAGCGCGATGGTGAAGGCTTTCCGCTCATTGTCGAACTCGATGGGGTCGACGAACTTGGTCGTGAGTTCAATGCTCGTGGGGAAACTACGAACTCACTTGGGTTCCTGATCAACCCGAACCTCTACACGATCAATTGCCTGACTCGTTGGTCATTCGACGGCACCACAACCTGGGGCGAAGACCACGACAACCATTCATTCCCCGATGCACGTCGATTGTTCCGCGAAGCTCGCGGTCAGTCGCTCTGGGGCCAAGACGTATGAGCATTGGGTCACGAATAGCGCTGGTGACGGGCGCTAGTCGCGGAATTGGCCGGGCCACTGCAATCGCGTTTGCAGAAGCAGGTTTTGATGTTGCCATCACCGCTCGAACGGTGGTTGATGGTGACCCGTCCTCGCTAACAGAAGACGGAAAAGTACTGCCGGGTAGTTTGGCGTCAACCGCAGCGGAAATTGAAGCGCTCGGTCAACGTGCAGTGCAGGTCCCGCTTGATCTTCTCGATCGCGATGCGCTCGTTCCTGCGGTTGAGTCTGCAATCAGCGGTCTTGGTCATCTTGATGTTGTGGTGAACAACGCGATCTACGTCACCGGTGGTGGTCCGAAGTATTTCCTCGACACCGACCCAGATGATCTCGTGAACCAGATGTGGGGCGATCTCACGGCGCAGTTGTTGTTGCTCCAGCCACAGGTCGCACACATGGTTTCTCGCGGCGGTGGCGTAGTCATCAACATCGGTTCGGGCTCTGGGAAATGGAAGTTGAAGTTTCCCATTGGCCAAGGTGGCCCTCAGTTGGCTTATTGCGCGGCAAAGGCCGGTTTTCATCGCGCTGCCGATCGATTGGCATTCGAATATGGCGATCAGGGAATCGTTGCATTCACGGTCGACCCAGGATTCGTTGCCACTGAACGAACGAAGATGGTCAGCGAACTTGGAGAGATCGCTTCACGCGGTGTCGAGCCGGCGGTTGTTGGCGAAGCAATCGCGTGGCTGGCGACTACGGGGGCATCGACAGAAAAGAACGGCAGTTATCACGAGGCGCAAGAGATTGCCCGCCACATTGGGCTGTTGCCGCCGCTTCCCGAAACTGACTGAGTGTTCTTCAGCGGTTAGAGATTTGGTGCAACCTGCGTGCAGGTGAGTTCGACGTGGCGTTCGACGATTTCGTCGGGCATGCCCGCAACACTTGCCCACAAATACACATGCTCGACCGGTGAACCTTCAGTTGCTTCGCGGATCGCTGTAACTGCATCGGTCGGAGTAAGCACTCGAAGACCTGGGATCTGGCCTTTTTGTGCCGCGCCACCGCGCAGTTTCTCGACCGTGATTTCTTTCGGAGCGTCGCGACTTGAACCGGCAACTGCAGCGGCTCGATAGGAGTTCAACTGATGCGCGTAGTGGGGGAGGATGCGCTCGAACGCTTCTTCCGGATCGTCGGCGACGATGATGTCGAGCATTCCGCCGGTGCGTGCAGTTGCTGGATCGTGCCCGCCCTCGACAAGTCCTTCGCGGTAGGGATCAAGAAGCGAGCGATCAAGACTTAGGAGGCCAACGCCCAGACGACCAGCGCGCTTTGCGCCTTGTGGTCCTTGATAGCCGAGCCAAAGAGGGAATGGATTTTGCGCTGCTGGGGGAGTGACGATTCCGTCGTCGAGTAAACGACGGATTTCGGCAACAGCGGCGTCGGTGAGCCCGTATCGCTTTGTGATGTCGGCGTTATAGAGCTCGTATTCGGGAACGCTGTACCCAGCGCCTATGCCGAGCTCGAGACGACCGCCGGAAAGTTGATCAATGACTGCTGCTTCTTCAGCAACCAAGGCAGCCGGTCGTAACGCGGCGACAAGCACGGCAGTGCCGATACGCACACGCGAGGTGCGCGCTGCGGCCGCTGCCGCAAATGTGAGCGGCTGGGGAAGATAACCATCGGTGAAGAGATGGTGTTCGGAGAACCACACCGAGGCGGCCCCGAGACGTTCAGCTTCGACGACGAGATCGAGTGCTCGCCCATACACCTCGGGCCACGGACGGGCCCAAGGTGCAGGGTTGCGCAGATCGAAATAGAGGCCAAGCTTCACGACATGCGACCGACCATTGCGTCGTGGCCGATTGCCGGCTCTATAAACGAGCGGAAGTCGGGACCAGAACGCAGGTGATGGCCACCGTCGACGTTGATCGTGGTGCCAGTGATCCAGCGAGCTTCATCGCTGAGAAGGAAGGCAGCGAGGTTGGCGACATCTTCAGGCTCGCCAACATCATTGAGCGGCGTGTTGACGATGTAGGAGTCGTAGACCGCGGATTCACGCGGGATGCCTTCCATGATCTCGGTGGAGATGAAACCGGGGCGAATGGCGTTGAAGCGAACCTTGGTTTCGCCGTACTCATTGGCGGCGTTGCGCATCATTTCTTCGATGCCCGCCTTCGAGACGCAGTAGGCGCCGAACATGGGGTGGGGAATGTGACCGGCAAGTGACGACATGCCAACAAACGAACCGCCGCCTGCAGCGACTATGTGGGCGGCGGAGTACTTCACCGAAAGCATCGTGCCGAGAACGTTGAGATGAAGGACACGCAAGAACTCGTCGGTATCGAGCAAGTGGTACGGGCCCATGCCGCCACCGCCACCGGCGTTTGCGACAAAGCCATTGAGGCCACCGAATGCTTCGACGTGATTTGCAACGAGTGCGGCAACGTCGGATTCAACGGTGACATCGGTGACCTGATGACGGATCTGGCCTGAAGCGCCGCCAGCCTTGATGCGATCGACAACCTCGGTGAGTTTGCTTTCGGTCCGGCCACAAATGGTGACGTTCATGCCGTCCTGGGCAAGACGGGTTGCGCAGGCTGCGCCGATGCCGGTGCCACCACCGGTGACGATTGCTGAGCGACCTGCAAGTGATGACGACATGGGTTCCTCCGGGAAGTTTGAGAGTCGGCGTCACGCTACTACCAACCCAAATAACGCTTCTTTCAACCGACGGAAGAACGCAATGGCGCTTGAGGACGGTGTCTAGGAAATCGGTGTCCCGTCGAGATTGTGGATGTCGAGACCGAATTCCTCGATGTTGTCGAGGCTGACGGTGATGCGCCCAGAGATATCGGGGCCACAATCGCAAAGGAAGAGGGTTCCCTCGACCATTGCCTCCATCGACTCAATCTGATCAGGTCGCAAGCGATCGCCCACGAGTGCAGCAGCACCTTCGGACAGCACCGCTGCCCTGGGTTCCACGGTGTTGACGCGCACTCCCGTGCCGTACAACTCCATGGCGAGACCGTTGCTGATGCGGTTGAGTGCTGCCTTCGTTGCGCCATAGGCCGAGATGTTGACCGAGGTTGGAACGATGGGCTCTGAAGGTCCGCCCCAGAATTTCGCGCTGCCGCTGGAAAGATTCACGATCCATCCTTCGCCAGCGGCGACCATCGCCGGAGCGGCAGCCAGCGAAAGATCGAGCGGAGCATTTGCATTCACTTCAAACATGATGTTGCGACGCTTCACCGAGAATCCCGTAAGCGGAGCTTGGATTGATGCCGCCGCGTTGTTCACGAGAATCTCAATGTGCCCGCCGAGGGCTTCGGCTGCTTCGGGAATGACGCGAAGTCGATCGATTGGATCAGTGAGATCGGCAACAACTACTTCAACCTGCGTTCCGAACCGCGCAATACGGTCGCGAGTTGCGTTGAGGCTCCCTTCGAGGGTCTCGTGCTGATCAAGTGTGCGCGCGGTAAGGACGATGTTCGCGCCCTCAGATGCAAGTCGTTCTGCAAGTGCGGCGCCGATTCCTCGACTAGAGCCCGTCACGACAGCACGACGCCCCGCAAACCGACCAGTCATCAAAGGCCCTTTTCGGCGACGAATCCATCGATGCATTCACCGATGTAGTCGCAGTCTGCGTCGGAAAGCGAATGATTGTTTGGAACGATGAGGCCCCACTCCATGACGCGGTCAGCGTTGGGCAGACCGTCGGAAGGCACTCGGAATTCTTGGCCACGAAGCATCGGCTGACGGGTGATGTTGCCGGTCCAGACCATGCGGGTGTCGACGCCATGTGATTCCATCCACTGCTGAAGTTCAGCACGACGGATGCCTGAGTCAGGCTGAATGATGAATGGGAACATGTGCCACCCGGTTTCGATCCCTTCAGTGAGCTGGGGAAGTATGAACAAGTGTGGGTACTTCGCAAGATGTGAACTTGTAATGGCAAAACTGCGCTGACGCCGAGCGAGGTTTTCGTCCAACTTGTCGAGTTGTACAAGACCAAATGCTGCGGAAAGTTCGGAAGGCTCGAAGTTCCAACCATTCTCATCAAAGATGAAGATGTTGTCGTACTCAAGGCCGTCGTCGAGTTCGCTGAAGAAGCGATCGACCTTGCCCTTGAGTGACCCAAAAAGCTGAAGTTCTGAGCGGCGACCCCAGCGACGGAAGAGCAACGCGCGGTCGGCAAGTTCGTCGTTGTCGAAGCAGACCATGCCGCCAGTTCCGGCTGCAGTGATGATGTGCGAAAGGGCGAAGCTTGTAAGCGAAATATCGGCTCGGGTGCCGGTTGGCGTTCCGCGCAAGGTTTGACCGAGAGCGTCACATGAGTCTTCGATCACCAAAAGGTTGTGGCGGTCGGCGATTTCACGAATGACATCCCAGTCGGGGCAGTTGCCGATGAGGTTGGGAGCAAGGATGGCGCGCGTCTTCGCAGAGATCATCTCTTCGATGCGATTGACATCGATCTGAAACGTGTCAGGGGTGACATCGACAAACACCGGCACTGCGCCCTTACGGATGACGGGTGCGACGTCGGTAGAGAACGTGACCGAACTCGTGATGATCTCGTCGCCGGGTTGGAGGTCGATGGCTTCGTACGCGAGGTACAGCGCTGAACTTCCCGAGTTGCACATCACACCGCGCTTCTTTGCGAAGAGATCGGCAACCCGACGTTCCATCGCCTTGACATTTTTGCCAATGCGCATGGCGGTTGGACCACCGCGAAGAACTTGAACAACTGCGTCGATTTCGCGGTCGTCATGGACGGAACCGGCGTAGTCGATTCGGCGGTCGCTGTTGATGCGGCTCATGGGTGCTCCTTGGTGGTGAATGAGTCAGTGCGGATTGGGGTCAGGCGAAGGTCGGTGACGAGGCGGTCGATGAGACGAACGAGTTCGGTGCAGTCGTGTTCGCTCCAGTTCTCGAGGACGTCAGTCATTTGTTCAACTCGTAATGCCACGATGCGGTCATGTGTGCGTCGGCCCTTTGCCGTGAGTCGAGCGACAGCAAGGCGAGCGTCGTCGGGGTCAGTGCCGCGCTCAACGAGTTCTGCGTCTTCCAACACGCGTACCTGGCGGTTTGCTGCAGCAGGGTCCATGGAGCATCTGCGAGCGAGTTGCCCCATCGGCAACTCACCGGCGTCGGCAAGCGTGCGGAGAATGGCGTAACCAGCGCGGGTGACCTCGACGCCGATCGCAGCAGTTTGGCGATGATGAATCGCCCGGTTCACCGTGAGCCGAAAGAGACGTTCGAGAGAGCGTTCGGTTTCGGCGACGGACTCCGCAGCGGGCATGGCGGAACCGTAGGGAAGGTCTTGGACTATGTCAAGGTTCCTCGGAGCGGGCCAACCCGCGTAAGACTCACCAAATGGCAACTGACGCTCAAACATCTGAAGGCATGCCCGCAAAGGCCGGCATCATCCTCGCCACCCTGATTGGCGTGGCCACCGTTGCCAACCTCAACCTGGCAGTGGCGAATGTGGCACTTCCCGACATTGGCCGTCACTTCGACGCGTCGCAGACCGCGATCAATGCCGTTGCTGTGGGCTTCTCGCTCGGTCTCGCAGCCACCGTGCTGTGGCTTGGGGCGCTTGGTGACCGTTACGGACGACGGATGATGTTGCTGCTTGGCATGGGATTGTCAGTGCCTGCCTGTGTGATCGCCGGTTTTGCTCCGAGCATCGGCGTACTCATCTTTGCCCGAGTTCTTGGGGGAGTGGCAGCTGGTATGGCATTCCCGACCACTCTGGCGCTCATCACGGCACTTTGGGCTGGTTCACATCGCACGAAAGCGATCGCGTTGTGGTCCGGAATCGGTGGCGCCATGTCTGCTCTCGGACCCCTTGTTGCTGGAGCGCTGCTTCTCCACTTCTAGTGGGGATCGGTCTTCCTCATCACCATTCCTCTCGCAGTCATCGGCTTTGTTGCGGCATGGGCCTATGTCCCAGCGCACGTCAACGAGGACGACTCTCCGATCGACAACCTCGGTGGTGTGCTTTCTGTTGTGATGGTGGCCGCCGCAGTAGTTGCGATCACGCTCGCCCCCGAGCCAGGAGCGGGTACCGCTGCGCTCATCATCGGGCTTGTTTCTGTCGCTGCGGTTGGTGCGTTTGTCTTGCGTCAGCGCCGAGCAGCATTCCCGCTCTATGACCTGAAACTGGCAGGACGTCGTACGTTCTGGGTCGCTGCTGTGGCCGGAATGTTGGTTTTCGGTGCTCTGGTCGGCGCAATGTTTATCGGACAGCAGTATCTGCAAAACGTGTTGGGCTACTCAACATGGAAAGCCGGACTCTCAATTATTCCGACTGCGGTGTTCATGGTTGTGGCTGCTCCAATTTCGGCGCGAATTATCGAACGCCGCGGTTCACGAGATGCGCTCCTCGCTGGATTCGTATCCGTCGGTCTCGGTTTCCTCGTGATGCTCTTGTTGTGGAAACAAGACACGTCGTTTGTCGTTGTCGCACTTGCCTATTCGCTGCTCGGTATCGGTGTCGGTATCGCAGGCCCGCCGGCATCAAAGTCCCTCACCGAGTCGGTGCCAGTTCCGCGAGCGGGAATGGCGTCAGCTACCGCCGATCTTCAGCGCGATCTTGGTGGAGCCATTCTTCAAGCGATCCTTGGCGCTGTGCTTACAGCGGGTTACGCAAAGGCGTTCACCAAACAGATTGCAGACGCGCCGACGTCCGTTACTGATTCGGTGACCACGCAACTTACGAAATCCTTTTCGAGCGCTGAAAACATTGCGATGCAATATCCACAATACGCCGATCAGATCGTTGCTGCTGCAAGGCAGTCGTTTATCGACGGACAGCAGGTTTCATTTACCGTCGGCATCGTCTCAATGCTGATCGGACTCGCGGTGGTGTGGTTCGGTTTCCCAACGAAAAACGCCGAGATCGATCTCGTCGCCGGCTATCAGCGCAGCGACGAGTCAATCTCGGCGTAATCGTGCTTCGAGTGCTCTAGGCGGTGGCGAGCGGTGCCGGGTTACGGCGTGCACCGGCGGTGAAGTTCACCGGCATGTGCTTGATGCCACCAATGAAGTTTGAGCGAAGGATGTCGACGTTGCCTGCAAGGGTCATGTCGGGAATTCGCTCAAGGATCTCTTTGAAGATCAACTTCAGTTCCATGCGAGCAAGGTTTGCTCCCAGGCAGAAGTGCTGGCCGCCGCCGCCGAACGCGATGTGTTCGTTGGGGAAGCGGTCGATGTTGAACTGATAGGGATCGTCGAAGACCTCTTCGTCACGGTCGGCAGAAATGTGCCACATGACGACCTTGTCGCCCTTCTTGATTTCCTTATCGCCGATGACCGTGTCATCGGTTGCGGTACGTCGGAAGTGGTACACCGGCGTCGCCCAGCGAAGGATTTCTTCGATGGCGTTGTCGATCTTTCCGTCCATGTCGCCAGCAAGAGCGGCGTACTGATCAGGGTTCTGCATGAGTGCCCACATGCCCCACGAGGTGGTGTTGCGGGTGGTCTCGTTACCAGCGACCGTCAGCAGCATCATGAACATGTCGAACTCGAGTTCGGAAAGGCGATCGCCTTCGATCTCGGAGTTGATCAACTTTGTGACGATGTCGTCGCGAGGATCGCTTGCACGCTGCTTGCCAAGCTCGTTCACGTACATGAACAACTCGCCAGAAGCGGCAGCACCGTCTTCATTTGCGTATTCCGGATCGTCGAGGCCGATCATGCTGTTCGACCAGTCGAACAGCATCATGCGGTCTTCCTGGGGGACGCCCATGATTTCGGCAATCGCCTGAAGGGGAAGTTCCGATGCGAGGTCGACGACAAAGTCGCACGAACCACGCTCGATGATGTTGTCAACGATGAGAATCGCGCGGTGCTGGAGGTACTTCTCGAGCAGGCCGATCATGCGCGGCGTGAAGCCCTTGTTCACGAGAAGGCGATAGCGCGTGTGCTTGGGCGGATCGGTGTAGAGCATCATGAGGCCGCGAGGGTCCATGCCCTGTGCCTCGCCGGGGAATTCCTCGGGGGTCAGAATCGAGATGCCGCCAGCTTCCGAGGAAAACAGTCCGGTATCGCGGTTGACCGTCACGAGGTCCTTGTGCTTCACGATGTTCCAGAACCCTTGGGCGCCTGGGTACTCGTGCCAGCTCACCGGATCTTCGGCGCGAAGTCGGTCGAACATTTCGTAGTGCTCGAGACGCTGGAAGCGGTCGAGGTCGAGGAGGTCGATTCCCTCAAGTGTCATACGGATCCCCTTGATCGGTGCTGAGACAGCCAAAGACGTGTCAGTGGTCACGGAACACTAATGGAGACGGCGAGTGGGTTCACCTTCGGGTCCCCGGACCCGCCCTACGAGGCCTGAACTTTGGGGTCGGCGGTCTCCTCTGATCCGGCAGCCACAAGGGGAGAGGAGGCCAACACCACGATTCCGGCGAGGACAAGACCGATGCCGGCGAGGGCGCCGAGGAGATCGCCGAGACTGTGGTGAAACCGTTCGTCGAAGATAACTATGGCGACAGCACCGGCGACGAGGGGATTGCCGCCGACGAATGGGGCGAGGGCGGCGGCCAGGCTTCCCTGGCGAAAGGCGACCTGCTGCAACGCGAGTGCACTGAGTTCGCAAAGTCCAAGAAACGCAAGGACAGGGAGCAGCGAAAGCAATCGGTTGTGGTTGGCCAGGTTGGTGTCAATCACTTTGAGCATCACTGCGGCTGAGCCCAGCGCTACCGCTGCGGAGGAACCAAAAAGAGCAGCACGCACATTGGGGGCGGTGGCTCGACGAGCGAGAACGATTAGCGTCGCCATGACGGCGAAGAAGACGAACGTTCCGATGACAGCGGTGCGGAGTGGAATGTCGTAGTTGCCATCTTGGGGATCGGCGAAAAGCAGGAACGCAACTAGCCCGACGATGGTTGCAAGCGCTCCGAGCCAGTCGCGCAGTGAGACGCGAGCGTTGCTTGCGACCATGCCCAGTCCAAGAGCGAACAGCAGTGAGGTCACCATGATCGACTCGACTTCGATGAGTGAACCATGACTCAGGGCGACGGCATGGAAGAGGCCCGACAGGCCCGCAAATGCGGCGCCGAGTAACCAGATCGGTGTGCGAACGAGTTGGAGGAGGAGTCGAACGACGTTCGGTGGGGCCGGATGGACTGATAGGGCGCCACGACTTTGAAACACTGCGGCCGCCGCACCCGCGAGGGCGGCCAAAAGCGCAAGGAGCAAAGCGGTCGTGGACACGGACGAAGCGTAGGAGACCTTCAGCGTCACGACGATGACGCTCGCACTCTTCTACCCTCTACCGATGGGCATCCTGATTCTTCCTCTCGTGGTCGTGCTGGCGTGGGTTTTTGCTGCATTCGGACTCACGCCGTATGGGAGTTCAGTAGGCGATGATTTTGCGGTAGAGGCAATGCGGTAGATGCTGTTTCTTCCCGCAGGCATTCAGTTCATCGCGAGCGGCTTCATGCACACGGTCTTCGCGAAGTCGACAGCGGAAAGCATCGGTTGGAAAACCAATGGCTTCCAATACGAGTTGGGTTTCGCCTCTTGGGGGCTCGGCATCGGTGGGATCTTGGCAGCATCACGTGACTGGGACAGTTGGTTGATCGTGACGGTGGTGGCCTCGATTTTTCTCGTGCTTGCTGGCGTCCAGCACGTCGTGCTCATGGTGCGCGAGAAGAACTTCAAGCCGGGTAATTCTCTCGTTTTGATCTATGACTTTGGACTTCCGGCGTCGTTGATTGGGTTGTTACTCGCAACGCATTCCTCGATGGCGTAAGGAAACCGACGATTCATTGGTGACGTCGGCTGGTGGCGGAGGTCGGTTCACCTGGTTGCAGGGCTCCGGCGGCCAGCGCACTCCATCACGCCGGACACGGCGGTACTCGACGGTTCTCGACTCGATCGCGTGGCACCCCCAACGGGATTTGAACCCGTGCCGCCACCTTGAGAGGGTGGTGTCCTAGGCCGCTAGACGATGGGGGCCGGTGTCACGCTTGCGTTACTGGGCGAAGCCTCAGCAGCCGCGAGAGCATAGCGGCGGCCTCAGTTGCGGCACCAAGCCGCTTTGAGTGATGCTCACGAAGGAATTCGGTGAATCAGAGTTCCGAATCGCGATTTGGTTCCGGCGGGAACTGCACATCGGCTGCAGGCCGAAGGGGACGAACGCCTTCAATCGGCCCAACGCCGCGAACCGACACCTCGCTGGGTGGTCCGATATCAACCCAATCGGGGACGCCATCGAGTGCAGAGGGGTGGGCGAGGAGCTGACCGGGTTCTGCTTCGTCGCAAAGACGGGCGGCGAGGTTCACTGGTCGACCGATGTAGTCGTCGCCGTCGAACAACAGTGCAGTGCCACTTGCAACACCTGCGCGTAAATCAATTGCGAAGGATTCAAAGCGGCCGGTCATTTCCGTAACGGTCGCAATGATTGGTCCTGGTTTCACGCCAACAAGAAGGACGCCGTCACCCAACCACTTGGCCACACGCACGCCACGACGACCAGCTACTTCTTTCACCAGCGTTCGGAAGACCTCAAGCGCACGTACGGCGCGACGCGGGCCGTGTCGTTCCGTGAGTGCAGTGAATCCACAGATGTCGATAAAGGCGAAGGTCCGTTCAAGGGCAATAGGGCCACCGGTGGGCGGAACTTCCTCGGGACGTTCAGTACCCATGCCGGTTGCCGGCGGGGGCGTCATTGGTCCAGCGGCGTTGGCGTCGGACTCTTGGGTGCGGGTGGAATCATCAGGCATGGCCCTCTGACGATGACACAGATTGAGCCGGCTTGGCAGCCGAGTTTCGGAAATATCTGGTGAACTCGGCGCAACGTCTCAGCGTCGAGGACGTCCGAGGGCTTCTTGGGCCGCAGTCGCAACGTGGGTTCCTGCCCGATCGAAGACTCGAGCAATCGAGAGACCGCGGGCATCGGCCATTCCTTGGCCATCGAGAGTGAAGCAGAGCCAGTCATCGACTCGAAGCGGACGGTGGAACCAAAGGACATGGTCAAGGCTCGCCGTCATCAGCTTTTCGAAATCACCGATGAGACTGTGTCCGGTAAGTGCAGCTCCGAGAAGATGCTCGTCGGAGAGGTACGCGAGCGCGCAGGCATTCATCACCGGGTCGTCACCAAATGATTCAGTTGCGCGCATCCATGCAAGCGTGGCCATGCCGTGAGTGTCTCGTTGTGCACGGGTTTGGAAGAACAACGGTGTTTCTTCGTCTTCCAAATCGTCTGGTGGTGGAGCGTCGCTAGGCAGAAATGTTGCCTCGCGTTCTTCGCTTTCTTCCGGAGTATGAAAACTCGCGATGCAATTGAGAATCGCTCCTCCGGATTGCGATGCCACGACCTGACGAGTGGAAAACGAGCGCCCATCGCGAATTCGTTGCACTTCGTAGAGAACCGGAGCCGCTTCGTCACCTTGTCTGACGTAATAGGCATGCATCGAGTGCGGGACCTGACCATCGTGAACAGTCATGGCTGCAGCGCGCAGGGCCTGTGCGATTGCTTGGCCTCCGTAGATTCGTCCCCAACCGGTATGAGCGCTGGGTGCGAGAAACGCATCGGGACTTACTGCATCAAGGGTGAGCAACGTGCGAAGGTCGGTTGCAAGGGGGAGTTCGAGGGTCACCTGATGAGCCTGCCACGACTCGGCTGGGCGAATCACGCTGCGGGCGAGGGGCTTGTTGCAAACGAAGAACTCTTGTCCATCCACCCATCTGGGGTGTGAGCCTTCTACCGTTTTCTGCGTCGCCGACTCCCGGCGATTCCTTTCACCCCAAGGGGGGCATCTATGACTCACCCCAAGGGGGGCATCTATGACTATGGGCAAAAAGCTCATCGCCGAAGCGATCGGCACGTTCTGGCTCGTGCTCGGTGGCTGCGGTAGCGCCGTATTGGCAGCAAAGTTCGGCTCCGACCTCGAGGGGCCGTTCCTGGGAATCGGGCTCGTTGGCGTTTCGATTGCGTTCGGTCTCACCGTTCTGACGATGGCGTACGCAGTGGGTCACATTTCGGGTGGTCACTTCAACCCGGCCGTCACCATCGGCCTGTGGGTCTCGAAGCGATTCCCGACCAAGGAAGTTCTTCCGTACGTGATCGTTCAGGTCATCGGCGCGATTCTTGCTGCACTTGCAATCTGGGCGATTGCTTCTGGTCGTGCAGGCTTCGATCTCAAAGTCGATGGGCTTGCTGCAAATGGTTACGGCGAGAATTCACCGGGTGGATTCAACCTCACTGCCGGCCTCATTACCGAAATCGTGATGACCGCAGGTTTCCTGTTCGTCATTCTCGGCACCACCGCAAAGAAGGCGGTTGGAGCTGCGGCGCCGATGGCGATCGGTTTCGCTCTCGTGCTTATCCACCTCATTTCAATTCCGGTCACCAACACCTCGGTGAACCCTGCTCGTTCGACTGGTCCCGCAGTTGTTCAGGGCGGTTGGGCGATCGGCCAGTTGTGGCTGTTCTGGGTCGCTCCGATTATTGGAGCGGTTATCGCCGGTTTGGTGTGGCGATTCCTTAGCCCCTCCGACAGTGTTCTCGACGAAGAACCAGCAGAGGCACGCGCCTACTGATTGGTCGTTTCATCGGTTGGAAATGAAAGTGGCCCGGCACACCATTGGGTGCCGGGCCACTTTTCGTTGCGAAGTCGTTTACTTAGGCGACGCGTCGAGATTTCAGGCCACTAACCGCGAACTCCTGGAACGCGATCGTGCCAATTGCATGCACTCTCAAGTTCCGATGCGAGCTGAATGAGGAGGTCTTCGCGTCCGAATGCTGCAACGAGTTGGATGCCGACGGGCAATCCGTTTTCTGTCCACCACAGTGGCAGCGAAATAGCCGGTTGTCCGGTGACATTGAATTGAGCGGTGTACTGCATGATCGCAGTGACCCGACCCAGTCCTTCGATTGGATCACTAAGCCAACCAATCTTTGGTGGCGGGCTATTGAGTACTGGTGTGCAGAGAATGTCGTAGCCGTTTGGGTTGAATTCGTTTTTCCACCAGGTGGACATGCGCCTCGACCATTCCTGTTGCCAGAAAATTGCATCGAGGTACTGCGGCGCAGTGAATGATCGCCCAATAGTTGCAAACATCCAGTTTCGCTCTTCGACGTCGATGTGGGTGATCTCGCGACCAAGTTCGCGGCCCCATGAATCGAGATTGTGAGCAACATGTGCGGCAATCACGGTTGTAAATGCATCGGTGAACTGTGCATCGCCCATGGCATCGGGGTGTGAGTCTTCGATCTTGTGTCCGAGTTGTTCGAGTAACGACGCTGCAAATCGGATTGCGTCTTTCATTTCACCGGATGCTTCAACGCCGGGAAGAAGTGGATGGTCGAGGACCCCGATCTTTAGCGAGCCAGGTTCGCGGCCAACCTCTGCAGCAAGTGGCCCTGGGAGTACTGGCGCTGCGTAAGCATCACCAGGCATTGGTCCAGCAATTGCATCAAGCAGTGCCGCCGTATCGCGCACCGTTCGCGTGACGACGCCGTTTGACGTGGAACCCGCCCACGAATCGCTAATGGCTGGTCCGAGCGGAACGCGACCACGTGTTGGCTTCAGGCCAACGAGACCACATTCACTTGCGGGGATACGAATTGATCCGCCACCGTCACTTGCATGTGCAGCAGGGACCATCAGTGATGCGACGGCCGCTGCTGATCCACCTGATGATCCGCCGGTTGAGTAGTCGGTGTTCCATGGATTGTGTGAGATCCCGTGTGATTCGGGCTCAGTTGTAATCGTCGTGCCGAATTCGGGTGTGTTGGTGCGACCAACGATGACAAGTCCCGCAGCCCGAAAACGAGTTGTGACGTAGTCATCGCGATCGGAAATGAAGTTTGCATTCTTGAGGAATGCGGTTCCTGCATGATGAGGGTCGCCGAGGCTTCGAGTCTCAAGGTCTTTCAACAGGAAAGGCACGCCGCGAAATGGGCCGTCAGGCAATGTGTCAGCGGCTTCGGCCTGAGCCTTTTCGAATCGTTCATGAATGACAGCATTCAGCTGCGGATTGATCGCTTCGATTCTCGCGATGGCAGCATCGACAAGTTCTGCAGCGGAAACATCGCCGTTGCGCACGAGTTCCGCCTGTCCAGTTGCATCAATCCGGGGAAGGTCTATTGGAAGAGCCATATCCGGAAACTATCGCTGCGTGCATGCGCATGCCGATTGTCAGGCTGGCTGAGTTCGCAGAATCTCCATCGCTGTTGCGTAGAATGTTTCGTATGCTTTCATGGGGATTTCAGGGAAGGCTGCACCCAGGAGTCCGGCTCCCAATGGGTTGACCGACCAGAACCACACCGCCACTTCGGCGTCGATGTCGGACCGGATCAAGCCTTCGCCTTGAGCATTTCTCACAAAATTCGCCATGGCAGCAAGGGTGGCGTCTTGGAGTGGTCCCACAACGGCAGCGACTTCAGGTTCGTGCCGTGCTGCATCGCGAGCAGCGAGTCGAAGTCCACGACTGTTGTCACCGGTATCGCTATTGACGCCACGGGTAAATTCGTTGAGCGCTGGTTTGGAAAGTGAAGAAGACGAAGCGAGTGCCTGTCCCAGATCAATACCGAGTATCTCAGTATCGGCGCCTAGTTTGGTGGCGATGACCTCGCTCATGAGGCCCGCCTTGCCCGAAAATCGGTTGTAAATGGCGCCGGTCGTGAGCTGGGCACGGCGCGCTATGTCGGCCACTGCGGCAGCTTCATAACCCATTTCGGCAAAAACTTCTGCCGCCGAATCGACGAGGGCGACATGAATCTTGTCTTGGTCGTCGTGTTCAACGCTACGAACTTTCGGGGCTGTGCGTGCCTTGAGGCGAGTTTGAGCAGGAAGCGGAGTTGAGAAAGGGATGTTCATAACAGCCATGCGCATGTAGGCGTTGAGCGCTTTTTCTCCGCGTTTCGGGGGTTCGCTCACTAAGCCAAAGAAGTAGGTGCCAACCCATGTGGCAGCACGCATCAATACCTGAACTTTGGGATCTTGATCGTTTCGTACGTCACCGCGTGCGGCCGCCTTTTCGCGTTCCGCTACAGCGACCTCGGTACGACGGCGGAGAAACCCGTACACCGACTCATGGAGAGACGGGGTGTGTCGCGCTGCCAAGAGGAGTTCGGCAACGACACCAAGTTGCCCGAAGTCGAGTTTGGGCGGTTCGTCGGAACCTGACCAGAAAGCAAGAGCCTCTGCATCGGTTTGCGCTCCAAGACCAGGTTCAATCCGTTCCTTGAGGAGAGCGTCAACAAGGGCCTCTTTTGTGGGGAAGCGGTTGTAGATGGCACTGGTGGCGAGTCCGCAGTTTCCGGCAACGGTTGTGAGTGCCATTGCGTCATAGCCCACCCGTCGGAGTTCCGCCGCAGCGGCATCAAGTAATTCGATGCGCAGTTCTGCAGAGCGTTGACGACTTACTTTGACCATTTCTGAACCCCAGTTGCTGAAGGGCAGAAGTGCGCCCTGAGCCGAAGACGAATAGATATTCTTCGAACAATAGCCCATGAGCCATAACAAGGTGAACGGAAAGTGAACGTAAGGCGCCTGTTCAATGGACGAGTTATCAGGGAACGAGTGATGGCCCGCTTGGCTAGGCAGGTTGGCCGGTGATGGCTCGGCCACCTCGACTGTCGCGCTTCACGCCGCTGGGGTCTTTGGCAATGGCCCCAGCAACGAGCACATAGGAAATGCCCTTGGACATCTGTGCTGGCTTCTCGACGGTTGATGTATCGGCGATCGTTGCAGGATCGAAAATAGTGATGTCGGCATCGGCGTCCATTTGGAGTCGACCCTTGCGGGCAAGCATCGGGACGCGGGCGTCAAGGCGCTTGGCCGGAAGGATCGTGCACTTCGCAAGTGCGTCCATCAGTGAAAGCGCACCCATGTCCCGCACATATGGTCCGAGGAGGCGAGAGAAACAACCGGCACCGCGGGGATGGTTGTTGTTCGACGACTCAGGAATGGCATCGGAGCCAACTAGCGACCATGGAGCGCTGAGTGCGGCATTGACATCCTCTTGCGGTATCGCATAGGCGACAACGAGTTTGTTTTGTGCTTGATATTTCTTGAACGATTCGGGTGTGAGTCGTTCAGACGAGCCTGCGAGCTGCAGGTCGTTGTAGGAGATGCGGAATCTCGATTGCCAGTCACCAGAAAAGCGTGCAGATCCGAGGTAGGTGCCCCAGAACGTGTAGGGGTAAAAGCATCCGGTGATATCGAGCCCTTCGCTGCGGGCAGCATCGATTTTCGCAATAGCTTCAGGCATCACGTGTGTTGCCATCGACGGAATGTGATCGACATGCAACGAGACGCCAGTTTGTCGAGCGACATTCAGTACTTCGTCAATCGCGTCAAGAGAACTCTTTCCTGCGGGCCCAGGCGAGGAATAACGGATATGTGTGAACAATGGCATTTCCGCTTGCTTGGCAACTTGAGCGAGTGCTGCGTATTCGTTGAAGTTGATCCACGGCGCGTATTCGGGGTCGATCGAAAGCCCGATCCAGCCGGCATCGAGTTGTTTGTTGAGATCTTCGCTTAAACGCGAAAGTTGCGCAGGGGTGGCTACTGATTTCACGCCGATGGAGTCTCGGTACCACTGATCAGAAAAGGCGCCACCGAAGTTGATTGGCGGGGCGTTCTTCCCTGTGTAGTTCGAGAAAAAACCTTTCGCGTCGACAGGTGACTTGATCCCGTGCATGCCAAGGTTTGTCGTGACGCCGTCGCCAAGTTTGTACCAAACCCCGTACGAGTTCGGCTCGTAGGAAAGGACATCAATGAAACCTGGGGCAACGACCAAGTCGCTGGCGTCGACGACGGTCTTGCCGTTGATGTCGTCGGTGGTGATGAGGGCGATGCGGTTGCCGATGAGGCCGACGTTGGCGATCGCGTCGTAGCCAGTTGCTGGATCCATGACACGACCGCCAGTGATGGCGGTATCGAACAACGTCGAAGAGGGTGGTGGCTGGTAGGACGCGTCCAGTTTTGGTGGTGCGACCTGTTTTGGCTCTTTGACCTTGACCGTCGATGAACCCGATCCTGATGAACAGCCCGTGGCGACGGCTGCTGCGGCGACGATCCCAGCGCCGCCTAAGACAAGAAAGTGCCGACGGTTAATTGGGGATCCCGTACCTGGGACATCATCGGCCACGAGAGTGAATCTACCAGCGTCGGACCAAGGAGCTAGGTCGCCCTTGGTTGCGATCTACGGACGTGTGGTCTCGCCTGCGTGGAGTGGACGACCTTCGGGGAGACCGAGAGTGAGCGACGCGTCGGCGGAGAGCATGCCGATAGGAGTTGCGGCGCTGTTGATTGGTGGGAGTGCAACCGACCAATCGCGTTTTGCATCAACCAATTCAAACAATGGCGTGCACCAGGAACTGGTTTGGCGATCAATGCAGGCAGTTCCCGTGGCGATGGAGGTGCTGAGCGAAGGTTCTCCGCCGAGACGTGTTGCCAGATAGCCGATTGGAAGCGTGAAGGTGTGAAGCCGTTCCCATGCCTCGGGCGAGTTTCGATGCAGCCACGAGAGCAATGAGACGGTGGACCCTGCTGTCGGCACAACGCCAGTGATCGATCGCCAAGCATCGGCTCCGCCTTCGAACTGAGAGAGGAGGCTCTTGGCGTCGTCGCTTGATTCAGAGTGGGAACTGCTGAGCGCCACGCAGACGTCGCCAGCGTGATCGAAACCAACCAAACCTCCAGCGGGCTCGTTCCTGGAAAGTTCGATCAGGCGGATGTCATCGCTCGTGAGGTTAAGGACGGCGAGGCCATCGAGCGCAGTTCGCGTTGCTTCGACCAGTGCCTCCCACCAAATCATTGCGGCATCGGAGGATGTTGATGAGGCGGCGTGTCGGCCGTGTGCTTCGGCGACGGTCGTGCGTGCTGCGGTGTCGACGATCGTGACGACGGTAGACGCGTCGGACCAGTCAATCGTGAGCACCAGTGCCATACCCAAAGCCTGCCATGTGGAGAGCGAAAACTTCGTATGCAGCGAAGGGTTCACTTACAAAGTTGGACGGTGGCCCAAAGGCGATCAAAGGTTGCTGGACCGAGGGCCGCATCGAGAAGATCGAAAGCATCTGAGCGTGAAGGGAGTGAATCCATCGCCCAGCGCGAGAACATGCCGGTGTCCATCCATGCAGCGGTCTTCTTCCCTGCGTCACCAAAGGGGAAACCTCCGACCGCCGTGATCACCCGGCGAAATCGCTCCCAGTCGAGCGAGTGACCGAGGGCTTGAGTTGCTTGTGCGATTGCCGCTGGTATCGCAGGTTCACCGATGCTGTTGCAGGCAGGGTGCAACGACACGATGTCTGACCAGGTGATCTCGGGGTGCTGGAGTGCGACTCTGGAGATGACTTCGAGCCATGCCGCGATCACGAAGTCGGTCATTGAGTCGGTTGGTGGTGCGGTGGTGAGGCCAAGAATGCGACGGCACGCATCGGGGACTCGACCGTGTTGAGGTTCTGCGGTTGGTCCGAAAGTTCGCACTGACTCCAATTGCGAGAGCGCCGTGAGCGCGATTCCGCTCCGGTGAACGATGTGCACAACTGTTTGATCGGCGGAGACGGTTGACTCGCCGCTGGACCCAGACATCGTCGCAGGCGCGTAAATGCCGACGACCGAGATGTGGGCATCGACGGTGCGGCAAAAGAGCGATGGCACGGGATCGTCGGCATCTAATGGAACCTGCGCGACGAGGTGTGTGTCGTTGAACGTGAGAAACATTGGCTGGTCGAACGAACAGCGCAGCAAACGGTCGACGAATGATTCAAGATCGATGTGAGTGGTGGGCATGGGAACAACTCTCCGCGTCGGTGGACAGCGGCGATCGGTTCCGGGTGATCGCAATCCCGGGCATGAGCCTCGCAACGAGCGCACACAGATGGAAGTGCTTGTTGGCCTGATTATCCGAAGGGGAGTGCGTCTTGCTCGGAAGGGGGATGCAGGAGAGTGATCATGGCGGCGAGCACAGACGCAGTGACGCGAGTGTCGGCGAGGGCGCGATGAGCATTTGGGTGATCAATGCCTAACGCCGCTGCGCATGCAGCCAGCGAGTACCCCTCGTTTCCTTTGAGTACATGGCGGGCAAGTTGCAGAGTGCACACAGCGGGCTGATCTGGAGTCGTCGAACCTGCACGGTGAAATTCGGCAGCGAGGAAACCAGCATCGAATGAAAGGTTGTGTGCCGCGACCATGGACCCGGCAAGCCGCGCACGAAGTTCCTCGGCGATGTCTTCAAATGCGGGAGCACCCTCGAGATCGGAAGCAGTGATGCCGTGAATATGGGTGGGGCCCGGGTCGCGGCCGGGATCGACAAGTGTTGACCACTCGTCGAGGAACGAACCATCAGGGGCGCACCGGACAACAGCGATTTCGATGATTCGGTCTTTCGCCGGACTAAGGCCTGTTGTTTCGACATCGAGCACAGCGAACGGAAGTGATGGTGGTTGGGTTGACCACTCTCGTACGTTGACACTCGGGAATGCAGAAATCGATGGGCTCACGGACTGCACGCTAGATGGTGAGTCCGACAGTTGGATCGCCGCAGCACGGCGCTGTCCAAATTCAGGAGTCCAAAGGTCCGTCGAGTAGTTCGGTGACGACTGCTGCTATTTCGCTGCGCTCTGATCGGGTCAGCGTGACATGACCAAAAATCGGGTGGCCGCGTAGCGCTTCGATGACAGGGATGATTCCGTCGTGGCGACCAACGTGCAAGTTGTCGCGCTGGGCAACGTCATGGGTGAGAACCACGCGGCTTCCCTCGCCGAGGCGGCTGAGTGCGGTAAGCAGAACTGGACGCTCAAGGTTTTGAGCCTCGTCAATGATGACAAAGGTGTCGGTAAGGCTCCGTCCGCGGATGTGAGTGAGCGGAAGCACCTCAAGAAGTTCACGGTGGATGACTTCGTCGATGATTTCTGGTCCGGTAATTGCCTCCAGTCCATCAAGTACGGCCGCAGCCCATGGACTCATCTTTTCGAATTCGGAACCAGGGAGATAACCGAGGTCTTGGCCGCCGACGGCGTAGAGCGGGCGGAAGACCACGACGCGTTTATGGCTGCGCTGTTCAAGTACTGATTCGAGACCGGCGGCGAGAGCCAACACGCTCTTTCCCGTGCCTGCAGGACCTCCAAGGGAAACGATGCCAATTGAAGGATCGGCAAGAAGATCGATCGCAATGCGCTGTTCGGCAGAACGGCCGCGTACATCGAAAAGTTGTCCGTCACGACGAACGAGGTGCAGCGATTTGTCGGAATGAATTCGAGCTAATGCTGATTGAGATCCAGCGTGCATGACAACGCCTGTGTTGCAAGGAAGATTGCGCGCGCGTTCATCGTCGATGGAGCCATGTTCGAACAATTCGTCGATCGTTGATCCGTCGCATTCAAGTTCGACGATTCCTGTCCAACTGTCGTCACGTGCGAGCTCATTGCGATATTCGTCTGCTGCGAGGCCAACGATTGATGCCTTCAGTCGAAGGGGAAGATCTTTCGTGACAACGGTGACGTCATTGCCTTCGGTCGCCAGATTTTGGGCTACCGCAAGTATTCGGTGATCGTTGCTATCGCCGGAAAGCGACGGAGGAAGTGCATTGAGGTTTTGATGGTTGATCTCAACACGCAGAGTTCCGCCCACCTCGTTCACAGAAAACGCAGTGGTGAGGTTCCCGTATTTGACGCGCCAATGTTCAAGCTGACGTAACGCTTGACGAGCCGACCAACCGAGTTCGGGGTGGTTGCGCTTTGATTCGAGTTCCAGCACAACGACGACGGGAAGCACGACGTCGTGTTCTTCGAAGCGCGTCATCGATTTCGGGTCGGCGAGAAGTACTGACGTATCGAGTACGTAAATGCGCTTGCCCATGGGAGTCATCGACCCCCTCCGGCGACGTGATCGGGGTTGAATCCCTGCGATTGATCGGACGAGTTGGACGACACGGCCTGCGTGGTGGTCACTGGTCTCCCGGAGTTGCGGTTGCTGCGACCCTGTCATCCAACACCGCGCGTTGGGTTGACGCGCGGATACTTGGGTGGAGTTCGTCTTCCGTTCACAGAGCCGTCATGAAGGGAAGTCTTCTGACGGTGAGTCAGATCGGGTCAGAGATTATTCAGCAACTTGAAGATTTCTCCGCGAGACACGTTTGTTGCGGCACCGACGGCAGCAGCGTGGTCTCGGATCCGTTCGCCAAATACCGTGGCAAAGGTTCCGTCGTCACCGGGCGGAATGGCGTGAGTTGTGACGAATTGGCTCGTATGGGCCAAGAGTGCTTCAACCTTCGTGTCGACAAAGCCACTGATGTCTTCGACATGATCTGGCTCGTCTGCTTCAAACAGAAGAGCGCAATCGGGGCGGTGAATCTCAAGACCGTGGTGGCTGAAATAGTGCGGATCACGGGCAGCCACGATGCCGTCGAGTGCGAGCCATCCGGCATTGCGATGATCGGGATGGAGTCGGTATCGCTTCCACGGATCATGAGCGAGAACGACATCGGGTTGAATCGAACGGATCCAGTAGGCAACTTGATCGCGAATGTGAAGTGTCGGCTGGAGTTCGCCATCGACATGACCAAGCATGACGACCTTGCCAGTAGAGCCGAGCCGACGGGCTGCTTCCATCTGCTCCGCTCGGCGCATTTCAACGAGTTCGTCAGCGCTCTGATTGGGATCCCAAGTTCCTTTGGCGCCGTCGGTAAGAACGAGATGGTTGATGACACATCCTGCAGCGGCCCATTTGGCAAGAGTGCCGCCGCACTGAAATTCGGCATCGTCGGGATGAGCAACGATGACGAGCGCGCGCTTCGGAGTCGGAAGGTCGCGTGAAGCCATCGGGCCGTCTGGAAGATCTCCGATGGGAAGGGGCGGTAGGTGGCTGCTCATAACTGGTCCGCCCACTTCGGGGTGTTGAGATCGTCGGGTCGATCAACGTCCCATGCCAGTCGGTCGTTGTGGATCACTCGCACGTCGAGCCCGAGCCGCTGTGCTTCTGCATGGTGGCGGGCAAATGAAGCCGGTCCGTAAGAAAAAACGAAACCGCTGTCAGTGGGGATCACGATGACGTTGGTTCCATCGCCATGTCGATCAGGAACAAGCGTGACGCCATCGACGTCGGCCAACCATTCGAGACGTTCGGCGTGGGGCAGATCGGCGTGAGCGACGATCACCGTGTCGATGTCGAGACGGGCAAGATCGGCAACGCCTTCGTTCACCGCGCCGTTGAGCCCGCGGCCGGGCTTCCATAGGACATTGGCGCCGAGACGAGTTGCCCATTCGGCAACAGCGGTGTCATCACAGACGATCCAAACGTCAAGCGGTGCAGCAGCGCGCACGACAGTGGTTGCCATCGATTCGGCGAGGGCTGCTCGTTCCGCGGGATCAAGGGCACCGGCGAGGCGCGCTTTTGCATCGGAGAACGCCTTGACGGGGATGAGCACAGCTCGTGTGGACTCCGATACGGACACCGCCGGAGTGTAGGTCGCGTGAGTTGCATCACTCCTAGCCGCGTATTTGTTCCGAACCTGTCGCCATAATGAAGAGGGGTGCTTCTGTCGGGGGTAGCGTCGCCGCCGATGGAGCATGTTGTTGTGAACCAAACCTCTGACGATCAATTGGCCGAAGAGTCGTGGGCCCTTTTGGGAACCATAGGGGCCGGGGGTCGAGCTGCAATCAGCCGGCGTGGGGTCATTACGCCCGAAAGCGGCGCGTGGTCGCTTGATTGGTGGGTGGGTGCTGAGGACCGCTGGCACGTCGCCTCGGGCGGTGCTCATGTTCGCCAATCGCTTGTCGAAGCCACCCCGGTCGTTCTCAGTGGATTACGGCTTCCCGGAGGGGAGATCGAACAGCGCGCGTGGAGCGCGGTCGATGGAACGACTGGTCTCCCAGTTTTGGTGGTTGATTTCCATAATGCGACAAAGATTCCTGTTGCCGTCGCGATCGCGTTGTCGGGATCGTCGAGCGCCTCATCAGCGATCGATGTCGTTGATGGTGTCGTCGTCGTGGATGGTGACGGAGTCGCACTGTTTTCCCGGCAGCCATCGCGCTACGGCATTGCTGCCGACGGGCGTTCCGCCCAAGAAGTGACGGTTGAGGGAGACGCAGTTCCCGAATTCCCCGAAGGAGGAGTCTCATCGACGTCGGGTTCGGTGACCGTAGGATTTGTTTTCCCACTCCCGCATACAGCAACGCTACGAGTCGTTCTTCCAATGCGTCGCGTTGCTGGCCCGAGTGAACTCGCGCGAATCGATGTCTCGACACTTCCGCCCCATGATCGAGTCGTCGCAGGATGGAAAGCACAACTTGCACGGGCCCCGCGATTTGATTTTCCAGAACGACAGATTGAAACCGAAGAAGCAATCGATGCGGCGCGATCACACATGCTTGTGCACGCAGCCAACGATGATCCGTTGCGCTGGCCTGGAACACTTGTTGATGGTGTCGAACGTTCAGAACTCATCATGGCGCTCGACGAGCAGGGTTTGTCGGCAGAAGCTGAGCGGTTGCTTCTGGCTGCTACAGATCTTCAGGATGCAGACGGTTCGCTCGGTGACTCGCGCCTTGACGCGACGGCGAGTTGGGTCGTTGCCGTTGAACGTCACGTTGCCCTAACAGCGAACGATGTATTTGCCGAGGTACTCGTCGAGCGTGTGGCATCGGCAGTGCATTGGTTGTCGAAACGGCAGCGGGTAGGTCGCCTTCGACCGGCTCGATCGTTCTTCGGAGTCGGGGAGGGCCCTGATTGGCTCGCTGGTGAGGATCGACGCGCCTACGACGCACGCTGGACTGCACGCGCGTACAGCTCGGCGGTTTTGTTGCTCGATGCCGTCGGTCAGTCCGACGCAGCGCAGGCAGTTCGACTCCACCACGCTTCGCTCACAGAAGAAATGGAACGGCGTTCGATCGCCGCAGATGGCCCTGGTGATGGAGCACGACTGGCCGATGCTGTTGGTCAGCTCCGAAGCGACCTCCTCGAAGGTGAACCTCTGTGGACCTGGTCAAGTGCAACGGATGCGCACGATCCGGCCCGAACCGCTGCGTTCCTACGCAATGTCCGCTCAATTGTCGTGAACGACCATGGCCCCACTATTGACCTTCTCCCCAGTTTCGGTGAGGACTGGCTGGGGCAGCCGATTGCGGTTCATCGATTGCCGACCGTCGGTGGTTCGTTGTCCTTCGCGTTGCGCTGGCACGGTGCACGACCAGCACTGCTGTGGGAAGTGGAAGGCGACCGAACCTTCACCCTGACCTGCAGTGCGATCGACTCGTCATGGTCCACCTCAGAGCAACGTGGTGAAGTCCTCTTGGCGGCGCCAATCATTGATCACGTCCATACACATCTCGACCACGACCTCAACCACGACCACGACCACCCGCAACGGGCAGTTGATCCTCTTGCCGAGAGCGGAGGCTCCTTTTCCTGATTTGGTCAGACTTGAACTTTGGCCGAGCGATTCGGGTCTGCTGCGGAAAATCGCCCTTTGCCCTCGCATGTGCCCCGGGTCACGTCTAAGGTTCCGCCTACAGCAGGGTTCCATGGGGTCCCCTGAACCAACCGTCGGCTGTGGCCGAAGGAGGCAGTAATTATGGAGAAGCGTGCGGGATTCCGCCGCTGGGCACCGGTTGTTGCAGCAGTCATGGCTATTGGCCTGATCGCTTCGGCATGCGGTGGATCGAGTTCAAGTGACTCGGACCAGAGCGGCAAGACCACTGACGTAACAATCAAGGCGTCAGGGCCGCCCAAGGCGGGGGGCTCGATCAAGTTTGCGCTTGAAGCCGAGACTGACGGTTTCAACCCATCTAGCAACCGTTGGGCGATTTCTGGCTACATGGTCGGTAACGCAGTATTCGATCCATTGACGGCCTACGACGCAGAAGGCAAGTGGGCCCCGTACTTGGCGAAGTCTTTTACTCCGAGTGCCGATTTCAAGACATGGACTGTTGACCTTCGTGCCGGAGTGAACTTCTCCGATGGCACGCCGGTCGATGCGGCTGCAGTGAAGCTTGCGCTCGACACGGTGAAGGCCAATGCGCTTACCGGTGCCGCCTTGGCGAATATGTCCACCATCACGGTGGTCTCGCCCTCGCAGCTCACCATTGCCACCACCGATCCGTGGGCCTCGCTTCCCGCAGTGTTGACCACTCAGGTCGGCTTCATTGCTGCTCCTGCCCAGTACAAGGCAGAAGGTGCTGCCGCAACGCGTCAGCCCATCGGTTCAGGACCTTTCATTCAGAAGGAATGGGTTCCCGATAGCCGCTGGGTCGGCACCAAGAATGCCAACTACTGGCGTTCAGATGACAAGGGCAACAAGCTCCCGTACCTCGATTCGGTTGAGTTCCGTCCGATCGTTGATCCCCAGAACCGAGTCAATGCACTCATTTCGGGCGACGTTCAGATGATCCACACCACTGACTGGCCGGCGATTAACCGCCTGCAGTCCGAGGCGGCGTCGGGCAACATCCAGTTCGTTGCCGACAACACCGAAACCGAAGAGTCCTTCTTGATGTTCAATACGGCGAAGGCTCCGGTTGACGACGTACGAGTGCGTCAAGGACTCACGTTGTGCACCGATCCCGCTGCATCACTTGTTGTGGGCGAGACGCCGACAGAACGTTTGGCTACCAGCCAGTTCACGAAGGATTCCCCGTGGTATTCCGAGAACGGTTTCACCACCAACGATGTGGCAAAGGGCAAGGCGCTTCTCGATCAGGTGAAGGCCGAAAAGGGCCCGATCACTGTCTCGCTTGGCACCACGCCAGTTCCGGCCAACACCAACACCACTGCTCTTATTAAGCAGCAGTGGGAAGCCTGTGGCGTGACTGTGAACACCACCACATCCGACCAGAGCAAGTTTGTGTCTGATGCCGTGACCGGCAACTACACGGTCAACTTGTGGCGTCAGTTCGCAGCTTCGGATCCCGATGGCGATTACGTCTGGTGGACAGGAAAGAACGCGTCTGGTCCCCTCACGCTGAACATCGCTCGTTTGAAGGATGCTCAGATTGATGCGGCCCTTGATAAGGCTCGTGCCTCAAACGACCCGGCTGTTCGCAAGCAGGCGTACGCCGATATGCAGAAGCGTCAGACTGAGTTGGCTCCCTACATCTGGCTCTCTCACAGCCAGTGGGCGATCGGTGCGGCCAAGAACGTCCGCAACATCACGAACCAGACCCTTCCCGACGGACAGGCAGCACTGCCGTTCCAGCGTGGCGAGGTTCGCCTGACTCAGACCTGGGTCGAATAAAAACCCAGAACTGACTCCGTTGTTGATAGGGCCCGGTGCTTCGGCACCGGGCCCTATCGCGTTCGCAGGAATTCCGACACGAAGTGATGATCAGCGTTACTGTTCGCGCAAGGGGTGGTGAACATGGGCGAAAATCCAAGGTTGCGTCAGTTCGTTTCGGTGGTTGCTGCGGTGGTTGCACTAGGGCTGTTTGCGGCTGCGTGCAGCAGTTCGAGTAGCGGCGATAACTCGGCAACTGCAAGTTCCGATGTCACGGTGAAGGCGGCGAGTGAACCCACGCAAGGTGGAACGGTGAAGTTCGCGGTCGAGGCAGAGTCAGACGGTTTTAACCCCACTACAAACCGGTGGGCAGTTTCTGGTCACACGGTTGGTTCGGCGATCTTTGATCCACTCTCCGCCTATGACGAAAACGGCGATGCGCAGCCGTACCTCGCAAAGTCATTTACGCCGAGCGCGGATTACAAGATATGGACGATTGAACTTCGCCCGAATGTGAACTTCTCCGATGGCACGCCGGTCGACGGCGCAGCAGTTGCGAAGTCGCTCAACGCAATGAAGAAAGATGTACTGGTCGGTATTGCGCTTGCGAATATTGCTTCTGTTGTTGCATCTGGTCCATTGAGTGTGACGGTCTCAACGATCGATCCTGACGCGTCATTGCCGGCGGCACTAACGACGCAGGTCGGATATGTCGTTTCCCCCGCGCAACTTGACGCAGCACCTCCAGCGAATACGCGATCACCGATTGGCTCAGGTCCATTCATTCAAAAAGAATGGATTCCGGATAACAGTTGGAGCGGCACCAAGAATCCGAACTACTGGCGCTCAGATGACAAGGGCAACAAGCTTCCGTATCTTGATTCGCTTGAATTCCGTCCAATCACCGATCCGCAAAGTCGGGTGAACGCGTTACTTGCAGGCGACGTAAACATGCTCCACACCACCGACTTCCCTGCGATGGCAAAACTCAAGAGCGAGGCGCAGTCTGGAGCCTTGCAGGTTGTGTTTGATCAGAACGAATCTGAGGAAAGTTTCGTGATGTTCAACACAGCAAAGGCTCCGCTTGATGATGTTCGGGTTCGCGAAGGTCTGAAACTCTGCACCGACCCTGCAGAGGTTCGTTTGATTAGCGAAGTCCCTGAGGATCGTGCGGCTGACAGCCAGTTCAGTAAAGATTCGCCCTGGTATTTCAATTCAGGCTTCACAACAAATGATCCAGTGGCAGGTAAGGCGCTGATCGAACAGGTGAAGGCGGAAAAGGGGCCCATCTCCTTCACCCTCGGGACGACCCCGGTGCCGGCGAACGTGAATATCACTGCACTTCTGAAGCAGCAGTGGGAAGCCTGTGGCGTGAGCGTCACTACAACGACCACTGAACAGAGCAAGTTCATCCTCGACATGGCGACTGGGAACTATCAGGCCAACTTGACTCGTCAGTTCAGTGGGACTGATCCCGCTGTCGATTACGTCTGGTGGACTGGCAAGAACGCAACGGGCCCACTCGCGTTGAATTTCGCTCGACTCAACGATCCGGAACTGAACGCAGCACTCGATAAGGGTCGCGGGTCTCCGGACTTGGCTGTGCGCAAAGAGGCCTATGCCACGGTCCAGCAACGGCAGACGGCATTAGTCCCATACATCTGGCTCGCTCACTCGCAGTGGGCGATCGGTGCTGCCAAGAACATCCGGAACTTCACGTCAATGACGCTTCCTGATGGGGCAAAGGCTCAGTCGTTCCAGGGTGGCACCGTGAAACTAACGGAGACTTGGATCGAGAAGTGATCCCGGGCTAGCGACGCCTTCGCCGCTACGTTCGACGTCATGGCTGGTTCAGTTCGGCAACTTCGCGCGGGGCTGCGTAACAGTTCGCCAACGCTCGCAAATGAAAAACAATTGTGGGCCGAGGGGCACTCGATTGTGGTCGGGCTCGACGAAGTTGGTCGCGGATCATGGGCAGGTCCTCTCGTCATCGGAGCTGCGGTTGTTCCGAAGGAACGGCGTGTCTACAAACTTCGTGATTCCAAGATGCTCACCGAGACTGAACGCGAGTCGATGTTCGATCGCGTTGCCGAGTGGTGCGATGCGTGGTCACTCGGCATCGTGACGCATCAGGAATGTGACGACCTCGGCATGTCTGCAGCATTGCGACTTGCAGCGAGTCGCGCGATTGAATCGCTTGGTAGTCGGCCCGACCGGGTACTGCTCGATGGTTCGCATGATTTTGTGGGTGGAGGAATCACCAAGACGATCGTGAAGGGTGATGCGACATGTGTGTCGATTGCAGCTGCATCGATCTTGGCAAAGGTGAGTCGCGACCGCATGATGCGGGCCGAGGCCGAGAACTTTCCCGCTTATGACTTCCATCGCAACAAGGGCTATCCGTGTCCGCGACACCGCATGGCGCTTTCGGCATTGGGGCCGACCACAATTCATCGGCGTTCGTGGTCGTACATGGACGATCTGCCGTGGTCGGGGATTCATCGTTCTGATCCGGTCTCGACGCAGGCGAGTTTGTTTAACGCCGGGTAGTTCGGTACTTGCCGGGTGGCGGGTACCCTCACTTCATGAACCCCCGCTCCCGCATCGTCCTTCTCGCCTTCGTTGCATGGACAGCATTTGTTTGGGGTAGTCGCATTTCCAACACCTTGCGTTCCGAAGAATCCACTGGCGCCAAAACATTTTCCACGGTGCTTTCACTTGTGCTTTTGGGATTCGCGGTGGCGGTCGTGGTGGTTGTGGCAAAGGTCTGGAAATCAAATCTCGGTGCCGGGGGAGCGAAAGTTCTTATGTCGGCGGCTGCGCTCACGGTGGTGGTGTGGCTCGTCCGAGTACCCATGATCCTCGTGGCCGACCACGGAGCTCCGTTCAAGATCGTTCATGTGGGTTTGGGCGTCGTGTCGGTGGTTCTTGCCGCTCTGGTTTGGCAGATCGGGGTCGTTGCGCTGCGTGGCGGTCGCGATGGCCTACCGATGGAGGGCAGTCGGGCCTGACCCGGCTACATTCACCTCCATGGGTCAGCCAGTTACCGTCATCGAAAAGCCGTCCTCAGTGAGTGGCGTGGTCCGCTTTGAGACCAATCGTCCCCTCACCGGTATGGGGCACGAGATTTACCGTTCGGCCGACGATGTCTTGGCTGATCGCCCGGCCGATCTTGTCGCCCGCACGTTGTTCGAGGCTGGTGGCGTTGAATCAGTGCACGTCAATGGCAATGTCATCACGGTGAGCGTCAGCGGTGGGTCTGCAGGGCTGAAAGAACGGCTCGAGGAACTCTTCATCTATTACCGAGAAGGCGTCGAAGTCGTGATGCCCGAAGGATTCGGCGACTAACCAGTTGCCTTCATCGAACATCTGTTCGATACTGGTGGGGTGGTTCTTCCCGCCGCCCTTCCTTCCTCTGTAGTGCCGCCTTCGTTGCAAGAACTGGCCGAACGCATTCGGCCGGTGGTCTTGGCGCGCCAAGCGGTGGTGCCAGTGCTCGAACCCCTGGAACGGCTCATGCCCGATGGAGGGCTCATTCGTGGTTCGACCATCACCATCGGTGGAGTGGGGGCGACCTCGCTCGCGCTGCAACTGAGCACGGCCGCTTCACAGTCAGGGTCATGGGTCGTGGTTGTGGGGCTGAACGATCTCGCGCCAGTTGCAGTTCTTGAAGCGAACCTCAATGCGGAACGGATTGCCTTCATTGATCCAGGGAACTCGGGACGGCACGTCGATGTACTCGCAGCATTGATCGGCGCTGTCGATGTCATCGTGCTCGATGCGCGGCTTTCACTGCGTCCATCCGATGGCCGTCGGCTTGCATCACGACTTCGTGAACGCGGATCAATCCTCATCGTTGTGTCTCCGGGTGGCACCGTGAACCCCTCGTTGTCTGCCGATCTTTCGCTCACCGTTAGCGACGCGCAATGGGAGGGTTTGGGTTGCGGTTATGGCCACCTGCGTTCGCGTCATGTATGTGTTGGTGTCAATGGGCGGGGAAGAGCAAGTCGTACGGCTCGATGCGAGTTGTTGTTGCCGGCAATCGACGCGCAGGTCGCAATTGCAGAATCTGAACGCGAGGACGGGACGGTTGTCGCGTTCAGTCGTTGACATGGTGACGCTATGAACGTGCGGACACTGGTCGTTCTGTGTCCGGATTGGCCGGTGATTGCAACAGCAGCCTCGGCCGATGAAGCCGTTGCAGTAATTGCGGCAAACAGGGTGACGGCGACTTCGCCAGCAGCTCGCGCCGAAGGAGTTGAGGTTGGGCTTCGTCGTCGCGATGCGCAACGTCGGTGTCCGGTATTACACATCGTTGATCCCGACCCCGACCGCGATGCTCGAGTCTTTGCTTCAATCGCTGCGCTTGTTGATCGCTTTACTCCACGAGTTGAACTGTCTTCTCCTGGATCGCTTGCCTTTCCAACCCTTGGGCCTTCTCGGTATTTCGGTGGAGACGAGCCATTAGCGGGGCTGGTGGCCTCTGAGATCGACAACGCATTGGGGTCGTCGGGTTGGTTTGATGCGGTTGGGGTCGGTGTCGCCGATGGCATCTTTGCTGCAACCCGAGCTGCAGAACTCGCGGTTGCTCGACCCGGCCATGTGAGCGTGATCCCTTCAGGGCAATCAGCAAAATTTCTTTCGCCCTTTCCGGTGAGCGTGCTTGGTCGTCCCGAGTTGGCCGATGTCTTGTACCGACTTGGGTTGCGGCGAATCGGAGACTTTGCTGCGCTCAGCGTTGACGATGTCGTTGCTCGGTTTGGCATTGAAGGTCGATTTCTTCACCGACTCGCTCGAGGGATTGACGATCGACCGTCCTCGGTTGGGCCTCCGTCGCGATCATTCGATGTCGAGTCGGTCATCGATCCGCCTGCTGAACGCGTCGACATTGCTGCGTTTGCCGCGCGCGCGATTGCCGATGATCTACACGATCGGCTTTGTGCGGAAGGTTTGGCATGCACCCGTTTGCTGGTGGTGATCGAAACCGATGCGGGTGAACGGCTTGAACGTGTGTGGCGTCACGAAGGGGCGCTGTCGTCAACGGGAATTGTCGATCGTGTTCGTTGGCAACTTGATGGATGGCTGAACGGTCCGAGCGCGCAACGGCCAAGTGGCGGTGTTTCAAGGTTGCTACTCGTTCCTGACGAAGTGATGCCCGCCCGGGGACGACAACATGGGTTCTGGGGTGGCGAAACTGAAGCCGATGAACGCGCTGGGCGGGCACTAGCGCGCGTGCAGGGGATGTTGGGAGTTGCTGCAGTCACTGTCCCTGAACGGCGTGGTGGTCGAGGCCCAGCTGATGTCGTAGTGCGCGCGCCGTTTGTTGGTATTGATGGCGACGATGGTCAAGGGCGCGGAGTTGCGCTTGATGCTCCGTGGCCGGGCCGAGTGCCTTCGCCGTTACCAACCTTGCTTCCGACTGAACCGCTGCCAATCCAAGTGCTTGATGCGCGGGGTGCTTCAGTATGGGTGAGTGGGAGGGGAACGCTGAGCGCTGAACCCTCAATGGTGAGATTCGATGACGCGGCACGAGGTGATGTCTCGATCCTGGGGTGGGCAGGACCATGGCCATGTGATGAGCGGTGGTGGGATCAACTCACGCATCGTCGTCGTGCCCGCTTGCAACTGGCGTTGGCCGATGGTCGGGCATTGCTCGTACAGATCGAACAGGGGAGTTGGTCGGTCGAAGCGATCTATGACTGAACTGAAGGAATGCCCAGTGATTTACTGGGCTTCGAGGGCACAGTGCTGCCCCCGAGAGTTGGGGCGATGTCACGGAAATCATGGGTGGTCGTATGATGAGAAAGGACTTGCCGATCTAAGGCTGACGAATGGCGACACACCAGAACCGAAATCGATTGCTGCTGGCGACAGTCGGTCTTGTGGTGGTCGGGGCGATTCTCGCTGGGGTTGTGATTCAGAGTCGACCAGAAACGAATGATCAGGCCGCCGAGCCCGTCACATCGACCACCTCGCTATCGGGATCCACTACGCCGTCAATGGCACCGACGACACCTTCGGTCTCGTCAAATGGGCCGATTCCCCCTGAACAAGTCACAGTGCAGCCTGAGGTTCAAGTAACCATCGATGCAGGAGATATCGCCCCGGTTATTTTGAAACTTGCCGTGACACCAGTAGGTACCGACGAAGAGCGCATTGAGCAGGTTCGTGCAGCCCGTAACGAACTTCTTGCACAGCTGCCAGCGGGTTCGTGGACAGGCACTGACAATGTCGGAACCTTGCCGTATATCGCGTTGTCTCTTGACGCCGCGGGCTTTGAAGCAACACGAAACTCCGGCGTTGTGTCGATGATTAACGACGATGAACAGCTGTTTGTCTCTGCTTCGAGTCTTGAACCATCCTCAACAGTTAGCCCGAGTTCCATTAATTCCACCGCCACGATGGGTGCTACCGCTGCTTGGGCCGCAGGATGGAAGGGTGCGGGTTCGACAGTTGCGGTCATCGATACCGGCGTTCAGACCGATCATCCCTATCTCATGCGGGGATCTACGAAAAAGACGATTGCCGAAGCCTGCTTCACGATTGTTGGTTCTTCGTGCCCATCTGGTGAGGAGATGACGCCAAATAGCGATCCAATCCCTGGTGCAGCCGAACCATGCTCATCAGTGGTGATTAGTTGTAGTCATGGAACTCATGTTGCCGGCATAGCGGTCGGTGGGGACGGAAGCAGCGTCCCCTCAGGCGTTGCTCCTGATGCAAATCTGATTGCCATCAATGTGTTTCACGAATACACGGACGGGATGATCCCAAAGATTTCGTCGGCGACGTCGAGCATTAACGACGCATTGAGCTGGCTCTACAACAAACGCGGGCTGTTCCCTAGTTTGACCTCAGTGAATATGAGTCTCGGTGGCTCAACCAAGTACACGAACTATTGCGATTCATCGAACAGTTCCACAAAAGCTTTTATTGATCAGCTTTTGACTGTTGGCATTACGACGGTGATTGCCTCAGGTAATGATGGCTGGGCAAACGGAGTATCGGCCCCGGGGTGCATTTCAACAGCCGTGACCGTCGGAGCAGTCGATGGGGTCCCAGATGCGAGCACCCCCTACTCCAACGATGGCCCTCAGGTTGACCTGATGGCGCCGGGCTCAAACATCACTTCATCGATTCTTGGATCGCAAATGGGTTTGCTTTCGGGCACATCGATGGCAACCCCAGCCGTGGCCGGAGCAATCGCCGTGCTTGCTGGAAACGGAGTTCAGCCCTCGCAATGGCTGACTCGACTTCAGCGGGTCGCACAAACTGGAGTTTGTGTTCAAGCATCGGGATATGTCATCCCGACGTTGCGCTTGGATGTCGCGCTGGGCATCACCACCCCTTCGACAACCTACGGATGTGGAGGGTCGCCTTTTGGGGTTTGGGACAATTCGACTGCAGGACTTGGGACCATCACTGTGAGGGGCTGGGCGATCGATCTAGGGCAATTTGAGACGGTGCCGTTACACGTCTATGTCGATGGAGCATTTGCCTATAGTGGTCTGGCTGCTGAACTTCGTAGTGACGTTGGTGCTGTATACCCCTTTTACGGTTCCAACCGTGGCTTCTCGATTCCTGTCACCGTCAACAGTGGAACGCGCAACGTGTGTGTTGCGATGATTAATCAGGGACCTGGGTCAAACGTGTGGCTTGGATGTCGTTCGGTGGTGGTGCCTGGTGGTTCGCCGTTTGGTGTGGTTGATGCGGTGATGGGTCGGGTTGGTGGTGTTGATGTTGCTGGTTGGGTGATTGATCCTGATACGGCGTTGCCTGCTCAGGCGCATGTGTATGCGTTTCGTGGTGATGGTTCGGTTGCTGGTGCGATTGCGGTGACGGCAGGTAATTTCCGGTCTGATTTTGGGGTTGTTTTTCCTGCTTATGGGCCGAATCATGGGATGAGTGGTTCGTTGTCGTTGCCGGGTGGCACTTATGGGGTGTGTGTCGCGGCGATCAACGTTGCGGGTTCGGGCTCGAACCAATGGTTGCCCTGTCGTTCGGTGGTGGTGCCTGGTGGTTCGCCGTTTGGTGTGGTTGATGCGGTGATGGGTCGGGTTGGTGGTGTTGATGTTGCTGGTTGGGTGATTGATCCTGATACGGCGTTGCCTGCTCAGGCGCATGTGTATGCGTTTCGTGGTGATGGTTCGGTTGCTGGTGCGATTGCGGTGACGGCAGGTAATTTCCGGTCTGATTTTGGGGTTGTTTTTCCTGCTTATGGGCCGAATCATGGGATGAGTGGTTCGTTGTCGTTGCCGGGTGGCACTTATGGGGTGTGTGTCGCGGCGATCAACGTTGCGGGTTCGGGCTCGAACCAATGGTTGCCCTGTCGTTCGGTGGTGGTCCCATAGCAAGGGCAACCTTTTCGCTTGCCGTATCGAACACATGTTCGATACGGTGGGCCCATGGGGTCGGAGTCCTATGCAGAACTGCATTGCCATTCCCAGTTCAGTTTCCTCGACGGTGCCAGTACTCCAGAAGCGCTGGCCGCCGAGGCGATGCGGCTGGAGCTCAGCGCGCTCGCCCTCACCGACCACAACGGGTTCTACGGCGTTGTTCGTTTCGCCGAGGCGGCACGTGCTGTCGGGCTGCCCACCATCTTCGGAGCCGAACTCACGTTGGGGCGCACGGCGCCACCAGCGGCCGACCCCGACCCAGGCGCTGCCGCGGGCGAATCGCATCTCATCGTCCTTGCTCGCAATCCTCGCGGCTATGCGCTGTTGGCGCGTGCGCTGAGCGAAGCGCAACTGCGGGGCGAGAAGGGCGCGCCGCGCGCGTCGCTGGCCGAACTGTGCGCGCTTGGTGGCGCGGCGGCACCGGTGGCCGATCGCAATCACTGGTTGGTGCTCACGGGCTGTCGCAAAGGTGCCGTTGCTTCCGCGCTGGAACATCACGGTCCTGCCGCAGCGGCCGATCAACTCGCGTTGCTCGTCAACACCTTTGGTCGCGACAACCTCGCAGTCGAGTTATGGGATCACGGCCATCCGCTTGATTCAGTTCGTAACGACGCGCTGATGCAGATCGCGCTACGCGGCGATGTCGATCTTGTTGCAACGACCAACGCGCATTATGCAACGCCAGCAGAACGTCCACTCGCAACAGCGTTAGCTGCTGTGCGCTCTCGTCGCAGTCTCGACGAAATCGATGGTTGGCTGCCGGCAGGTGCTGGTGCGCATCTTCGGTCAGGTTTCGAACAAGCCCGAAGGTTTGCTCGTTACCCCGGCGTGGTGGAACGAGCGGGGGAACTGGGTCAGGCCTGCGCGTTCGATTTGAAACTCGTGGCGCCCAACCTTCCACCATTCCCATGTCCCGATGGGCTCGATGAAATGGGGTACCTACGGCGTCTGACCGAACGCAGTGCCGAACGTCGCTATGGGCCTCGCCATCGTGAACGCGTTGCCGGGGCTTGGGCACAGATTGATCACGAACTGGCCATCATCGAACAGCTCGGTTTCCCCGGTTACTTCCTGATTGTGTATGACCTTGTCGATTTTTGTCGGCGCAACGATATCTACTGCCAGGGTCGCGGCTCGGCTGCCAACTCTGCGGTGTGTTTCGCGTTAGGTGTCACCAAAGCCGACGCCATCGAGTTGGGTTTGTTGTTCGAACGTTTTCTTTCGCCTGAGCGCGATGGTCCGCCTGACATCGACATTGACATCGAATCTGGTCGACGCGAAGAAGTCATTCAGTACGTCTACCAACGTCATGGTCGTCACTACGCCGCGCAGGTTGCCAATGTCATTACCTATCGGCCGCGTTCTGCTGTACGCGATATGGCCAGTGCACTCGGGTATGCGCCCGGTCAGGCCGATGCATGGGCCAAAAATGTCGATCGTTGGGGTTCGCTCATCACCCAACTTGAAGACAATGCCAACACGGTTGCGCCTGAGCCCGATTCCGACGCCATTCCGCAAGCTGTCATTGAGTTGGCTGCACAGATTGAACACGCGCCGCGACATCTCGGTATTCATTCTGGCGGCATGGTGCTCTGTGACCGTCCCATCATCGAGGTGTGTCCCGTCGAGTGGGCTCGTCGCGAGAATCGAAGTGTTTTGCAATGGGATAAGGACGATTGCGCCGCAGCGGGTTTGGTGAAGTTCGATCTTCTCGGTCTCGGCATGCTCACTGCATTGCACAACACCGTCGATGCGGTTGCCGAGGCCTACGGGTTTGCTATCGACATTGCCGAAGTTCCTCAAGACGATGCCGTCTACGACATGTTGTGTGTTGCCGATTCTGTCGGGGTCTTTCAGGTCGAGAGTCGCGCGCAAATGGCTACGTTGCCTCGGCTTAAGCCGCGCAAGTTTTACGACCTTGTGGTTGAGGTTGCGCTTATTCGCCCTGGTCCGATTCAAGGCAACTCGGTGCACCCGTACATTCGCCGGCGCAATGGTCTTGAAAAGATCACCTATCTGCATCCGTTACTTGAGCCTTCGTTGGCCAAGACCTTGGGCATCCCGTTATTTCAAGAACAACTCATGCAAATGGCAATCGATGTGGCCGGTTTCAGTCCGGGCGAGGCCGATCAGTTGCGCCAAGCCATGGGGTCAAAGCGAAGTTCTGAACGCATGGAACGTTTGCGTGGTCGATTTTTTGAAGGCATGGCTGAGCGCGGCATCATCGGCGATACCGCTGAACAGATCTTCGACAAACTCGCAGCATTCGCGAACTTCGGCTTTCCCGAAAGCCACTCGGTGTCGTTCGCCTATCTGGTCTATTCGAGCTCCTATCTCAAGCGGTACTTTCCCGCAGCGTTTTGCGGTGGTCTCCTCAACGCGCAACCCATGGGCTTCTATTCACCGCACACACTGGTGGCCGATGCTCGGCGCCACGGCGTGGTGGTGCGCACCCCCGATCTCGCAGCGTCGGGCGTAGGCGCCACCCTTGAATGGGTCGAGGGTCGCGCGGCTACAACCGCCGATGTCCCTTTCCCTATCGATGCGTTTCCGGTGGGCGGTGCTGAAGTACCGCAACCGGCAGTGCGTCTTGGGTTGGCTTCAGTTCGTTCAGTTGGTGACGAACTGGCTGAATGCATCGTGACTGAACGTGAAGCAAACGGGCCCTATGTGTCGATGACCGATCTCGCGCAACGCATCGATATCGATCGGACTGCGCTTGAAGCAATGGCAACCGCAGGGGTGTTTTCGAACTGCACGGATCGAAGTGGCACAAACCTCGACCGCCGTCGTGCTCTGTGGGTGGCTGGCGCAGTGGCTGAAACCAACGCCGACCGACTTCCTGGCATCGTTACCGGTACCGATGCGCCATCGCTCCCAGGGCTTTCAGATCGTGAACTCGCAGGTGCCGATCTGTGGGCCACCGGTGTGTCTCCCGATGGGCATCCCACATTGTTTGAACGAGAACATCTCGCGTCGCTTGGCGTTCTCACTGCAGCAGAACTACGTACCGCCCCGACCGATACGCGCGTGTTGGTTGGAGGAGTCGTCACTCATCGCCAACGGCCGTCAACCGCACACGGCATCACCTTCGTAAATCTTGAAGACGAAACCGGTCTCATCAACGTGGTGTGTTCTCCGGGGTTATGGAAGCGCTACCGGCGTGTGGCTCGCGGCGCGCCAGCGCTATTGGTGCGAGGTCGTCTTGAACGCATCGACGGTGTCATCAACGTGGTGGCCGACAAACTCGAGGTTCTTCCGGTGGTTGGCGGCCACAGATCGCGCGACTTTCGTTAAAGCTGGGGCTGGCGTTGGCCCCTAAAGAGCGTCCACCTGACGCGACTCTGACGGCCATACGCTGTAGTGGTCAACAACCCTCTCGAGGAGGAACCGAATGCTCGCCCAAATGATGGACGTGCCTGTAACGATGATGTCCACCGATATGTATGCCACAGACGAAATGGCGAACGGACTCAATCTTGGTCTGCTCATCATCCGTGTTGTCGTTGGTGTCACGCTTGCTACGCATGGTCTGAACAAAATCTTTGGTGGCGGCAAAATTGCTGGCACCGCCGGTTGGTTTGGATCCATGGGTATGAAAATGCCGAAGGCCAACGCCTGGATCGCTGCGCTCACCGAAATCGGTTCAGGTGCACTTCTTGCGCTTGGTTTCCTCACGCCACTTGCTGCGGCGGGCATGGTCGCCATCATGGTGGTCGCGCTGATCACCACGAATATGAAGAAAGGCTGGTTCATCTTTAACCCGGGCGGCGGCAGTGAATACGTCGTCGTACTTGCTGCTGTTGGTATCGGTCTCGCCTGCACCGGCGCTGGTGAATGGTCCATCGATCATGCTGCCGACATCGACTGGGCAGGCGTTCCCAAGGGGCTCATCATCGTGCTCGTCGCTGGCATCGGTGGCGGCCTTTTGCAGCTCGCAACGTTCTGGCGTCCGAAGTCGGTCGCATCGAACTAAGTATCTCCAACCGAGAACGACAAGGGCCCGCAGCACGCGCTGCGGGCCCTTTCGTTTTTCCGAACTTCACACCATGTGCAATCAGGGAACGATGACGGCTCGACCCTGTAGTGTTCCGTCAACCATCTTGTTGTAAACGTCACGGGCTTGATCGAGTGCATAGGTCTCGGCGTGAACGCGGAAACCGCCACCGCGTGAAAGCTCAAGCAGCTCACCCAGTTCGGTGATGCTTCCCCAGTACGTGCTCTGCACGCTGCATTCGTAGGGGAAGGTGAAGAAACTGAAGGGCAGCGTTCCGCCGCCGACACCAACCACCGTGAGGCGGCCCAGCGGCGCTGCAACTGCAGCGGCAAGAGCAAGTGTGTCGTCGTAGCCGCAAATATCGAGGATGACTTCTGCGCCACGGCCGCCGGTGATGCCACGAATTTCCGCAGCAGCGTCTGGACCCATCACAACGGTGTGGTCGGCGCCAAGACCAGCAACAACCTTGAGGGCCGACTCGCGTTGATCAACACAGATGACAGTCGCAGGTGACAGCGCTTTGAGGAACTGCACGGCAAGATGGCCAAGGCCACCAGCACCGATGACCACAACGAATGAACCAGGAACAAGCAGCGGAAGAGCTTGCTTGATCGCGTGATAGGGCGTAAGGCCAGCATCGGTGAGCGGAGCTGCTTCTGCTGGCGCCATATCGCCGAGCGGAACGAGGTAGCGGGCGGCAGGTACAAGGAGGTACTCGGCCATGCCGCCATCGACGCTGAGGCCCGGACCGCTGGCAGAAATGTTGAGGCAGTAGTTCTCCATGCCCTTGCGGCAGTTCGAACACTGACCGCAACCCCATGCGCCATAGACAGCCACGGGGGAACCGATCTCGAGACCGGGGGTCGGCACGGTGGCGGGACCGAATGCTTCGATCCAACCGGCGTTCTCGTGGCCGAGGGTCATGGGCGTTTCGCGAGGGCCGCCAGCGGAGAATTCCATCAGGCTGATATCGCTGTGGCACGCGCCGGCGCCGCCGATGCGAATGAGCACCTGGCCCGGGCCGGGATCGGGCTGAGCGACCTCGTTGAGTGCAGTGGTGGCGTCGACCTCGGCCGAACCGCCGAGCAACTGGAATGCCTTCATGGAAACCCCCGGAGACAGAGCAATGTGTGAACAGGTTCTAGCGCACGCCTGCGGTCGTTGCTACGTGTGGGTGATGCCTAGTCTCAGAGCGTGAACACACGTTTCGAAACTGACACCGCTGTTCAACCGCTCGGCAACGGACGCTATGAGGCGCGCCTCGATACGGGGTGGTGGGCCGGTGTTGGACCAAACGGGGGATATCTGAACGCCATCCTCGTGCATGCATGTGAAGCCGAGATCAACGATGCATCACGTGTATGTCGATCATTTACGACCCATTTCCTGTCACGGGCATCCGAAGGGCCAGTGGAACTCGAGGTCGTGACCGAACGTTCAGGCCGATCACTGAGCTCGATGCGCGTCTCGATGACACAACAGGGCCGAACGGTTGCTGTTGCCATTGGCGCGTTTTCAACTGGCCGAGAAGGTCCTTCATTTAGCGATGTTGTGATGCCTGATGTTCCCCGGCCTGAAGATGTTGTTTCGCCAGGATACGAACCAGCTATTCATGATTTGGCATTTCCCGAAATGGCCAAGCGTTATGAACAGAAGTGGGTCCTTGGTGCGCGCGCCTTCAGTGGTGGTGACGAAGCGCGTATCGGTGGTTGGATCCGTCTGCCCGAGCCACAACAAGTCAACGGTGCAGTACTTGCAGCATTCGCCGATGCATGGATGCCGGCGATGTTCAGCCGTGTAAGTGGGCCATGGGGAATTACGACGGTTGATCTGACGGTTCACGTTCGGTCATTGCCGTCGGTTGATCACGATGGCTGGTGCTTTGTCCTCTTTCATTCCACCGCGAGTCTTGATGGTTTCTGTGAAGAAGACGGGATCATTTGGGCGAGCGACGGAACACTCCTTGCCCACACGCGCCAATTGATGGCACTACTGCCGATTGTCTGAACTCAGCGCGAGTACGTACCGCTGATAACTGAAGCTGCGGTCGACTTCGCAATTGCGGCATTGACCTCGGCAAGCGTCGAGCTCGTGGTGAGACCTGAAGGCGAGGCCAATGCGTAAAGGGCGAACTCGTAACCGTTTGCACCCGATGTGGGGCAGGGGCCAGACCAGCGAGGGGTGCCTGAACTATTCGTCATCTGGATCGCACCAGTCGGAATGCCACCCTGCGGTATCGAAACAGTTGCCGGGCCGATGCCTGCGAGAAGCCACAACGTCTGATTGAGATCGCTCTGATTGGACGCGACAAAGACCATTTCTGAGGTGCCGGCAGGAACGCCACTAATGGTGAACGGGGGAGAGGTGTTGACCCCATCGCAGGTGAAGGGCTTAGGCATGGACTGGCCCGTTTTCCAAGCGCTTGTTGTCAGGGTGAATGCCGTCGAGCGGATTTGGGGGCTCACAGAGCTGTTAGCGGCGTCGGCGTTGGTGTTTGCCGGAATAGTGGAACCAGCGTTCTTTCGTGCCGGAGCGGTGGCTCCAGGCTTTGGCTCGTCCATGGTTCGGCCGCTGGTTCCGCACGCTGTAAGGGAAATAGCAAGTGCAGCAATGGCAAGTGCGGCGAGACCTCGGCGGCGGGCACTTGGTGTGCGGTGGGTGGATGGGGTCTCGCTCATCGGAGTGAGACTACGCGTTTATCGCTTCCATGGGGCGGCGCGGATCCTGGCTCGAAACTTCGACTAACGGCCTGGAAGTCATTTGGGGGGAGGTTTTTCACTGTCTATTGGGCGGTAGGAAGCCTGGTTCGATCTCAACGAAGTTACGACGGGTATTGGGACGAGTCAGAGCCAAGAATTTGCGGGCGACCTGTGGGCAGGTGAGCGCCGAGACCAGTTCAAGTGTTATCCGCTTACGTTTTTTGCGCGGGGTCTTGGGGCGCTCAGTTGATCTTGGTCCGCGGGTTGTCAATCGTGGTGGGCGATCAGAAACCTCTCGCCGAGGTCGACCAGCACCCTAGGGAAGCTCGCGACAACCAAGTAACTGATGTGAGCCCGTGCCAGCGATATTCAATGCATAGACACAAACACGCTGCAATCCGCTACCTACTCGTGGGGCTGCAAATGTCCAACCATGAAGCGAGCCCAGACCCCAAGGGTTTCCCAGATCAGGCCTGTCTTCATTCGCAATTATCTGATGCCCCACCCCATTCACATACACATGCATAACAACCGGTGAGGCAGTATCCGGGTCAATAGCCCAGCCATTAAGTGAAACGATCCCGTTCGCTATCGAGGCTCCATCAATGAAACCAATTGGATTCCCTGGGGGTACCGTCACCGTTCGACAACCGAGCAGGGAGTTCACATCCCCACCGGCGAGATCGATGGCATAGGCGCAGATCCTGTTGGTTCCTGGAGGGGCCGGTATGAGTCCATTGAATCCGTGGGCCGGACCATAGGCAGGGAGTCCGCCGGCAATATCGGGGCGGTTGTGGTCAGCAAGAAGTGCATATCCCTGACTCTGCAAGTAGATGTGTACAGGCAGCGAAGACGCGGTGTCTGGGTCAACTGTCCAGCCTGTAACCCGTATTGAACCATTCTCAAGGGTGGCCGAGTCGAACGCTCCGAATGGGGCTCCCCCTCCAACCTGAACGACGCGGCAACCGAGGCCGACGTTTGTTCCAGTTCCTGACACATTGATTGCGTAGACGCAGACGTTGTGGCTTCCTGGCGGAGCATTGAACGTTGCTGAAAAACCGTGGTCCGGTCCGGCGGCAGGGTAAACCATGCCGACATCGGCTCTGGGGTTAGAAGCTATGGCGGCGTAGCCCGTGCTGCCGACGTAGACGTGGACTTGGGTAGCGGTAACATCGTTACTCGGGTCGATCGCCCAGCCACTGACCGATACGCTTCTGATGCTAGAGTTGACGCTATCGAGGGCTCCGAAAGTTTGTTGGTCGATGAACCGCACGTAATCTGCGATTGCCGCGCCCCAACGGAACGCCCCAGGCGAGTAGGTACTGCAAATCGGGGTCAGATCGCCAAATGTCACGGTGCCTGGGCAGAAATGTACGAGGTCAGCAGCCCGGACATCTATCAAGCCATTTCGGCAAAGTACATTGGCGGCCTCCCAAGGCGCGCATGGCTGAACCTTGGTCCAAGTACCAGTCGGGGAGGCGAACGGCGTGAAACCATCGATGATGCCAACCTGAGCATTGCGGGCTCGCCATTGACCAGACACTCGGCGGTAGACGCCATCGAGTTCGCTTTTCGACGAGTACAGGCCAGATGGGATCTCTCCTACAGACCGCATCACGCTTAACTCGGTAGACGGTGCGGTGGCGATCCCTAGTCCTGTGTCGACACCAGTCACTGCTAGAGCATCGGAAAGCCCATCAGTTGTAGAAGTCGCGTTTACTTCGGAAGCCCTGCGGAGCCCGGGTGGCGGTGTGACAAATGCAATCGGTACTCCGATACCTGAAAGGTTGCCAGCGACCCAGTTCGCGTCTGATTCGTACTTCTGGGCAATCTGGGAGTGCGTGTTGTAGCCGCTCATGCACGGTGTTAATGCGTTACCTGAGAATGCAAGGACCACGAGCTTTGGTCTCAAGTTTCGTGCATCGTTGACAATCGAGTCTCCGTAGTCGCACAGCGCGGTGCCACCCATGGCAGTGACCCGCACCTCATACTCGTTTCCAGTGAGGAACTTTATGTAGTCCACCGACTCGTGTGTCAACGAATCACCGAAGACCAAAACGATGGGTTTCACGGGAATGCAAGCCGTGAGAGAAGCGGCGGAAGCGAGTAGTAGCAGAGCGAGTGCCGCTAATCGCAATCTTCGTCCGAGCGGGCGCGACGATGATTTCACATGAGTCGAAAGTTGCTCTGGAGAAAGATGTGCCATCGGGGAATCAACTCTCAACATTTTCGTTGTTCCGTGCAACCGAAATGGATAATGCACCAAGCGTTTGTTTTCATCAGTGCCGCCACGTATTCATTGCTTTTTATGCCGCAACAGTCACGGCGTGTTACGCGACTTTGACCTAAATATTTGTGAATTCGCCCTATTCTATGGGAGCAAGCGATCGTTCATGCGGCGCTCCGCTCGTGTCAGAAACGCGTTTTATGCGCTGATCCAGCAAACGCCCAGAACTGTGGGTTTGGTCTATCGGGCCATCCTTGGCTTCGACGCGGTGCCGCCCCTCCAGCGGACCGGTAGCGTGCGGCCATGGCTGACCGCTGTCTGCTCTCAATCCACGCTCATCCCGACGATGAAGCCTCCAAGGGCGCTTCTACCGTTGCGAAGTACAAGACCGAGGGGGTGCGGGCAGTGCTCGTCACATGCACCGGAGGGGAAGAGGGCGACATCCTGAATCCGGTGATGGATCTCCCCGAGATCAGAGCCGACCTCGCCGCGGTGCGTAAGCGTGAACTTGAAGTTGCATCGGCACTTATTGGGTATGACGAAGTCGTCCTGCTTGGTTATCGGGATTCGGGAATGCCCGATTCGGAGGCGAATGCTCGTCCCGAAGCGTTCGCAAATGCCGATCTTGATGAAGCTGTTGCTCGGCTCGTTACAATTATTCGCCGCGAATGTCCGCAAGTAATCCTCACCTACGGGGACGATCAGCAGGGCTACCCGCATCCCGATCACCTGCGTGTTCACGACATTTCATTACCTGCGTTCGAATGTGCGGGTGACCCTTCGTATCGGCCAGATCTTGGCGAACCATTCACGCCGCTCAAGATGTACTACTCGGTATGGTCGCGTGCGCGGGTTGAGGCAACCCACAACAAGTTCGTGGAACTCGGTCTCGAGTCACCCTTCTCCGATGATTGGTTTACGAGACCCAACCAAGACGATCGAGTGACAACATCAATTGCTATCGGCCCGTGGTTCGATGTTCGTTTAGAGGCGTTGCTTGCGCATGCGACGCAGGTCGACCCTGAATCAGCCTTTTGGTTTGGGCTTCCCCGCGAGGTCGCTCGTTCGGTTCATCCCTTCGAGGACTACATCCTCGCCCATTCTCGAGTAGAGACCCAGTTGCCCGAGACCGACTTATTCGCAGGGATTCACTAGATGTCATGGCCTGATTCCCCACCCACCCAGCCTCCGGCACAACCCCCGACCGAGCCGGCTTCTGTTGTCTCTTCACGTCCGGAAATCGCTGAAACATCGCGTACGACGAGTCCTTCGGTAGCGAGAGTCAAGGAACGACCCCGTCGCGCTCGAATGATCCTCGGCATCGTTTTGTTGTTCTTTGCTGGCCTCTCTGGAATATTCGGAATGGCGTCGTTCTGGACGCAACGAGCGATTCTCGATGAAGACACATGGGTTGCAACAAGTAAAGCGATCGTGAATAACCCGCAGGTACAAGAAGATGTCGCTCGCGCAATCGCCACGCAGATCGTTACGGTTGTTGGCATCGATGATCTTGTTGGTGGAGTGCTCCCTGGCCCTCTTGGTTCATTATCGGGCACAGTCACTCAAGGGGTGACTGACCTCATCACCGTTGCCACTGTGCAGGTCGTGAAGACCGATGCATTTGTGAGTGTCTGGGAATCGGCGGTTCGAGCCACGCACGATGAGTTCGTGCGGGTTGTCGATGGAAGCGGTCGATTTGTGAGCATCGACTCTCAAGGATTGTCGCTTGACCTTGGATCCTCGCTTGCAGAAATCGACAAGCAACTCAATCAACGCGGTATCGACATCCTCGACAACGTCAATCTTGCAGGGATCGACCTAGAGGTCCCGTTGGTCGATGCTCCTGGACTCGAACGTATCGAAACGTGGGTGCAGGTGCTTCGTATTGGTTCCATTGTGTTTCCAGCGGTCGCAGTGATTGCGGCAATGGGTGGGCTGGTCGTCGCCCGACGCCGCTGGTTTGCGGTGATGGCAGGCGCAGTTGGTGTCTTCATCGGAGCAGGAGCTATCGCTCTCATCACATCGACGGGTCGAGATCGTGCGATCGAAGAGATCTCGGGCGGCGTGCTCGGCGTCTCTTCAGCTGGTGTCATTGTCGATGAAGTGCTTTCGGGACTCGACCGCGCACTGCTCGTTGCCTGTGCGCTCGCGGCCGTTGCCCTTGTCGGAGGCCTGATGGCAGCCATCTTCTCGTCACGTAGTCGTCCCAATGTTTCGGGCGATGTGGCGGTTCCAGCGGCGTGATGGAACTCGTTCCATGGGGTGCTGATCGTGTCGATGATCTTGTCGATCTGATGTTGCGCGCGGCTGCAGATGAAGACCTGACTCCTGACGAACTCCTCACGGCCTGCCACGAACGTTCAGGGATTGTGATGGCGACCGCCGACGGTGAATCTGTAATCGCCGTCGGCGTCGATCGCAACGTAGATGGCGACCTCATTGCGTCGATTCGTCTGATCGCAGTCGGCCCTCGTATTCAACGCACAGGGCGAGGCGCTGACTTGCTTGATCATGCCGAGCAATGGGCGGCCGAACGAGGGGCACAGCGCATCCATGTCGGTGGAGAGCTTTCGTTCTCGCTGTGGCCGGGAGTTCCCGTCGAGTCGCCGATCGCGGCATTGTGTTCAGGCCGCGGCTACGAGACGCATGAGTTCTGGCAGTCCTACGACGTAGCGACGTCATTTCGGGCGGAACCGCCGGCGGGCATCACCATTCGCCGTGCAGTGCATGATGACGACGTCACCCGTGTACTGCTCGCGGCTACATCGGGCTGGCCTCGGAGTGCCGATGAAATTGCACGTGCGCTTGAACACGGCACCTGTCATGTGGCGTTGCGGGGTGATGTTGACCCCGTCGTCGTTGGGATCGGCTGCCATTCAATTACACGAGCTGGTTGGACTGGTCCGCTGATTGTGGATGAGTCCGCACGCCGTCGCGGCGTTGGTAAAGCATTGCTTGGGCAAATCTGCCGCGACTTGATGATTGCTGAATTCGATCGGGTCATTGTTGCCGATCTGCCTGACGACGCGGCTCGCTCGTTTATTGAATCGACTGGCGCAGTTGCGTCAACGCGCTATCAGCGAATGTCGAAGCAGCTTTAGGACTCTGCGTTTAGCCTGCGCGCTGGAGTTCGCGAAGTTCGCGATATCCGATGAGCACAGCACCTGAACGCTCAAGCATCGCACGAAGTCGCGAGTCGTGACAGACGAGGTGCAGATCGTCGACTCGTGAGGCCCAATCGGTACCAATGGCGCGAAGTTCGGGCGTATCGGTAGCGGGATGGACGTACATCTCGGTGACGCCGGGACGCAGTTCAAAGACTGCCTTCTCGATCACCCGTCGACTTCCAACGCCATTGACGTACAGGAAGTGGTCGGGGGAGACGATCCCTTCTTCGGCAGCGAGGCGACGGAAAGGGAAGCCGATGCTTCGTTCTGTTGAAGCACCTGAAAGTCGAAGCGGCAAGGCGAACTCAACGGCGAGGTCAAGGTACACGTCGAAAAATTCGGGACGAAGTTGGAGTGCGCCCATATGTGAGTCGAGGTGGCTGACGTCGAATCCCCAAAGGATGGCTCGTTCAATTTGTGCCCGACATTCACGGCGAACCTCGTCGAGGTCGGCATGGTCCCAGAGGTCGGCAACAGTTCGGGGGAATCCACCGTCGCCATCGAGCAACGATGGCGCGTGGGTGATTGGTCCCCATCGGTAGCGTTCAAACTCCGCATTGAGCGTGAGGTGCACGCCGATGTCTTCGCCACGGAAGTCCGATGCCGCTTCGCGAGCCCATGCGCAAGGCACCATGAGTGTTGCGCTGGTGCAGACGCCTTGTCGGAGTGACTCGTAGGTGCCGGTGTTGGCGGCGTGACAAAGACCGAGATCGTCGCTGTTGATGATGACCAATCGGGCATCGGCGGCATAGCCCAGGCGTTCGGCGAGTGTCGGCACGTCCGTCACGGTATCGCCCGAGACGGCATCGGCCCTCATGAGGCGGGTTTGTCCGGTCCTCCGCAGGTGGCCCAAAGCCCGACGGGGGTGGCCTTGGCCGCAGTCACGGCCGCTCGGAGCTCATCTGCATGGGCGGTGTTTGGTGCGATTGAAAGGATGTCGGCGTAGCCACCGGCGACGAGGTCGAGATTGACGAAGAGCCCATCGGAGGCTCGCCAGACATAGGCCAAGAGGCGGTTGTACGCATCGTGTTTTTCGATGTCATGTTCGAGTCGGACGATGGTTCCAGGTGGCAGAAGCTCGTCGGTGCGTTCGCTGGCCTCGCGGCCAAAGCATTGCACCGGTTTTCGTGGGTCTTTGGTTTCTGGGGTGTCGATGCCGAGAAGTCGGATGCGTTGGCGCTTGTACCCGATGCGCACATCGATGGTGTCTCCATCGATGGTCTCAATGACAGTGGGCTCGGCTGCATACGGCGTCGAACTATTTCGGGCAACGGTATTGAGAATGAGAACAAAGAGCGATAGTGACCCGATAAACAACACCGCACCCAACAGTCCGATGAGGGCAATGACGCGAGCTGATTGTCGTCGATGGGCATTGTGTCGTTCGAGCTTTGAGGGAACTCGTTGTGCGTGGTGGGCTGTTCGTGTTGTTGGTGTCGCCATGGTTGCCTCGGAGGTGAGGGTGTTTTGGCAGCACACGCGGCGATGTCGTGACCATAGAAGGTGGATGCGTGACGCGGAAGAGCCCCGGCTTCATGCCGAGGCTCTTCGTGAAGAATTAATTCGTATGACTTGGGGCCGAAGGTTCGGCCTGTCGGTCAGATTCGTTCGATAAGTGTGCCGGTGCCAAGACCGCCACCACAGCACATGGTGACGATTGCACGCTTGCCGCCAGTTCGCTGTAACTCGTGTACGGCTTTGGTGATGAGGATGGAGCCGGTTCCGCCGAGCGGATGACCAAGTGCAATCGCGCCGCCATTGGGGTTGACGCGCTCAAGATCGCCATCGAGCTCGCGGGCCCATGCCAGAACGACTGATGCAAAGGCTTCGTTGATTTCGAACAGATCGATGTCGTCGACCGACAGATTGTTGCGCTCAAGCAGATGCTGGGTGGCATCGATGGGGCCGGTGAGCATAAGGACGGGATCGACGCCAACCAGGCAGGTGTCGACGATGCGAGCGAGAGGGGTGAGTCCAAGTTCCTTGGCCTTCTCGGGCGTCATGAGAAGGACAGCGCCAGCTCCGTCGGAAATCTGTGACGCGTTGCCGGCGGTGTGCACACCGTCTTCGCCGAACACGGGCTTGAGGCCGGAAAGACTTTCGGCGGTGGTGTCGCGAAGACCTTCGTCGCGAGCAACGTGGTGCGTGGTGCCAGAGGGCTTGCCGTCTTCACCAAGGTCAGGTGCATCGACCGGAATGATCTGTGTTGCGAAACGATCCTCGGCCCACGCCCGTGCGCCGCGCTCTTGTGATGACAACCCAAGTGCATCGGTGTCTTCGCGGGTGATGTTCCACTTCTTGGCGATGCGCTCAGCGCCATCGAACTGTGAGGTGTACTCATACTGCGGGAAGTACGACTTTGGAATGGGTGAACCCATGTCGAGGCCCTTGGCCACGTTGGAGCCGATCGGGACCTTGCTCATGACTTCGACGCCACCGGCAACAGCACTGTCGATGACGCCAGCTGCGATGAGCGCGTAGGCGATGTCGAGCGCTTGTTGGCTCGAACCACATTGGGTGTCGACCGTTGTTGCGGCGACCTCAAGCGGGAGGCCGGCAGTGAGCCAGGCGGTGCGGGTGATGTTGAACGCTTGCTGGCCGATTTGGCTCACGCAACCGCCAACGACCTGACCAACCTCGGCTGGGTCCATGCCAGTTCGGTCGAACAGCGCCTTGAATGGCACGGCAAGAAGGTCGGCCGAATGCATCGAGGACAATGCCCCATTGCGGCGACCAACAGGGGTACGGACGGCATCAACAATCACGACTTCACGCATAGTCGAATCCTAGGCCCCGACGCGTCGAGATGTTTTGGCCAAATGCGTGGTTGCGTTAGGCCGCTTCTGCGTGATCGTGGAGCTCGAGGGTTGCTGGCTCGGGGCTGTGGGAGGCCAGGGCTGCGGCGAGCGCAGCACGAGCCTGAGCGATGCCGGCGAGGGCGAGTTGGCGGGTGGCGTCATCGATCTGCCAAGAGGCAGGCCCCTCGGGGAGGCGATGAACACCGCTGGTGTGGAGGGTGGGTCGCTTCTTCATGAGAGTCAGTGTGCCGAAGGGGTGTGACAGTGGAGGTAAAGAACGGCGGGCCATCTACGCTCCCTGCGGTGGATGCAAAGGAATGGCTGGGACTCCAGCCCACGCACAACCCGATGCGCTGGTATTTACCTGTCACTGAGGGCATTTGCAGCGGTCTGGGGACCCTCTTCGGCGGATGCGGCCTCGGCGCGGCGATCGATGCTCTTGAACGGGTGACCGAACGGCCTGTGGTGTGGGCCTGCGCGCAGTACATCAACTACACAAAGCCGCCTTCGGTGGTCGATCTCGATATTCGGATCGATGCCTCTGGTCGCACCACCACCCAAGCCCGGGTCACTGGTCAGGTCGGCGACACCACGATCTTTATTGTCAACGCGTCTCTCGGAAGTCGCGACATGGCCGAGGAAGGACAGTGGATCACTGCGCCAGAAGTTCCGCTTCCGGTCGATTGTCCTCCGCGTCAGCTTCGGTTCGACCCAGGGAACTCCATCTCCAGTCGTCTCGACATGCGCATGGCCATCGATGAGCCCGGCACCGGCCGCACCGCGTTCTGGGTTCGCATGCCCGAGATCCTTGAAGCCTCTGCTGCATCGCTCGCTGTGCTGGGCGATTTCGTTCCGATGGGTCTCGGCATGGCCGTTACCTCGGAAATCAACTCCAATAGTCTCGACAACACCATTCGTGTGATGAACATCGTGCCCACCAAGTGGGTGCTCGCCGATGTTCGTATCGAAGCAGTGGCTCGCGGGTTTGGTCACGGACACATCTATTTGTGGGCTGAAGACGGCACGCTCATGGCGACGGCAAGTCAGTCAGCCATGATCCGTACTTGGAAGGGGCCCTGATGGAGCCCTATCGCGGATACGGCATCACTCTTCCGTTTGATCGAGTTCCGTTGCACGCGCAACGTGACCGCATTGCCGAACTGGCCGACCTTGGGTACACCGACGCATGGTCAGCCGAAACCGACGGAACCGACGCGTTCACGCCACTCGCGCTCACTTCGCAATGGGCGCCCTCGTTGCGGCTCGGTACGGCCATCGTTCCGGTCTTCACTCGTGGCCCTGCAGTGATCGCTCAGAGTGCGTTAGCAATGGCGCAAGCTGCGCCCGGCCGCTTCGTACTGGGTCTTGGAACGTCATCCGATGTCATCGTTGGTCGCTGGAATGGCATGGCCTTCGATGATCCCTACAAGCGGGTTCGCGACACCGTGCGGTTCATTCGTGCTGCGTTCACTGGCGAAAAAGTCACTGAGTCCTACGAAACGTTTTCAATCCGTGGTTTCAAACTCAGCGCAGTTCCCGAGCAACGCGTACCGATTCTCATCGCCGCACTTCGCGAAGGCATGTTGAATCTCGCTGGCCGCGAAGGCGATGGCGCAATCATCAATTGGCTGTCGGCTGAGGATGTTGCTCGTGTTGCGCCGATCGTCAAGGCCCATGGTGAAGACAAGGAAATCGTCGCTCGCATCTTTGTCGTTCCTTCAGAAGACGCCGAGACGGTGCGCACGCAAGCGAAGTTTGCAATCGCTGCGTATCTGAACGTTCCGGTCTATGCCGCGTTCCACGAATGGCTAGGCCGTGGTCCGCAATTGCAAGGAATGTGGGACGCATGGAAAGCGGGCGACCGCGCCGCTGCTCTTGCTGCTATTCCCGACGAGGTCGTCGACCAACTCATCGTGCACGGCTCCTACGAACAATGTCGTGCCCATATCCAGCGCTACATCGAAAACGGTGTCACCACGCCTGCGCTGGCAGTCTTGGGCATGGCTGGTGTCGATACCGAAGAGGCTGTGCGACAACTCACGCCGCAATAACGGCCTACAGGAGTTTGAGCTGTTCGGTGCGATCGGCCCATTCGGTGAGCGGCACCCACATGACGCCGCCACGCGGGCCGCGGTCTTTGACCTCGACGGCGTCGAGTGGCATGGCTCGCATCGCGCCTTTGGAATCGCACACGCCAAGACTGCCGTCGGCCTCGCGGCGCGTAACGGTGCCGTCTTTCCAGCGCTCGGTGTCGCGGCGGCGGAATCGAACTGCTGATCCCGGAGTGAGCCCAATCTCGCTCAGACCGTCGGCGGGGAACGGGTCGGCGGCTTGGGTCTTCTTGCCTTTGGGGCGGCGAACGGGGGGCATGGCTAGAACCGGCCTGCGGCGGCGTTGATGGTGTCGGCAATGACACCCATGCGTTCGGACCCCCAAGGCATGGGCATCACGACAGGAATGTCGACACCGGCATCGACATAGGACTGCACGGTTGCATGGACGTGAGCGGCGTCGCCGAGCACATCGATTGCGTCGACCATGCGATCGGAAACGGCAGCAAGTGCAGCGTCGCGATTGCCCGCCGCGTGACACTCGCGGACCTGTGCGACTTCGTCGGCGAATCCGGCGCGAATGAAATTGTCGGCATAGGCGTCGACAACGATATAAGAGAACAGATCTTTACGAGCGAGATGGCGGTGTGGCTCGGGGTCGGTGACACCGACGTGTACGTAGCCGTACACCGTTGCGTCGCCCCCAGAGCGCACTTGCTCGACGGACCACGCAACATGCGAAGCGGGTAGGTAATTGAGCAGCACACCGTCGGCGAGTTCGCCCGCGAGCTTCAACATGAGTGGATTGAGTGCCGCAAGGATGATCTTTGGGCGCTTCTCGCCAAGGCGTACCCCGAGGCGAAAACCCTTCACCGTGTGGAAGTCGCCGGCGAAGTCGACCTTTTCGCCACTGAGGCAGAGGCGGAGGAGCGTGAGTTCTTCGCGCATTCGAGCAAGTGGACGATCGCCGTACTCGGCGCCGTGCCAACGACTGACAACGGTGGGGGAGGAAATGCCGATGCCGAGAAGGATGTCTTGGTCGGGATGCAGTGCCTGGAGGGTGGCCGCGCCCATGGCGGTAACGCCGGGAGTGCGGAGCTGTGTGGCGAGCACGCCTGTGCCGAGGCTGAGAGTGGGTTGAGCGGCGCCGACAGCGGCCAAGGTGGAGAACGCTTCGAGGCCGGTGGTTTCGGCAACCCAGAACGAGCTGTAGCCGGCATCGACTGCCCAATCGGCAGCGGTGAACCCGGCGGCAGGGCCGAGCCCGGCGAAGCTGGCGAAGGTGAGTCCCAGTGGGTGGGATGGAGCGGCGCTCATGGGCGATGACGCTAGTGCGGGCCGATGACAGTGCCGAACGGGTGACCTTTGTCAACGAGAGCGAAATCCTTCGCGTAAATCTTCGAATATGACCCACGCATTGCACGCATTGGCCTCTACGATGCGTTAGTAACGGCAGTGGCAAGTGAACTACCGCAACCTTCGGAACCCTCCGAGGCAAGTGAATCTCAACCGCCGGCTACGACAGGAGAAACACATGACTGAAACCCGAGAGATGGACGCACTCACCGAGGCGCTTTCGATCATCGATCGTGCACTGGGCGAAATGCTCCACCGCGAGTTGGTTAGCACCAACGAGGTTGCCGATCTCCTGCTCGACATCCGATCACTGGTTGCTTCCGAGGCCGCAGTTCTCGTTCAGAGCTGAGCGTCACCGAGCCCCGTGCTCGGTCGTCTCGCCACAAACTTGTTCAACGATGCGCGGTCTTTGGGCCGCGCATCGTCGCGTTTGGGGCTCAGCGATCGAGGCTGGTGTGCTTGAACTCGTTGAGCGAGGGCCACCCGGCCAGCATTTCGACGATTCGTTCGACTGATCGACGGGCGTCGGCGGCGTCGACCGGAAGTTCCATAAGGCGAACGAATGCTGCGTGCTCGTCGGTCATGAACGTGGGGACGCCCCATACATCGAGGTCGCGGGCGGCAGCGGTGTGCTCATCGCGGATGGTGGCGAGTGGTGTGCCGGTGGCGATCTCGGCGAAGACCGGGTCGGGGTCGAAGCCGTTCGCCTCGAAGAGCGAACGGAGAACGGCTTCGTCGCGAAGTTGTGCGCCTTCGACATGGCGGGCTTCGAAGAGTGCGCGATGCAGAAGCGGGAAGCGCTCAGGATCGTTGTCTCGAACAACGACGGCAGCCTGAAGGGCAAGGAGGCCGGTGTCGTCTTCGGGGTGCTCCCAGATAGGTGCTTCGCCTTCTTCGATGTGCACCTGACCCAGAGAGAACGGTACGAATCGGACATTCCAGTCCGCTCCGTCGAGGATGCCGTCGACGATATGGGCATGAACGATACGGGCGAAGGGGCAGCGGTAGTCCCATGTGATGGCGAACTCGAGAGTCATGGTGATGGCCAACCGTTTCGTTTGCTGGAAGAGGAAGGAGAGTGGCGGCGCTCTTAGCGGCGACGGCGGTACAGCGGGAAGACTGCTCGGGCAATGGCGCCGAGTCCGAGCCCGACAGCAAGCCCGCCAGCCACGTCAGACGCGTGATGAATACGTACATGGATGCGACTCACAGCGACAAGTCCACCCAATCCGAAGAGTGCAACCTTCGTCGGTGTCGATGATTTCTGGGCCAACAGAACCCCGGCAACCATCGCGGTGCTGGAGTGTCCGCTTGGGAAGCTCGTCGAAAGCGGAATGCGCAGGCGGTGGGGGCGAGGTTCTTGGATGACCGGACGTTCGCGCTTGAACCGCGTCTTGACGATGCCATTGATGATGACGGACTCTGCGGCCAGGATCGCAGTGAGGCGCCAGGCGGCGCGGGCATCTTCTTCGGACTTGAGGCCACGGAGAAACGCGAGAAGTACCCAGATGAGTCCGAAGTCGCCGAGTTCGGTCAGCGCATAAATGATTCGGTCGGTGGGTTCGGTGCCGCGAAAACGATCGAAGAATTCGTCGACCTTGTGGTCAAAGCGATCGACAGCGCTCAACTGATGAGGCGGTTCATGGTCGTGGTGAGGGAGGGGGAGCTCCGGATGATCGGCTGCCAACTTTTCGACAGCGGCGTCGATGAAGTTCTCTGGTGGCAGCGATTCGGTCTCGTTGGGGCTCGTCACGGGTAGCAATGCTAGGGGAGGACCGAAGCCCCTCGATCAGGCCTGAGTGAAACCGTTGGGACGAACGGGACGTTCGACTCCCTCAAAGGCTTTTCGGGCGTCGTCGGGGTTTCCACCGAATTCTGGACACCACTGCTGATAGGAGCACCACGAGCAAAGTTTCGACTTCTTTGGTCGAAAGTCGTCGCGCTCGCACGCCGTTTCGATCGCTGACCAGATTGAAGTGACTTTGCGTTCGATTTGGCGAGTTGATTGTTCGGTCGGGGTTGTTTCAACGATGGTTGGTGTGCCGCCGAGATAAATCAATTGCACCTTGCTGGGACGCTCGCCGTAGATCTGTTCGCAGAGGTAGGCATAAATGTGCACGCCGGTGAGGCGCGACTGCTGGTAGCCCTCGGCGGGCGCTTTGCCGGTCTTGTAGTCACTCACGACGAGTTGACCATTTGCATCGCGTTCGAGCCGATCGATGATGCCGCGCAACGTGACGCTTGAACCGCTTTTTACGGGGAGCTGATGTTCGACATGAAGTTCGAGGCCGATGGGCTCGATAGCGGTGGGATCTTCAATGTCGAAGTATTTGTGTACGAGCACATCAGCATCGCGGAAGAAGGTGACTTGTTCGTCGGAGTTGAGCGCGAGTTCTGCCCACTCGGGATCGGTATCGAGCTCGGCTGACGCATCGGCAAGGCATGCCAGTGCGGCATCGATTGTTCGATCGGCGGGATCGAGCGCAAGAAGACGCTCGAGCGCTGAGTGCACGAGCGTTCCTTTGACGGTGGCAACGGTTGGCGGCTGCGGAATTTTGTCGATTGCCGAGAAGCGAAATGACAACGCGCAATCAGTGAAGGACGACACCTTTGACGGCGAAAGCGACGTGGGGAGTTCCAAGGCCATGTTCGGCAGGCTACGCAGAGCCAGCGACAGTTGCCGCGATGAGTGTCAGATCACTGTTGAAAAAGAATCGAAAATCGATGAGGCAATGGTTCTGGGGTCCTCGAGCGGCCCGAAGTGAGCCAGTTCGGGGAAGGAGGCAACTGTTCCGTTGGGCAGTGCATCGGCGATCTTTCGCCCAAAGACGGCAGGAACCGCGTTCTCGACTCCCATTGCGATAGTGACCGGGCAGGAGACATCGTGCAACGAAGCAAAGGCGTGGTGTGACATCCCGTGGGCGTAGACCTCGGCCTCGTTCTCGGGAAGGCACTTCAACGAAACAGCGCCGTCGGCGTTTTCGGCAAAGCCGTGATCGACGTACACGCGCAGAACCTCAGGATGCAACGTGTTGAACGGTGGTTTCGATGCGTAATTGTCGAATGCCTCGTCAAACGAGTCGAAGGTGTCTCGACGTCGGCGAGCGCCGTTCGAAAGCGGGTTGTCGGGATTGTGTCCAGAGACAAAATCGGTCGGAACGACAACAGGCTCGAAGAGGTACAGCGCGCGAAACGTTCCTGGGCGAGCCTGTTCGGCGAGGAGGAGCGCGGCGGCGCCTTTGGAGTGTCCGACGCCGAACGGCTTGTCGAAGCCGAGGGCATCGACAACCGAAAGTACGTCGTCGGCAAATCCGTACCACTCGAGAGGTCGATCCTTCGGAGCATCGGAGTCTCCGTGGGCACGCATATCGATCGACCACTGGTGGAATCCAGAGAGGTGCGTGGCGAGCGGTTCCCAAACACGGCCGTGGAATCCGGTTGCATGGGCAAAGAGGAGTGGGGGCCCCTCGCCGCCGAGATCGTGGACCTCGAGTTCGACACTATCGGTGGAGGGTATTCGCATGCCTCCATCCTGCCTCTACGGTGTGGCTGATGGCGCCGGATTCCTCCGATTTCTCTGCAGCGGGCGATGACCAGTGGTCCGGCGATGAAGCGCGTGATCCGATCGATGCTGCAGTGCTTGAAGTGAATCGGGCGTTCTACGACGCGTTCGAAACCTCAGATTTCAATGCGATGTCTGATCTTTGGGTTCATGAGGATCATGCAGTGTGTGTTCACCCAGGATGGACGGCACTGCGCGGTTGGGCGTCGATCGCCTCGAGCTGGGCGGCAATGTTCGATGGGCCCCAGCACATCCAATTCATCGTGACCGATGAACATGTCTCAGTAAACGGTGATGTCGCATGGGTATCGTGCGACGAAAATCTCTTAACGATCGGCGCAAGCGCGACAGTGAACGCGCTCAATGTCTTTGAACGGGCCCAAGACGGCCAATGGCGAATGGTGGCGCACCACGGTGCGCCGGTGATGATCTCGTCAGACGAAGAATTCGACGACGACCTTGACAACTAAGAACATCAAGCTCTCAGGCATTGCCCTTGAGAGTGTGGAGGATCTTCGAGAGTTCGCCGTTGTTGTCATCGGGAACGATGTAACCGTCTTCGTTGCGGATGGTGTCCCAGTTTGCCGCGATGTCTTCGGCCGTGAGATTCGGGTTGAAATAGCCCGGGGTGAGGCCGATAAAGAAGCGGGAGATGACGCCGCCGGCGGCGGAGTAGACCTCGCCGCTCACGTCGCAAGCCGATGACGAGAGATAGGCGACAAGCGGGCTCACAAGTGCTGGGTCCATTGCGTCCATGAGGCCGTCGAATAAACCCTCGGTCATGCGGGTTGCGGCGACTGGAGCAACAGCATTGGCCTTCACATTGAACTTGCGACCTTCGATGGCGAGGACGCGGGTGAGGCCGACAAGGCCCATCTTGGCGGCGCCGTAATTGGCCTGACCGAAGTTGCCGAGAATGCCTGAGTTCGACGAGGTCGAGACGATTCGGCCGTAGCCCTTTTCGCGCATGATTTGGTAGGCCGGCTGCGTGACATAGAACGCGCCGAGTAGATGCACCTGGATGACTGACTCGATCATCTGCTGATCAAGATTGTGAAACGACTTATCGCGCAGGATGCCTGCGTTGTTCACAACGATGTCGACGGTTCCGAACGCGTCGACTGCAGTCTGGACGATGGCCTTGCCGCCGTCGGGTGTTGCGACCGAGTTGGCATCGGCGACAGCTTCGCCGCCGAGGTCGAGGATTTCCTGCACGACCGACTGCGCCGGGCCAACCCCACCGCCGTCGCCGCTGACCGAGCCGCCGAGATCGTTGACAACAATGCGGGCACCGCGGCGAGCGAGTTCAAGTGCATGCTGGCGGCCAAGGCCACCGCCGGCGCCAGTGATGATCGCTACCTGGCCGTCGAAACCGATGTCAGTCATTGAGTCCATCCTCTCCGCGGCATGTGCGCGGACTGTGTTGTTCGAACGGAGGGATCGTACTCAGGGCAACTGGCAGGGGACCACATTGGCTCGGGTCCTCCTCCTTCAGGGGTGGGCGAAGCCCGCAGTCGTCGCAGCGGCCGGTAGTTCGGTAGCGTGGCCTCCATGGCCCCGAAGATCAGCACCGAAAAGATGTTCCGCCGTCGACAGAAGATCGCCGCTGCCGTCGAACTACCTGGCGTTCCGGTCGGCACCTTCGGCAAGGTGTGGTTCGTTTCGGGCGTTACCTGGATCCGCTACCACGTGGCGTTCGACAATGGCATGGAAATCGCCAATGTCGATGGCGCACAGATCGTCGACCGCAAGGTATGGCTCGCTGAGCAATCTGTTCGTGACCAAGAAGCGCTCGAGATCGAACGGGCTGCGGCTCGCGAAGCGGCTCGTGCCGAGGCCCTGGCGAATCTCGCAACTGGTCCTGCTTCGCACTGATCACATTCCAACGTCGCACAGCGGCACTGAAGGGGAGTCACCATGAAGTTCGGTATGCAGATCGACTACGCGGGTGGCTTTGCTGAATCCGCCGCAAAGGTCGCCGAGTTCGAAAAGGCCGGACTTGACATCGCATGGGTTGCCGAGGCCTATGGCTTCGATGCTCCGACCTTCATGGGTTATCTGGCCGCCAAAACCGAATCGATCACGATCGGTGCGGGAATTCTTCCGATTTACACGCGCACGCCAACACTTATGGCGATGACAGCAGCCAGCATGGACACACTGACCGATGGCCGATTCATTCTTGGTCTCGGAGCTTCGGGCCCGCAGGTCATCGAAGGCTTCCATGGCGTGAAGTACGACGCCCCACTTGGTCGCACGCGCGAGATCATCGACATCTGCCGACTTGTCTGGAAGCGCGAACGAGTGACGTACGACGGCAAGTACTACACGTTGCCGTTGCCTGCTGATCAGGGCACTGGTCTCGGTAAGCCACTCAAGATGATTGCCAAGCCGATTCGGGAAAACATTCCTGTATGGATTGCATCGCTTGGTCCGAAGAACGTCGCGATGACTGCCGAGATCGCCGACGGTTGGCTGCCAATTTTCTATATGCCTGAGCGTGCCCAAGATGTTTGGGGCGCTGACCTTGCCGCCGGTGCAGCAAAGCGCGATCCAAATCTTGGACCTCTCGAGATTTGTGCTGGCGGCCTTGTCGCGATCGGTGACGACATGTCCGAGGTAGCCGAAATGGCGCGCCCGATGGTTGCGCTCTATGTAGGCGGCATGGGAGCCAAGGGTCGCAACTTCTACAACGATCTCATGTGTCGTTACGGATACGAAGAAGAAGCCACCAAGATCCAGGATCTCTATCTTGAGGGCAAAAAGGATGAAGCGGCTGCACTCGTTCCGTCAGAGTTCTTGAAACTCACAAACCTTTGTGGTCCTGAAGGATTCGTGCGCGAGCGCATCGAGGCCTACGCCGCTTCTGGCGTGAACGTGCTGAACATCATCCCTGTTGGTGGAAACCCAACAGCAACAATTGAAAAGCTCAAGACCTGGGTGTCGTGAGTTTCAGCGCAGTGCGCCGATGCGGTCGATGACCGCTTCAGCTTCGGCCACAATCGATCGAACGAGATCGCCTGCGGGAACGAGTTCGTTGATTGCGCCAACGCCCTGACCGGCTGGCCAGAACTCGCGTGAAGGGTCGACCTCTGTGTTGGGCCCTGCGCCAAGATGATTCGCGCCATCGTTGATGGAACGAATGAACTGAGCGGGGAAGGGCTCGATGTCGCTCGCGTGTTCTTCCCAATACTGCGTGTAGTCGTTACGAGCGACGCGGCAGGTCTTTCCAGTGAAACCCTTTGATACGACCGTGTCGTCCTCGGCCATCGAAAGGAGCTTCTCTTTGTACCCGGGAGTTCCCCATGCTTCAGGTGTGGCAATGAAACGCGTTCCCATCCAAACGCCCTCAGCGCCAAGGCTGAGCGCAGCTGCGAGACCACGACCATCGAACAATCCGCCAGCAGCGACAACTGGAACCTTGTCCTCGACAATGTCGACGATCTGGGGAACAAGCGCCATCGTGGCGACCGTGCCTGTATGCCCGCCAGCTTCGGTTCCCTGGGCGATGACGAGGTCGCAGCCGGCAGCAACTGCGGCGACTGCGTGTCGAACCTTTCCGCACATGCTCGCGACGAGAACGTTGTTGTCATGGCAGAGGTTGACGACGTCACGCGGAACGCCGAGTCCGGCAACAAACACGCGGCCGCCATTGTCGATGATGGCTTGCACCTGTGCCGGCATATCGCCCGGCGCTGCGGTTAGAAGATCAACGCCGAAAGGTTTGTCTGTTGCGGCGCGAATAAGGTGCATCTGTTCGACCATGCGGTCGAGATTCATCGTCGACGCCCCCATGCACCCGAAGCCACCTGCCTCGCTCACAGCGGCAACAAGTTCGTGATAGCTCACGCCCCCCATGCCCGCGAGCATCACGGGGTGTTCGATTTCGAGAAGGTCAGTCAGCCGAGTTTGCATGACTGCCACGGTACGCCCCCGGGCCGGTGAGCATGCCCCTATGCCAGCGTCGAGGTGTCAGCAAAAGACCGCGTGGGTAATCCTCAAACAGCCATCGGCCAAAATTGCGACGTGTCCAACCGTTCATCCCGGCGATGCGAACGGCGCCTCGGGCACCGAGCGGCCGCCGGAGGATGGTCATGAGGCGTTCAGCGAAGCGATGGTCAACGGAGAGCTCAGTCTCAACCGAATGTTCGTAGGCCGAAGCGCACGCAGTCACGTTTGTGGGATTGGAGATGATTGCTTCGGCGGCCCATCGTCCGGTGAGGAGGGCTTGGCCGATTCCTTCACCTGTCATTGGATCGGTTGCCGCCGCCGCGTCGCCAACAAAGAGGGTGCGCTCACAAGAAAGGGCGATGCGATCGACTCGTGCGGGGATGGGCCATGCCCGGTGGGGACTTTCCGGTTCGGCATCAGGACCGAGGAACTCACGCACATGGGGTCGGGCAAGAAGTTCGCGCCAAAGTGGCCCCATATCGCTGACTTTGTACGAACTGTCGTCGCGCAGAATGCCAAAGCCGATATTCGCGGTTCCGTCGGCAAGGGGGAACGACCACGCGTAGCCGGGTAGAAGATCAGGTTCGAACCAAACGATGAGTTCGCTCGAAGCGCGCGGTGAAACGTTTTTGAAGTACTGACGAAACGCGTGCCATTCGCCGCGATAGCCCGGTTGCGCAATGCCGAGTGCCTTGCGCGTTGGCGACCACATCCCGTCGGCGGCAATGACATACGAGGCCGTAACGGTGTCGCCAGCATCAGTAAGAACTGTTGCTGAGGAATCGCTTTGGGTCATCGAGGAAAGAGCGACGTTTTCGCGGATTTCAATGCCTTCAGATCGAGCAAGTTGGACGAGCGCGAGATCAAGGTCTTGTCGGCGGCTCGCTGCGGCGTATGTGCCACCATCGCGCGGTAGAGGGAAGACAACTTCGCGACCGCTGGGCGATCGGACGACGACATCGTCAACGCTGACCCACGAGGGCACAGTCTTTGGGTCGAGACCGAGCGCGTCGAGCTCACGAAGCGCAGAAGTGGTGAGGCCGTCTCCGCAAATCTTGTCTCGTGGAAATGTTGCTTTGTCGATGACAACAACGGTGCGACCTGCACGGGAGAGTGTTAGTGCAGCAGCACAACCTGATGGCCCTGCTCCGACCACGAGAACATCGACCTTCGTGTCTCCGATGGGTGCGGAGTCGGTGGTTGATGGTTCAGTCGACATCGCCCGCAGGCTAGATGCTGTCCGGTTGGGGGCCGAAGCCGGGGCGGACTTCGCCTGGATCAAGCGGCCTCATCATGAGATCAAGCGCAAGCCAGATGGTTTTCGAAAAGGGAAAGAACGCGAGTGGAAGTAGTCCCGCAGCGACAACTGCAGCGATGATGATCACAACAATGGGCGGTGTCGGCCAAAAGGCAAGAAACCCGACCATAAGCACGATGAGAAGTGCCCCGAAACTCACGATTGTGTTGATGCCGAGGTCGCCGGTCCAGTGACCTTCGATTCGTTCAAACTTCAGATCACATTTGGGGCAGCGCTCAAGCATCGTGAACCAGCGGCGAAAGAGATGGCCCTGCCCACAAACAGGGCAGCGCTTCATGCAGCCGCGCAGGAAGGTCCGTTTGTTTGGTGACATGTTCAGAACCACATATCTGGATCGATATGGGTGATGTCGAGCGGTTCGGCAGGGAGGTTTCCAGAAACAACGGCGGGGAGGAACTCGCGTAAACGGCGGGGCAGTACTTGAACATCGGATTCCAAGAGTTCGTCTAAACCCCACCAGTGATGACCACCGAAGGCCATTGCTTCGAATGCCTCGAGTCCTCCGGGCTTGCGGGTCGAAAGATCGATTCGGTCGGTCCATGCGACATGGACATGCTCGTGCTGGTCGAATTTCCACCCGGCAAACGTGAATTTCGAATGTTGGGTCCACACGCACGGGCCGATTTCGGCTTCGACAATGCCGGTTTCTTCATAGAGTTCACGTAGCGCCGCTTCGGCACTTGTTTCGCCCTTTTCGATTCCGCCACCGGGGATCTCCCACCATTGGCCCTTCGATGCATCGGCAGGATCGCGAGCTTCAAGCAGAAGCACATGACCGTGTTGGTCAAGGACGACGACTCGAGCGGCGGTTCGTTTCAGTACCCAGTCAGCCATGATCGGCCTCCTCTTCTAGCCATTGCATCCAGCGAACATGCGGGTGGCACAGCGCAAGAACGCGGCTTGAACATTTGCCATTGACCCATTGTCGGAGGCCGAGCACTGTCGGCGTTCCGTCTCCTACCTCGTAATAGGCGTTTACAAGTTCATCGGGTGTTTCGATCCAAGGTGTGAATCGGGGTTCCTCAAGAGTCAACAACGCGAGATCGCGTTTTGCGCCGAGCGCGTCGATCGATGTCTGAATGGTTTCTCTACCGTCGGCGGAAACGTACGCAAGTGCCCAGGTGGACAAGACCACGGGCACACACTCGGGGGAAATCGTTTCAACCAGCGGAATGAGGTCGACCACCGCATCGCCTTGAACAAGAGGAGGCGGATTTTTGGAAACGACGGCCAGCGCAGTGGCAAGTCGCTCTGGTCGTTCGGGGATCCCAGGCCAAACGCACGCCTGCAACCAGCGTGATTCGGTCGCATTCGATGCATCAATCGGCGCAGGATCAACACCGGTTCGATGAGAGATGCGACCAATGCGGGATTCAGGGGGAATGAGATCACCGCGAAGTTCACAGGTCAGTTGAATCGGCGAGTCGGTCGGGCCCAACTCCCGAACAACGGTTTCATTGAGGAGATAGTTGGCATGCCACTGATCAACGAAGAGGTTGAGCCCGGCACTCGGGCCAATTTCGACCAAGGCGATATCGCGATCGTTGAGGGTGAGTGCACTCATCCCAAGAGCGATTCCTGCGCTTCGCCCAACCTCGTTTGTTTGTACCGACCGGGTGCGCATGTTGTGCACGATCGATTCACGTTCTAATTCGACAAGTTCAAGAAAAGGTTTCAGGGGATCGGAATCGGATTCGCCTCGATAGACACGTGCGATTTCTGACTCGGGGTTGGCAAGGATGCGATCGTGGGTCGCTGCGAAGAAAAGGACAGGAATGCGACCGCGGCGGGTATTGGGGCTCGCCGATGTCGCGACAAATTCCAAAAGCTGCGTGTCTGCGGCGATGGCACGAGCGAGCCGTTCGTAGGTGGGGCTGTAGCCAGCGAAATCATGATCGGCCAGAAACACAAAGAGATCTGAAAGTTCCTCGATGGCGTCTCGCTCGCTCACGAATTCGAGGGTACCGCCCTCGGTCAGGTGTTAGCGATCGAATCGCAGCACAATGGTCAGGTGACCGTGCCTGCCGAAACCCTTCTGCGTCGAGCCGCTCGACTCCAGTGCCCTATCTGTGGTCAGCGAGGGTTGTTTCACAACTGGGTTCAGATGGTTCCGGAGTGCCCGCAATGCGGTTTGGTTTTCGGTCGCCTCCCGGGGCACTGGCTCGGGTCGTGGTTTTTGAATATCTGCCTTGTGCAATTGGTGGTCGTTCTGATCCTGATCGTTAGCGTTGCAGTGACATGGCCTGATCCGCCGATGTGGATCATTGGTGGAGCAACGGCCGCATCAGCACTCGTTGTGCCGTTCCTTTTTTTCCCGTATTCACGAACCCTCTGGATGGCGATTGATCTTGCGATGCGTCCGCTCGATTATGACGAGGGTGTGGCTCCTGGATTCGTTCTCGGCGGTGATCAAGAGCAACTTGAATCGGAACGGAAGTCGCAGGACACAGGGGAGTAACGAGGGCTGGTGATTCGGTCAGTTTGTTGTTGTCGTTGATGTTGTCGTTGATGTTGTCGTTGTTGTTGGCGACGCAGGAACGATCTGCACGGTGAAGGTCACGACCTTGTTTTCAGCTTGTGGTGCTCCCGCTATTTGGTTGTAGCTCAGCGAGATTGTTGCGGGGCCAGGAGCGCGACCTGCAAAGGAAATGATCTGGACGAGCGGAAGGACTGCAGGAACTGTTGTTGCCGATGTTGAACTCGTCGTGAGATTTCCCGCCCGCACTCCGGTCGTCGTGGTTGTCATTGCGCTCTCGGCCTTGAGTAACAGGTCTGGGTCATCGCTGAAATGGGAGCCGAGAGCGATAAGGCGGGAGTTGTCGATTGGAGCGAGCACCCATCGCCACCCTGAACCTGGATCGGCCGGCAGCATGATCGCAAACTCTTTGCCGACTGTGGTTGTGATCGGGGCGGCAGGATCGACGTAGGTGGCGGTGGCTTCAGGGGGAGCGATGGTTGTGGTTGTGGCGGACTCATCGGAACCTGCCGAGGATCCACCCGAACAGCTAGCAAGGAGCGCAAAGACGCCAATCGCAAGAACGAGAGCATGTCGACGGCGGCCGGAGCTGGACCGCCGGAAAGCGCGATCGCTTGGGGTTCTGGGGTGAGATCGCATTGAACTGAGACTATGGCCCGCCGCCGTCGGTCCTCGTTCAACGGGGTTGTCGACCGCATCTAGAGTCAGATTTCGTGAACTTCGACGAATCTCCAGAAGAAGCAGAACTCCGGGCCGAAATCCGGGCGTTCCTCGATGCAAACGCCACTCTCAAGACCGGCACAGAAGCCGATTGGTCCCGAGGACCAGTCGACGATTCCGAAGAAGCCGCCCGTGCCTACATGGAACGGTGTCGCGCATGGCAGAAGGTGCTGTCGGAGAACGGATGGGCTGGCATCACCTGGCCAAAGTCATTTGGTGGTCGCGGCGACAGTGCTGCGGTATCGGTGATCTTCGGTCAAGAAGCATCGAAGTACGACGTCACTGCCGGATTCATCGGTGCGGTGCAGTCGCTGGTCGGTCCGCCGATCATGCGCCATGGAACTCCCGAACAGCAGCAGCGATTTCTTCCGGGCCTTCTTGATGGTTCAGTGAACTGGTGTCAGTTGTTCTCTGAACCAGGCGCTGGCTCCGATCTCGCAGCGCTCTCAACCCGGGCAGTGCGCGACGGAGATTCGTTCATTGTCAATGGCCAGAAGGTGTGGAACACCCAAGCGCAATTCGCTGATTGGGGCATCCTCGTGACTCGCACCGATCCCGATGCGCCGAAGCACAAGGGCGTTACGTTCTTTCTCGTCGACATGGCAACGCCGGGCATTGAAGTTCGTCCGCTCGTGCAGTCAACTGGTCAGGCGCACTTCAACGAGGTTTTCTTCAACGACGTCATGATTCCCGTCGAGAACGTTGTTGGTGAGATCAACGAAGGATGGGCCGTTACCCGAACGGTATTGAGCAGCGAAGCCGGAATGATTGGTTCTGGGGCTGGCGGTTCAAATGGTTTCGAAGGTGTGCTTGGTCTCGCTCGCAAGTACGGGCGGACTGAGGATCCTGAGATTCGTTTGCGTTTGGCCGATGCCTATGCGCGAGAGCGCATGCTGCAACTTCTTGGACTGCGTATGCAGTCGTTCATCCTTAATGGTCGTGGAAATCCTCCCGATCCATCGGTCATGAAGAACTTCATGGTGCAGGCTGCCGAAAAACGATACGACCTCGCACTTGAACTCGAAGGTGCTGACGGAATGCTTGATAAAGCCGACGCACCGCAAAACGGTTTCTGGCAGTCGGTTCACATGGGTCAGTTCGGTTCACGAATCGGTGGAGGTACAACCGAGGTGCATCGCAACATGATCGCTGAACGCGCTCTGGGCCTTCCGCGTGACGTCTCGCCTGACAAAGACCTTCCCTGGAAGGACATTCTGAAGGCTTAGCCTCCAGAGTCTGGACGTCAGGTTGCTGCTGCCATTCCGAGGATGCCCATATAGAGAAGGGCGAGTCCAAAGACTGACGCTCCAAGAATCGGACCAAGTCGCCGACTCTGGCCACCAGAGAGAAACGCCTTCATCACTGCGACACTCGTTATGTAGATCCCAAGCGTCAGCATGAGGGCGGACTCAACCGCGAGTCCCCAACCGAGGATGACAGCGAGAATTGCCACGATTCCCCAAGCGAGATTCGCGATGCCAACTTCAATTTGGAAGTTGTTGCGGATGCCATAGTCCCAGCCCATCCGGGTGGCGTCAGACCGATGCATGAGGCTGTGGCGTACGAACGAGAGCACACCTACAGCACCAACACTGAGCAGGCACGTCAAACTCAGTTCCGCTGGAGTCTGGTGGACTTTGCCGAAACCGATCGCCAGTCCGATTCCTCCGATGAGGTAGGTGCTGATCATCACCAAGCGTGATGGTCTCGGGTCAGCACCTCGCTGTGGCGCTGACCCATTTGCGGTTGTGTATCCGGTGGTGTCCTCGTCCTGTGTAATGCGCAGAAACGGTACTACCTCGCCCCAAAAAAGAGCGGCTGATTCGAGTTAGAGCTTCAGGACTTTCTTCGCGTTCTCGCGGAGGAACTTTGGCCAGACCTCGTCTTTGAACGGAACCTTCGGGAGTTCCTCAAAGATGCGGTCGTAGCTGAGGCCTGCTGGGAAGTAGCCGGCGTACATGACCTTGTCAGCGCCGCGACTATTGGCGTAGTCGACGATGGCCTTCGGATAGTGCTTCGGCGCGAACGCGGAGGTCGAGTAGTAGAGGTTCGGCCACTTGAGCATGAGCTTCATGGCGAGTTCGGTCCAGGGCTCGGCACCGTGGCGCATGACAAACGTGAGATCGGGGAAGTCGTACATGACTTCATCGATGAGTTCGACATGCTGTGGCGCGAACGGAACCCGGGGGCCGGGAATACCGACACAGCAGAAGATGGGAAGGTCAAGTTCCACAGCGAGCGCGTAGAACGGATACATCTTCTTGTCGTTCAACGGTGTGCGGTAGCCGGCAGGGAATGTGCTGATGGCTCGGAGGTTCACGCCGCTTGCATGAACTTCACGGATTTTCTCGATACCAGGCATGACGTCGGTGGGATCGAATTCGAAGCAGGTGAAGAACCGATCAGGATGCTCGGTGAGGGCGCGAAGACAATCGGGGTTGTTCGGGTTGTAGCCGAGCATCGCTTTTTCGATGTTGTGGCGTTCGAAGTTGTCGATGAGGAGAGCAACTGGATCGACGCCCTCTTCAGTGTCGGGCGGGACGTCCTTGAACATGTACTGCGCGGGAAAGCGGAAGTCCTTTGACTCCTGATCGCGCAGATGGGGTGCGAGGAACTTATAGACCTCTTTGCGATTGCGGCTTGGCATGCCAACAAAGGTCTCGATGATGTTGATGTCGGTGGGGAATCCCATGGGGTCCGTCGCTCCTTGAAGAAGTTGAACGGAGCGAATCTAGGACATGGAACGACTCGCGTTGATCGTTCCTACGCCGCGAGAGGGGAATCTTGTGGTGGCAGTCCACTCCGAACGATGTGGATCCAGAGTTCAAGTTCAAGTTCACATGCTCGGCGCCGGTAGGACGTGGCCAGGATCGGGTCGACAGAACGGGCGAGTCGACGCAAGGAATCGGCGCGCCTTTGCAAGCGTGAGAGATCGAATTCAGGTTGTTGGGCAACGGTGGAAACTGGCACCGCCGTGGTGGGCGAGTTGGAGAAGGTTGCGATAGCCATTGGAGGCTCCTTGTGCTCTCGGTGCCTGACAGGTGATGTCGATGCACCGTGTGGTCTTTCCTGTCTTGTCGGCAGGAAACGCCGATGTGTGAGCAACTTCTCCCGGGCCGGTTGGATCGGGTCAGGAAGAGGGGGCGGCGTCGGTCTCTGGCTGGGCCGATTTCTTGCCATATCGGTGGCGAAAAACGAAATGGGCTCCAAGGCCGGCCGGCAGCGGCAACCAGTAGGAGGCGATCCGGTAGGCAAGGACGGCGAGGAGTGCCTTCTCGCTAGGAACGCCAGCGAGCACGAGCATGGCAGTGAGGCCGGCCTCGACAAATCCCACGCCGCCAGGAGTGATTGGGATCATGCCGAGCACGGCAGCAACGGCATAGGCAAGCAAAACCAAACTCAGACGAGGGTCCACGCCACAGGCTTTGAGAGCGCAGACCAACGCGAAGTAATCGAGCAGCCAATTACCAACAGCGGCGAAGAGTGCAGCGCGCCATCGAGCGCCGAGGCTGCTCACCATCTGGTCGCGCTGGCGGACAATTCCTTCCACGGTCGGTCCGCCGGATCGACCACGACGCTTATTGACCCATCCGGCAACAGTCGTAATGGTCCTGGCGAACCAGTGAATTGGTCGATCAAAACGAACGAGCGAGAAGGTAAAGCCGAAGAGGACGACGGCAAGCACTGCACCGCCCCACGCGACATGGATCATCCCGCCTGGGATTGGAGCTCCCAGGATCGAAAGGAAAAGGGCAACCATCGGGAGGCAGAGCAGGACTCCGTTGGAAATGATTGACGTCGCAGTAAGTGCGGCGCCAGCGGAACCTTTATCGATCCCAGAGACCGACAGCATCCTGAACCCCGTTGCTGCCCCTATGGCTGCGCCTCCCGGTACAACTTTGGCGACTGCATTCGACGTGAGTTGCGCTGTGGCCGCGACGAACCACGACACGCGCGGAAGCGCAATGCGAGTGAGATCCCAGGCGCACGCGTAGGAACCAACCTCACAAATGAGAATGGCAACGAACCAATAAATGCTGACCGTTCGAAGTTGTGGGATTTGGTCCCACATATCGAGCAGTCTTGGTGCCAGCCCGTAGAACGCGAATGCCATGACAGCAAGAAAAACAACGCGTCCAAGGATTCGCAGACGCGAGACGTGGCGCGTCGGCGTTGTTCCCGCCGCCACGTCCGTTGTTGGCGGGAGAAGTTCGTCAGGCGGACTCAGCCGAGGACGCCCTTTTCGTGCAGTTCGGCGATTCGAGCTGCGTCGTAGCCGAGAACCTCGCTGAGGATTTCATCGCTGTGCTGACCGCAATCGGGAGCCTTGCGAGGAATCGGAAGTTCGCCGCCGATGATCTTTACCGGGTTCGGCAACATGTCGGCGCCAAGGATTTCTTTGGGAATCCAAGGCATACGGTCCTGGAACTGTGGATCGTCCTGCATGTTGGACGGAGTGTTGACCGGAGCGAGCGGGGTATTCCATTCGCCGCCGAAGTCCATCCATTCTTTCGAACTCTTCGTCTTGAAGATCGTTGTGAGTTCGGCGAGGAGTTCGCGGTTGTTGCGAGCATGGTCGGCGTATTTTGACCCCGGGAACTTCTCGAAGAGGTCGTCGCGTCCAACGCCCTTGCAGAAGTTCTTCCAGAACTCTTGTTCCGACGCCATGAAGAGAATGTGCCCATCAGAGGTTTCGTACATCTGATAGCGGACGCCTTCTTTCATGCCAGCGGTGCCTGGCGCGCGTCGTTCGTAGTTATCGGCCTTGTTTCCTGTGACTTCCGACTGTGGTCGTTCGTAGGCCTTGAACGACTCGCTGCGGTACCAGTCGAACGCAGCTGCGGCGTCAGACTGCGCAATTTCCATGTAGCAACCTTCGCCGGTGGCGCGGGCCTTGATGATTCCCGCGAGGATGCCTAAGGCACCGAACATCGGCCCAGCGTTGATGCCAATCGAGATATGCGGCGGTATGTAGCAGTAGCCCTCTTCGTCGTAGGCCGGTTCGATGATGCCAGCCCACGTGTCGTAGGCAATTCCATGACTCGGCAGATCGCGGTAGGGCCCGGTCATTCCGTAGCCACTAATTGTCATGAACACGATCTTGGGGTTGATGGCCTTCAGGTCCTCGTAGCCAAGGCCGCGACGAGCGAGCGCGCCTGGCCGCATGGCTTCGACGACAACGTCGGCATCGGCGGCGAGTTCCTTGAAGGCTTGGACGCCTTCTTCGGTCCGGAGGTCGAGCACGATGGAACGCTTCCCTCGATTGCAGTGGAGAAAGAGCAACGACGTGTCTTCGACGATGGGCCAGGTCATCTGACGGCCATAATCGCCCCCAGGGGCTTCGACCTTGATGACGTCGGCGCCGAGTTCGGCGAGATTGGTAGTGACAGCGGCGGGTCCGAGCATCGAAGCCTCGATGATGCGGACTCCTTTAAGGGGAGCAATTTCAGTCATGCCCACCAATCTGTCACGTTGTCAGGGCTCTCGTCACCCTGACGGTGGCAGATGGGGCAAGATGGCAGTGCGGAGGCGCTTGCCCCCGATCCATTTATTGTCATAGCTCTAAGAAGGGGACCGTCATGCGAATCGTGGTCGATTTCGATCTGTGTGAAAGCAACGCCGTCTGTATGGGCATCGCCCCAGAGATCTTCGAGGTTCGCGACGACGACTTCCTGTACGTCCTCGACGAGAACCCGCCGGAATCCATGCGCGCCAAGATGGAAGAGTCGGTGCAGCGTTGCCCCAAGCAGGCGATCTCCATCGCCGAGGACTGAACACCGAACGGCGGTTTTCGCCGCTCAGTGCACGATCTACTCCATGAACTCCACCACTGTCATCGTCGGCGCGTCTCTTGCGGGCATCAACGCGGCTCGAACCCTTCGGCTCCAGGGGCACACTGGCTCGATCATCGTCGTCGACGCGGATTCCGAGCGACCCTACGACCGACCACCGTTGTCGAAGCAGATGCTTACTGGCGAGTGGGAGCCCGAAAAGATTCTCCTGCCGGCAGGCAAGGAGGATCTCGACCTCGAGTTCCGTCTGGGGGTGCGGGCCAAAGCCGTCGACCTAGGCGCACGTCAGATCACGCTTGAAGGCGCCGATGGCACAGTTGCGAACACGGCGTTCGATTCATTGGTGATCGCGAGCGGAGCATCTGCTCGCCGATTGCCGGACTCCGCCGGTATCGCAGGGGTTCATGTTGTGCGCACGTTGGCCGACAGCCTTGCGTTGCGAGCGGAACTCGAAGCTGGACCTTCACGAGTCGTTGTGATTGGCGCTGGGTTTATCGGTGCTGAAGTCGCGTCGAGCTGTCGTAAGCGAGGCATCGAGGTCACTCTTGTCGAGGCCATGCCGTTACCGCTTGAGCGTATTCTTGGCGCCGAGATGGGGCGCGTCTGTGCACAGGTGCATATCGAAAACGGAGTGGACCTTCGACTCGGCACTGGCGTTCTGCAACTTGAAACCGAAACTGTCGATGGCGTCGAGAAGGTGGTCGGAGTTGCACTGACTGATGGAACAACGGTTGCAGCCGAGATCGTTGTCGTCGGCATCGGCGTCACCCTCAACGTCGACTGGCTTGAAGGTTCGGGCTTCACGCTCGACGATGGCGTTGTTTGTGACAACACACTTCTTGCTGCTCCCGGCGTTGTCGCTGCGGGAGACATTGCTCGATACCCGAGCGCTCGGTTTGGGCGCATGCTTCGCGTCGAGCATTGGGAAACTGCTATTGCCGGTGGTGAAGCCGCAGCCCGACGGTTGCTGGCAGAGGCAAGTGGTGAAACTCCCGTTGTTTTCGATCCGATCCCGTGGTTCTGGAGCGATCAATACGACCGCAAAATTCAGCTAGCTGGTCGTCCGATGCCGACAGATACGTGTGTCGTCGTCCACGGAAGCACCGATGAATTTCGCTTCGTCGCGCTTTACGGCGATGGTGATCGCCTCACCGGCGTTCTTGGAATGAATCGCCCCCGCCACGTCGTCCAACTTCGAGCACTCTTTGAAGAAGGCGCATCGTTCTCAGAAGCCTGTGAACGAGCGGCAACCCTCTGATGAGTGACGGCGCTGTTAGCGAAGAACTCATCGATCAACTCGATGAGATGGGCACAGTTGTCGGGACAGTGACTCGTGCCGAAATGCGCTCAAACAATCTTCTCCATAGGTCTGTCTTCGTGGTTGTTCGCAACGATGCTGATGAGTTGCTCATTCATCAGCGGGCATCGTGGAAAGACCTCTGGCCTGATGCTTGGGATATTGCGGTGAGTGGCGTTGTCGCTGCTGGTGAAGCATGGGAGTTAGCGGCGGCTCGGGAACTCGCCGAAGAACTCGGCATCTCTGCCGAACTCGCGTATCTCGGTGAAGGTTCGTTTGAGGATGATGAGGTTCGCGAAGTCGCCCGGATTTATCAGGCACGTACCGAGGGTCCTTTCGAATTCGCGGACAACGAAATTACCGAGGCGCTATGGGTTCCGATGGAAAGCGTCCGCGAATGGCTCGTTGGTCGTTCAGTGTGCCCCGACAGCATGGCCCTGGTTCTCCCACGGCTCGATGCGCCGTGAGACAACGATGACCGCACTCGCATTTCTTCTTCTTTCGTTGACTGCTGTCGTGGCTGTCGGTGACTGGCTCGCAGTTGCGAACAATTACCGCGTGGCGGAATACCTCCTCAAACCACTCGTCATGGTGTTCCTCATCGCAGTGACGTTGTCGATCGATCCGTCATCTGATTTCGCGCGAGTGATG
>ERZ891134.16-NODE-16-length-154009-cov-10.710472_pt1 | contig 154009 bp, 143 predicted proteins | sample MGYA00520888_ERZ891134 | MGnify/ENA primary metagenome ERZ891134 (study PRJEB32303, sample SAMEA104408692) | aquatic metagenome | biome: Brackish water; feature: Coastal; material: water | place: Baltic Sea | collected 2014-10-23 | depth 10 m ... | reverse complement strand
GAGGCACTGCTCAAAGAGGCACTGCTCAAAGAGGCACTGCTCAAAGAGGCACTGCTCAAAGAGGCACTGCCGATTTCGCTGAGCCCCTCCTCGAGGGCTCCGGGTCGGTCGCTCCCTGGAACCGTGCCGAGGCCTTCGAGCCTCGGCGTCCTGTCCGTCACCTGCACCTGGTGACCGAGCCCGTAGCCCCAGCTCCTGCGGCTCGTCGCAGTCCGGTGCGAGTCATGCTGGCGGGGTTGGGTCTTGCTGTGCTCGTCGCCTTTGCGGCGATGGGCATCGTTCCCTTTCTCGGTGCCGACGCTGCTGCCTTCACGCCGGCGTCGTCCGCCGACACCACGAGCCCGGCCGGTGCCGACGCCCAGAGCGCGTCTGCACCGGTTGTGGCCCCGGTGGCCGTCGCGGCATCTACCGAGATCATCGTCCAATCTGGCGATTCGCTCTGGTCAGTTGCACGTCGTCTCCAACCACATGGCGATCTTCGTGGCTTGGTCGATCGCCTCATCGAGCGCGTTGGCAGCACCAGTGTCACTCGTGGTCAGCACATCAATGTGAGCGGTCTGGTCGACTGACACGGTTGTGTCTGGCGCATTCCATAGGGCGTGTGACAAACATCCGTGTCTGACGTGGCACAAAAAATAAGGTTCTTCGCAGTAGTTTCGACGTGTGCGTTGTCCTGCTTGTGCCCACCTCGATGACAAAGTCGTCGATTCTCGACAGTCAGACGATGGTGATGCCATTCGTCGTCGTCGTGAATGTCTGGCCTGTGGCGCGCGGTTTACAACCTTTGAACGACTTGAATTGGTTCCTTTGATGGTTCTCAAGCGATCCGGTGATCGTGTGCCGTTCGAACAGGCAAAGATCACCGAAGGCATTGCTGCTGCGGCCAAAGGCCGACCAATTGAAGAAGATGTCATCGAGCAAGCAGCGGCTTCAATTGCCGAGGAGCTCCGACTGCTCGGTCCCGAACTGACAAGTGAGCAAGTCGGTTTCGCTGTTTTAGAGCATCTGCGTGAAATCGACCACGTCGCCTATATGCGCTTCGCCAGTGTCTACAAAGGTTTCGATGATGCCGCAGATTTCCAGCGCGAGATCACGTTGCTAACAAAAGCAACCGAACCAAAGCGTCACGATTCGCGAGCGTAACGAACCAACAGCACATCATCTTCAACGATGACGCGTGCGAGTTGAAGGCTCCGCGCATCTTGTGGCAGTGAGGTGGTTGAACGTTGTGCTGTATTTCCGCCAGTAAGTACGGGCGCGATTGTCTGACACCACTCATCAACAAGATCGTCTTGAAGTAGCTGATTATTCAGTGTTGGTCCGCCTTCGCATAACAGCGTTTTCACTTCCTGCTCGCGAAGTTGCGCAAACGCAGCACGAAGGTCGACAGTGTCTGAGCCGGCGACAATGATGTCGGCGACATCGCGAAGTTTGTCGACAGCATCGGAAGATGCAGTCGTTGTCGTGATCACGATTGGTCGTTGTGTCGGGTCGCTGAACAGTCGTGAGGCCGGATCAAGATGGGCGCGTCCACTCACCACAGCGAGACGCGGAAGCGCTTGTTGTCCGCGCGCAACACGGCGGGCTTGTGCGTCGGCATCAAGTTGCACTGGTCCGTAATTTTCGACCCGAACAGTTCCGGCCCCAGCCATGATCACGTCGGGGAGCTGTCGCAAGGCATGAAACATGGCCTTGTCGGCCCGACTGCTCAGGCCCCCTGAGCGACCCTCAACCTCGATGGCCCCATCGATACTTGCGACCATGTTCACCAGAACCCATGGCCGATCCGTCGGAGCGGTTCGAGTATCGGCCGCGACAAGTTCCACAGGGTCAAGATTGGCAACGGGTCGGGGAAAGAGCTGATCCACACGGCCACGTTAGGGGCCAATCGATGAAGTGGTCACGGGAGCTGTGGACAACTGTGGACAACTATGAAGTTGTCCACCGGTCATCCACCGTCTATCCACCGCAAATACACAGGGTTATTCCTCTTCCAACCCACAGGCATGAGCCGTACGGTTCACCCCGGGTGCAGTGCTGCGGCGCGAGCGACGGACGGTGGCGACGTTCTGTGCGTTCTCGGTTGGCAGGGCGGCTCCTAGGGCGTGGGTCTGCGTGACCCGCTCTACCTGGCGCTCGCGTTGCAGCGCACCCAACCACTCGAAATCCCACGTCAGTAGCGATTCTGAGGAATCGTTGACAAGGGTGGAATTACTCTGATGTAATTCCCCGACATCTTGTGGCCCGGAAGGTGAGGGGGCCAGAACAACCACAACATCTTGTGGTGGGCAGGAATCGGGACCCCAAAAGGGCTCGGTTTCGGCACCGAGACCACGACAAGACCCAAAATCCGTGCCAGACAGCGTCGTCCGGAGCGGTTCACGGGTGTGGTGGAACCCCTCAGCACTCCCAACGGGTTACTTGATTTGGTGGCCGCCCCCCGGGCAACCGCTCCAGCTGCACCCACGCATCATCCCGCTTCACCCGCCTCAGCTTCTGCTGTAGCGGTCCCAACCCCGCTCCTGCTGGGTTGGATTCGCCACCACCACTCATATCGATCACTCACGCGGAGGACTTCTCATGGCCCTGGCACCGGAACAGGCCGGCATCGGCATCCGTCGGCACTACACAAACGCCGACACCCACCCTTTTGACCAGGTCGAGTGGGAACGTCGCGACGCTCTCATCTCCAACTGGAAGACCGGCGAAGTTGCTTTCGAGCAACTCGGCGTCGAGTTCCCTCTTGGATGGTCGCTCAACGCCACCAACATTGTCGCTCAGAAGTATTTCCGCGGCACCCCCGATACCGACGAGCGCGAATGGTCGCTCAAGCAGGTTGCCGACCGTGTTGCCGACACGATCACCGACTGGGGCATCCGTGACGGCTACTTCGTCTCCGACGAAGAGGCCGAGGCGTTCCGCGCGGAACTGAAGTTCATCATCATCACCCAGCGTGCAGCGTTCAACTCGCCGGTGTGGTTCAACATCGGTGTTGAAGGCGTCCCGCAGCAGGCATCGGCCTGTTTCATCTTGTCGGTCGACGACAAGATGGACTCCATCCTCAACTGGTACGTCGAGGAAGGCACCATCTTCAAGGGTGGCTCGGGCGCAGGTATCAACCTTTCCCGCATTCGTTCCTCCAAGGAATTCCTCAAGGGCGGCGGCACCGCTTCCGGTCCCGTGAGCTTCATGCGTGGCGCCGACGCATCGGCCGGCACCATCAAGTCCGGTGGCAAAACCCGTCGCGCCGCAAAGATGGTCATCCTCAATGTCGATCACCCCGACATCGAAGAGTTCATCTGGTGCAAGTCGCGTGAAGAGAAGAAGGCCCGTGCACTGCGCGACGCCGGCTTCGACATGGATCTCGATGGGGCTGACATCACCTCCATCCAGTACCAGAACGCAAACAACTCGGTGCGCGTCACCGATGAGTTCATGCAGGCCGTTGTTGACGACACAGATTGGCACCTGCGTGCGGTCCACGACGGCGCAATCGTCAAGACCATCCGTGCTCGCGATCTCATGCGTCAGATCTCGCAGGCCACCTGGGAATGCGCCGACCCCGGCATGCAGTTTGATACCACGATCAACCACTGGCACACCGCGTGCAACACCGGTCGCATCAATGGTTCGAATCCGTGCTCGGAGTACATGCACATCGACAATTCCGCATGCAACCTCGCCAGCATCAACCTTCTCCGTTACCTCGGCGAAGACGGCGTGTTCGACATCGAGGCCTACAAGCACACGATCGAGATCATGTTCACGGCGCAGGAAATCCTCGTCGGAAACGCCGATTACCCGACCGTTCCGATCGGTGACAACTCCCGCAAGTTCCGTCAGCTCGGTCTCGGCTACGCCAACCTCGGTGCGCTTCTCATGGCCCTTGGTCTTCCGTACGACTCCGACGAAGGCCGTGCCCTTGCCGGTGCGATTACCTCACTCATGACGGGTCACGCCTACGCCACGTCGGCTCGTACCGCGTCTCGCATGGGTCCGTTTGCTGGTTATGCCGAAAACGCTGAGCACATGCTTCGTGTTCTTGGTCAGCACCGTGCCGCAGCGGCCACCATCGACGAGGAACTCGTTCCTCCGGCGTTGCTGTCAGCTGCACAGCAGTCCTGGGACACCGCATGCGAACTCGCCGCTGAAGTTGGCGTGCGTAACTCACAAGCGTCAGTGCTCGCACCGACCGGCACCATCGGCCTCATGATGGACTGCGACACCACTGGTGTTGAGCCCGACCTTGGTCTGGTCAAGATGAAGAAGCTTGTTGGCGGCGGCACCATGTCGATCGTCAATCAGACGATTCCTCGTGCCCTCACCAAGCTTGGTTACACCGATGCGCAGATGGACGAAATCGTTGCCTACATCAACGAGAACATGTCGATCCTCGGTGCACCACACATCAAGGCCGAGCACATCCCAGTGTTTGCCTGCTCGATGGGTGACAACATCATCCACTACACCGGCCACATCCGCATGATGGGTGCGGTGCAGCCGTTCATCTCTGGTGCCATCTCCAAGACCGTCAACATGCCTGAAGATGTCTCGGTTGAAGAGGTCGAGAAGATTCACATCGAGGCCTGGCAGCTTGGCATCAAGGCTGTTGCCATCTACCGCGACAACTGCAAGGTGGCTCAGCCCCTTTCAGCGTCAAAGAAAGATAACGACGAAATCGATCCAGTTGCTGGTGCAACGGAAGTCATCGAGCGTGTTGTCGAGAAGATCGTCTACCAGCCGATCCGTCAGAAGCTTCCTCGCACTCGCGTGTCGCGCACCTTCGAGTTCCGCGTCGCCGACTGCAAGGGCTTCGTCACCGTTGGCGAATACGAAGACGGTCGCCCAGGCGAAATTTTCGTTCGTGTGTCAAAGCAGGGTTCCACCCTTGCCGGCATCATGGACGCCTTTGCTATCTCGGTATCGCACGGCCTTCAGTACGGCGTGCCATTGCGCTCCTTCATCGAAGCGTTCACTGGCATGCGGTTCGAACCAGCCGGCATGACCGACGATCCGGACATCCGCATCGCGAACTCGCTCATGGACTACCTCTTCCGCCGCATGGCGATTGAGTACCTCTCACCTGAGGAGCGTGCGGAACTCAACATCCTCACCACCTCAGAGCGCATGCAGCCGACGCTTCCGGGCGTCGACGAAGGCATCGAAACCCGTCAGGGCTCAGAGATGCCGGTTGATCCGCCGTCGATCGAATCAGTCACGACGCTTCTCACCGAGACGCAAACGACAATGGTTCGTGAAGTCAAGACAACCAATCACGATGCTCCGATGTGCATGCAGTGCGGCGTCACCATGCAGCGTGCGGGCTCCTGCCACGCATGTCCGTCATGTGGCACTACCAGCGGTTGCAGCTGATTCACGCAAACGCACAACGCAGTCTGAAAGGTGGCCCGGGCTTCGGCTCGGGTCACTTTCATTTGTGCGAATGTTCAGCCGGTCTCGTTGGCGCTGTCATCGCGGCCGCAAAGGTCACATCAGCCAGGATTGATGGCTTGCGCGAACGTCATGAACACCCACGGCTTGGGGCCCTTGGTGTATTCGCTATGGACGAATTCGAGTTCAAAGCCGGCAGCCTTGACGAGTTCCACAGGGTCTCGGGTGAGATGGCAACCATCGGCCAGACGCTTTTCCAGCGGATCAAGACGACGCTGCCATGTCTGGGTCTTGGCGTCGGGGGCCAAGCCGTGTTCGAGGAAGTGGAAACGACCGCCGGGCTTGAGGACTCGTCGGAGTTCAGCGAGTGCTTGTTCAACACCAGGAATGGTGCAGAGCGTGAACGTGCACAGCGCGCCGTCACAGGAGTTGTCGTCAAGCGCGACCGTTTCGCCGTGCAGGCCCGCGTACTGGATGGGAATGGGCGAGGCTGCGATTCGTGGCACCGCAATCTTGCGGGCAGTCAATGCAGGCTCAACGGCGTAGACGAGTTCGATCTCGGGCGGGTAGCTCGCAACATTGAGGCCCGACCCAAATCCGATTTCCAAAACCGTTCCCGACAAACCAGCGGCAACTGCGTCGCGGCCCTGTTGCATGGCCGATGTGCCGCACATCTTGTCGATGAAGCGGGGAACGATGTGCGTGCTGTAGAAACCCATGAACTCGACCGTAGTGGTTGAGGGCGATGCGATTTGGTCCGTTCTATGGTGAAAGAAAACGTTGAGGGGGGAGTCATGCAACTTTGGAGCGACGAGATCGAGGCAATGCGGCCCGAGGCCCGGGCCGTTGTCGATGCCGGCATGGCATTTGTTGCCGAACTTTTTGCGGGCGATGGTGAACCTCCGAAGGACCTCGAAGGCGCGGTTCAGCACATGCGCCGATCCTTTGAACGCATGTATTCGCCGGTTCCAGAAGCGATCGTTCGTGACATCGCAGGAGTGCCATGTCGAACGTTTGTGCCCGAGGGCCCGGCGACTGGGATCTATCTCCATTTCCATGGCGGCGGGATGGTGATCGGTGCTCCAGAAATGAGCGACTCTTCCAACCTCGATCTCTGTCAACGATTCGGAATGGCCGTGATTTCGGTTGGGTATCGCAAAGCTCCCGAGCATCCGTTCCCTGCAGGTCCTGATGACGGAATCGCGGTTGCGAAGTGGGTCATCGAAAACGGAATCAGCGAGTACGGCTCCGATCGCGTCATCGTCGGTGGCGAATCTGCAGGGGGCTACATGGCCGCCGCAGTTGCGCTGCGCATGCGTGATGAACTCGCCGCAGTCGACAACCTTCTTGGCGCGAATCTGGTATTCGGTGTGCATGACTGGGGTCGTTCGCCAAGTCAGCGCGGCCTTCGAGTGTTCGATGGTCCCGACATGCTCACGCCTGAAGGTATGGCGATGTTCGGCGATTGCTATCTACCGGGTATGAGCATCGAAGAGCGACGCGCACCCCACATCTCGCCACTCTTTGCGGACCTTCATGATTTGTGCCCTGCGTTCATGAGCGTTGGCACTGCCGATCACCTGCTCGACGACACGCTGATGCTCGCACCGCGCTGGGCTGCTGCAGGAAATGAGGTCGAGCTGTTTGTTGCGCCTGAGATGCCGCACGGATTCCAAGCATTCCCGTGCGGGATCACCTCTGCTTGGGCGGCAGCACAGTTCGACTGGTTCGCTCGCCGACTTGTGTCCTAACGCGACGATGCCCGCCCCGAAGGGCGGGCATCGAAAGCGATCAGAAATCTTCAGATCAGTTGGACATACAACCGTTGGTGTAAATCACTGCCGGAAGCTTGCCTTGCTGACAAACAACTCCACGGTCCTGAGTGACCCATTTGCCGTCACGAGATGCCAAGACATCGGTGACTGCAAGAGTCGGTCCGCCGCTCGCAGCGGGTGGGGTGAGTTCTGCCCAGGCGTAGGCCCAGCCTGAGTCACAACCAAAGCCGGTGACCTTGACGGTGGTCCCTGCAGTCGTAGCGGCATCAACGCCAGCGGTGATAGCTGCCGAGGTGCAGGCTGCTGCTGCTCCGGTCGGACCAACTGGGGCCGGCGTCGGAGTCGGAAGCACGCAAATCTTCTTTTTGGCTTGAGCATCGGCGGAAAGTGCTGCCTTCGTCTTCGGGCCATAGGTGCCGTCAACGGTCAGGCCAGCGCCCTTCTGGAAAGCCTTGATGCTGGAAATTGTGTGCGGTCCAATGATTCCGTCGTTGTTGCCAACATCGCAACCAACCGCGTCGAGCCATTCCTGCATCTGAACAACCTCAGCCTTAGTGAGGGTGCTCACTGGCTTCACACCAGAAGTTGTAGGTGATGAAGCAGCAGTCGTTGTGGTCGTTCCTTTGTCGCTTGAATTGCTGTCGCTGCTGCACGCAGCACGCCGGCCACGATGGCCAACGAAAGGACAGCAACGCCGAGAATTCGGCGCGCAGAATGAGAACGCATAGTTCCTCCGGGGGTAGGGGTAGAAGGCGAAACCGCCCTGTAGAACGGTAGTGAGTGGGGTGCTCAAGGCCATGGACCCCAGCGATGTGCCACGCTCTCAGAAGACAGAGGAGGAGTGGGGCGTGCCCGGACCATTAGAAGGTGTGAAAGTCGTCGAACTTGGTATGTGGGTGGCCGGGCCGGCATGTGCCGGAATCCTTGCTGACTGGGGTGCAGACGTCATCAAACTGGAACCACCCGGTGGGGGCGATCCGGCTCGGACCTATCAAGCCCTGTTCGGCACGATGATGCCCGATAATCCCGTGTTCGAGATGGACAACCGTTCGAAAAAGTCGGTTGCGGTCGATCTCCGAACGCCTGAAGGTCAGTCGCTTGCTCTTGAGCTCCTCGATGACGCCGATGTTTTCGTCACGAACTTGCGCCGTGGCGCACTGGAACGCTGGGGGCTTGGTCCCGATGAAGTGATGGCGCGCAATCCGCGACTCGTTTACCAACTCATTACCGGGTACGGAATGGAAGGACCCGATGCGGCGCGTCCCGCCTACGACATCGGCGGATTCTGGGCGCGCTCTGGTGTGGCTTCACTTTTGCAAACACCCGACGGCCCGCTTCCGTTTCAACGCGGCGGTATGGGCGATCATCCCACGGGAAGTTCCGCATCGGCGGCGGTGTGTGCAGCGTTGTTCAGTCGCGAGCGCACCGGTAAAGGCCAGTTGGTCTCAACCTCACTCGTTCGTCAAGGCGTGTACACGATCGGTTTCGACCTTTCCATCACACTTGGTTGGGGCGATCACATCGGTATCGGTGCCCGCGAAACTATGGGCAACCCCGCCATGAATAACTACACCTGTGGCGACGGGAAAAAGATTTGGCTCATCGGCCAAGAAGCGCAGCGTCACTGGCCGCCGTTATGTCGCGTCGTTGGTCATCCCGAATGGAATGAAGAAGGTCCATATGCAACACCTCTTGGTCGACGCGAGAATGCACGTGAACTGATTGCTGAACTCGATGGAATCTTTGCGACGAAGTCGCGAGACGAATGGGCAGTGATCTTCGACACGGAACCCGACATGTTCTGGGCGCCGGTCAACGATATTGACGATGTCCTGATCGACGAGCAGGTCCATGCTGCTGGGGCATTTATCGAGGTTCCTGAAGCAAACGGTTCAGCGATGCGGGTTGCGAGCCCGTCTGACTTCTACGGAACCCCGTGGGCCGCTCGTTCAGGCGCCCCGGAACTTGGGCAGCACACTCGTGAAGTGCTTGCTTCTATGGGTCGCACCGAGGCAGAAATCGATGCCATGTTCGAATCGGGAACAGTCGCATGAGCGTGAGTGGGTATGACCTTCGGCTGCGTCCGGCTCAACCCGCGACTCCGGCGGCAGACGCGTTCACAATCCATCGATCGCAACTTTCCAACGGTGTCGAACTTGCGTATGTGCGCGAAGGCATCGGTGGGTATCCGCTTCTACTCATCCATGGATATCCGGAAACCAAGCGAATTTGGTGGCGAAATATTGAGCCACTCGTTGCTGCTGGGTTTGAAGTGATCGTTCCCGATCTCCGTGGCCATGGGGACTCCGGCTTTTCCGACAGTGATACCTACGACCTCGTCACTTACAGTCGCGATCTCTACGAACTCACCCATGATGTTCTTGGACACCAGAACATCGGGCTTGTAGGCGGAGACGTTGGTGGTGTGGTTGCTGTCGACATGGTGCAACGGTTCGATGGCTTCGTCGATGGCTTGTGTTTCTTCGACACCGTTCCACCAATGGTCATCGATGCGTACATTGCGGCGGGTATTGACATCGGTTCGATCAAAGCAATCGCTGATGGTCCGACGGGTGACTACCGACGTCGCCAGGGCGGCGAACCCGATGTACTTGCCGCTGAATTGAGTACGCCTGCACTGCGGCGCGCGTGGGTTGCAGCAATGTACGGACCGCGCCTTTGGGCATCTCCGGGCACGTTCACCGATGCCGACATCGATTTCATGACCGAACCTTGGGCCGACGAAGCGCGTCTGCGTGCCGGCTGGGCGGTCTATCAACTTGGTTACGGTCGAACGGCGGAGGAGTTTCCAATCCTCGACCGTACCGTTGACATTCCCACCCTTCTTTTCTATGGGGCAGACGACCAGGTTGTCGGGCCCGACTTCATTCATTGCTGCGAAGTCGCGTTCACCGACCGTGTTGGACCATTCGTTCTTCCTGGCGCTGGGCACTTTCTGCAGTGGGAGAGAGCCGATCTCTTTAATCCCGCTGTCGCGATGTTCTTTTCCGCTCTTCAATCGAAAGTATGACTATGACGATCTCCGAAACGCTCGACCCGCAAACTCCAATCGTGATCGGTGCATCAGAGATCGCTCATCGCGATGGTCCTGACTTTGCATCCGCCTCGGCGACAGAGCTCATGATTGAAGCGGTTCACTGCGCGTTGGAATCCACTGGTGCGGGCGACGTACTCGGCGCACTCACGGGGGCCGTGCTCGTGCCTCACGGAACATGGACAGAGTCTGATCCCGGTCGTGCGATTGCTAACGCGATTGGCGCACCAAAAGCTCGAACGATTCGCAGTGAACTTGGCGTCCTGCAGCAATCGTTGCTGGCGCGAGCGGCAACCGATGTGCGATCGGGCGCGATCGATGTCGCGATCGTGGTTGGCGGCGAAAACCGCTGGTCAGGAGTCGTCGCCGGCAAGGCGGGTGCGGATCTTCCTGAGGCTCCCGCGCTCGCGTGTGCGGCAGAACCCGATGAAGTTATTGCGCCGCGAGAAATGGTGATTTCGCAGATTGAGATCAATCGCAATCTGACGACTGCAGCGCATCAATACGCAATCATTGAATCCGCACTTCGACATCATCTCGGTCGCTCAGTCGGTGCGCATCAGCGCGAACTCGGCGAACTGTGGGCACGTTTTGCTGAAATCGCTGCAGAGGCTCCGGCTGGGTGGGACGCGCGAGCAATGAAGTCTGACGAGATTGCGTTTCCGTCGGAATCGAATCGAATGATTGCTGCTCCCTATCCGAAGTGGCTTATTTCCCAATGGAATGTCGATCAGGCAGCAGCGCTCATTTTCACGACGGTTGGTACAGCGAGTCGTCTTGGTCTTGATGAGTCGACGTGGGTTTTCCCGTTGGCAATGGTTGAGTCGAATGCTGTCATTCCGCTGCCCGAGCGCGCCGATGTCCATCGCTGGCCCGCTTCGCAACTCGTTTCAAAGGCTGCGCTCGAGGCATCAGGGATTTCAATTGACGAAGTCGGGCCTGTTGATCTCTACAGCTGCTTCCCGTCGGCAGTTGAAGTTCAGGCCCGAGAAATTGGGCTTCCAATCGATCGTGATCTCACCCTCACTGGCGGCATGACCTTCGGCGGCGGGCCGTTCAATAACTACGCGCTGCAGGGTGCAGCCGCGATGGTGCGCAAACTTCGTGAATCGCCCGATCCGACCTTTGGTCTGACCAGCGCCGTGAGCGGTCTTCTAACGAAACCTGCTGTCACCGTTTGGTCCAACCGCAAGCCGAGAACCCCGTTCGTTTCGCTCGATGTCAGTGCTCAGGCCGAGGAAGCAACGGCGCGCCGGCCGGTTAACCCAGACCTCACCGGTGCCGGAGTCGTTGTGGGTGCCACGGTGATTCCAGGGCGTGGGGGAGAACTCACTACGGTCGCACTGGTTGAGGTCGAGGGAATTCGCACGGTCGTGCAAAGTCATGATCAAGCGTTGGGTGAGACATTCATGTCCGCCGATCCGGTTGGACTCGCCATCATCATTGGCGATCCCGGGGAATTCACGCTGGCCTAAGTCGTTGAGGCAGTCACGGGTCGGCCCATTCGTGATCAACCAACCGGCTGGGAAGTTCGGGCCCGCCCAATGCGACGCTTCGTCGGAATCGTGGCAAACTGACGGTCCGTCAGATTCTCGGTACGTGCCGAGAGGCGCTAGGAGGCCCCCATGGAAATCCCTCGCATCATTTCGGTCGATGATCACGTCGTCGAACCCCCCGATCTGTGGTCGGCCCGACTCCCGGAGAAGTACCGCGACCGCGGCCCCCGTATCGAACGCCACAAGGTGTCGATGACGATTACCGGTGGCTATGGCTTCACCGTCGACGATCCCAACGGCAAAGACTGCGATGTTTGGTACTACGACGATCTCGTTTATCCGTTCACACGACTTTCGGCCGCCGTTGGCGCCGAGGTTGTGCAAAACGAACCATGCACCTTCGACGACATCCTCGTCGGTTGCTATGACCAAACCGCACGCCTTGCCGACATGGACGCCAATCATGTCGAAGCATCGATTTGCTTCCCGAACATCCTCCCTCGCTTTTGCGGACAGGCATTCCTTGAGCGTGAAGACAAGGAACTCGCACTGCTTTGCATCCAGGTCTACAACGACTGGATGATCGACGAGTGGTGCGGCGGGGCTGGTTACGGCCGTTTGATTCCTCTGACAATGATTCCTTTGTGGGATGTTGACTTGGCTGTTGCTGAGGTCAAGCGCTGTGCAGCAAAGGGCAGCCACAACATCACCTTCTCGGAAAACCCAGTTCCGCTCGGGCTTCCGTCATTGCACTCAGGTCACTGGGAAAAGTTGTTTGCTGCGTGCGTCGAAACCGACACCGTCATCAACATGCACATCGGTTCCTCGTCCAAGATGCCTTCGACGGCTCCCGATGCTCCGTTCATCATTTCCTCAACGCTGACGTTCCAGAACGCGATGGGCTCATTGCTTGATTTCGTCTTCGGCGGCGTCTTCGAACGCTTCCCTGATCTGCGCGTTGCCTACTCCGAAGGTCAAGCCGGCTGGCTTCCGTACATCCTTGAGCGTTCCGACAAGTTGTGGGAAGAGCGTTTGCTCGACACCACCGGTTTTGGTTCCAATCTCAAGCAGCCACCGTCCACCTACATGAAGCAGAACGTCTGGTACTGCATCTTCGATGACGAAACCGCCATGAAGAATCGTGATGTCATCGGGATCGACCGCCTCACATTTGAGGTCGACTACCCGCATGCCGACTCCACCTTCCCGCATACCAAAGAGGTTGCTGAGCGGATGGCAGCGAAGGCCGGCTTCAACGACTACGAGGCGCATCGCTTCTTCCGGGGCAATGCCATCGACCTCTACAAGCTGGACAAGTACTACGGGATCATGAAGTAGATCTCTGCCTCCGAGAATTTCGAAGGACCCGGCCCGATTCCGAGCCGGGTCCTTCTCGTTTCCGGCTTCATGGGCATCCGATTCAGGGCCGACGCAGGCTCGCCGCTAGCCTTCGCGATCGTTACGACGCACCTCTGGGGGAAACATGACAGACAAGCGATTGCTCGATCGAGTTGCCGTGATCACCGGCGCCGGCGACGGAATTGGCAAGGGGATTGCGCGTCGATTTGCCCAAGAAGGCGCCCGCGTTGTCATCGCCGAGATCGATGGTGAGACCGGACCAATGGTGGCGCAGGAGTTGCAAGATGACTTCGGAGTCGAAGCGTTCTACCTCCATACCGATGCGACCAAAGAAGAAGATAATCGCCGCGCGGTGAAAGAAGCGGTAGCTCGATGGGGAACCATCGACATCTTGGTGAATAACGCGTGGGGCGGGGATCGTGCTGGTCTGCAGCGTGTCGACAAGATGCCAGATGATGCAATGGACCACGCATGGCACATGAATGTGATGGGTCCGCTGTGGGCAATGAAAGAAGCGTTCCCGTACATGCGCGCGCAGGGCAAGGGACGCATCATCAACATCTGTTCGCTTAATGGTGTGAATGCTCACATGGGCAGCGTTCACTACAACTCCACTAAAGAAGCGCTCCGTTCTCTTACCCGGACGGCAGCGCGTGAATGGGCAGGGTTTGGAATTACGGCCAACGTGATCTGCCCCGGTGCCAAGACTGCTGCATTCCGAATGTTTGAGCAGATGGCCCCGCAGGTGGCGGCGGAATCAGAAGCAGCGAATCCGATGGGTCATCTCGGTGATCCCGAAACGGAAATCGCTCCGGTCGCCTTCTTCCTGGCTAGCGATGATTCTTGCTACATCACGGGCAACACGCTGTTCGCCGACGGCGGCAGTCACATCAATGGCGCTGTTTGGGTCCCCGACCTCAGCGACTGATCTCATTCAACTTTTCATTTCGAACGAGCGACGTAGACGCGTCACGAAAGGTGCACCATGAAAATCGGACTCGTGTGGGGATACTGGCCAGCACAGCCCCCCAAGGACTTTGTTGAAATCACCCAAGAAGCAGAGAAGGTCGGATTCAACTCGGTCTGGACTGCAGAGTCTTGGGGATCGGATGCATTCACGCCTCTTACATGGCTCGCAGCACACACCTCAAAGATCAAACTCGGAACCGGTGTTGTGCAGTTGTCCGCGCGTACTCCTGTTGCGACAGCAATGGCAGCAATGACGCTGGATCACCTTTCGAACGGTCGCGTCATTCTCGGTCTCGGCGTCTCTGGCCCACAGGTTGTCGAGGGCTGGTACGGCCGTCCCTCGAATAAGCCATTGGCTCGCACCCGCGAGTATGTCGACATCATTCGCGCGGCATTGCGTCGCGAGGGGCCGCTCGAAAATGATGGCGAGTTCTACCCGATGCCCTATCGCGGCGAGGGTTCCACTGGTCTTGGTAAACCGCTCAAGATCATGACGCATCCGTTGCGTTCAGAGATTCCGATTTATCTCGGCGCTGAGGGTCCGAAGAACGTCACGCAGACTGCAGAAATCGCCGATGGTTGGCTTCCCCTCTACTACTCGCCGTTCCGGCAAGAGGTCTACGCCGAGCAACTCACCGCCGCCAAAGAAGGTTTCGGGATCAGTTCCCTCGTGACCTTCGACGTGACCGATGACGTTGCGACGGGCCTTTGGCCGGTGAAGGCAACGCTGGGCTTCTACATCGGGGGCATGGGGGCGAAAGGGCAGAACTACCACACCAAGCTTATGGCTCGTATGGGATTCGAAGAAGAGGCCTACAAGATTCAAGAACTGTTCTTTGCCGGTAAGCGCGAAGAGGCAATTGCTGCTGTTCCCGACGACTTCGCCGATGAGATCTCGTTGGTCGGTCCAGCGTCGCGGATCAAGGAGCGTCTTGAACACTGGCGCAACTCGCCAATTACCGAGCTTCTCATTTCGGCGCGTAGCCCCGAAGCCCTCCGTCAGGCAGCTGAGCTCGTCAACGGCTGAGCGCGTCTCTTCGTACGTTTATCGTTCCCCCATCCACTTCCAACATCTTTTCCGGAGTCTCGATGTCCTCGTACAACCTTGGTGACTTGATCCAACTGGTCGCTGCTGCAAATCCCGACCGCCTCGCAGTTGTTGGCGGCGGCACTCGCTACACCTTTGATGAGTTCGACAAGCGAACGAATCAGGTCGCACAAATGCTCATTGGGCTTGGATGTGAGCCCGATTCAAAGGTTGCGGTCTACGCCTGGAACCGTGTTGAGTGGGCGGAACTGCTCTTCGGTTCGTTCAAGGCTCGCGTTATTCCGATCAACGTGAACTATCGGTACGTTGCTCACGAACTTGAGTATTTGTTCGATAACTCCGACAGCGAAGTTGTGGTGTTCGAACGGGGTTTTGCTCCGGTTATTGACGAGATTCGCTCGAAGCTCACAAAGGTCCGTGAATTCGTTGTTATCGAAGATGGAACCGACCACCCGGCGCCGTGGGCGAAAGACTATGACGAACTCGTCAACGAGAAATCCGACGCAGCATTCACAAACGGGCGCACCGGTGACGACTTGTACTTCCTCTACACCGGTGGAACAACGGGTATGCCTAAGGGCGTCATGTGGCGCCACGAAGACATCTTCTTCGCTGCACTCAGTACGGCTCTTGGTGCTCCGATTGCCTCACCCGAAGAAATCAGTCAGCGTTCGTTGCCTGTCGAATTCGCACTACCGAGTCTCATCATCGCTCCGCTGATGCACGGTGCAGCGCAGTGGGGAATGTGCAACATGCTGTTTGCTGGCGGTCCAATTGTTCTCTACACCGGCCACGGTTTCGATGCCCATGAGATCTGGTCGATTACTGAGCGCGAGAAGTGCATGGGCATCACGCTGGTTGGTGATGCAATGGGTCGGCCTCTTGCCGACGCACTCGTCGATGGAAAGCAGACCTGGGACTTATCGTGTGTGTTCCGAATTGGTTCGGGCGGCGGCGTGTTCTCTCCAGCGGTTCAGCAAGCGTTGAAAGATGCCCTTCCTCACATCATGGTGATGGACAGCTACGGCGCGTCGGAAACCGGTGCTGGCGGTATGTCAGCGGAAGGTGGAGCGCGTCGCTTTACGGTGTCGCCCGAGTTGCAGGTGCTCGACGAAAATCTCGTCCCGATCCCGCCGGGTTCAGAACAGATCGGTCAGCTCGCCCGAACTGGTCATATTCCGTTGGGGTATTACAAGGACAAAGAAAAGACCGCCAAGACCTTTCCGACCGATGCCAATGGCCAACGTTGGTCGGTGCCTGGCGACTCAGCGTCTGTCGATGCCGAGGGCATCGTGACGCTTCTTGGACGCGGTTCGCAGTGCATCAACACCGGTGGTGAAAAGGTGTATCCGGAAGAGGTCGAAGAGGCACTCAAGGAACATCCGGGTGTGTATGACGCTCTCGTTGTCGGAGTTCCCGATGAGCGCTGGGGTGAGCGAGTCGTTGCTGTCGTGCAGCCACGCGAAGGTCAAAAGCCGACGCTCGAGGATCTGTCGACGCATTGTCGTAATTTCATTGCGGGCTACAAAGTGCCGAGAGCGATCACCTATGTTGATCAGGTGAAGCGGTCACCCTCGGGCAAGGCCGACTATCGCTGGGCCAAGGAAGCCGCAACCGCCGGAGCTGCAGAAGTATGAGCGTTGATCTGGGACTCAGTCCCGACCAGGAATCCATCGCAGAACTCTTTGATGGGTTCTTCAGCAATGAAGCTCCACCCGCAGTGGCCCGCGCAGTCGAGCCGCTCGGGTTCGATCGAGATCTCTGGAACAAGGTGATCGAACTCGGCGCCCCGGGAATGGGAAGCGCGCCTGAGAACGGTGGCGGTGGCGCTTCTCTCGGCGATCTTGTCGTCGTTGCTGAAACTGTCGGTCGATCAATCGCTCCAGTTCCTTTGGTCGATCATCTAGCGGCACTCAGTCTCCTTACCGATGCCGACCTCATCGCCGGTGAAGCAATCGCCGCGGTTGCGGTCCGTCCCGCCGATGACAACGGCATCTGGTCACTGGTGCCAACAGGCGCGGTTGCCGATGTTGTGATTGGCGTCGATGGTGACGAAACCGTTGTGGTTCGTTCAGCTCCGCCGATGTCGGGTCCCCGCAATCACGGTTCGATGCCTCTTGCGAACCGCTCGGCTCGCGAAGGCGCCCGAACGGTTCTCGGACCAGCATCACTTTTCGAGACCGTCCTTGACCGCTGGAAGCTCCTCACCGCTGCTGCCCTCGTTGGTATCGCTGATGCAGCGAAAGAACTTGGCGTTGCCTATGTGAAAGAACGCGAACAGTTCGGTGTTCCTGTTGGTTCGTTCCAAGCGGTTCAGCACGGTCTTGCCGATCTTCCTGTGGCGATCGATGGCGGTCGACTGCTTACTCACAAGGCAGCATGGGCACTCGACAACGTCACTGATGGTCTTCTCGATTGGGCGAATAATGACATCACCGATGGTCCTGCCCTCGCGACCATGGCACTGCTCTTCGCTGCTGATGCAGCAGTGATGGCAACTGATCGAAGCCTGCATTACCACGGCGGTTATGGATTCGCCGAGGAATACGACATTCAGATGTATTACCGACGTGCGCGCGGTTGGTCATTGATTCTCGATGACCCAACCACCGTGAGCCTTACGTTGGCCGACCGTCTCTTCGGATCCGTGGAGGGCTGACATGGATTTTTCACTTTCACCTGAAGTTGTTGAGTTTCGCGATGAAATCCGCAGCATCGTTCGCGAGTTTGTGACACCAGAGATTGCCGATCGCATGCACACCACTGGCGTGTTCGATGCGCCGGAACTCAATCTCGAACTTGGCCGTCGCGGCATTCTCGAGCGCGCGTGTCCTGGTCTCGGCAAAGGCGATCCGATCGAGATGTACGTGATGTTCAACGAACTCGAAAAGGCCGGTGCTCCGTACGACGGCCTCGCTGTTGCGTTGATGATCGCTGCTGTTGTGAACAAACTCGGCTCTGATGAGCAGAAGGAACGCATCATTCCTTCGATTATCTCTGGCGAAGCACTCGTCTGCATGGGCTATTCCGAGGCGGACTTTGGTTCCGATGTCGCCTCAATCAAAACGCGTGCTGTGAAAGATGGCGATGAATGGGTCATCAATGGTTCGAAGATGTGGACCACGCTTGCGCAGGTTGCCGAATGGCTGATCCTTCTCACTCGCACAGACCTTGATCTTCCCAAGCACAAGGGCCTCACAATGTTCATCCTCCCGATGAACACTCCGGGCATCACGGTTGAGCCAGTGCACACTCTTGGCACCGAGATTACGAATGCAACCTGGTACGACGATGTGCGAGTTGGCGATGAAGCGGTGCTCGGTGGCGAGAACAGCGGTTGGCGAACCATGACTACTGTGCTGGCGTTTGAACGCGGCGTTATGGGCGGGACGAACGCTGGTGTTCCGTTGCTCCGTCATTTCCACGAGTGGGCCGAGGCCAATGGAGTTTTTGATGAATCCACAACTCGTGAGCGCATGACTCGTTCGGTCATCGACATGCAGGTGGCCACACTTCTCACCATGCGTTCAGCATGGATCGCTGCGTCTGGGGGCATGCCTGGTCTTGAAGGTTCGATGACCAAAGTGTTTGCGGTCGAGGCGTACCAGCGCGCGTCGCGCTGGACTCAAGCCACCTCTGGACCCGCCGGACTGCTCCAGTTCCACGAAGAGGGTGCGGCGGGCGAAGGGTTCGTTGAATACGACGCTCGCCACTCGCCGGTGATGTCGATTTACGGCGGAACCTCCGAGATCAATCGGAACAACATCGCCGAGCGACATCTCGGTCTCCCGAAGTCACGCTGACCGGGAAAAAAATCTTCCGCCCGACATTGCCTTCTTCCTGTAACGGCGATACGGTGACCCTCGTCACGGGCATCGGAACGCGATGCCGAATCTCAGGGGGCAGCGTTGAGCAGCGAAGAGCGATACATCGTCATTTCGGCCGATGGGCATGCCGGGGGAGATATCCCCGATTACCGGCCCTATCTCGAATCGAAGTGGCTCGAAGATTTCGACGCGTGGGCAGCGGCCTACGAAAACCCGTATGAAGATCTTGAAGGCGACCTCGGCGCTCGCAACTGGGATTCGGCTCTCCGAATGGCCGATCTTGAGGCCGATGGCCAAGCAGCCGAGATCATCTACCCGAACACGATTCCTCCGTTTTACCCAAAGACATCTCTGGCGGCACAGCCGCCTGCGGTCACCAAGGCCGATTCCGATCGGCGTTGGGCCGGCCTGCAGGCACACAATCGCTGGCTTGTTGACTTCTGCAATGACTACCCCGGTCGACGCGCTGGTGTCGTGCAGATCAACCTTCATGACGTTGAGAATTCTGTGAAGGAAATCCGCTGGGCACATGAGCATGGGCTTCGTGGCGGGGTGTTGCTTCCAGGTACTCCGCCTGGAAGCGGCCTTGAACAGCTGCACCACGCTTGCTACGAACCGATCTGGCAAGCCTGTGAAGAACTCGGCATGGCGGTAAATCATCACACTGGTTCGGCTGCGCCACCTATGGGCCCTGACCCTGAAGACACAATCACTTTCCTGCTTGAGGTGTCGTGGTACGCACACCGCGCCTTCTATCAATTGATTCTTGGCGGAGCCCTCGAACGTCATCCCAACCTGCAGCTTGTGTTCACAGAACAGGGAACAGCTTGGATTCCAGACGAACTCTTGCGCCTTGATTACTTCTTTAACCGCATGCGCTCTTCAAGTGGATCGCAGGAGCAGGTGTGGGGAGCCGAAGTGATGGCGAAGTTGTCCCTTCAGCCGAGCGAGTACTGGGCTCGTCAGTGTCATGTCGGCGCGAGCTTTATTCGTCCGATGGAAATGGGCGTACGTCATCAGGTTGGCGTCGATCGGATTATGTGGGGATCGGACTACCCACATAAGGAAGCAAGTTCTCCATATTCACGTGAAGCGATCGCTCTCGCATTCGCAGGTGTTCCGAAACATGAAGCAGAAATGATGCTTTCGTTGAATGCGGCGAAGTTGTATGGCTTCGACCTCGACCTCTTGCGTCCAATCGCCGATCGAATCGGTCCGAAGGTCGATGAGGTCTTCGCCGGTTTGCCGCCGCGGTCTGTTCCTATTGACGCCAATATGTGCCCTGCATTCGCAGGCTATGAGTTCGCTACCGAGTGACTGAGGAGAAACCAATGAAGCCTGAAGATTTTGCTGACAACGATCCGTACCTGATCATCGCTGCCGATAGTCACGCCGGTTTGCCGACGAATGACTATCGCCCCTATCTCGAGAAGAAGTACCACGATCAACTTGATGGGTTCCTGGTCGAGCAGCAGGAACTGATCGAAGCTTCAACACGTCTTGGAGTCCGCGACGACAAGTACGCCAAGAAGTGGTTCGAAGAACACGACGAGGAACTTGCAGGTGGTTGGGACGCCATCAAGCGTGATCAGACGCTTGACAGTGATGGCGTCGCTGGCGAAGTTGTCTATCCCGACTCCGACGCAGTCGAAAGCCGTACTGCGGTTCCATTCGGCGCCGGGCTCGGCCTTTCTGGTGACTTGGATCCAGAGCTCGGCCTTGCCGGAGCGAAGGCGCACAATCGTTGGCTTGCGGACTTGTGCTCAACGAACCCAGAGCGTCGATGTGGCGTTGCCCTGGTTCCGATTACCGGACCAGTTGAAGATGCTCTTGCCGAAATCAAGTGGGCGAAGGAGCACGGTCTCGGTGCAGTAATGATCCCGGCGCGCTGGTGCAACCAGATTCCGTATCACGATCGTCGCTATGACCCCATTTGGGCGTTGTGTGAGGAATACGAAATGCCGATCGTGACCCATTCGGGTTCGGCACCGCGCGAAGAATACGGCGATCTTCTTGGCATCTACGTCACCGAGGTCACTTGGTGGCCAGCACGTCCGATGTGGTTCATGTTGTGGTCCGGCGTGTTTGAGCGCTACCCAAACCTCAAGTTCTGCGCGACCGAAGGCGGTTGCTGGTGGCTTCCCCAGCTTCTGTGGTTCTGGGATCGCCTGTGGGCAGGACAAAAGGGCTCGGAGAAGCTCGGTGCAGGCGCGTTCTCGGGCAAAGTGGAAATGCTCCCGAGCGAGTACATCGACCGCAACTGCTTCACTGGCCTCGCCAACGTGAAGCGTCGTGAGATGGGACAGCGTTACGAAATCGGAATCCAAAACATGCTTTGGGGAACCGATTTCCCACACCCCGAAGGCACCTGGCCCAACACTCACGAATGGTTGAAGAAGACCTTCTACGACATTCCGATCGACGAATCCCGCGTCATGCTCGGCCTGAGCGCTGGCGATGCGTTCGGTTTCGACATGGACGCGTTGCGCAAGATTTCCGAGAAGGTTGGTCCGACACCTACCGATCTTGGTCAGCTTGGCGAAGGTCGTACCGCTCAGGATCTCACCGACCGCTGGGCCCCGGTGAAGGAAGTTGGCCGTCACTGGCTGACCGGTAACGACTTCCCGTTGATCCCGCAGTAACTCGCGCATGAGCGCACTGTCTCGAATTAGTGGTGCACCGGTCGACCGTGATGGTCGGCCGGTCACCTCTGACGAAATTCTTGAGGTCGCGGGCAACATCGTTGAGCGCCATGGCGTTGACGCACTCACGATGCGTCGACTTTCCGACGATCTTGGCGTTGCGGTGACATCAATTTATTGGCACGTCGGCAATCGGGATGCCGTACTCGACGGGCTTGTCGACCGCCTTCTTGACCGGATGGAAACACTGCGTGCAATCGGCGACACGCCGCTTGAACGGATGGCATCGCTCGCCCGACAACTGCGGTCAACGTTGCTTGAACGACAGCACCTCGTCGGCCTTGCTCACGAACGCGACCGTTCACCAGCAATGTTTCTTCCCGTACAGCAGGCGCTCGCCATTGAACTCGAGGCGATCGGGTTACGGGGTTCGGCAGCGGCACTTCGTTTGCGGGCCCTGCAGGTTCACGTGATCTCCTCGGTCTTGATGGATCGCGCTGCGGCACGAAACGCAAGCCACGGAACCGTTGATCCTGATCTTTGGCCTGCCGACTTTGCCGATCGTGAACTGGTCGCCGCCCTTGCTGGCCCTGCTGCGTATGACACGGTCTTTGAGTACGGACTGCAGTCGCTTCTGGCTGGTCTCATAGCGACGGACTGACGGCAGAAGCGGTCGTTTGTCGCGACTATCGTCCGATGCATGGCTGAGAATGACGAAGGTTTCCACGCCACCGAAACTCCGTGGCGCCGTGATCCGTCCGAACTAACGGGTCGACTTACCGAGTGGGCAACAACCGCGTTTGGTGCGGGGTCGAGCGTTGCCAATGTCGTCGCTCCCGACAACGGGATGTCGAGCGAGAGCTGCCTCTTCGACATAACGCTCGACGGCAAGACCACGCAATACGTCGCGCGAATGGCGCCGCTTCCACACGTCATTCCGGTGTTCCAGAACTACGACATTCAGCTCCAGGCCAATGCCATGAATGTTGTGCGCGCCAACACCAACGTGCCTGTTCCCGAGGTGACACATGTCGAACTCGATACTGCAGTTCTCGATACGCCGTTCTTGGTAATGAAGCGACTTCCCGGAAGTGCACCTGCTGATATGCCTCCGTATGTTTTCGGGGGTTGGGTGTGTGATCTTTCTGAAGAAGGCCGAGAAACAATGCAGCGCAATGCTGTTCGTACGCTCGTTGATCTCCACGAACTTCGTCCCGATAACACCGATCTCGCGTTTCTCGCCCGTCCCGACAAGGGGAGCTCGGCACTCGACCAACACCTTGGTCACGAGCGTGACTATTACGAGTGGGCCCGCGGCGATATCCACTACCCGCTCATTGAACGAACGTTTGAATGGCTCGACGCCAATCGTCCGACCGTCGTGAACCCCACGGTTCTGAACTGGGGCGATGCCCGTATCGGAAATATGTTGTGGGAAGGCCCCACACCCACCGCAGTTCTTGATTGGGAAATGGCCTGTCTGGGTCCGGCCGAAGTTGATCTTGCGTGGATGATCTTCTTGCACGCGTTCTTCCAAAACATTGCCGTCACCTTCGAGATGCCTGGCTTGCCCACTTTCATGCGTCGCTCAGAGATGGCCGCGCTCTATACCGAGATGAGTGGTCGATCGGTTGAAGCTCTCGAATGGTTCGAGGTCTTTGCCGCCCTTCGCTTCGCCACCGTGTCGGTTCGCACCACCACTCGTGGGGTCGAGTACGGACAGCAAGAAGCCCCCGCCGAACCCGATGATGTGATCATGTTCCGGGGTCTTTTGGAGCAAATGCTCGAAGGCTCCTATTGGGAAGGCCGCTAGGCCCAAGAGCCCCAAACGTGTCATCCGTCACACCTGAGGGCAGATCGCGCTACGGTTCGCGGTGTGAGCCGGGTGGACGATCTTCGAAAACTGGATCAGGCGCTTTCTCGAATCAACCGGATTTCGACCGGTCGTGTCTCTGCGCGTAACCGCTCAGAACGCGCAGGGATCCTTCTCTCTCGTCCCGCAATCTCGATCCTCGGGGCACTTCAGTCTTCGGGTCCGGTGCGACTGTCTTCGCTGGCTCGCCTCACTGGACTTGAAGCCCCATTGATTAGCCGTGAGACCAGGGAGCTTGGCGACGGCGGATATGTGGTCCGCAGCTCTGATCCGACCGACGGGCGGGCCGGAATTGTTGAACTCAGCCCGAAAGGTCGCGATGCATGGAATCGTTATCGTCACGCGGCCGACGACATCAACGCCGAGACATTTTCCGAATGGTCCTCTGATGATCTGCGCACGTTGCGGGTGCTACTCGAACGCGTCGCTCGAGATGTTTCCAAGGGGCCATCAACGCTTCAACGCCAGAAGAAGGCCAGCTGAGAGATCTCGTTCGGGCATCGATTGAGGTCGTGACCTACATTCCCCGGTATGACTGAAGCTTCCTGGGAAACCGCAGACCTCAACCGACCCATCTATGCCGCTGATCTCATAATCAGCGCGTTGAGTCGCACGCCAGACAACCCGGCGGTGAACATCATTGGTCAGCGCGAGATGACTGCTCGCGAGATGAGCGAGATGGTGAGTCGCTACTCGCAAGCACTTGCATCGAAAGGTCTGACGCAAGGCAAGCAACTTTCAGTTCTCGCGCTCAATCGACCAGAAGTTCTTTTCAATATGGCAGCGAATCAGGTGAATGCAACTCGGTCTACGCCGTTACATCCGATGGGTTCGGCTGATGATCAGGCCTATGTGCTCGGTGATTGCGGAGCAGAAGCACTTGTCTTTGATCCCGACAACTTCACTGATCGCGCCCGCGAACTTGCTGAACGAGTTCCGACAATCAAGCACTTCCTTTCGCTGGGTCCGTGCGACTTTGGTGAGGATCTCAATGCGTTGGCGATGACCTTTGAACCGAAGCCACTCGTTGCTCCGCTTGTAAATGGCGAGGATCTTGCTGGTATTTCCTATTCAGGCGGAACCACCGGCAAGCCAAAGGGAATCATGAGCAGTTATCGGGGCGGCGCCACGATGACCCAAATCCAGATGTCTGATTGGCAGTGGCCCGATGAGGTTCGTTTCCTTATCTGCACGCCGTTGTCGCATGCGGGTGCTGCGTTCTTTACGCCAACCTTGTTGAAGGGCGGCTCACTTACCGTTCTGCCTGGTTTCGACCCAGAGAAGTTCATGCAAACGGTGCAAGACCATCGCATCACCGCAACGATGTTGGTACCGACGATGATCTATGTGTTGCTCGACCATCCGAAATTTGACCAGTACGACCTTTCGAGTCTTCAAACCATCTTCTACGGAGCATCGGCGATTTCGCCGACGCGACTTGCTGAGGGCATTCGCCGTATGGGTCCGATCTTCTTTCAGTTCTACGGACAGGCGGAATGTCCGATGACCATCACCGTGCTGCGTAAGGAAGACCACGATCCCGACAATCTTGAACGACTCGCCAGTTGCGGTCGTCCAGTCCCTTGGCTGCATGTTGCTCTACTCGATGACGATGGCAACGTCGTTCCCCACGGCGAACCTGGCGAAATCTGTGTGCGTGGTCCGCTGAATATGAAGGGGTATCTCGGTAAGCCTGAGCAAACCGCCGAAGCGTTCGAGCATGGCTGGCTTCACACCGGTGACGTCGCTCGTGCCGATGACGAGGGCTTCCTCTACATCGTCGACCGCAAGAAGGACATGATCATTTCTGGTGGCTTCAACGTGTACCCGCGTGAAGTTGAGGATGTCATTTCCACACATCCCGCCGTTTCGGCTGTTGCAGTCATTGGCGTGCCCGACGAGCGTTGGGGCGAATCAGTGAAGGCAGTTGTGGTGCGTCGTCCGGGGGAGTCGGTCGAGGCCGAGGAACTGATTTCGTTGGTGAAAGACGCCAAGGGATCGGTACAAGCTCCCAAAAGCGTCGACTTCATCGATGCCATTCCCCTCAGCGCCTTGGGCAAGCCCGATAAGAAGGCGCTTCGCGCTCAGTACTGGGGAGACGGCAGTCGCCAGGTGAACTGACGCCGAGGCGCGACCGGCTGCTCTGGCTCTGGCGAATTAGTTCACTGGGGAAACTTTCTCTGGCCGCGGTGTGCCGATAGTCTCGCCTCTTCGATGCCCGTCCGGTGGTCCGATTCGGAACACTAAGGTGGCGCCGGTCACAGTTACGAGAATGATTCGCTGGACGTCCCGGGGACGGGGCGAGGGGGAACAGAGTGCAGACATTCCTGCAGTACACGATCTTGGGTCTGGCAATTGGTGGCTCGTATTTCATCGCCGCCTCCGGTCTCGTCGTTACGTACACAACCTCTGGCATTTTCAACTTCGCTCAGGGCGCAATCGCAATGATTGCGGTCTTTACCTACTGGCAGTTTCGGTGGGGATGGAATTGGCCGGCACCGCTGGCGTTGCTCATGGTCTTGGGTGTTCTTGCTCCGCTTTTGGGAGCGGCCCTTTACCAGGTAGTTATGAAGAATCTTCGTGGCACCTCCGAGGTCACGAAGATCATCGTGCCCATTGGCGTGATGCTCGGTTTTCAGGCTCTTGCTACGTGGGTCTGGAACCCGACCTCAAGCACTCCTCGTCAGTTCCAGAAGTTCTTCGGCCCGAATGCGTTTGTGCACTTCGGCTCGATCAAGGTGTCGTGGCACGAAATCATCGCGTTCGTCATTGCCATCGCCATTGCCGTGGGTATTCGGTTGCTCTTTGTGCGCACCCGATCCGGTGTGGCGATGCGAGCAGTTGTTGACGATCCCGAGTTGCTCCAGCTCAATGGTGGCCGCCCCGAACGACTGGCCATGATTTCTTGGGCCGGCGGTTCTTTCCTCGCCGCCCTCGCCGGAATTCTCATCCAGCCGATGATTGGATCGGCAATGAGCGCGGGCCAGCTCACACTTCTTGTTATCGATGCATTTGCTGCGGCGATGTTTGGTCGCCTTCGGAGTCTCCCGCGCACCCTTGCCGGGGCGCTGGTCATCGGCATCACGACGACCTATGTCATCGCGTATTTCCCGAGCAAGTGGACCTGGGCAAGTTCGTTCCGTAACTCGTTGCCGATGATCTTTCTGTTCATCGTTCTCATCGTGCTTCCCCAAGATCGCCTTCGGGGCGCAACCGTGCTTCGTTTGCGTGAACGATTCCGCATGCCATCAATCCGAACTGCATGGATCGCTGGCTTGGTCCTGATGGTTGTGGTGTTCTGTCTCAAGGTCATCATGGAACGCACGGCGGTCAATACGTTGACCCTCGCACTGACCTTCGCAATTATCGCTTTGTCTTTGGTTCTACTCACCGGTTTCGCGGGCGAAATCAATCTTGCAGCGTTGTCGTTTGGTGCCATCGCTGTCATCGTCGTGTATCACTTCGGCACGACTGGATCCGGAAGCGATGCGCGAACGACTCTTTGGGGCATCTTGCTCGCGGCGGTAGTTACCGCGTTAGTCGGTGCGGTGATCGCGTTGCCCGCCCTCCGATTGCGCGGACTTTATTTGGCCTTGGCCACCATGGCCTTTGGTGTCTTTGTTTCTCGAATGGTGCTTACCGAACGCAATGAACGCGACATCTTCGGATTGAAGTTCACGATCTTTACCGCCGGGCAGCTCACGATTCCGAAGCCAAAGATCGGTCCATTCGATTTCAATAGCCCGGACGCGTTCCTGTTTCTTTGCGCCGGTCTCTTCGCCATCATCGGAATCGGCATGGTGTATCTACGCCACAGCGGATACGGCCGACGTCTTGCGGCAATGAAAGACAGTCCCGCAGCATCGGCCACATTGGGCATGAGCGTTGTGCGCTTGAAGCTGTCGATCTTCATGATGTCTACGGCTATCGCAGGAATTGGTGGCGTCATGATGGCCGCCCAAATCGGAACCGTGAACTCCGACCGTTTCGACATTCTTCTGAGCCTTTCGCTCATGATGATCACTGTCGTTGGAGGCATCGGCTACATCTCCGGCGCACTCTTTGCTGGAATCTTCCTGATCGCTTTCGTGCAGATGCTTGATCTCACGCTCAAGAAGTTCGCAGTGGACTACTCGAGTATCGAAGCGATCTTCTTGTTCTTCGTTTCTGTCGTCACCGTGTTGCCCGCCACGATCGGCATCACGATGGGCAAAAACCCTTCGGGCGCTGTGAGCGAAATCCTCAACGGCCTTGATCAGATCAAGCAGTCAAAGCCTTTGGTGATCACCTTGGTTGGTCTCGAAGCTGCCATTTGGGCGCTTGCTGCGACCGACGTCATCACCAACTGGCACTTCGTGATCCTAACGATGGTCAACTTGTTCATCGTGCCTGTGGTTGGCGGCAAGGTTCTCTTGGCTCGAGCCATGCGTGGGGTTCCCAAACCGGTGCCGCCGGAACTTGTCGGCATCGATCGACCCTTCACATTCGACGATCTTGCCGAAATGGATCGTGCGCTCGACCTTGAAGGTGTCGTTGTCCCGTCTGCGGGAACCGTCCGAGAGGGGGCCACTGGTGTCTCTGCTTGAAACTGTCGACGTGAAAGTGAAGTTCGGAGGCAACGTTGCGCTGAACGATGTTTCCATTTCCGTTGAAGCTGGAAGCGTTACCGGGCTCATCGGCCCGAATGGTGCCGGTAAGACCACATTGTTCAACACCATCACCGGGCTTCAACCGCTTACCTCCGGGAAAATTGTCTTCAATGGCAAAGATGTAACGAAGGAGCCTCCCCATAAGCGCACACGCATGGGTCTGGCCCGTACCTTCCAGCGTCTTGAACTCTTCACATCATTGTCGGTTCGCGACAATGTTCGGGTTGCGGGTGAAATTCGTAACCGCTGGAGTTTCCGCACGGCGCGTATGGACGTCAACGCTGAGACCGATCGAATTATCCAACTCGTTGGCCTGGCCGACGTTGCTGATCGCGAAGTCGGTGAAATCCCTACCGGACAAGCCCGTGTTGTCGAACTCGCACGAGCACTCATGATTCAGCCCACGCTCCTCCTTCTCGATGAGCCAGCATCAGGCCAGACCGAAGAAGAGACCGAACAATTTGGTGAGCTTCTCAAGGATCTTGCTCGTAACGATGGACTTGGTATTTGTCTCGTCGAGCACGACATGGCGCTTGTCATGAAGGTATGCGAAACGATCCATGTTCTCGATTTCGGCATAATTATTTCGAGCGGTACAGCGGACTATGTTCGCAATGATCCGACTGTTATCGATGCCTACCTTGGTTCCCCGGAGAGTGTCGGATGAGCGAAACCCACTACCACGAAGATCACGGCGCAATCGCTGATGCCCCACTGCTCGAACTCGTCGATGTTCGCGCTGCCTACGGCACGATTGAGGTGCTTCACGGCATCAGCCTTTCTGTTCCTCAGGGTTCAGTTGTTGCGCTTCTTGGCCCTAACGGTGCCGGAAAGTCCACCATCCTCAAGGTGGTGTCTGGTCTCTTGCAGCCCACCGCTGGCGAGGTTCGCTTGGCTGGTCGTGTTGTCAATGGCGCACCAGCCGATGAACTCGCTCGTCTGGGCCTCTGCACCATTCCTGAAGGTCGCGGAGTGTTCCCGAACCTCACGGTTCGCGAGAACCTCTGGATGGCAACCATGTCGGGCGTTCCGCTCGCCGATGTCGAAGAAATCGCCTACGCCCGTTTCCCGCGTTTGGGAGAACGGCGCAAGCAGCTCGCCGGCACCATGTCCGGTGGCGAACAGCAAATGTTGTCGATGGCACGGGCGTTGTCCGTGAATCCATCGGTACTACTCCTCGACGAACTGTCGATGGGTCTGGCTCCGCTCGTCGTAGCCAATCTCTACGAGATCGTGGCTCAGGTCTCGCAAGAGGGAGTTTCGATCCTGGTGTCTGAGCAATTTGCTCGGACCGTCTTGGGCATTGCCCAATACGCAGCGATCGTGCTCCACGGGACTATCACCCGAGTTGGTACTCCCGCTGAGCTTGAAGATGAATTGTCCGCTGCCTACCTGGGCTCGTGAGACCGGAGAAAAATGGAAACCACTGGTGATCGCATCGAGCAGTTCAAGTCCGATGTGACTGAAATGAATCTCAAGACTGGTAACCCCAGCCGCGACAAGACATTCCAAGCCCTCGGGTTTGTCATGATGCTCGTCGGCGTGATCGGCGCCTTCGTCGTCTACGTGTCGTCGAACAACATGGCAAGTCAGCTCGACGTCACGTCGCAGGTGGCGTTCGCTGTCGCATTCCTTGCCCTCACGGTCTTTGGTGCTGCGATCTTCCTGCGTTATGCGCTGGCCAACTTCCTTCGCATGTGGCTGCTTCGTCAGCTCTATGAAGGTCAAGCCAATACAGACCGCATCGTCGACGCCGTCTCCAAGCGCTTATGAGCACCATCGTCATCACCGGTGCCGGTTCCGGCATTGGTGCCGCGACGGCTGCACGACTTCGAGCCGACGGCCACACCGTCATCGGGGTCGATCTGCGCGGTGCGGAGATCGAGGCCGATCTCAGTAAGCCCGAAGAACGCCAGACGGCAATCAAGGCTGTCGGTAAAGCATGCGGGGGAGTCCTTGACGGACTCGTCACCTGTGCAGGCATCTCTGGGCTTCCGGGTCGCCCGGCATCGCTGCTCGCATCGGTGAACTACTTCGGCACGATCGAGATCATGGAAGGCCTTCGCCCAATGTTGGCGAAGGGCACCAACCCCTCGGCTGTTGCCATCAGTTCAAACTCCACCACAACAGCGCCGGGCTATCCGCTGGGTCTCACCGAAGCGTGTCTGGCGGGCGACGAAGCCGCAGCTCGCATCGAAGCCGATAAGGGCGACTCGATCATGGCCTATGCGGCCACGAAGTTGGCGGTGGCTCGTTGGGTCCGTCACTCGGCCATTACCGACGAATGGGCTGGCAATGGCATCCGCCTCAATGCCATTGCTCCGGGCATGATCGCCACGCCAATGATCGAAGAAGGCGCGACCGATCCGAACCTCAAGGTTCAGCTCGACATGTTCAAAGACACGATCGCTCTTGGTCGTGCAGGTAAGCCCGAAGAAGTTGCCGCATTCTTGGCATTTCTTCTTTCGCCCGAAGCTGGGTTCTTCTGTGGTTCGGTGCTTTTCATCGATGGTGGCACCGACGCCAGATTCCGCGCCGACGATTTCCCGGCGCGCTGGGAGATCCCTGGTATGTGAACTGTCGGTTGTCGGACGCGCTGCGCGTTCGACAACCGAGATGTTCTTACATTCCCGTAAAGACCTGACGCATGTTTGCCAACCACGCGTTGACATTGGCATTGCGTTTGGCTGACGTTTGCGCTTCGCGTTCGCTGGTGTAGGTAACAAACGTCTCGGTATCGAGCGATGCCAGAAGCGAGATCGCAACTTCTTCAGAGGTCGCTGTTGTTGCTGGATCACTCGGGAATGGGGCGTTGTTGCCAGGCTTGTCAGTAGAAAACTCACTGGCGGTTGTGCCCGGAACAAACAAGTGGGCACGCACATTGGTCTTACCGAGTTCGACGTACAAGCCCTCGGTGAAGAACTCGAGAGCAGCCTTGCTCGCGGAATATGCACTCACACCAAATGCCGCCATATGAACACCCATCGACGACACGTTGACAATGTCGCCGCTATCGCGCTCGAGCATGTGGGGAAGAAGCGCCAAGGTGAGCCGCACAGGTGAGAAGTAATTGATAGCCATAACGCCTTCAACGTCATCGGCAGTCATCTCATTGGTGCGCTTGCGCTTGGGAACGCCGGCATTGTTGATGAGGACATCGACGCGACCGTCGAGAGCACCAACGAGGTCAGAAGCAAGAGCTTCGATTCCGTCGAGATCTGCGAGGTCGGCAACAACCATTTTCGAATCTGGAGAAGTTGTTTGGCAGCGCTCAAGCACATCGGCCAAACGGTCGGCACGACGAGCAACGATCGCGACTCGGGCCCCGCGCTTCGATGCTTCGATTGCAAGCGCTTCGCCAATTCCAGACGAAGCTCCGGTAATGACGATGTTCTTGCCAATGAGATCGCTCACTTACTTGTTCCCGTGACGCTTTTCGAAGGCATCGCGGATGCCGTCACGCCAGCTGACCTTGCAAGGTCCGGTGAGGGCCGCGCGCTTGGTGTTGTCGGTGACCGATCCGCGCAGTGTGCCTTCCACAGGCACGGAGTTCACGACCGGGTCGATTCCTGCGAGTTCACCGATGTATGCGCACCATTCCTGAACGCTTGCAGGCTCATCGCCAGCCCAGTTCACGATGGTCGCTTCAGTTGACGACGCGCCGTCGAGCAGTGCTTCTGTCTGTGCGGTGATGTCGTCAGTGTGGATCGGCATGTACATGCACGGATCCCAGCGAGTGGTCACGGCGTTGCCGGCCATAAGCGCGTCCATCTGCATGATGGGAAGTCCGCCGGTGCCGTCGGGGCCGTACGACGCGTTCATTCGAGCGATAGTGACAGGAAGATCAAACAGTCGGGCACAGGTGCGAGCCACTGCTTCCTGGGAGATCTTCGACATGGAGTAGCTCGGTGCGTGGGCGGCATTGACGTCGCCCAATGCGTCAGTTTCTTTGAAGACGTGCCACGGATCGCCATCGGTCGGCGGTTTATAGACCGAGTGGGTCGACATCACGAGCGCAGCCTTCGCATTCCGGCAGTGATGAAGCAGAAGCCCGGTGCCTTCGGCATTGGCTCGAATGGCGAAGTCGTAATCGAGACCCGCAACCTGCACAACGGCAAGGTGCAGAACATAAGTGAAGTCAGTGGGCAGTTCGCTGAAGTCGGGATCGCCAAGATCGATCGCGAGCGTCTTTACGCCGACGTCTTCCACCTGCTTGCGGGTGTCGGGATCGCCGAAGCGAGCAATACCCCAGACCTCATTGTCCTTGGCGAGATCGCGAGCCATTGGGAATGCGATCTGACCGGCAGGACCAGTGATCAGGATCTTTTCGTCACTCAGCATGTTCAGCCCCTAAACAAATCGGGGAAGCAATTCTGGGCCATCTCGCGAAAACCCTCACGCCATTCGACGGTGGGCGTCCAGCCAAGTCCAAGAAGCTTCGATGGATCAACTGGGTTCGGCGGAATGCACTGTTCGCTTACGACCAGTGGAATCTCTACGCCAGTGAGATTGGTGAGTTCGGCAGTCCAGTCCTCGATGCTCACAAGTTCCGGCGCACACCAGTTGTAAATGGGTGGGGGAACATCGGCCTGTTCGAGCAAGTACGGAAGTGAGCCGAAAATGTCGCGATCATGCAGGAAACAATGCGTGTTCGGTGCATCGGCGCTGATGGTGGTCGGTATACCCATTTGCGCAAGCGTGACCATCATCTGTGGCCAGCCATGTCCGGGGCCGTAGGGGACATCGAGTCGGGCGATAACGGCGGGAACTCCGAAGCGTTTCGACGCGTACTTCACGGCCGACTCGGCCGCGATCTTGGAAATTGAGTACGTCGTCATGAAACCCATGGCTCGGTGGTTGTCGCCGAGGTCATCGGTTTCGACATGACTTACGTGACCATTTGGTTCGTACACAGCACAGGAAGAGCAATGGAAGAACGCCTTGACGCCCTTCACTCGTTCCATCAGAAGAGCAACACCTTCTGCATTGGCTGCGAGGTCGCGATCGAAGTTGTTCGACTTCGCAACTGCCAAATTGATGACGTAATCGAGCCCATCAGGAATCTCATCGAACGAACCGGTTTCAAGATCGATGGCAACCGGAATGACGCCATCGGCCTCAACCTTTGCTCTGGCGTCAGCGTCAGCGAATCGTGACGTGCCGTACACGGTGTTGCCAGCAGCAACGAGGTTGCGGGCGAGGGGCCCAGCAACCTGTCCGGTAACGCCAGTAAGCAGAATCTTTGCTCCGGTGAGTGGTGCAGGTGACATTTAGATCTTGTCCGTGAAGTCGTCGGTACCAAAGTTGGTCTGTTGGAACGGACTCGTCCACACATGGGTGGCGAGTCCACTTTCGTTGATTGCCTTTGCGATTTTCGCGTAGCCCTTTTCCCAACCCTTTTCAGCGTCATGGTCAAGGAAGTGAAGCTGCAAGAACCGGCGTGGTCCGGCGGCGGGTCGCACAACGTCGGCGGGAGCATCGTCAGAAAGCGGAATGACGGTGCCACTACCAACCAGGTCAGGTCCCCACTTCTTGGTGAAGGCTTCCTGGAGCCAGTTCTTGCGGAACCAAGCATCCCATTCGTCGTGGGTCACGCCTTCGTTGAGATCACCGGTGACGACAACGATGCCGGGATAGCCATGATCAAGCCCGAGTTCAATGGTGCAACCCTTGGGGTCGCGTTGTTCGCTCCAGCGCATGTCGTAAAGGAGTGTGTGGATGTGGTCGCGCTCGGCGAACATGCGACCTTGCTGGTGCAGCATGTTGACGTTGTCGACGTTCCAGCGGTTGCATTCTTCGGTCGTGCCCTTTTGCCACCAATAGACCGCAAGATAGGAGCCCGTTTTTGGGTCCGGGGTCATGTCGTTTGTGGCTTTCGAGCGCAGCTTCTTCAGGCGGCGCGTGGCAACGAAACGATCACCCGCGAACACGTTCGGGCCCATGAGGCAGCCCGAATAGAAGTGGTCATGTTCATACCAGCGGTTGTATGCGACTTCGTAGCCTTCATGAGGCTCGACCATCGTGAATAGGAATGTCCCGACCTTGACCGGATAGTCCTTCTCTGAAACTGCCACGTTTCCCCCTCGGAATCTGCGAGGAGACCACGTTACTGCCGGTTCAGCGAGCGAGAAGCGGGCCGACCTGTGTTCCGAAGGCTTCGACCTGCTCGGCATATTCGGCCGCGCTGTCGGTATCGAACTTCACCTGAAGTTGATTCACCTCAGCTGGTGTTTCGGCGAGAAGCGCTTCGGCGATTTGTTCGGGCGAGCCCGAGTAGCACGGCTGGCGGCGCTCAGACTTCGGGGTACCGACGTAGATGTAGGGAATGACCACGTGGCCAATGGCCATGGGCTCTTCGGCTTTGCCGAGCTTCTCGCGGGTGGCGATCAGTAGATCGAGGCCTTCGCGAGTGGCTGGGCCCTGTGGCAGCCAGCCTTCGTATGCAGCCGCACGACGGATTGCCGGCTTTGAGGATCCACCGATCCAAATCGGGGGGCGAGGCGACTGCACCGGACGGGGGAGTGCGCCCATGTTTCCGACGTAGGTGTTGGAAAGGGCTTCGGCGAAGTCGATAAGTGTTGAATCGGTGAGCGATCCGCGATCGGCGAACGATACGCCGAGTGCATCGAATTCCGCTTCAACGTGACCGGCACCAATGCCAGCGATCGCTCGTCCGCCGGAAAGGTGATCGAGTGTTTCGAAGCTCTTCGCTGCAGTGAGCGCGTGGCGATAAGCGATGACGAACACATGGCTGAGTAGTGCAACGTTTTCGGTTGCTGAGGCAAGGAAGCCAAGTGTCGTGAGGCAGTCCTGCCACCAAAGGCCCATCGCTGCAGCCTTGTCTTCAGGAATCGCGATGTGATCGCACACAGCGACGTAGAAGTAACCACTGCGATCGGCGGCTTGCGCAATGCGCACAAGGTCGGCAGGAGTTGCGCTGCCTTCCCACTTTGCGGCGTACAGCGAACTTTGTGACTGGATCGGCAACTGAGTGCCGTAGACCAGTGTTCCTTTGGGGATCTCAAGCATGGCGATGACGATAGTTCTTGGCTCAGAGCCCCAAGAACGAACCGCCATCGCACACGATGGTCTGGCCGCTGACATAGCCAGAGTCGGGGCCGGCGAGGAATGCCACGACGCCGCCGATGTCATCGGTGGGATCGCCGATTCGACCAAGTGGAGTGCGAGCTTCAATAGCCCCACGAAGTGTGGGCACTTGGCTGAACGCGCTGGCAAGCGCAGGGGTTTCGGCAACAGGGGCAATGCAATTCACGCAGATACCGTCTGGCCCCCATTCACGAGCGAGCGATTTCGCTATTGCTCGCTGTGCAGCTTTTGCCGGTGAATAGAGGGGAATATTTGCGCTGCCCTCAACGCCCGAGGGCGAGGTCACGAGCACGAGTCGACCCTGGTCACTTGCTTTCAAATGAGGGTAGGAAAGTTGTGCGCACCAGAAACTTGCCCACGCTGAAGTGCGCGACATCTGGAACCACGCGTCGGCGGGCGTTTCTTCGAGACGACTTGCGTGTCCACCGGCGAACGCGTTGTGCACCATCACGTCAAGCCGGCCGCGCGATGAAACCGTGGAATCGATACAGGCCGCAATTGATTCGCGGGTGGTGACATCGGTGACGATGCATTCTGCGGAACCTCCATCGGAACGAATCGCGTCGGCAACTGGATCACCGGTTTCGGCACGTCGTGCCGCAATCACGACATGCGCACCAAGAGTTGCGAGTTTGCGTGCAATTCCTTCGCCAACGCCTTGACCGGCGCCGGTCACAATCGCGACGCGTCCTTCGAGAGATCGATTCACATCCATAATCCACCGTCCACAGTGAGAAGTTGCCCAGCAAGGTTGCGGGCATCGTTTGAACACAGGAACTCGACGACTGCACCGGGGTCAGCATCGGGAACGGCGGGAGTCGCAATGGACACGGGGCCGGCAATGACTGCGTCGGCGAGAACTAATTCAGGAGACACCGCAAGGGCGTTGACGGCAATGCCCTCGGGGCCCCATTGGCGAGCGATCGACTTCGTGAGGATGTGCACCCCTTCGGCGGCGGCGGCCCAATGGGCGTAGTGGTCGCCACCGGCGAGTGCGGTCGTGGGAAGTGTGAGGACGATTGCACCCCCGTTGCCGTTGAAAGTGGTTCGGGCTTCGGTGCAAGCGGCCACAGCGGCATCCATCGTTTGTTGCCATGCCAGGTCGAACTCGGCATCGGTCAGTTCAGCTATCGGTCGGGGGACCATGAGGGCGGGGTCCCAAGGAGCAAAAACAAGGGCCTCATAGGGCGCTGAGCCTGTGGCTTCATGGCCTCGCCCGCTGAGCGCAGCGCTGAGTTTGGCGGCCAATGGCCCTGTGCCGACAACCTTGATCCTCACGTTTGTCCCCATTCTCTTTCCCCCAGTTTGGAGGCTGTCGTGCGACACAAAGTAATCATCCGCTCCGCTTGTGTGACGCCCGTCGCCTGAGGCTATGTTTCCGGCCATGGAGATCGGATACACACCAGAACAGGAAGCCCTGCGCTTAGAGCTTCGTAGCTATTACGACAACCTGCTTGATGACAAGACTGTCGAGGCTCTCTCGCACAGTCATGGCATCGGTCAGGCCACCAAGGACGTCTGGAAGCAGATGTGCTCCGACGGGTGGGCCGGCATTGGCTGGCCCAAGGAATACGGCGGTCAGGCTCGCGGCCCGATCGATCAGTTCGTGTTCTTCGACGAGTCAATGCGCGCCGGTGCACCAGTGCCGATGCTCACACTCAACACCGTCGGCCCGACCATCATGAACTACGGCACCGATTGGCAGAAGGAATTCTTCCTTCCACCTATCCTCGCCGGTGACATTCACTTCTGCATCGGTTACTCCGAGCCTGGCGCCGGTACCGACCTCGCAGCACTTCAAACTCGTGCGGTGCGCGATGGCGATGAGTACGTCATCAATGGTCAGAAGATGTGGACCTCGCTTGCCGGTGGTGCTGACTACTGCTGGCTCGCCGTCCGTACCGATCCCGACGCCAAGAAGCACAAGGGCATTTCGGTGATCATCGTTCCGATGGACACACCTGGCATCACGATTCAGCCGCTGCGTCTTATGGGCGAGCACGACATCAACGCCACGTACTTCGACGACGTTCGCGTTCCCGCCAAGTTCCTTGTTGGTGAAGAGAACGGTGGTTGGGGACTCATCACCAATCAGCTCAACCACGAGCGCGTCACCCTGTGTTCAAGCGGTATGCCTGAGCGCCACCTCGCCAACGTGCGCGAGTGGGCTCAGAACACGCTCCTTCCCGACGGCCGTCGTGTCATCGATCAGGAATGGGTACAGATCAACCTCGCCAAGGTGCACGCAAAGCTTGAGTACCTGCGTCTCGCCAACTGGAAGGTTGCGTGGTCGGCAAGCACCGAGAAGTTGCACCCGGCCGACGCATCAAGTGTCAAGGTGTTCGGCACCGAGTTCTATCTCGATGCCTACACGATGCTCATGGAGGTCCTCGGACCGCGTGCGTATCTTGACGCCGACGCACCTGAGTCAATCCTTCGTAGCCAACTCGAGGCCGGCATTCGCGGCACGATCATCCTCACCTTCGGTGGCGGAACCAACGAACTGCAGCGCGATCTCATCGCCATGTTCGGTCTTGGCTTCCCCCGCTCGGCGCGCTGAGCAGAAAGAACAGACAGATGGATTTTTCATTCTCATCAGATCAAGAAGAACTGCGCGGACTCACCAATCGGGTGCTCACCGACCGTTGCACGATGGAACACCTCAAGGAAATCGAGGATGGCGAAGGCGTCGATCTCGCCCTTTGGCGTGAACTTGCCGATCTCGGCATCGTCGGAATCGGCATGCCCGAAGCCGATGGTGGCGCGGGTCTTGGTTTCGCCGAGGTAGCAATCGTCCTTGAAGAGGTCGGTCGCACCGTTGCTCAGGTTCCGGCACTTCCGGTTATGGCGATGGCTGCACCGTTCCTTGCCGAACATGCACCGAAGTTGCTCTCCGGTCTTGCTTCAGGCGAACGCATCATCACTGTTGCGTTGCATGAACTCGTTGGCGATGTGCACACCCCGTACCTCTCGGTTTCCGGTGGTGCACTCACTGGCGTGAAGACCAACGTTCCGTTCGGAACCGTCGCCGACGGCTTCATCGTCTCGGCTGCCGATGGTCTCTATTACGTCGATGCAAAGGCCAGTGGCGTCACCGTTGAGCGTCAGGATGCAACTGATGGCATTCCCGACGCCAAGGTCACCTTCGCCGGTGCCGCTGGCGAAAAGATTGCCGACCTCGATGCGCTCGATCGTCTCATCGAATACGGGCAGACCGGTCAATCACTCATCATGGCTGGCGTCACCGCTCAAGCCGTCGAAATCATGTCTGACTACGTCAAGGAGCGTGTGCAGTTCGATCGTCAGATCGCCACGTTCCAGGCCGTTGCTCAGCGCGCTGCCGACTGCCGCATCGATGCCGATGCCATCAAGCTCACTGCATGGGGTGCAGCGATGCGTCTCAACGACGGTCTTCCCGCCGGAGAGAACGCTGCGTCAGCCAAGTACTGGGCGGCCGAGGGTGGCGCTCGTGTCGTGCGTGCGTGCACCCATCTCCACGGTGGCGTTGGTGTTGATCGTGACTACCCGCTGCACCGCTACTACCTCTGGGCCAAGAAGCAGGAACTGTTCCTCGGTGGAACAACCCAGAGCCTGCTGCACCTCGGCAAGTTGCTTGCAGACACTCCTGTCTGAGTAACGACAACCTCTGTATGAAGAAGGCCCGGGCAATCGCCCGGGCCTTCTTCATTTGCTTCTTCGAACTCGTCTTGCGATTCGAACGACAGGATTACGGCAGAACGGTGTAGGTGTCCTTGCCACTCTTGAGCACAGTGCCGGGAGTTGCGCCGGTGAACTGACCGTTGATGATCACTGCTTGACCGTTTACGAGCACTCGTTCGATGCCGTAAGAGTCGGCGGTCAGACGTGAACAACCGCCAGGCAGGTCGGCAACCATATGCGCGTTTTCAGACCCGATTGTTTCCGGATCAAACACGACAATGTCGGCATTACTGCCCTCGACCAGAGTTCCCCGATCAACGAGACCGAAAAGTTCTGCAGGCTTCTGTGTGATGAGTTGCACAGCGCGCTCGATGGGAATGAGTTTGCGACCGTTGAGCATGTCTCCCAAAAAGCGTGTGGGGAAGGTTGCTCCGCACATGCGGTCAAGATGCGCACCGGCATCGGAGCCACCGATCATGACGCGTTCGTCGTTCCAAGCGTCAACTCGCATGCGCCATGACTCGGGATCTTTGTCCTTCGGAGCCGGCCACAGAACGGTCTGAAGCTCGTCGGCGACAACAATGTCAAGCAACGTGTCGAACGGCTCGGTGCCGCGCTCGGCAGCGATGTCGGAAACGGTTCGATTCGACAGACCTGCGTTTTCTGGTGAGAACGTGTCGCCGATGACATAGTCCTCCCAGTCGGCGATGCGACGGTAGATGCCCGCTTCCTCAGATTTCGAAGCAGTGAGAAGTTTGGCGCGGACCTCAGGATCTTGCAGACGCGTGATGCGCTCAGGGATCTCGCAACGCAATGTTTCTTCCCAAGTGGGGAGAAGCCAGATGCCGCAGAAGGTGGCGAAGTTCATGTTCATGGGAACGAGCACTGGCATCGTGAGGGCGACAACGCGGCCACCCAATTCCTTGGCGCGGTCATAGGCCTCGACCTGGCGACCGACTCGGTCGGGTTCGCGGCTGTCGATGGTGAGGACGTTCCAGTTCATGACGCGCTTTGCTGCAGCACTCAATGTCGCGAGTAATTCGATTTCGTCGTCGGCGAATCGATCAAGACAGCCGGGAACGATGCCTTCGAGGCTGGTGCCTTCGTGCTTGCCGACCTCGGTAGCCATCGCGAGCATTTCTTCGTTGGAAGCCCATCGGCTTGGCACCGGTTGTCCATCGCCATCGCTGTGACTACCCGATGTCGTAAACGACCATCCGAGGGCACCGACCTCGATGGCCTTGCGCAGTTCGGCCACCATGGCATCGATTTGTTCGGGGGTTGCTTCGCCGCCCACGGAATCGGGGCCCATGACATAGCGACGGATGGCGCAATGTCCGGCCATCCACCCGGCGTTCACAGAGATGCGATTCTCGAACTGGTTGAGGTACTGCTCAAACGTTTCCCAGTTCCAATTGATGGTCTTGAGTGCGGGAAGAGGCATTCCTTCAACTCGACTCATCATTTCCTGGAGGTATTCCGCTTCGGCGACAGTGGGACGAAGGGGCGCGAGCGTGAATCCACAATTGCCGGCGATCACGGTGGTGACGCCATGGTTTGCTGACGGGGACGCACCCGGATCCCACAAGAGCTGTGCGTCGTAATGGGTATGGGCGTCGATGACCCCAGGCATGACCATGCGGCCGGTGGCATCGGTGATGATGGTGGCGTCGCCGTCAACTTCACCGATAACAACGATCTTTCCGTCGCGAATGCCGATGTCGGCGATGCGTGCGGGAGCACCAGTGCCATCGATGACGGTTCCGCCCTTGATGACCTCGTCGTACGTTGCGTCGGACATTGCGACCACCTCTCGTCGGCCACCCGTCGGCGGCGTTTCTGACAGACCGTCAGATTACACGGCTCTCGGCGGGCGTCCACCGTCGGGAAGGGGGGTCAGTGTGACGGAGGGCGGGCGCTGTCCTAACGTGCGGCCCATGGCAACCATGAACGAGTACCGCCAGCTCATCGGGGGCGAATGGGTCCCCGGTGGCGATGGCACATACGACATCATCAACCCTGCAACTGAACAGGTCGTCACCGGCGCTCCCGAGGCCTCGGCCGAAGACGTCGCCCGTGCCGCTGCGGCAGCAAAGGAAGCACTTCCGGCCTGGAGTCGCACGACTCCCGAAGAGCGTTCTGCTCTTCTCGCTGCGGCTGGCAAGGAACTGGCCAAGCGCACGCCCGAGTTGATTCCGCTTGTCATTAGCGAAACCGGTGCAACGTCATCGGTTGGTTCGCTCATGCAGATTCCGGTCGCGATCTCGCGTTTCGATCGTTACGCGAGAGGTGCGCTGTACGACCAGAACGTTGCGCTTCCTCCGCAACCGATCGGAACAACGCCGCTTGCCGCAGGCGCACTTATGGCTGGTTATGCCCGCAAGGTGCCGGTCGGCGTTGTCGCATGTATCGCTCCCTACAATTTCCCGACAACCTCAATGGTCGGAAAGATCGCTCCGGCGCTTGCAACTGGAAACACCGTTGTGATGAAGCCTGCTCCGCAGGATCCGTTGTGCGTTATCGAACTCGCCAAGATTCTTGAAGATGTTGGTTTCCCGAAGGGCGTCATCAACATCGTCACCGGTAGTGGTCCCGCTGCTGGTGTGAATCTTGTTTCTGATCCCAACGTCGACATGGTGTCGTTCACCGGTTCGTCGGCAGTTGGCGCATCGATCGTCGCTGCAGGTGCTCCCACCATGAAGCGTCAGCTTCATGAACTCGGTGGCAAGGGTGCATGCATCGTTCTTGAAGATGCCGACATGGAAAAGGCTGTTGCTGGCATCGCCAGCGTGTGGGCATTCCACTCAGGCCAGATCTGCACGGCCCCGACTCGCGTCATCGTGCATCGCAGTCGTTACGACGAACTCGTCACGCGTCTTGAAGGTGCAGCGCGCGCCCTCAAGGTTGGCGATCCGCTCGATGCGGCAACACAGGTTGGCCCGGTAATTTCTGCCGTTCAGCTTGGCCGCATTCAGGCAATGATCGAAGCAGGAGTTTCTGAAGGCGCCGAAATCGTCGTCGACGGTCGTAACGCAGGGCCGGACAAGGGTTACTTCATCGGCCCAACCCTTCTCGCTGGTTGCAACAACACCATGACTCCAGTGCGCGAAGAAATCTTCGGCCCAGTTGTCGTCGTTGTTCCGTTTGACACCGTTGACGACGCGATCTCCATCGCAAACGACAGCGATTACGGCTTGTTCTCCTATGTCTTTGGTGCGGACACTCCGGCTGCCTACGAGGTCGCCAAGGAGATCCGCTCGGGTCGCGTTGGCATCAACAGTGTGCAGACCCATCACGAAACACCGTTCGGTGGTTTCAAGATGTCCGGTATTGGCCGCGACGGCGGCAACTGGGGTCTCGACGCCTACACCGAATGGCAGTCAATTATCTGGGGCAGCTGAGTCCCACCGCACTCGCAGTTCGACCTATTCAATAATTACTGACTCACCTCTGGGGGAATTCATGAAGGGCATCGTTTTCACTGGCGACAAAGCTGAGGTTCTCGACGGACTCGAAGTCCGCGAACCAGGTGCTGGCGAAGTCATCGTCAAGGTGATGGCTGCTGGTGTGTGCCACAGCGACGTAACTGCTGCCGCAGGTGCGTTCGGCTGGCCCTCGCCTGCAGTGTTGGGCCATGAAGGTGCAGGAATTGTTGAAAAGGTCGGCACTGGCGTTACCCACGTAGTCGAAGGTGACCACGTCATCATCTCGACCCTTGCCGCTTGTGGCGTTTGCAAGGCATGCGCACAGGGCAAGCCCACGCGTTGCCGTCAGACACTTGGAAACATGGCCCAGCCCTTCACGCTTGATGGCGAAGCATGCTGGAACTTTGCTGCAGCATCGGTGTTCACCGAGCGCACGGTGATCCGCGGTTTTCAGGCCGTAAAGATTCCTAAGGATGTTCCGTTCACTTCTGCATGCCTTGTCGGATGTGGCGTAATGACTGGCGCAGGAGCCGTCCTCTATCGCTCTGATGTGAAGATCGGCCAGACCGCGGTTGTCTATGGCTGCGGCGGCGTTGGTCTCAATGCCATCCAAGCACTCCGCGTAAAGCGCGCGTCGCGGATCATCGCGATCGACACCGAACCCGAGAAGGAAGCACTCGCTCGTCAGTTCGGTGCAACCGACTTCCTCAATGGTCGCGACGAAGACATTGTGGAGCAGGTGCGTCGACTCGTTCCTTACAGCGAGACCGAACTTTCCGGCCCATTCAATGCCGGTGGAGTTGATTGGGTGTACGACGTCGTCGGTCATCCGGCAGTCACGTCGAACGCGCTGGAAATGCTCGATTGGGGCGGCACGGTCGTCATCATCGGCACGCCTGGCGGCGACGCAACCTTCACGCTTCCGTACCAGCGTTTCACGCAAAACGAGCGTGCAGTCATTGGTTGTCGCGCGGGTTCGTACAGCCCACATAGCGACATGCTGCAGATCATCGATCTCTATCGCCGTGGCGAGTTCATGCTCGACGAACTCGTGACGGCCACGTATCCGCTCGAGGGTTTCCACGACGCGGTGCACGACATGCATTCGGGTGCAGTTGCTCGCGGCGTGCTCACCATCGGCTGATCGGACCATCAGAAATCATTCGTTGCTTGATGCCGCACGCGTTGTCGTGACGGTTTCTCGCGCAAGAATCACAACAATGGGGAAACAATGGAACAGCGGTATGTAGGCAAGGGTGTCATCGTTACTGGTGCCGGTTCAGGAATCGGACGCGGAGTTGCCGAGCGCTTTGGTGCTGAAGGCGGCAAGGTCGCGTGTCTCGACGTGAATCTTGAGAATGCGCAGGAAACCGCGAACGCGATTGGACCAAACGCGATCGCTCTCGCCTGCGATGTCAGCAGTTGGGCAAACGTCGAGTCAGTTGTCGCGGAAGTGACGAAAGCATTTGGTCAGGTCGACGTGTTGTGCAACGTCGCTGGCATTGGTGGCTTTGATAACAGCCACGACGGAGACCCGGCCAAGTTCGAACGCATGATCGCCGTGAATCTCACGGGCACGTATTTCATGTGCCGCGCCGTGCTTCCCCAGATGGTGGAGCGAGGCCACGGCGTCATCGTGAACACCTCGTCGACTGCAGCGGTCATGGGCCAGCCCTGGAGCGCCGCGTATTGCGCATCAAAGGGCGGCGTGTCGGCGCTCACCCGAGCACTTGCCACCGAATATGACGTGCCAATCCGAATCTGCGCCGTTGCCCCTGGTGGTGTCGAGACGAACATGTACACCGCGTTCGTCCCGCCGAAGGGTGCTGACTGGGGGCGCATGCGCAAGATGTCGCGAGACAACGTCGAAGTCGGGAAGCCTGCAGAATTGGCGAGCTTCTATGCCTATTTGGGCTCTGATGAAGCCCGCTATGTCAGCGGTGCAACCCTCATGATGGACGGTGGCATTTCCTGTTAGCGGGGGTCGCAATGTGTCCGATCGGAACTTTGGTTACCAGTCGGTCACATTTGCACCTTGGGGTCGGTTCGCAGCAGCGATCGGGGACCCGAGGGTCTCCTTGTCGCTTCTGTGCCTATCGTCACACATGAGATTGTGAAGTCGGTTATGGTTCGCGAAGTAGTTCAACAACTCCCAGGGGGGAATCAAGTGAAGCGATTCAGAGCAGGTGTGCTCATCGCGGCTCTCAGCGTCAGCATCCTTGCTGTTGGCTGTGGTCGTAGTGGGTCCGATAGCAGCGAAAGTGGCTCGGGCGAAAGTTCCACAGCCAAGGCAAACGCCAACTGCACCAAAGAAGCGTTGCAAGCAACAGAGGTCGGTGTCACCGCTGACACGATTTCGGTTGAGGTCATGGCCGATACCGGCTCGCCGCTTGCACCCGGTTTGTTCCAAGGCAACGTCGACGCGATGAACGCCTACGCCAAGTGGATTAATGCCAACGGCGGCGTTGGCTGTCGCCAGTTGAAGGTTGAAGCCTGGGACTCCAAGCTCGATGCAACCGAATCCAAGAACGGCATCATCAATGCATGCAAGAACGATCTTGCGATGGTTGGTGGCAACTCGCTGTTCAACCCCGACGTTTCGGTGATTGGCAACTGTGTTGACAAGGCCGGCCAGCCTGTTGGTCTTCCGGTCTTCGCGGCTCTTGCGAATGACGTCAACGAACAGTGCGCGGCAAACGTCTGGGTGATGCAGGCCGTTGCTGAACCTTGCAATGGCACGAACACCGGCGAACGTGACCTCAAAGCATTCGTTGGGGCAACGAAGTACTACCAAACGATTCAGCCGAATCTGAAGGGCGTCTTCCTGGTTCCTGGCGATCTGCCCACCACGATCCAGTCCTCGACCTACCAGATCACAGCTCAGGAAAAGGTCGGTGTGACATGGATCGATGCCCTCAAGGTTTCGGGTCGTTCGGAACAGTCAGCGTTTAACACCTACGTTCAAGCTCTGAAGAACGGTGGCGGAAACTACGCCTACATGGGTTCGAACGATGCGGCCATGATCAAGCTCCGCAAGGAAGCAACGGCGCAGGGACTCACCGGTATTGATGTGTGGGGATGCTCTCTTGCCTGCTACACCGAAAACTTCAAGACCGCTGGTTCAGCTGTCGATGGCTCTTATGTCTGGATGCAGTTCGTTCCGTTTGAAGAAGCATCAAGTAACAAGGCCGTTCAGGCCTATGTCGATGCTTCCGGGGGCAAGCCAGACGCATTCGGTGCTCAGGCATGGCAGTCAGCAATGGCATTCACTCAGGCCGTCAACGAAATCGTTGCTGAAAAGGGTCCAAATGCCATTACCCGCCCCAACCTCCTTGCAAAGATGAAGACTCTTTCATTCGACGCTGATGGTTGGATTGGGAAGGCACGTGTTGGTCAGAGGGTCTTCTCTGATTGCATGGTGATCATGCAAATCAATGGCGGCAAATTCGAGCGAGTCTTCCCGAAGGAAGCCGGCACGCTTGATTGCAAGCCGGAGAATCTTGTGACTGTCAGACTTGATCCAGCCGCAGCCGCAGCCAACGTCAAGTAGCAGTTCTGTCGTACTAGGAGGGGTCAGCCAAATGGCTGGCCCCTCCTCATCTCATTAGCGCAGTACAGCAAGGGGGGAACATGCGGCTCAAGGTCAGTCCAAGGCTGATTTCCGCGATCGTCGTCGGGCTTGTCGTCCTATTTTTTGTGACGAAAAATTGGGGTGGAGCATCGGTCAACGCAACGACGATTTCCTCGTTCCTTGTCGTTGGTATCGCCCTTGGTGGCATCTACGCCATCACCGCCGGTGGCCTTGTTGTTACCTATGCCACCACTGGCATCTTCAATTTCTCTCATGCGGCAATCGGTTGTTTTCTTGCCTTTTGCTATTGGCAGCTCACAGTCAAACAAGGGTTGCCAACATTGGTGGCGATCGCCATCACCTTGTTGGTAATTGCGCCAGCCATCGGCTTCTTGCTTGACAAGCTCATCATGCGCCGTCTTCGCGATGCTGCACTTGTCGTGCAACTCATGGTGACCGTTGGTTTGATGCTGACATTCATGGGCATCACACTCACGATTTGGTCCCCAAAAACTGGCCGGATACTTCCGCAGTTCTTTCAGGACACGAAGGGTGTCCAACTCGGTGACGTCACTGCTACATGGCATCGCATCATCACGGTCGTCATCGCCCTACTTGTTGCGCTTGGGCTTCGCTTCCTTCTGTATCGGACTCGACTCGGTATCTCGATGCGCGCAGTTGTCGATAGCCGCAGCCTCGCCGGTCTCACTGGCGCAAAACCGTCAATCATTTCCGGGGCCTCATGGGCGCTTGGTTGCATGACTGCGGGCTTGGCCGGAATTCTTATCGCTCCCGAAACCGGGCTTGTTGTTGAAAACCTGACACTCATCATTGTTGTTGCTTCGGCAGCAGCAGCTATCGCTCAACTCAAGTCCATTCCAATGGCGTTCATCGGTGGTCTCATCATCGGCCTGTCGAAATCGTTTTCAGCGGTGTACCTCGAGTGGGGGACCGATTGGACCTATGCCGATGAGGCGATTCCCGCGGCAATCCTTTTCATTGCGCTGCTCTTCCTTCCAATGGCCCGATTGGAAACGGGAAAGATTCGCATTACCAAACGCACCGAGCGACTTACGAAACCTTGGGAAGCGGCCCTGGGTGCAGGTGTGATGATCGCGTTGGTCGGAGCGTGGGCCAACGGCTGGATCCCTTGGCTCAGTGGCACCACATTCGGGGAACGATCAACGGTGTGGCTTGGTCGTGGGGCAGGATTCATGGTGATTGGTTTGATCATGATCTCGCTCATCCCGCTGATCGGTTGGGCCGGGCAGGTGAGCTTCGCCAACTTCGCAATTGCCGGCATTGGTGCGGTGCTGTTCTCTCACTTCGGCGGCCAGAACGGCGATGCCCTCGGCATTGTGTGGGTCATGCTTATTTGTGCACCGCTTGGTTTGGCGATCGCCCTACCTGCACTTCGTCTCAAGGGGTTGTATCTAGCTCTCGCCACGATGGCGTTTGCCGAAATTGCCGACAAAGTGATTGTCAGACACCCCAACATGCTCGATCCGTCTGCAACGGGTGTTCTGTTTAAGCCCGTCGACATCTTTGGAATCACAATCAGTTCCGATCCCAGCGATCGAAAAGCATTCCTGATGTTCTTGGTGGTCACGTTCTCACTGCTGTTCTTCATGCTTGAGATGTTGCGCCGTTCTCGGTGGGCTCGTCGATGGATCGCCATGTCGGATTCACCTGCTGCATCGGCAACCATCGGCGTGAACCTCACGACGACCAAGATGATGGTGTTCATGCTGTCGGGCGCAATGGCCGGTTTCGCTGGCTGCATGTTTGGTCTGCAGCGTGGAGCACTTTCGGTTGACTCCTTCCCACTGTTCGCAGGCTTGCCGCTGGTGCTCCTGTTGGCAGTGCAAGGTGTCCGGTATCCGGTAGCTGCCTTTATGGGCGTCATCGGATTGGCGTCGTTCCCTGCGCTGTATGAAGTGCTTGGTAAACCGTCGTGGCTTACGGCAATCGAACTCATTGGTCCTGGTATCGCAGCAATCGCGATGGCCTACCGGCCCGAGGGTGCAGTCTTCTACTCGGGTCGCGATCTCGCCGGGCTTTTGCCGTGGAGGAAGGACGCCAGGCTCGAGAAGGAACTCATGGTTGCCAAAGAGCGAGAACAAAATATCGGCAAGGACGAAATCAACGACATGGGACTTGCCCGACCGTTCACGCCGGACAAAGTCGCGCAGCTTGATCGAGTTCTCGACATCACCGACCTTGTTGACGAAAAGAAGATGGTGCCCACCGGAGGTGCATCATGAGTGCAATTCTGAGCACACAAGACGTTGTCGTTCGCTTTGGCGTTCTGCAGGCCGTCTCACAAGCTTCTATCGAAGTTGTCGAGGGCCGAGTCACGGGTTTGATCGGCCCAAACGGTGCTGGCAAAACCACACTCTTCAATGTCATCACCGGTTTGCAGGAACCGACTGCCGGCAAAGTGTTCTTCGATGGCAAGGACATCACGAACAAGAATCCGTTCAAGCGAGCTCGCTTGGGCATTGCGCGAACCTTCCAGAAGCTCGAGGTGTTCGGAAGCCTTTCTGCTCGCGAGAACATTCTTGTCGCTGCCGAACAACGCAAGACTTGGGATCGTTCCGGTTTTGATCCGAATAAGGTCTGCGACGAAATCCTTGAAAAGGTCGGACTCTCCGACGTTTCGGAATTCATGGTTGGAACCCTGCCAACGGGAACTGCTCGGCTCGTTGAACTCGCTCGTGCACTTGCATCAAATCCAAGAGTGCTGCTTCTCGATGAACCATCGTCTGGACTTAACGAAGAAGAGACTGAAGAGATGGCCAGCCTTCTTCGAAAACTGGTCGATGAAGGTCTGGGCGTTCTGCTCGTTGAACACGACATGTCATTCGTGATGGGTACATGTCAGTTCATTCACGTCCTTGACTTCGGCACAATCATCGCCACAGGCACACCTGCTGAAGTGCAGGCGAATACACAGGTACAAGCTGCATATCTCGGAACCGAAACCGTCGTGGAGGCGTCGTGACCCCGATCCTCGAACTCAACAACATCCGTGGTGGCTACGGAACCATCGACGTGTTGCACGGAGTCAATCTCAAACTCGAAGCCGGCCAAGTGCATGCGCTGCTTGGTCCAAACGGTGCTGGAAAGACCACGACCCTTGGGGTTTGCAGCGGTCAAATCGTTCCTTCTGGTGGACAACTCTTGATTAGCGGTCGGGAAGTCAACGGGGTGAGCAGCGATGCGCTGGCTCGTGCCGGAGTTTGCCTCGTTCCTGAAGGTCGAGGGATTTTCCCGAACCTAACGGTGACCGAGAATCTGCGAATGTTCACCCACGCTGGTGTGTCGTTCGCTGATATCCAGGAAAACGCTTTCCGGCAGTTCCCTCGTTTGCAGGAACGGCGCAAACAAATCGCCGGAACAATGTCTGGTGGTGAGCAGCAAATGCTTGCGATGTCGCGTGCATTGGCGGTGAACCCCTCCCTTCTGCTCCTCGATGAACTTTCAATGGGCTTAGCTCCTTTGATCGTCGAAGAACTCTACGAACGTGTTGCCGAATTGGCAGCAGAAGGAATCTCCATCCTTGTGGTGGAACAGTTCGCCCAAGCCGTGCTGGGCGTGTCGACGGTTGCGTCGATCATGTTGCACGGACGTATTACTCGTACCGGACCACCCGCCGAGATCGCCGAAGAACTGACCGAGGCGTATCTGGGCGGAACAACCCACTGATCAACGCCAGAACAACGGAGGAAACATGAGTAACACTGAAACCACCCCGTCGGCCCGCCTCCAGGAGTTCCAGGGCGAAGTCGATGCAATGAAGGTAGATGGCGGAAAGGCCAATCCCGAACGGACATGGCTGATCCTCGGATCGTTGCTGATGATCGCGGGCATCGTGCTTTCGCTCATCGCTTGGCTGACCCTTCAAGGCAGCGGCAAAGGCGCGAAGACCGAGGACCTGATTGCTATGGGCACATTTGGACTTGTGCTCGCCGTCGTGGGCGCGGCGCTCTTTATCGTGATGTCGCTGCGTCGCTATTTCCGGTTCTGGCTTGTTCGTCTGATCTTTGAACAGCGTGAAGCCGCTGATCGCATCGCAGGTAAGTAGTCGCCACGTTCTCAAAAAGATGTAGCGGCGGATCCTTAATGTGGGGCGGGGCAACCCGCCCCACATTTCTTTTTGTCGTAACTCGCCCCTCCACGAGGGGTGTCCTAGATTGACGAAGTCAACGAAACAACCGTTGCCGATTCCAGGGGGAATTCACATGGCTATGCCGACCGATGTTCCGGTCATCGACACGATGATTGGCTTTCCGGCTCGCGACCTGAAGGCGCAGTACGAGTTCATTACCAAGCAGACCAAGGACTCGCAGTCCAAAGAAGAGTTTGAGTTTCCGGCCGAGTACATGTTCAAGGCTCCGCCGGATAAGGAAAAAGAAGTTCGTGAATCCGATGATCCGGTTGGCTACACGCTTGACCAAATGGACAAGTGGGGCGTCTCGGTCGGCATGGTTGGCGTCGGTCACCGCGAAGGCCAAGGCGAGGCAACGGGTGAAGAAGCGATCAAGCGCTATCCCGGTCGATTCGTCGGTTCTGTTGGCGCCGACCCCAACGACGGAATGGCTGGCATCGAGAACATTGTTCGCGCCTACGAAACCTGGGGCGTGCGTTCCATCAGCATGTTCCCGGCAGGTTGTTTCCCACAGGTCGCAATCAACGACAAGAAGATGTATCCGATCTACGCCAAGGCTTGTGAGCTCGATATTCCTGTGTTCGTGTGCACCGGTATTCCTGGTCCACGGTTGAAGTTCCAGTGCCAGCACGTTGAGCATGTCGACGAGGTCATGTACGACTTCCCCGAACTCACCTATGTCTCACGTCACGGCTGCCAGCCATGGACCGAGCTGATGGTGAAGCTCATGCTTAAGTGGCCGGGCCTGCACTATTCAACCTCGGCCTTTGCCCCGAAGCATTACGACCAGAGGATCATCGATTACGCCAATACCCGAGGCGCCGACAAGATCATGTATGCGGGCTATTTCCCGATGGGTCTGTCTCTGCAGCGGATCATGACCGAGATGCGAGATGTCCCGCTCAATGACAACGTTTGGCGGAAGTTCCTCCACGACAATGCGGCTCGGGTTCTAAAGCTGGATTGATCGGGTCCTAAAGTGGGCTCATGGCCCTTCCCGTAGATGTCTCGACCGTCTCCGACGAGGAATTCCGTGCCGACGCCAAATCTTGGCTGGCCGAAAACCTCGTCGGAGAATTCGCGTCCCTGAAGGGGCGCGGTGGCCCCGGCGACGAAGAAGTCGGATTCGAAATCCGTGAACGTTGGGAAAAGGTGCTGGGCGCCGCCGGTTGGATCGGACTGGGTTGGCCGACCGAGTTCGGTGGACGTAATGGCACGGTCGGCCAGCAGATCATCTGGGCGGAGGAATACGCCCGAGCGCAGGCTCCTGGCCGCGTCAACCACATGGGCGAACACCTTCTTGGGCCGACGCTGATTGAACACGGCACAAGGGAACAGTGCGAACGCTTCCTTCCTCCGATTCTCAGCGGCGACGAGCGCTGGTGTCAGGGGTATTCAGAACCAAACGCTGGTTCCGATCTCGCCAATGTGCAGACCCGCGCCGTGCTCGATGGCGATCAATGGATCATCAACGGTCAGAAGGTCTGGACATCACTTGCCCATGTTTCGCATTGGTGTTTCGTCGTTGCCCGAACCGAGGTGGGTTCGACTCGCCACAAGGGTTTGTCGTTCCTTCTTGTTCCGATGGACCAGCCCGGTGTCGAAGCGCGCATCATCGTGCAGATCACTGGCGGCGGTGAATTCAACGAAGTCTTCTTGAGTGATGCGGTGACCAGTGCAGACATGATCGTCGGCGAACCGGGCAAGGGCTGGGGCGTTGCGATGGACTTGCTGGCACTTGAACGCGGCATTTCAACCCTCGCGCAGCAAGTTGGGTTCGAACGTGAACTCGACAATCTGATTGCTGAAGCGAAGAAGAAGGGTTCGGCAGCCGACCCGATCATGCGTCAGCGTCTTGCCGATGCCTATACCGGTCTCAAACTCATGCAATGGAATGCACTGCGTTCGATGGGTTCCGGAGTTCCTGGTCCTGAAGCGTCAATTTCGAAGTTGTTCTGGGGTACATGGCACAGCGACCTCGGCGAACTCGCCATGGATATTGGCGGTACCGAGTCGATGATTGCCGAGGGTTTCCCCTACGAACTCACGCTCGACCAAAAGATGTTCCTGTTCACCCGATCCGAAACCATTTATGGCGGCAGCAACGAAATCCAACGCAATGTGTTGGGTGAACGTGTGCTTGGTCTGCCTAAGGAGCCCAACCCCGCATGAGCACGACACCTCCCTACGTCAACGGTCACGGGCTTCTTGCCGGCAAGAAGGTGCTCGTCACTGCTGCCGCTGGAACAGGTATTGGCTTTCAAGCGGCAAAGCGCGCCATCGAAGAAGGCGCGCAGGTGGTTATCTCCGACAAGCACGAGCGCCGCTGCGGTGAATCAGCAGCGGAACTTGGTGTCGTTGGTATTCCCTGCGACGTAACGGTTGAGTCCGATGTGCAGGCGCTGGTCGAAGGAGCAGCTTCCACGCTCGGTGGGATCGACATTTTCATCAACAACGCCGGTCTTGGTGGCGAGGTTCCCATTGTCGAGATGACTGACGATCAGTGGAGTCTTGTTCTTGATGTCACCCTCAACGGAACCTTCCGCTGCATGCGTGCCGAGATGCAGTACCTCTACGCAAACGGTGGCGGCGTGATCGTCAACAACGCGTCGGTACTTGGTTGGCGAGCCCAAGAAGGCCAGGCTCATTACGCCGCCGCAAAGGCGGGTGTTATGGCTCTCACTCGTTGCGCCGCCATCGAAGCAGCGCCTCACGATGTGCGTATCAACGCAGTGGCACCAAGTCTTGCGATGCATCCGTTCCTGGCGAAAGCCACCACCGAAGAAACCCTTGCGGAACTCACCAAGCGCGAGGCTTTCGGTCGCGCAGCAGAGCCGTGGGAAGTTGCCAACGTCATGATGTTCTTGGCTTCGGACTACAGCTCCTACATGACCGGTGAAATCGTATCGGTCAGCAGCCAGCGGGCCTAACGCTTCACCGCTCGCAGTTGCCGGATACACCGTCTTCTGAAACTCAGCGGAACGTCTGGATCGGCAGATGGGTTGCCATCGCTGATCCGGGCGGCCCGAGAAGTTGGTGCGCGCGCAGGTTGCGCTTGTGGAACAAGACGAGAAGTTCCTCGTCGTAGGTGCCTGTGTCTGCATCGGCCAGCACGAATGCTTCAAGTTCTGCTTCGCCGGTGAACCAATCGGCGGGACGATGGCCGAGCAGTTGATGAAGATCGTCGAGGTCATCGTTACTGACCTGATCGCCGATTTCGATTGCGCGGGCAGCATGGCGAGCTTCGCGGAACAGCGCTCGAAGTCGGTACTTGAGGAACTCATCGTCGACGGCGCCATCGCCAACAGAGAGCGACTTAAGCACCGTGGCCATGTGCTCAACCGGTGTCGATGCGCGTCCCTCACGAACCTCGGGTTCAGCGACCGTCGGCAGTTCAACCTGCAGAATTTCCGCGAGAGCTTCAGTGGCGAAGAGATTGGTTTCGTAACACCACTGCATGTTTGTCATGAGGTCGGTGTCAACATTTGGTCGACGAACGGCTTGGCCGAGGGCGAGTTGATTCGTGAGTGTGAACGCGAAGTGGTGACGCATCAGTGCGTCGAGATCAATTTCGGTTCCCGAAAGTTCTTCGTAACGCGCGTACAACGTGGGGAAGTCTCCGTAGCCAACGATGGTGTCGCGCATTCGCCATGCAGCGAGATCCATCATGGGGTCGCCGATATGGCCGATTTCAAGATCGAGAACTGCCACGATCTTCCCGTCGGCATTATGGAACTGGCCAGAATCCCAACAAATAACTGATTCGCGACCTTTGGACTGTGGGGGATTGCGACGCAGCCAACCCAGGCAGAACTCCATAAACGGGTCGGGACCATTCTTGGTTGAGCGATACACCGTTTCGTACTGGCGCAAGCCCAGCAGTCCAGAGAGTTCGGGCGACTCGGCCCGCATAATCCCTGCCGCCGCGAACGGTTCAACATCGAGCGCGTGCATGCGGGCGAGGATCTGGAGATAGTCGTCAACCGCCGACGCACGATCGGCATCAGACGTGTTCTCGAAATGCTGCTGACCGCCAACGCGTTCCATGACATAGGCCATGGGCTCGTCGATCCACCCAAGGACAGCAGGCGTTGGAATGTCGCGCTCATGCAACATCGCTTGCAGCGTCATCTCATGACGCAGCGGAAAGATGAGCGGCATGTCGGTGCGGTCACCGCGTACGACTAGCGACTGCGTGACGCCGTTGCGTTCAACTTCAGCGAACCACACCGGCCGCCATCGAGGCTGACGCCAGATGGACGTGACGGTGCTACCGAGGTTCGTTTCAAGCCAGGCCTGAACCTGCGCGGTGTCCTGACGTGGTTGTTCGTTCATGGACTCAGTCGGCGCCGAGGAACGGTGGACGCTCGCCGCCGCCGTGCGCTGCGATTTCTGCACCAGTCACGTAGCCGGCCAAATCGCTCGCCAAATACACGGCGATATCGCCAACATCGGAAGGCATCGCAAAGCGACCCATCGGGATGCCGGACTCAATACGCTCGCGTTCTTCACCTTCGCCATAGAACAGCGCTGCCTGTTCGGTGAGGATGAGACCAACCGTAATGGTGTTGACCCGAACAGTTGGGGCCCATTCCATGGCGAGAGTGGTCGAAAGCTGCAGAAGACCCGCTTTGGCTGCGCCATAGGCGGCAGTTGTGGGGGAGGGTCGATTGGCGACGACGCTGCCGATGTTGACGATTGAACCGCCACCAGCCTGATTCGACATGTGGTGGTAGGCGCGCTGGGCAACGTAATACGGAGCGAGCAGATTCAGCTCAACGATCCGCTGGGTGAACTTCGGGGGAGCCTCGGCCGAGTCGGCGGGAGGCGAGCCACCAGCGTTGTTCACGACGCAGTCGAGGCGCCCAGCGATGGCGAACGCAGCATCGACCGCGCCATAGGCGGCATCGCCGTCGCGTAGATCGGCGGAGATGAAATGCCAATCGGCCGGAAGGGGGTTCTCTGCCTCTCGACGAGCACAGACGATCACGGTGGCCCCGGCATCAGCGAACCGCTGGGCAATCCCTCGGCCGACGCCTTTGGTGCCGCCAGTGATGAGGACGGAACGTCCAGAGAGGTCGATTTCAAGCGCCATGGTCGAACCCTACAACGGGGCCCGGGAAGGCTTCTCGGAGGGCCTCTCCCATCTGACGATTGGCAGGTCACCGGCTAGCGTCGTCTCCCTATGGGTATTGAAGTCACCGTTGGCACGGACGGCATTGCCGAGGTCGTGCAGAACTGTCCGCCGGTTAACGCCCTCACCGTGGCCGAGTGGTTTCAACTCGGCGACGAGATCCGCCGTCTTGGCGCCGATCGCAGTGTCCGGGCCGTCATTCTCCGATCCGAGGGGCGTGGCTTTAACGCCGGCGTCGACATCAAGGAAATGCAGAACACCGAGGGCTTCGACGCCCTCATCGGGGCCAACAAGGGCTGCTATCACGCCTTTGCTGCGGTGTATGAGTGCGAGGTGCCAGTCGTTGCTGCAGTCGCTGGCTTCTGTGTCGGTGGCGGTATTGGCCTGGTCGGCAATGCCGACGTCATCGTGGCGTCCGACGATGCCTTCTTCGGGCTTCCCGAGGTTGATCGTGGCGCCCTTGGTGCAGCCACGCATCTTTCACGTCTCGTCCCACAGCACAAGATGCGAGAAATGGTCTACACATCGGCCAACGCAACTGCACAGCAGCTACATGCGTGGGGTTCAGTGTCTCGAGTTGTGCCTCGCGACGAACTCCTTGCTGCCGCTCGCGAGATCGCCGGCAACATTGCGGCAAAGTCACCCACGGTGATCCGTGCTGCGAAGGAAAGCCTTAATGGCATCGACCTGTGGGACGTCAAGAAGTCCTACCGATTCGAGCAGGGCTTTACCTTCGAACTCAATCTTTCTGGTGTATCCGATGAACTGCGCGACGATTTCGTCGCCGAAGGGAAGACTGCGGGCTCCAGTGGAGCAACGGAGTCCGAGAAGGGAAAGAAGTAAATGGCTGACAAGCGCATGACCGAAGACGAAGCGGTCGCAACGCTTTCCGACGGAATGACAATTGGGATTGGTGGCTGGGGTTCACGCCGCAAGCCGATGTCATTGGTGCGTGCACTGCTTCGCACCGACCTCAAAGACCTCACCATCGTTTCCTACGGTGGCCCCGATGTCGGCCTCCTCTGCGCCGCCGGCAAGGTCAAGCGTCTTGTGTACGGCTTTGTATCGCTTGACTCGATTGCACTTGAACCGCATTTCCGTGCTGCTCGCCAGAACGGCATGATTCCCGAGGTCGTGGAATACGACGAAGGCATGTTGCAGTGGGGTCTCTACGCCGCATCGCTCCGTCTTCCATTCCTTCCGACCCGCGCTGGTCTCGGCTCCGATGTCGTCAAGAACGACCCGAGCCTGCGCACGGTGAAGTCGCCCTACGCCGATGGCGAAGAACTTCTTGCAGTGCCGGCGCTCAGCCTTGATGCTGCATTTGTGCACCTCAACCGTGCCGACGAACGCGGCAACGCACAGTTCCTCGGCCCAGATCTTTACTTCGATGATTTGTTCTTGAACGCGGCTGCAGTCGGCCGTCGATTCATGTCGGTCGAAAAGATCGTTCCTACCGAAGACCTCTTGAAGAACGGCACGATCCATACCATGAAGATCAACCGTTCAATGGTCGACGGTGTGATCGAAGCTCCGAACGGCGCGCACTTCACAAACTGCCAGCCTGATTACGAGCGTGACGAAAAGTTCCAAAAGGAATATGCCGATGCGGCGAAGGATCCCGAAACCTGGAAGGCCTTCGTCGACACTTATCTCTCCGGCTCTGAAGCCGACTACCAAAAGGCGGTGGCAGCCCGATGAGCGATGCAACCCTTGGCGAAATCTGTGTGGCGGCGGTGGCCGATACGTTCCGCGGAGACGGCGAAATCTTTGCCTCCGGTATGGGCACCATACCCATGCTTGGTGCACGCTTAGCTCGTGCGACGTTCGAGACAGATCTCCTCATCAGCGATGGCGAAGCCTTCTTTGTCGCAAATGATCTACCTATTGGCGGCACGGACAAAGAAGTCGAAGGTTGGATCCCATTCCGCTCGGTGTTCGACACCCTCTGGGGCGGTCGTCGCCACGTGGTGATGGGCGCAAGTCAGATCGATTCCTTTGGCAACCAGAACATCGCCAACATCGGTGACTGGAATAGGCCGAAGTCGCAGTTGTTGGGTGTACGTGGCGCTCCTGGCAACACGATTAATCACACGACGTCGTACTTCATCGGCAATCAGACCAACCGTGTGTTTGTCGAAAAGGTCGACACGGTTTCTGGCATTGGTTATGACCGTGCCGCTGAACTGGGCGATTGGGTGAAGGCAAATCACGAACTTCGTCGGGTTGTCACAAACCTCGCCGTCTATGACTTCAACACTCCTGATCACCACATGCGCGTTGCATCGTTGCACCCGGGTATTTCCATTGATGACGTCACCGCTGCATGTTCGTTTGAACTCGTGATTCCGTCTGACATCCCGACGACGCGACTTCCCACCGACGAAGAACTTCGTGTGTTGCGCGAGGTTCTTGATCCCAAGTCGTTCCGCGACCGCGAACTTCCGGCAGCCTGATGCATCCCGCACTCACGACTCCACTGCTCGATCTCCTCGGATCGAAGTATCCGATTGTCCAGACCGGCATGGGCTGGGTTGCGGGGCCAAAACTCGTTTCCGCGACATCGAATGCAGGTGCATTCGGCATCATCGCGTCGGCCACGATGACCTACGACGAACTCGTTGTCGCCATTGCCGAAACAAAGAAGCGCACGACCGCACCATTTGGTGTGAACATGCGCGCCGATGCCGACGACATCATGGATCGCCTCAAGCTTCTGGTTGCTGAGGGAATCCCCGTTGCATCGTTTGCGCAAGCACCGAAAAAAGATCTGATCGAGTATTTGCACGATCACGGCATCAAGGTGATGCCCTCGATCGGTGCCAAGCGTCATGCCGAGAAAGTCATGGAATGGGGCGTCGACGCGATCCTTGTACAGGGTGGCGAAGGCGGCGGACACACCGGTTCGGTTCCGACCTCGCTGCTACTTCCCGAGGTCGTTGATGTTGTCGGTGGTCGCGTTCCAGTGGTTGCTGCTGGTGGCTATTTCGATGGCCGCGGTCTTGTCGCTGCGCTTGCTTACGGTGCCAGTGGCATCGCGATGGGCACCCGGTTCTTACTCACTTCGGATTCATCGGTTCCGATGGAAGTGAAGAAGCAGTATCTCGGAACGGCAGTTACGGGCACGGTCGTTACGACCAAGGTCGACGGAGCGCCCCATCGCGTGATTCGCACGAAGTTGGTTGACCAAATGGACGGCGCATCGCCGATCACCGCTGTTCCCAAAGCAATTGCCAACGCTGCTCGCTTCCGTAAGTTCACCGGTCTTTCTTGGTATCAGATGGCCAAAGAAGGCCTGGACATGAAAAAGCGCATGGATATGCCCTGGGCCGAGGTGATCATGGCCGGCAATACGCCAATTCTCACGAAGGCCACATTGGTCGACGGAGAACTCGACGCAGGCATTCTTCCTACAGGTCAGGTTGTCGGCGTGATCGACGATCTGCCAACTGCCGCTGAAGTTGTCAGTCGCATCATCGCCGAAGCGGAAACCACGCTTGATCGTCTTGCCGGCCGTAGTCCCGGTTCCTGAACTCGTTACCCGGAGGATTCCATGACCACGATCATCGACGGACCTGATGCCGTTCGTGCCGCCGAAGGTACACACCTCGGCTACAGCGATTGGCTCACCATTGAACAAGACCGCGTCAACATGTTTGCCGATGCGACTGGCGATCATCAGTGGATCCACGTTGATCCCGAACGCGCAAAAGATGGTCCGTTTGGCGCAGCAATCGCGCACGGTTATCTCACGATGTCGTTGTCGAACTACTTCCTTCCGCAGATTGTCGAAGTGCAGGGTTTCTCCGCTGGCATCAATTACGGCGTCGACAAAGTTCGGTTCCCGTCGCCGGTCAAGGTGGGCGAAAGCGTGCGCGCTGGGGCAGAACTCATTGAGGTCACCGAAGTAAAGGGTGGCCTGCAGACACTCATGCGCATCACAATCGAAATCGACGGCAACGACCGACCGGCCTGTGTCATCGACGCGATTTCTCGCTGGCTCGTCTGACCAACTCGCAGTTACTCGGCGCTTTACAACCCAACGGGGGACACCATGGCTAATCCGATCGGACCGCTTACTGCTGGCGATGAACTGTTCCAACACCAAATCATCGACACCGTTGCCGTCGTCGGCACAAGTGATCTTGCCTGGACGGAAAAAGTCTGTGCCATGGCGATGGCGAAGGACGGAAGCCTTCAGTTGGGCTTCGGTTTGGGTAAGTACACGAACCGCAATGTGATGGACGCGTACAGCGGCGTGTCGCGTGGTCGTGAACAACTCACCGTCCGCATGAGCCGCCGGCTCTCCGATGACCCTGAGCTTCTTGGCGGCGGACCAATCCGCTACGAAATCGTGGAACCGCTCAAGAAGATCCGCTTCGTCCTCGAACCAAACGACACCCAACCGATTGCATTCGACTGGTTGTTCGAAAGCATCATTCCGCCAATGGTGGAAGAGCGCACTCATAATCGCTCCACGTTCCGCATCGCTTCCGAACTTGTTCGCTACCACCAGATCGGAACCTGCAGCGGTTGGGTCGAGGTGGACGGCGTTCGCACTGATATGAATCCCGATACTTGGGTGTCGACTCGCGACCATTCATGGGGCGTTCGCTACGACGTGGGTGAACCGCCGACCGATATGGAACCGCAGCGCGGCCTCGATGGCGGGCAGTTCCAGTTCTTCTGGAGTCCGATCCTCATGGAACGCCCTGACGGAAGTCATTACGGACTGTTCTTCAATGTTGCGAAGACGGTGTTCCCAGGCTTCTTGCAGAAGAACGTCACCGCCATCATCGAAGAAACCGATGGCTCGGTCGTGCATATGGCTGATGTCGAGCAGGACTTCACCTACGACACCACAAACCGCCGGCTGAAGGGTGGGCAGATTCTCGCCACCATGAGCGACGGTTCGGCTCGTACCTTCCAGGTCGAAGTACTTGGCGATACGGGTTTCCACCTCGGTGCAGGCCTGTACTTCGGATGGAATGACCATCACCACGGTGAATGGCGTGGCGAATTCAATCTTGAAGGCGAACGTATCGCCGATTGCACCGAGCCCGAGATGGCTCGAAAGCTTCATCAAATTCGTGACACAACCGTGCGTGTGACCGACCCCATCGGTGGTGGCGTTGGCTATGGAAACATGCAACCCATCGTTGTTGGCGCCTGGCCCGAACTCGGCCTTAGCGCCGAGTCGTCATTCATGTGAGGAAGCGATGCTGACGTATAACGAAGGCGAACCATTTTCCGGCACCGTAGGCAGAACCCTTGAAGATTCGGTTCAGGCCTATCCCGATGTTGTGCTTCCTCCGAAGGGAACGCCGAACGTTGTCTTCGTCATTCTCGACGATGTTGGCTACGCGCAGATCGGTTGTTTCGGTTCCGATATCGAAACACCGAACTTCGACCGTCTCGCCGAAGAGGGTTTGCGATACCGCAGTTTCCACACCACGGCCATGTGCTCGCCGACGCGTGCATGCTTGCTGACCGGTCGCAACCAGCACACAACCGGAATGGGCGGTATCGCCGATAACGCCACAGGTTTCCCTGGCTTTGACGGTCGCATCAATAAAGACACTGGATTCATTTCTGAAGTGCTTCGCGATAACGGGTTCGCGACAATGGCGGTGGGGAAGTGGCATCTCGCTCCTCGTGAAGAAACTGACCTTGCATCGTCACGTAAGCGCTGGCCGCTTGGTCGCGGATTCGAGCGCTACTACGGATTCATGGGCGCCGAAGCGAATCAGTATGCACCCGACCTCGTTTCCGATAACCACTTTGTTGAGCAGCCCTACGCTGCCGAGGACGGCTACCACCTCACTGAAGATCTCGCTGGCCGGGCGATTGAGTTCATTAACGATCTGCGCAACGTCACCGTCGACAAACCCTTCTTCCTCTACTTCGCTCCTGGCGCTTGTCATGCCCCGCATCAGGCGCCGCGTGAATACATCGATCGCTATGCCGGCAAATTCGATATGGGTTGGGACGAGTGGCGCGCGGCAACTCATCAGCGCCAGCTTGATCTCGGCATCCTTCCTCCGGGCACAGAACTCACGCCGCGCCCAGAATGGATTCAGGAGTGGGCAACGCTTCCCGAAGAAGAGAAGCGCGCCTATGCCCGAATGATGGAGGTCTACGCCGGCTTTCTTACTCACACCGATCACCACGTTGGTCGGGTGTTTGATCATCTCGAAACAATCGGTGAACTCGATAACACGATCGTGGTTGTCATGAGCGACAACGGTGCATCTCCTGAAGGCGATAAACACGGCGCCTTCAATTCGGTTGCTTGGTATAACGGTGTCCCGCTCACGCTTGATGCAGTGCTTCCGAACGTCGATCTTCTTGGATCTGCTGAGTCCCATGGCCACTACCCGTACGGTTGGGCTCACGCCGGCAATACGCCATTCCAGCGTTGGAAGCGCGAGTGCCACGAAGGTGGTGTCGCCGACCCGTTGATCGTTCATTGGCCTGCCGGCACAAACAGAACCGGCGAGGTGCGCACGCAGTACCTGCACGTGATCGACATCATGCCGACAGTGCTTGATGCGCTCGGTATCGAAATGCCGACCGTTCTCGAAGGGGTTCCACAGAAACCCATCGAGGGCAAGAGTCTTCTTGAGTCGTTCTCGGTACCCGAAACCTCGCAACAGCGCACGACGCAGTACTACGAGCTTCTTGGTTGTCGAGCGATCTACCACGAGAGCTGGAAGGCCGTTGCCTATCACCCAATGCGGGGACAGCTCTATGTCCCCGGTATCGATCCCGACATTGCCTTCGATGATGATCGCTGGGAGCTGTACCACGTTGCCGAGGACTTCTCCGAGAGCAACGACCTCGCTGCATCACACCCGCAGAAGCTGCGCGAGATGGTTGACCGTTGGTGGGCCGAAGCTGGTGCGCACGGTGCACTTCCGTTGCATTCAAGCCGCCCGGTGCAGGTGGAACGTCCTGCTCATTACGCGCTGCGCGAGCGCTACGTCTACCGACCTGGTGCGCCGGTTGCGACACCTGCTGCAGTTGACGTTCGCCATCGTCCATCGCTCACGATTGCCGATGTTGACTACACCGCTGATGATGAAGGTGTGCTCGTCGCCCATGGCGGTCGCTTCGGTGGGTACGCGCTCTACATGCAGGACAACTCGCTGCATTACGTGCACAACTTCTTAGGTAAGCAGCGTTTTCGTGTGTCGTCACCCCCGCTTCCTGAAGGTCATCACACGCTCGGCTATTCATTTACGCCAACGGGTCAGTTCGCTGGCACAGTTGACTTACTTGTCGACGGCGAAGTGGTAGCTACCGGAGAGATTCCGCAGACGACGATTTATTCGTATCACTTGTTCGGCGAATACTTCTGTATCGGCTACGACGACGGAACGCCGGTTGACAACACCTATTTTGCTCCGTTCCATTTCACCGGCCATCTCGATTCGGTCGTCGTCGATATTTCGGGCACCCCGTTCCGCGACTTGGCCCTTGAAATCGAAGCGTTCTTCGCTTCGCAATGATCTGGTTCGCGTGAGTCAACCAGTTACGTTCCGCCGCTCTGGCGAACCTGAGCTGCCGCCAACCTGGCCCGAGGGGTTTCCTCCTGCGTTCCACGTGCTCGCAAAACCGACTGGTGCAATCTGCAATCTTGATTGCACCTACTGCTTCTTCTTGTCGAAGGAACAGTTGTATCCCGGCGACCGCTTTCGAATGTCTGATGATCTCGTCACGACCTACCTGACCCAACTCATCGAGGCACACCGCACTCGCGAAATCACGATCGCGTTTCAAGGCGGCGAACCCACATTGATGGGCGTCGATTTTTACCGTCGCCTTGTGGCCAAAGCTAAAGAGATCGCCGGACCTCAGCGAATTCTCGAATTCACGTTGCAAACCAATGGCACGCTGCTTGATGACGAATGGTGTGAATTCCTTGCGGCAGAGAACGTGTTGGTCGGTCTGTCTCTCGATGGCCCGCCAGCGATGCACGACGCCTACCGCGTAGATAAGCAAGGTCGACCCACCTACGAGCGAGTGAAAGCGGCGTGGGAGCTCCTGGAGCGCCACAACGTGGCTACCAATGTTCTTTGTTCGGTCCATGCCGCGAATGCTGACTATGGGCTCGAGGTCTACAAACACTTTCGTGACGACCTCGGTGTTCGATTCATACAGTTGATCCCAATCGTTGAGCGGGCCACTCCTGAACTCATCGTGCAGGCCGACGACGGTTGGGGAGCGCGGGCCTCAGAACGGCCGCTGTATGTGCAGGACGGCTCACTTGTCACGGAACGATCGGTGACCCCCGAGCAATGGGGGAAGTTCCTCACGGCAGTGTTCGATGAATGGGTGCATAACGACGTTGGTGAAGTTTTCGTTCCGTCGTTTGACGCTGCGCTCGCGGCATGGCTCGGCATGCAGTCATCGATGTGCATCTTCTCCGAGACTTGCGGAACGGCAATCGCCCTTGAGCACAACGGAGACGTGTATTCCTGCGATCACTACGTCGAGCCTGAGTATCTGCTGGGCAACATCTCACAACGCCACCTGGCTGAAATGGTGGCCTCTCCGCAGCAGCAGGCCTTTGGCATAGCCAAAGCAACGACGCTGCCTTCCCAGTGCGTCACATGTGAGGTTCGATTCGCCTGTCATGGCGAATGCCCTCGTAATCGGTTCACCACCACGGCCGACGGCGAAGATGGCCTGAACTACTTATGTGCCGGTTACTACGAATTCTTCACCCACATTGATGGGCCGATGAAGGTCATGGCCGAACTCTTGCGCACTGGTCGTCCTGCCGACGAGGTCATGAAGGTCCTCGCCGAAGCCGACTGATCGTTGTCCTCAGGCGACGACGCCGGCGGCCCGCAACCGCTCGATCTGTGCGCCGAGCCCGAGTTCACCCAGAACTTCATCGGTGTGTTGCCCCAAAGCGGGTGCTCCGAATCCGAGCGAGGCCGGCGTGGCATGGAACTGCGTGGGATGACGCGGCAGGCGGGCGCGACCAACAACAGGATGATCGAACTCTTCGAACATTCCGATAGCAATGGCGTGGGGGTCATCGACCATCTCGGCCGCCGACAAAACCATGGCGAAGGCCACCCGCTCGCGTTCGAAACGTTCGATGGCATCAGCCTGAGTGAGGTTGGCCGCCATGGCGTAACACATGTCCATGATGGGCTCGAGTACGTCGCGGTTCTTGCGTCGCTCACCGACTGTTTTCACGCGGGGATCATCCCAGCCTGGAACATCGAGTGCCTTGCACATTCCAGCGAAGTCGGCGTCGGTGGTGGGCACCACGATGCCCCAGCCATCGAGGAAGCGCATTGGTGAGAATCCAGCGTTGAAACTCGATGGCATAGAGCCGTCGGCGCCAAGGAGGACCTCGTTACCGGCGGCTTCGGCCCACAGGAACGACACACACGCATCGGCCATGCCCAGTTCGAGGTGCTGTCCTCCGCGACCGGAGGCCCGGGCAAACAGCGCCGCCGTAATGGCCTGACACGCGTAGAGCGCGCTGACTTTGTCGGCGGCGTTCTGCTTGATGAATGTCGGCGGCCCGTCGGGTTCTGCCTGCGTGGCGGCGAATCCTGCATACGCTTGAATGGACGTGTCGTACGCGCTGCGATCTCGGTAGGGGCCGACAGGGCCGTACCCAGAAATAGATGCGTAGATAACGTCGGGATTGCGCTCTCGTACTGCGTCATAACCCAGACCGAGTCGGTCGATGACACCAGGGCGAAAGTTCTGGATGATGACGTCGGCATCGGCGGCCATCTGGAACACGATGTCGCGGCCTTCATCGGTACTCAGGTCCACCGCGATACACCGCTTACCCCGATTGCAGGCGAGATAAAAGGCACTCATTCCGTTTACGGCGACTCCGACCCATCGAGCGATGTCACCGATGCCGGGTCGCTCGACCTTGACGATGTCGGCGCCCTGGTCGGCGAGTAGTGCGGCGGCGTAGGGCCCCGTAAGCGCGATCGAGAGGTCGAGCACCTTCACGCCCAAAAGGGGGCCGGTGGCTTCAGTCATTTCCAATGCTCAGGAATCGGAGCGAGCGATGGCTCGCTCGTCGGTGCCGAGATAGGAAGCGATTACAGCGGGGTTGTTGCGAATCGCCTGTGGGTCGCCTTCGGCGATGACACATCCAGCTTCAAGGCAGTAAATGCGATCGGAAATCGACATGACCATTGGCATGTCGTGCTCGATCACAAGAATCGATGCGCCGAGTTCTTTACGGATCGATTCGATAAGCGGCCCAAAGGCTTCGGTTTCCTTCTGGGCCACGCCGGCGGTGGGCTCATCGAGGAGTAACAACTCGCTATCGAGAGCAAGGAGTGCACCGAGTTCGACGATGCGACGGGTGCCAGTGGAAAGTTCGCCAAGGAGAGAATCGGCATAGCGGGAGAGCCCCAGGTAACCAATGATTTCGTTGGCCTGCTTTCGCTTACGGCGCTCACGTTGTGGTGAGGGCGGAAGCGAGAGCATCGACGGAATGAGGAGCGACCGCTCGCGTGCTTCGAGTGCAACCATAAGAGTTTCACGCACGCTCAGCGACGAGAACAAACGAGCATTCTGGAATGCTCGGCCAATACCGAGTCTGGCGCGTCGAGGCGCTGAGCGGTTGTGGGCCTCGGTACCGAAGATTTCGATGCTTCCGGTGCTGGGAACAAATCCGCTTATCGCATTCATAAGCGTGGACTTGCCGGCGCCGTTTGTGCCAATCAGTCCAACGATTTCGCCGGGTCCGACGGTGATGGAAGCTTTGTCGACAACCACTCTGCCAGTGAAACTTACGGAGACGTCGCGGACGAGAAGCGGAACAGCGCTGTTCTCATCGTGGGTCTTTACCGATGCGAGTGAACTTACGGTGCCGGTTTGGGTATTGCGTTTCGGCTCCCATCCGCTTCGTTTCGCTAACCAACCCAACAAAAGATCACGCCCGGAATGGATGACGGAAACGAGCCCGCCGGGGAAATACAGAAGTACGACGAGCATGCCAATGCTGCTGGCAAACAGTTTTACCTGAGGAGTGCCATCGAAAAGGATCGGTAACGCCACGATCACAAGCACGCCGAGAATCGCCCCAGTGATTGAAGCTATTCCTCCGACTACTGCAACAGCGACGACACGTAGGGACTGTTCAACTTCAAACCACCCGGCACTGGGCGAGAGTTCTAATTGGGCAGATAGCAGCGGTAAAAGGCCGCCGGCTAATGCAGCAAGACCGCCCGAAACTGCGAAGGCTGTGATCTTTTTGACTGGAGGCGAAACCGAATAGGCGGCAGAGGTCAACTCGTTGTCGCGCACGGCGATGATGGATCGACCCAAACCGGTGCGGCGGATCTGCCACACCAGCAAAATCGCAAGAACGGTGACAAAGAGACAGAACCAATAAATCCCTTGGAAATTGTTTCCCTTTACCCTCCAGAAAAGAAGCGTGTACCCCTTGGCTCGATTGACATCGAGAGTGGTGATGCCTCCATCTCCTGAGAGGCCAGGATTGAAAATCAGCCAATTTCGCACCATGAGGCCAAATCCGAGAGTGATGACTGCAAGGAAGAGTCCCTTGATCCGCAGCGCTGGTACGCCGACGATGATCGCGGCGATGACGCCGAACGCGACTCCGAACAGAATGGCAACAGGAATGGGCAGGCCTTCGGAGAACTTCACTGTGAAATATGCCCCTATTGCAACAAATCCAAATTGCCCCAGCGATAGCTGTCCTGCCCATCCGGTGAGGACAGTCACGGAGAGAGCGGCGATGATCCACACCAAAATTTCGGCATAACGAAGTGGGTCAGTTGGCTTGTCGAAGATTTGCGGTAGCAGTAGCGCCATTGCGGCAAGTAGGCCGAGACCGAGAATGGTCGACAAACGATAGAGCGGATGCTTGCGCAACTCTTCGTTGGCTGACTTGAGTTTCGTGGTGAGTTGCCATTCGTCGGCACTCATTCCGCTTCCACTTCCGTTGAACACAATGAGAATAAGAAGGATGAGGAAGATCGCCAAGATGTTGGATCCCTGCGGTACTTCACCGACTTGGGCCCACGTCACAAAAAGCATATTGACGATGCCGACAATGACACCTCCGACAACGGTCCAACCAAATGACCGCATCCGACCGAACATGGCTGCGGTAAGTGCCAACAGAAGAAGGGTTGGACCCAGCGCTGAACTGACTGTTGCGATATTGCCGCCCTGGACGGGGGCAATGAGCAATGCAGCAATCACGGCCAACAGGCCACCAAGGGCCCAGACTTTGGTGGACACGGTTCGGATTGAGATCCCAGCCAACTGCGCCGATGCGGCGTTATCGGCAGTTGCTCGAACTTGGCGCCCAAATTTCGATTTCTGCAGCAAAAGTGTGAGGCCGAGCATCAGAAGCGGAACAGCGATGAAGATTGTGATCATTGGTCCGGTGACAGTCACACCGAAAGGTTCCCAACTGCCACTGAGAATGACTGGGTAGCTGACACCTGCGACGTCACCTTCGGGAATTGGAAGGCGAAGTTGTAGCAACTGGATGAGCTGAGTGAGTCCCAGGGTCGCGACAAAAAGCAGGAGCCTCGGCTGGGTGAACAATCGCCGCAGGATTAGTTCAGAAGCGACACCAAGGAGAACACCGGCACCTAAGGCAATGGGCATAGACCACACGTAGGGGATCTTGTACTGGACAAACAGCAGTGCCATGGCGTAGCCGCCGAAGGCCCCGATTTGCCCTTGAGCAAAGTTGATGACGCCAGTGGCTCGAAAGATAAGGACGAGGCCGAATGCTACGAGGGCATAGACCAATCCCTGAATGAATCCGGAGAAGACGATGTCTCCGCTGAGTGTGAGTCCCAACATCATGATCAGGCACCCTCTCCGCTTAGGAACACGGCACGCAGGAGGTCATCGCGCTCTAACAGCTCTTGGGCTGGACCTTCGAACTTCACTTGGCCACGCTCCATGAATACTGCTCGATCAGCAACCGCCAACGCGACGTTAACTGACTGTTCGACAAGCACCATCGTTGTTCCCTGCTCTTTCAATTTCTCCACGATGCCGAGCAAACGCTGAACGACAATCGGTGCGAGTCCGAGCGACAATTCGTCGATCAGAAGCAGTTCGGGTTCAAGCATGATTGCTTTGCCAAGAGCAAGCATCTGTTGCTGACCGCCGGAGAGCGAACCGGCTCTTGAATCAACGAGGTGAAGAAGTTCCGGGAAGACCGCAAATGTTTCTTCGATCCTCCCAGACCGCTTTTCCTTGTCCTCAATGAGTTCACTCCAAAGTTCCAAATTCTCCGAAACCGTCATGGACGGGAAAACGGCTTCGCCCCCCGGAATCTGCATCATGCCGAGTGCAACTCGGTACTGCGGATCAACGAGTGTGATGGTGCGCCCATTCATGCGTATAACGCCGCGGTCGGGATTGAGCAACCCACTGATTGACCTGAGAACTGTCGACTTTCCAGCCCCGTTTGTGCCGAGAAGAGCAAGGCATTCGCCCCGCTTCACTTCGAAGCTGACATCGAAAAGAACCTGAAGAGTTCCGTATGATGCATCAACATTGCGAACCTGGAGCATCGGAATGTTCTCAGGGTCGGCGGCCATTCGTTTCTGCTCTTCTTGCATTTCGATCAATTCAGAAACGGTCAGAGAGATATCGCGCTTCATGTAGCGGGATCCGTAAATGATCATCAGTCCACCGATGAGTGTGGCAACGGGAATGACGACCGTGAGTGCCGTGCGCTGTCCGAATGCGTCGGAAAATGCACCAGTGAGAAGACCCCCGAAGAAACCACCCATCAGGAAGATGTAGACGCCCACCATCGAGAAGGCCTGCGCTCTCATCTGGTAGGGAACAACGGCAGAGATCGTTGGTCCCAGCTGGGTGAAGGCCATTCCCTGGCATGCGTTGCCAATGGCAAAGAATGCAATCAGGATCGCTGCCTGCTGGAATCGGAGTCCGACCGTCAGGAAAAATCCGTACATCAAGATTGAGACGCCCATGAGTTTGAGGGCCGAGGGCGGATTTTTGCGAAAGAGACGCTCTCCATAACGACCAGCTATTGGAATCGCGATTACCGACACCGACCAGGTGATGGACATGATCCAGCCTCGCTGGAAAGCTCCGTACCCGTACACGTCTTTCATGAGCAGATTGAAAGTGGCGGGAACGGCAACGAGTGCAAAGCCCAGCACACCAATGCCGACGATCAGAAAGTAAAAAGTCCGAACTTTTTTGAGGCGTGCCATGGCGGCGCTCAGTCGAACTGGGCCATCAGGATTTTCGCTCTCAGTGATGTCTTCGCCAAAAACAGCTTCTTGTTCATTGCGTCCGCGCTTGGGTTCGCGCTTGAGGGCAAACGCAATTGAGAGTGCCACAGCGGGAAATCCGAACATCCAAAAAACCCATCGCCAGTCACCGGCTTGATCGCCGGCGATGAGGACAATTCCGCCAGCGACGATTGGCCCCACAACTTGACCGATTGGTCGGCCCAGAGTCTGAGCGGCGAACATGCGCGTACGGACCCCGATCGGATATTGATCGGCGATCAATGACGGGGTGATTGGGATATTCGCTGACTTGCCAATTCCTGTTCCTGCGGTACCGAAAGCCATCTGGAACGGGTTCACGATGAAACCGAGACCTACACCGCAAGCCCCCCAGACAGCAGTCGCAGCACTCAGCACCTTTGTGCGGGAGTAGCGGTCGGCAAGCCAAGCAAAGGGCATCGAAGCAAGGACCAAAACGACTCCGCCAAAACTGATCAGACCGAGAAGTGTGGTGTCGGAAATATCAAGCGACTCTTGAATATCGGGACCGAGGACGAGAAGAGCGACGGTCTGAAATTCCTCAACCACAATAAGAAGGAGCAGGAGGGCGATCATCGAAACGCCTCCCTGGTTCAAGCCCTCGCGTAGGCGCATCCCTTTTCCGCCGACTCCAGGCAGAAGGTCATCGGGCAGCACCACGACTTCTTCCTTCGCAGCAGCGAGGCGTTGCTGCTCTTCCGCAAAGATCACAGAGGTCAGGCCCGACAAACCCTTGCTACTTGTGCTCTCTTCCTCGGTTCCTGACATGACGCTCCTCGTTCGTTGCCTCGAGGGGCAGACGACCGCGAGTGTCCAATGCCCCAAACCCCGCTGGAAACATAGCGGAAGATCGACCTAGGTGACTTCTGTCACCTAAGGCGTCGGATCTTGCTACAGTTCTATTTCTCGCAGATGTGAGAACCATTTCGAAATCCTCAGGGGGGGACCTTCATGGCACGTTCAAGAACTTGGACTGCGGTCATTGCGGTTGTGTGTGCATTCACGCTCACCGCTGGCTTGGCTGCATGCTCCAGTAGTGATGATGATTCGTCTGGTGGCGGTGGAAATACCACTGGCGTCACAGACACATCGATCAAGATTGGTGTTGCTGTTTCCGATCTTGACGGCCTTCGGGCCGCAGGCTTTGCCTTAGCGCCGGCATTGACCACGCAGAACCTCTCAAAGCGCCTCACATCATATTTCGATGAATGGAACGCAGCAGGCGGAATCAATGGTCGTCAGGTCGAAGGTGTGGTGATGACCTGGGATCCGGTCAAGCCAACAACCGCACAAAAAGTCTGTGATGACGCCACCATTAACACTCCGGTGTTTGCCGTGATCAACTCCAACGGTATGGGCGCGAAATACATCGAATGTATTGCTCAGGCCGGCGTGCCGATTTTCTTCGGTGACGTTGCTCCGCAGTCAGCTCATGACACCGGGTGGCTTACGACGATCTCTCCCTCAGCTGAGGTCAACGCGAAGTCGGGTATTGATGCTGCAATCAAGTCAGGTCAGATCCCCAAGGGCGCCGCAGTTGGCATTCTGAGTGGTAACGGTCCGGAGCACGTGTCTGCAGTCGCTGCTACGAAGACCTCGCTTGAAGCCAATGGCAACAAAGTTACTGTTGCGCAAATCAACACCCTTCAAGGTGACCCTGGGATTCAGAACACCGAATCTGCCGCTGCGGTAAACACCTTTAAGGCCGCAAATGTCACGAACATTGCCATCGCACTTCAGTTCACCGCTTCGAACGGGTTCTGGGACAACGCTGGAGGCAATAACTGGCAATTCACGTTCCTTGATGTTGCATCGTCCATGTGCACTCCCTATGGCGGCAAGTCTCTCAAACCATCGGCAGTGGGCGGTATTTGCTTCACTGTCTTCGGCGATTCAGTGACTCCGGACGGCAAGCTCTTGACGGAATCAGCATTTGAAAAAGAGTGCCGTGCCAAGTTTGATGCGCTTTCAGCAAATGATTTTGGTGGCGCCCCGTCATATCCGGGTGTTCCATCCGGCGAGACCCGCACGTTGCCTGATGGCACCAAGGTCAGTTCTGACGCCCCGCCGAATGAGTGCACCATCACGAATGTGATGAAGCGAGCACTTGAGAAGGCTGGGAAGAATCTGAGCCGTGAGAGCTTCATGAAGGCAGTTCGTGGACTTGGCGAAGTAGATATCGCCAATGGCTCGAACGGGATTGGTTCGCAAAAAGAAGGAAAGACCTATCTTGCAACCCTCACCCACCCCGTCAAACTGACAGCGGCGCCTACGGGCACCGCCAAGAATGCCACGGGCACCTACAACGGTTGTCCTGTCGACGTCCAGTGTTGGGTTCCGACGGGCACCACTTGGTTTGACATCGCCTCGTAGTCCGCTACGAAGTTGATCTGAAGAGGGCGTCGGCTTCGGCCGGCGCCCTCTTTGCGTTTGGCCTACTACCTTTCGTTTGGGAAGTCACTTGAGGGGGAGCCATGGCCAAGCGCAGCTTGTACTTGCACGAGGTTGTCGATGTCGTTGGTCAAGGCCAGTACGACTACATGGAGCACTTGTGGCAGGACCCCGTGCTGCGCATGCCGGAGATGAACAACCTGCTTGGGTCGTTCTACGTGTGCGCGCAGGGCGGTGGCCGTTGGCCGCAGGTCATAAACATTTGGGACTGTGGCGACAAAGGCTGGGAGTCGTGGGGCCGCAATGTCGACCGATTGAACCTCAAACGACGCAACGCGTTCTACGGCGATTGGTGGGACAAAGCGGCACAATGGCGCAGCGGTGGCTTCGACCGATTGCTCGCTGGCGTGCCAGGAAGTCCGACGACTGCCGACCTCGTCGAAAAGAACCTGAAAGGCACACTGTTCGTGCACGAAGTGCTCGAGGTGCGTGCCGGAACCGCCCTCGAATTTCTCGCAGCCAACGTGGCCGAACGCGTTCCGTTGTGGCGCGAATACGAACATGAACCGGTCGGTTTGTACGAAGTCGTATCGAATGCGCACGAGGTTGTCATGGTGTGGTCGACCAACATTCCTGCGCAGATCCGCCTTCACCGCAATCGCGACACCGCTCTTGGCCTGTGTGACGAGGGTGAAGCTGATGACCGCATCGTTGCGTGGGAGCGCCGAAGCGCGGAGTTCACCGTTGGGGGCACGACCCATGTGATGACGCCACTTCCCCGAACCATCGTCGGACCAGACGACTGGGAAGATGCATCACTTGAGATGTGGCTTAGCCCTCCGGAATAAAAAACGGATTCAGTTCGAAATCGGTGGGCTGTTCGAAGAACGCGCGTACCGAGATGATTTTGCCAGCATCGTTCACTTTGTAGATCTCGATACCGCGCAACTCCACGAGTTCGCCGTGGAGGGTTCCCTTGTTGAGCATCTCAACTGCTGCTTCGTGGGTTCCGCCGGGGATGATTCGCTGCGGGTGCAGGGTCCAAACGCGTCCTTCGGTGAAGGAGTTATCCCAAGAACCTTCGGCAGCCAAACGCCCAACCTTTGGCGCTTTGCCAACCGGATCTTCAAACGTGACGTTGTCATCGAATAACGCAAGCCACGCCGTTCGATTCTGGGCGTTCCAGTTGCCAGCATGTTGTTGAACGGCAGCGACTGCGGGATGGGCGGAAGGTTCACTCATGCGATCACCCCATCGGTACGAAGCTGTTCGATGCGTGCGTCGTCGAGACCAAGCTCAGCAGCGAGCACCTCGTTGGTATGTTCGCCAAGCCACGGCATGCGGACATCGGGACCTTCGGAAACCCGCGACATCTTGATGGGGTTTCCTGGAGTGAGCACCGGGTCACCGCCCTCGGGACGAGGGATCTCCATGAGCATGTTGCGGGCAGCGACGTGCGGGTCGTCGATGACCTGTTGGGCGGTGAGGCATGGTCCCGCAGCAACGCCGGCATCGGCCAGTGCCTTGCATGCCTCGATATTGGTCTTGTCGGCCGCCCACGCCTTTACGCCGGGGCGCAGGATGTCGTCCATGTGTTCGCGCCAGCCAGCGCGAGTTGAGAGTCGTTCGTCGGTGAGCCATTCCGGCTTGCCGACGAGATTGGCGAGCCGTTCAAACTCGTGCTCGCGCCCGACCTGGATGATGAACCAACCATTCGAGGCTTCGAAACCATCAAGGACCATCGCCAAACCTTGGCCCGGAGCGGGGCGCAGGCCGAGTGACCAGAAGTTGGTGACGAGATCGGTCATCGAGACCATTGCATCGAACATGGCGACATCGATGTACTGGCCGAGGCCGGTGCGATCACGATGTCGAAGAGCGGCGAGGATGCCAATGGTTCCGAATAGTGCGGTACCAATGTCGCCGAGGGCGCCAACAGGTGAAACCGCTGGCGGACGTCCGGGCTCAAGCTTGTAGTCGTAGATGCCGCTCATGGCTTCAGCGACAGCTGCATAGGCCGGCCAGCCGTCGTAGGGAGTTTCGACGGTATTGCCGAAACCCGACACCGACAAATAGATCACACCGGGATGCACCGCAGCGATGTCGTCGTAGCCAAGCCCCATACGTGACAGTGCGCCACCTTTGAAGTTCTCGGCGACGATGTCGAACTTGGGAGCAAGGTCGAGGATGAGTTGCTTTCCTTCGGGCGCCTTGAGATCGACACAGATGGACTTCTTGTCGAGGTTGTTGCGCAAATAGGTGGCGCCAACGAATCGACCGTCGGGGTCGGTGATGCCGGGCTGTGAACCGCGGCCGAGGTCGCCGCCTTTCACACTCTCAACCTTCACGACATCAGCCCCGAGGCGCGCAAGGAGTTGCGTGGCGTAGGGGAGTGCCTGCATCTGCTCGAGGGCGAGGATGCGCACGCCTTCGAGGGGTTTGCCGTACTGGACGGCATCGGGATTAGTGATTGCTCCGAGTTCCATGCGCCGACCCTACCGGCCGAACGCAGCACATTTCGTCGCTGCTAGGGCAGCGCGGTGACCTCAACGGGAATGCCGGTAAGTTGGGACATCGTGCTGACGGGATCGAACGAGCCCGGGCCGACCGGCGCCAGTGCATTCACATTCACACCGGGGTAGCGCTGGGCGTGGGGCATGCCGGAAGTGTTGGCGTTGCCGAACCCGTGAGTCATGGCGACAACGCCGTCGCGCAAGGTGTCATCGATCTTCACGGTGCTCTCTACCGCTCCCCATTGGTTCGATACGCGAACGCGAGAACCGTTGCTGAGTGCGAGACGATCTGCGTCAGTCGACGACACATAAAGCGGGTTATCGGCCGCGCCTTTGGCCTTCAGTTTTTCAACGTTCTGCATCGCCGAGTTAATGGTGTGGGACGTGCGTCGCGTGATGAGTTTGAGTGTTCCCATAGGTTCGGCGAGAAGTTCATTGAATTGTTCAGCGGTGCGCTCTTTGGCAACACGCAGCATTGGCGGATCACCTTCGATCGTTCCGCCTGGGCGCATCCTGTCGAGAAATGAACCGGGAGCAACCTGATCGAGCAACGCGATGCCGTCGGGAAGTTCCCGCAACGATGCAAGCGAAAGGTCATGACGGCCAAGGGCTCCGTCGTTGATGGCGGCCAGCATGTCGGTTCCGTTCGGAAACATGATGGGCGCACCGGCTTTCTCGGCGATGTCATTGAAGATGCGCTGTTCAGTGCGTCGCTCGCCAATCGGTTCAACAATCGCGCCAGCCCACTGCACATAGGGCGTGACCAACGTGCCTTGCACAAAGGTGTTGAGGTCTTCTCGTTCGAACCAATCGGTTGCCGGCAGCACCCAATCGGCGAGTTCGCCGGTTGCATTTCGATAGAGATCAACGGTGACGAGGAGATCAAGCGAGTTGAGTGCTTCTTCAAGTTCAAGGCCGCCACCCATCGTAAGTAACGGATTTCCTGCTGTAACGAAGAGCGCCTTCACTGCGCCATCGCGAATCATGTCGATAAGCAGTGCACACGGATGCGAAGACACAGTGGGTCGGTAACTGCCCCAAGGGCTGTCGATAAACGATTCAAGTTCGCTCCCTGCTGCCGCCGGGGCGGGATCAGTGCCGCGAGTTGAAGGAATGTTGCCGCCGGTGCGGTCGAAGTTGCCCGTGAGTAAGGAGAGCAAATGCATCAACCAGTACGCGAGCGCGCCTTGACGGCCCATGTTGACACCGGTGGACATGTGCACTGCTGCGGTTGGTGCGTCAACGAACTCGAGCGCAAGTTGCACGATTAGTTCGGCATCGAGCCCGACGACTGGGGCCACGGTGGCTGCGGAAAAACAGCTGAGAAACTCACGCAGGGAATCGAGATCGGTGATGCGGGCTGCGCCCGCTTGGTCGAAGCCACGACGGGCATCGATTTCATGCAACATCGCGGCAAGCAGATACACGTCGGTATCGGGCTTGAGTTGGATGACCTCGCCCACCTTGGGCTCGATTCGACGAGGGTCGATGAATCGCACGGTTCCGCCGCGTTGTTCGATAGCGCCCAACCTTGCGATTGGATCCGGCATCGCCAGAAATGACCCCTTACTGACTCGTGGGTTCGTGCCGAAGAGCAGCATGTGATTGGTGTTGTCGACATCGGCAATGAGGTGGACTTGGGAACTTCCCCAGAGCATCTCACCGATAGCGAACTTGTTGGAACAGTCCTGGCTGCCGGTCGTGAACAGACTGGAGGATCCGAACATTGCGATGAACAACGCGAGTGCTGGACCGGCGGTTGCATTAAATGCCGCCGGGTTTCCGATGTAACCGGCGATCGCGTTTGGCCCGTGCTCAGTGATGATGACGTTGATTCGCTCGGCGATGTCGGTGGTTGCGTCGTTCCATGTTGAAGCGACAAATCCATCGGCAGTGCGGCGTTGCGGTTCGTTGAGTCGAGACGGATCGTGATGAATCTCGCCGCACAGCATGCCCTTGTTGCAGGCAAATCCTTTGGTGACGGGATGGTCGTTGTCGGGGCGCACCTTCTCCACGGTGCCGTCGTCGGCCACATCGACGAGAATTCCGCAGCCGGCCTCACACAACCGGCAATAGGTACGATGTTTGGTGGTCATGGGTTCAGGCGCTCTCGCGGTATTCGGCCACGATCGGGGCAAGTTCCGCCGGAGTCGCCCCATGCATGATCACGCCATCGCAACCGAGTGCGAGTTGGTTCCGTACCGCTGCAACACAGTCGACTGGTGAGCCGACAGCCGCCCACGAGAGCCAGTCCTCGGGGATGAGCGTTGCCGCGTGCTGCAGCTGTTCGGTGGTACCCACAACATCAAGGCCGCGAACTGAACTCACAACTTCGTCGGCCAGGAAGCGATCAACAACGGCTTCGTCCCAACCATTCGTGCGCGCAAGCAGGTGGCCGTAGCCCTGCAGGTAGGTGCCGAGACGGCCCACCAATTTCATAAGTCGTTCTTCTTCGTCAATGTGGTCGCCGATTGTGGCGTAACACGACCACACTTTGACGTCGTCAGGGTTCCGTCCGGCCTTTTCGGCAGCGCGCTTCACCATTTGTACGCAATGTGCGGTGGTTTCGTCGGTAAAGAAGGTGTGGAGCACAACTTCATCGAAGCAACGTCCGGCGAGCTCAAGGGTGTTATCGCCAAACGCAACGATTCCCATCGGCAGGTAATCGTCGAGCGTTGCATCGAGATGCAGGATCGGCCACGAACCCGCCGGACCGTTATGGCCCATGATGACCTCGCCGCGAAACAGTCGGCGCATGAGGCCTGCGAAATCTTCCATTTGGGCGGTGGTGATTCGACTGATTCCGAACGCGTCCTGCATCGGTGCAATGCCACGACCAAGGCCCAACGTGAAACGGCCACCAGTGAGACTCTGCATCGTGCGCGCAAAGCCAGCCGTAACGATCGGGTGTCGAGTGTTGTGGTTCGTTGCCGCCGTCGAAATAGCGATGCGTTCGCTGACCGCGCCAACTGCACCACACAGCGTGGCGGCTTCTTTCTTGTTGTAGCGCTCGCTTACGAAGACGCGGCCGAATCCCAGGGCTTCGCCTTCGCGTACCTCGTTGATGAGGTCGCGAGAGGAATCGGGCTGGCCGGGAAGTGTGTAGAAGCCAAGTTCAGGCAGGACGGTTGCTGTCATGTCCGTTGTCTAGTCGCTCCAGCCCGATTCAGCATCGGGCCCGGTCACTGCCGCTGAGCATTCGCGTGGGCCACGGCATTGCGGCCACTGACGGTCCATCAGTTACTGTCGGACCCATGCGAGGCATCATTTCTTGGGGGGCCTACCTCCCATATCGACGACTGGATAAGTCACAAATTTCCGCGTTCATCGGCCAGGGCGGCGGTCGTGGAACCCGCGCTGTTGCGTCATTCGATGAAGACACCACCTCTATGGGCGTTGAGGCAGCTCGTCTCGCTCTTCGTGGCGCTGAAGTTTCCGGCGCTTCGGCTCCCGAGGTCGTCCTCTTCGGCACGGCGCTTCCTGCCTACGCCGACAAAACCAACGCCACAGCAATCCACGCGGCACTGCGTCTGCCGGCTGAAGTTCCGGCTTTCGATATGGGCGCATCCGTCGGCTCCACTGCCGGCGCTCTGCGTCTTGCCCTCTCCACGGTGGGCAATCGACTGGTTGTTACTTCTGACATGCGCACGGGCCTTGCTGGCTCGGCCGATGAAGCCAACGGAGGCGATGCTGCTGCAGCCTTTGTGATCGGCGAAGGTGACGGCGTCGTTGCCGAGTACATCGGCGGAGCAACCATCACCGAGGAATTCATTGATCGTTGGCGCTCACCGGGCGACATTCGCTCAAAGGTTTGGGATGACAAGTTCTCTGAACTCACCTATGTGGCCGCCGGTCGGCAGGCCTACAAGAACGCACTTGAAGCCGCCGGTCTGAGCGCTGACCAGGTCGACCTCGTTGCCGTCGCGGCTCCCACCGCTCGAATCGGCTCTGCGCTCGCATCAAAGGTTGGCGCAGCAAAGGTGGTCGACGACCTCACCGCAACGATCGGATGCACCGGCGCAGCCCAGCCCGGCCTTGTGCTGTGCAACGCACTTGAAAACGCTGAGCCCGGACAAACAATTGCCTTGGTCGCTCTCGCCGATGGCGCCAATGTCATGATTCTTCGCACAACGCCAGCGATTGCCAAGTACACGCCGGCTCGCTCGATTGCATCGCAGCTTGAGTCGGGTGCGCCGCTTGCTTACGGCCGATTTCTTTCATGGCGCGGCATGATCAATGTCGAACCGCCTCGTCGTCCGGAACCGGCGCGTCCATCCGGAACGGCTGCTGCACGTACGACCGACTGGAAGTTTGGTTTCGTTGGCAGTCGCGATTCACAAACTGGCGATGTCTTCCTTCCGCCGATGAGAGTTTCGTCTGACGGTCAGCGCACCGATCAAATGGAAGACGCACCAATGGCCGACGTGCAGGGCACGATCGCAACGTTCACCGTCGATCGCATGGCGTACTCGCCAAGCCCGCCGATCATCTTCGCTGTCGTCGACTTCGACGGCGGCGGACGTTTGCCGATTGAACTTACCGATACTGATCTTGAAGAGGTCGCCATTGGTGGCCGTGTCGAGATGACCTTCCGTCGTCTCTTCACCGCCGATGGCATCCACAACTACTTCTGGAAGGGGAAGCTGATCCGTGGCTAGTCATGGAATTCGCGACCAGGTGGCCATCGTTGGAATGGGCTGCACCAACTTTGTTGAGAACTGGGGAGCCAGCCTCGACGACATGATGATCGATGCCTCGAACGAGGCCTACGCCTCGGCTGGTGTCAACAAAGACGATGTCGACGCCTACTGGTTCGGCACGGCACAAAGCGCAATGAGCGGCATTGCTCTTGCTCGCGCCCTGCAGTTGCAGAACAAGCCCGTTACTCGCGTCGAGAACTACTGCGCTACTGGCTCTGAAGCGCTCCGTCAGGCCTCCTATGCACTCGCAGCGGGTGCCTATGACCTGTGCATGGTTGTCGGCGCGGAAAAGGTGAAGGACACCGGCTTCCAAGGCCTTAACGCCAACCCGATTCCGAATGACGGCACCGCCCGCACGCTCACCGCGGCCGCAATGTTCTCAATGATCGTTCCGGCATACGGCAATAAGTACGGCGTCGACGAAGACACGATGCGCGCGGCACTCAGCCACATCGCCGTGAAGAACCACTACAACGGTGCCCGTAACTCTCGTGCACAGTTCCGCAAAGAGATCACGGTTGAAACGGTCGAGAAGGCCCCGAAGATGGCGGGCACACTCGGCCTGTTCGATTGCGCTGGTGTCGCCGACGGTTCAGCAGCCGCAATCGTGTGTCGCGCTGAAGATGCGCACAAGTACACCGACAAGCCGATCTATGTGAAGGCACTTTCGTTCATCGCTGGCAACGGCGGCGGACTCACCGACCCGAACTACGACTACACGACCTTCCCCGAGATCGCTGCATGCGCAGTCGATGCCTACGCCCAGGCCGGCGTTACCAATGCTCGCGAACAGGTTGCAATGGCCGAGGTTCACGACTGCTTCACGCCCACCGAACTTCTTCTCATGGAAGATCTTCAGTTCTCGGCTCGCGGCACCGCATGGCGCGATGTGCTCGACGGCGTATTCGATCTCGACGGCGAACTTCCCGTGAACCCCGACGGCGGCCTGAAGTCTTTCGGCCACCCCACCGGCGCAAGCGGTTTGCGCATGATGTTCGAAGCGTTCCTCCAACTTCGTGGTGAAGTCCCCGAAGAGCGCAAGATTCATTCGCTGGCCGAAGGCCGCAAGCTGGCCCTGACGCACAACCTTGGTGGTTACCCGGGCGAGATGGTGAGCTTCATCTCTCTGCTCGGTGCTGAACTCGACTGACGCATTCATTTCTGAAAACTGCGAAGGCCCGGCGAAATGCCGGGCCTTCGTCGCGTCTTATGTGGAGTTGTAACGATTACAGGCGTTCGATGATGGTGACGTTGGCCTGGCCGCCGCCTTCACACATGGTCTGCAGTCCGTAACGACCGCCGGTGCGCTCAAGTTCATTGAGCATCGTGGTCATGAGGCGAACGCCGGTGGCACCGAGTGGGTGACCGAGGGCAATCGCGCCACCGTTCACGTTGACCTTGGAAAGATCGGCGTCGAGTTCCTTCTGCCATGCGAGCACAACACTTGCGAAGGCTTCGTTGATTTCAACAAGATCGATGTCGGCCATGGTGAGGCCGGTCTTCTCGAGCGCACGCTTGGTTGCCGGAATCGGCGCAGTGAGCATGTAGATCGGATCATCGGCAAGTACCGAGATGTGATGAATTCGTGCACGAGGCTTGAGGCCATGACGCTTCACCGCATCTTCACCTGCGATGAGCATCGCGGCAGCGGCATCGGAAATCTGCGAAGCACATGCAGCGGTGACTCGACCACCTTCGGTGAGCGTTTGCAGCGAACGGATCTTTTCCCAGTTCGGTTCACGGGGGCCTTCGTCGAAGTTGAGGCCATTGAATTCGAAGATCTCATTTTCGAAGCGACCTTCGGCCCGAGCCCGAATCGCGCGCTCGTGTGACTCAACGGCAAACGCTTCCATGTCGTCGCGGCTGATGTTCCACTTCTCGGCGATCATCTCTGCGCTATTGAACTGCGACACCTCGCCAGCCCCGTAACGCGCAACCCAACCGGTTGAACCGGTGAACGGATCGGTGAATCCGAAAGGTTCAGCCACGAGCATTGCCGAGCTGATCGGAATCTGCGACATTTGCTGCACTCCGCCAGCAACCACGAGATCCTGCGTTCCGCTCATGACGCCCTGTGCTGCGAAGTGCACGGCCTGCTGTGAAGACCCGCACTGACGGTCGATCGTGGTGCCAGGCACATGTTGTGGCATTCCCGCAACGAGCCATGCGGTGCGCGCGATATCCCCGGCCTGTCCACCAATGGTGTCGACGCAGCCGTAGATGACATCGTCAACGAGCGCCGGGTCGACATTGACGCGATTGAACAGTTCAACGATCGGAGCCGCGCCGAGATCGGCGGGATGCACATCGGACAGGCCGCCGCCACGACGGCCAACGGGGGTGCGAACGGCATCGATGATGTAGGCCTCAGCCATAGGGGACTCCTCGGAGTAAATAGTGATCAGAACGAATGAGCCGAGAGTATCGGCGAGAGAATGCTTGTCTCAGACCGACAGGATCGTGCAAGAACCGTGGCCGAAAAGGCCCTGGTTAATCGCAAGCCCTACCTTGGCGTTTTCGACCTGATGGCCGTCGCTGCGTCCCTGTAATTGCCAGGTGAGTTCGCACACCTGAGCAATGGCTTGTGCAGGAATCGCTTCGCCGAATGAGGCAAGACCGCCCGATGCGTTGACCGGCTTTGAACCGCCGAGTGCAGTGACGCCGTCGCGAACAAGTCGTGCGCCTTCGCCCTCTGCGCAGAAGCCGAGGTTCTCGTACCAGTCGAGTTCGAGCGCGGTGGAAAGGTCGTACACCTCTGCGCACGAAACATCTTCCGGGCCAAGTCCGGCTTGTTCGTACGCGTTGTGCGCAATTGAATCTTTGAAACCAAGTGCTGGTGCTTGCACAACAGCGTTGGAGTCGGTGGCGATGTCGGGAAGTTCAAGACGAATCTGCGGGTACGTCGGCGTGGTGTTTGCCACTGCACGAATACGCACGGTGCCTTCAAGTGTTCCGAGCTTCTTCATGGCGTACTCCGGCGTGCAGATGATGGCTGCAGCTGCACCATCGGAGGTTGCACAAATGTCGAGAAGACGCAGGGGGTCGGAAACGATTGGCGATCCAGCAAAGTCGTCAATCGTGAACTCTTTGCGGAAACGCGCATAGGGGTTGGCCACGCCAGCCTTGGAATTCTTGACCTTCACCATGGCGAAGTCTTCGACGGTGTCGCCGAACACGTCGATACGACGGCGAGCGTTCAATGCAAAGAACGCCGGGTTGGTTGCGCCGAGCAGGTGGAAACGCTGCCAATCGGGATCTTCCTTGCGCTCACCACCAACCGGAGCGAAGAAACCCTTCGGAGTGGTGTCGGCACCGATGACCATTGCGACATCGGCAAAGCCCGCAAGGATCTGCGCGCGTGCCGACTGCATTGCTTGTGCGCCCGATGCGCATGCGGCGTATGACGAAGAAATCTGCGCGCCTGTCCAGCCCATTGCTTGGGAGAACGTGGAGCCAGCAACAAAGCCGGGGTAGCCGTTACGAATGGTGTCGGCACCGGCGACGAATTCAATGTCGCGCCATGCAACATCGGCGTCGGCAAGCGCAGCCTTGGCGGCAACGAGTCCGTAGTCGACGAAGTTCTTTCCCCACTTGCCCCACGGGTGCATACCTGCACCGAGAACAACAAGATCACGTTCAGTTGCCATTACTTCGCGCCTTTCGGGGCGGAAGGTGCCCATGTCCAGATCCAGTGGTCGACACCTTCGTCGTTGCGGTAAAGCACCTGCAGATCGACTTCTACTTCCTGACCAATAGAAAGGTCAGCGGCCATGACGCCCTTCGCAACCTGCCCAAGAATCACGATGCCCTCGGCTTCGAGTTCAACGGCAGCAAGCGCATAGGGCTCGAACGGTTCAGCCGCCACATACGGGGGCGGCGGTGCGTAATGGTTCTCGGTGTAGGACCACACCTTTCCTTTGCGGGAAAGTGGAGTGGGCTCGAGCTCGGTGCCATCGCAGTCGGGGCTGGGGCAAGAGCCAGACCGGGGCGGGAACACAACGGTTCCGCACGCAGTGCATTTGGCGCCAATGAGGGTGTAGGGCTCGGAGGTGGTGAACCACCCCTCGACCGCAGGAATTCGTTCTGTGGTTGTCACGTTCAGCAATGTAGTGGTGTCGGGGGAGGGGGCCCGATTCCTCAGGGAAATCTCTCCCTGGTCGGACAATCTTTCAGGGTCGGCTCTACGCTTGCCTTATGGCCAGCGATGCTGCTGATTCACATCGTCCGATCGGTTCGATTCGCAGGAAACCCAAGTCAGTTGAGGGGCATGTGGTTGCCTACTCTCCCGTTTGGGGGCCCGTAGCAGTCGCTCTCGGCGTGTTCATGACCGTTGCGGGCGTCATGCATTTCGTCAACCCAAGTTTCTTCGACGCCATTGTTCCACCGTGGCTCTGGCCGTCGGAGCGTTTCTGGACCTACGCCAGTGGTGTCGCCGAACTCATCGTCGGACCGATGCTCATCATTCGCCGCACCCGGCGTATTGGTGCACTAGCGGCCATTGTGGTTTTGATCGCCGTGTACCCGGGGAATCTCTACATGGTCTGGGACTGGCGTGATCGAAGCTTCGGCGAACGCTTTGTATCGTGGGCGCGTCTGCCGTTTCAGTTCGTGTTCATCTGGTTGGCATGGATGGTGGCAAGGAGCCAAGCGGTTCATTCACCGAAGCCATGACCGAAGCAAAGGTGTGGCTCAGCCAGTGAAAAATGGAGCCACGGGATCTGGGACGGCGGGACGGGGCCAGTAAGCGACACCGCCAACGTCTGATCCTGGCCATTTGTTGTGGAGGATCCGACGGCCATGCACGAATAATTGGTGGCGCAAGAAACCTCGGAAAGTCCGTCCTCTTCAGCGCCAATGTCCTCAACGCTGAGCTGAGTCCACGTCGTTCCGTTCCAAGTCAGCATGAGTGGCGAGCCCACAGACGTGCTGTCAACGCCCACGCCAACAACAACACACTCAGTGCTCGAAACGCACGAAACCGACTCGAAATAGTTCGCGACGGCGGGGTTAGGGCTCAGGAGAATTGTCCAAGCCGTGCCATCCCATGTCATTGCCAATGTTTCGACATTGCTGGATTCTGTTGCGCCGATAGCAACGCACGATGTTGGGGAGACGCAAGAAACCGACCGAAGAACGTTGGAGTCTGTGCCGGGATTGATATTGGGAGTGGAGACGATCGTCCATGCCGCTCCGTCCCACACTGCTGCCAAAGTCTTGAGTACTAATGAGCCATCGTAATAATTGCCAACCGCGATGCACGACGCTGCCGACGTGCAACTCACTGATGTGAGGAAATTGGATTCGGACCCTTCATTGGGGCTCGTAGCTACTGCCCACGCACTGCCATTCCATGTTGCGACGAGAGTCTGAAACTTCGTGCCATCGAAGGAGGCCCCGACGGCAACGCAGAAGGACTCTGAAACGCATGACACGGACTCAAGGAAATTGTCATCGACGCCGACACTGGGCACGACTGCAGTCGTCCACGCACTTCCATCCCATGACATGGCCAACGATTTCGTGTCTCCGGCGATGTCATACTCGCCGACAGCAACGCACGAAGTAGCTGAGACGCAAGAAACAGACGCAAGCAAATCTTCGGAGGATCCGAGAGTGGGGTTGGCCAGAATTGTCCAGGTGGCGCCGTCCCAGGCCATCGTCAAGGCGTCGACGTCGAAGTTGTCGACTGAGACACCAACAGCGACGCATGAGTTGGTTGCGATGCAAGAGACCGAGAAGAGAGTGCTGGAACCGCCGGCATTCGGGCTTGGCACAACTGCCGCTGATTCAACGTAGGCCGACGCTCGGTCGGCGACGGCAATGAATCCGACTGAAAGTGCAGCAATAGCAAACAATCCGATGATTTTTTCACGAGAAGGCTTTTTCGTTCAGGCCCTCTTAGGCCTTCGTTATGTTCGGAAAACTAGCAATAATCAGTTAGGTCAGCAATCGGTCTGCTCTAGCTCATTGTCCGCAGGGGGCACCTTTCAAATGACACCCTTCAGATGACACACACACTCAGCTCGTGTTCATCTGGTTGGCGTGGCTGGTGGCGAGGAGCCAAGCGACGCTCCGACGCCGAGAGTGATTAGTCGGCGGACTCGTTGCGATCGTTTTTCGACCACTGATTAAACGACATCATCCCGTAGAGCAGCAGCCCAATGAAAACAACGAGGGTGACAAGGCCACCCGCAATGAAAAGCCCTATCTCGGTCATGAATCGGTCTTTCTGGCAACGAGAAGGAGTGCCCCGAGCGAAAGAATCGATGGCACCCAAACGCCTACGTAGATGCCGTTGAGGCGGCCGGAAATGTCATTTTCTCCGGCGCTGAAATAAATGGTGATGCTCAGGACGAGGCTGATCATCGCTGCCGCAATGAGACAGCCTTTCAAAATGGTGTCTGGCTTCATTCTCTGAGGTCCGTTCTCTGAGCAACGGGCCGCTCTGGTCGAGGCGACCCCGCACGAGCTGTGCCCCAACAGAATACTTCCTCGGTGGGCATCGCCTGTGATCCGACATGGGGAACAGAAAAGGTTCTAGGATTCAGGTTCTGTGCCGCATGAGGCGGCCCAAGCGCTAATGGGGAGGGATCCGTGGGTGAAGTATTTCTGACAGGAAACGAGTACTTACTCGTCTACAACGTGTTTTCGTTGGTTGTCGCGTCGATGTTAGGGGCGTTCATTTATTTCGTACTCAATGTTTCACAGGTTTCAAAGAAGTACCGCAATGCTGTTGCCGTCTCCGCAGTTGTTGTGGCAGTAGCGGGATATCACTACTTCCGCATCTTCACTGGCTGGGCCGACGGCGAATTCAACGAGGGCTATCGCTATGCCGATTGGCTGCTCACAGTTCCATTGTTGCTTATCGAACTTCTCATCGTGCTTGGCATCACGTCGGAGAAGCGTCGCCCACTCTCCATCAAACTGGCGATCGCAGCCGTTTTGATGATTGCCCTGGGGTACCCGGGTGAGGTTTCGACCAGCGATAGCACCAAGTGGATCTTCTGGGTGTTGGCGATGATCCCGTTCATCTACATCCTGGTCACTGTGGCCGGCGAGATGAAGGCGTCTGCTACCCGCGAATCCGCCAAAGTTGCCAAGGGCATTCGCTTGGCGGCGATCCTGTTGCTTGTGGCGTGGTTGGTTTACCCCATCGCCTATCTGTTCCCGATTCTGTTTGAAGAATCAAGTGGTATGGCTGAAACGGTTCGTCAGGTTGGTTACTCGGTTGCCGATCTTCTGGCCAAGCCGGTTTATGGTCTCGCCATTCTGGCGGTCGCCAAACTCCGCACTGCCGAAGAAGAACCTGCCAACAGCTGACTTTTCTGGAATCCTCGGCCGCATGCGGGGCCTACTGTTGCCCGCATGTCGGCCGAGGATTCATGGCAGTCCATCATCGAAGCGCTGGAATTCGCGGTTTCGCGAATTGAGGGCGATCCCGATCCACTGAACGATCGTGAACGCGCTGACGGCAACTTGTATGTGATGCGCATGCTCACCGCTGTTACGCAGAGCACGACGCTTACGCTCGACCCCGATCGGCCATCGTTTCTCACGATGCTCGATGGTGTTCGGTTTGTCGGTGCTGCCGGTCCCGATATTGATTACGACGTCGCCGCGGTTCGGCCCGACTCGCTGTATTCGATTTCCGGCGAGCGCGGCGAAGCGACGTATGTCGGAACTACCGTGTATGCGGGTGCAGGATCAGGCGGCGCGTCAGCGGTTGTTGCGTCAGTTGATGTCGACGACATCATTAATGAAGACGGCACGTTTGTGTGGGAGTTCAGTCATCCCGAAGCAGCGCGCGTCATTGTTCGTCAGTATTTCCATGATCGGGATGCGCAAACGCGAGGTTCATGGTCGATTACGCGAGTTGATGCGGGTGCGAGCGACACCGCAATAGGTGCGGAGACGTCACGACTCATGGGCAGCGCGGAAATGTCGGCCCGAGTTTCCAACGCAGCAAAGTCGTTGCGGTGGAATGCGCAACTTAACCAGTTGTGGACACCCGAGCGACGCTCGTTTCCCAACGAGTTCGTGCGCCAGACCTGCGACGACATTGTTGCTGCGATTCCCAACCCAGACGTTGTCTATTCCACTACCTGGTGGAAGATGGCAGACGATGAAGTGATCGTTGTCGACTTCGTTCCGCCCACAACCGACTATTGGGCGTTGCAGTTGTGTGATCGCTGGTATCAGTGCTTCCCCGATCGCCGAACGAACATCAACAACCGCGAGGCGTTTGTGAATGCTGACGGCTCGGTTCGCATCGTGGTTTCCGACGGCGATCCGGGCGTGCCGAATTGGCTCGACACCAGCGGTCATCGCGTCGGCGTGATGTTCTTCCGTTGGCTTCATGCCGACATTTCTGAACAGCCGGTGTGCCGAGTGGTGAAGCGATCAGAAGTTGGGTCGCTGTCGTCGACCGTGTGAACGTTGCTATCAATTACGACGGCATCGGCGTTGCGGCGTTCGGCCCTCTGCGCAAGGCCACGCGCATGACCTCAACCATCATCCACACCGCTACGGCACCCTTTGCTGTCCATAGCCAGGCTCGGACGAGGTTCACAATCATCAAATCGTCATAGGTCTGCTGGTCCCAGCGGTCGAGCAACACGCCGTGCGCTGGCGCCGAGAACGCCGCTGTATCGATGAGGATGAACAGCATCAGGAATGCGCTGATGATCGCTGCGACACGAAGACGCTTCGGGTGAGCGAGCAGTAGCACGAGCACGCAGAGCCCTTCGATTAGCCACGGCCCGAAGAGCACTTTGCCGATGCGGTCAACGTGAGCGTGTTCGTAGGCATCCCAGGAGTCGGCGCCGACGAGAGGGAAGAGGTCGTAGTGCACGACCTGCACCGTCCAGATCATGCCGACCATCAGCACAGTGACAACGAGCTGCACGAGTACGACCCAGTGCAAGCGCAGTCGGTCGATGCCGGGCAGGTTGGGTGACCAATCTCCGCTGGGCGAAGGGGTGAAGGTGGGCAAAGGCATGGGTGGGACGGTAGCGACGAGTGTGTCGGCGTGACGGGTTGGGCGGGGAGTGGGGGAGGCGTTGGCGCCAGATGTGAGCGGTTGTGTTTGTGGACGGGAATGATCCGAATGGCCTATTCCCGTTGACACTCCGCGTCCGTAGTATCGAACACATGTTCGAGAGTTTCAACGAGACCACAAGTGAGCGCAGCGGTGTCGCTGTTGTGTGCGGGCCAGTTGTGCCTGCGCTCGCGCCGGGGTTGGCTGGTCTGGGATTTGCTGGATCGGGACCCGTGGCGTCGGGGTTCGTCTCGTTCGACGTTGCGTTCGCCCAATTGTCGAGTGCGGTTGTCTCGATGGGCGCGTCGGGGGTTCCCGCCGATGCTCAAGTATTGAAGAGTCTGCGGATGCAGATCGATCAACTCTCTGCACTCACGGCCGAAGCCGAAATTCGGTTCGATCAACCACAGCTGTGGCGCAACGAAGGTGCGGGTTCGTTGCGCGCGTGGCTCGTCGATGCATGCAGCTTGTCTCGGCGCGACGCAACACGCGTCGCTCGCCGAGCCGATCGGCTTGAGATCTGGCCCGAAGTTCTCGAGGGATGGAAGTCTGGTGAATTGAGTGGCGCGCAAGTCGACGTTGTCGTTGCATCGGTGCCAGCTCGATTTATCAACGAGTTTGCAGTGCAGGCTCCCGAGGTCGTGCGTGTGCTGGCGCCTCTCGATGTCGCCCAAACCGAAGTGGCTATGCGTCAATGGGTGAGGTGTGCCGAGGCAGCAGATAGTCCCGAAGACTTTTCCGAGCGGCCATCAGGCATCTACCTCGATTCATTGCTCGACGGTCGCGTGGCGGTGCAGGGGCAACTGAATCGCACCGAGGCGGCCATTGTTGAAGCTGCATTGCGAGTGTTCGATGTTCCCGACCAGGTGGACGAGAACGGCGAGTTCATCGGCGAGCCGCGATCACTGGGCAAGCGCAACGCCGACGCATTGGTAGACGTGTGCAAGTTCGCGATGTCTCATCGTGACGGTGCGGGCGAGTCTGGTCGATTCGTTCCGCATGTTTCGCTTGTGGTCGACATTGCGGAGTTGCGTGCATCGGCCTTGCGCGGCGCGGGCGTGCGCTCAAAAGCTGGTCTTGAACGCGCTGCCGAAGCCCGAGGCTGGTCAGTAGCTGAACGAGCCTGGTTCTCCGATGCCCTGCATCGTCATGGCGATGCGGTGACTTCCGACGGTTCTGAACTCGATGCAACTGCGGTGGCAACACTCACCTGTGATTCCGTGGTGCAGCGGGTTCTCATGGCGGGTTGGAAGGTGTTGAATCTGGGCCGAGAAGTTCGAACCGCCACTGCGGCGCAACGAAGAGCAATCGTCGCTCGCGACCGACATTGTCGAGCGCCAGGTTGTCGGACGAAACCCAAACATTGCGACGTCCATCACCTCGATCATTGGATCAACGGTGGTCGAACCGATGTTGATCGAATGGTGTTGCTCTGTGGCACGCACCACCGGGAGTTCCATAAACCGGGGTACCGCGTGGAGCTTTCTGATCAGGCCGAATTCACCGTGCACTCGCCCCGGGGGTGGAGCCGGTCAAGCGTGCCCGAGCGAATCGAGCAGTTGGTGTTCGCTCGGGGTCAATGATGTTCCATGTATGGCGTGTCCCTGATCGGTCCGTGCAATGCTCTTTCATGCCCTCCAAGCAGATCGCTGGAACTCGCGCTTCTGCGTCAGTCCAAATGAAGACTGCAACCGCGTTTCTCGCAATTGCAGCTGGGCTCGTCATTTACTCAAGCCTTGAGTTCATGCTGGTCGAAATCCAGACGGAATTTTCGATGTCGCCCAACGCCACCATCGTGGTTGCGTAAATCGCTGCGGGTGCCAGTTTGTTCGCCGTGTTTTTGGCTGGTGCCCTTGCTGATCGCCTTGGTGAACGGCGAATCCTTTCGTGGGCGAGTGCAGCCTTTTGCTTCGGAGCAGTCATCGTCGGCCTTTCTCCACATGAGGGGACCTTGATCGTGGGCCTGGCTGTTGGAGGTGTCGGGTCAATCGTGATGGCGATTGTTGGTCTCTCGGTTCTCAACAAGACGTATCCGGAGAAGGCACAGCGCGCACGTGCATTCGGTCTGTTTGCCGTGATTGCACCGGTGGCAGCGATTGTTGTTCCTCTTCTTTCTTCAGCGATTATTCCGCGCTCAAACTGGCGATTTGTCACAATCTTGTGGGTCCTCGTTGGGCTCGGGACGTTGTTGCTTGTTCGCCGGACATTGCCAAAGGGCACCGAAAGTTCCGTTCGTTCTGAGCTGGTAACGCCGGCGTTGGCAGGGATTGCGCTTTCGGGAGTTGCGCTGGCATTCTCATTTTTTGGCATCGGTCCGAAAGAAGGCCACCATTTCCCGAATGGATTTATCTCTGCGGGAGTCGCCTCGGTAGCAACGATTTTACTGATCATGACCATGCGAAGAGTCGCCACACCTACCCTCGACATTCGAACGATGCGGCGCCGAGGGTCGTTTCCAATTCTCGGAGCGCTCTTTCTCGTCAACGGAGTGAATCTCTTCTTTTTCACATATCTGTTCTTGCAGTTCCGGTACCACCAGACGTTGATTGAGACCGCGGTGCTACTGATCCTTCCGCAAGCGGTTGCCGGCGTTGCCGCCGTCTGGGGTGGTCGATTGAGCGCAAGATTGGGAAGCGCAAGGGTCGCAGCCTTCGCATTCTTTAGCGCTGCAGTGCTTTCTCTCGGGGCGCTCCTCGTTGGGGCTGAAGCGTCGGCCTGGGCCCCGGTGATCATCCTCACGATTGCAGCGATTCCGATTGCGGGGTCAGTGGGACCGTTGACACACGCCTTCATGGAACTAGCTCCTGAAGATGGTGTGGGTTCGGCATCGTCAGTGCGCAATGCAACAGTGAACTTGGGTATCGCGATAGCTGGTCTCATCACCGGAACCATCATTTTCAATGATCTCGAGCGTGATACAGAACAGAATCTTGCTGCGTACCAGCAACAAGCAGACGCCTTCCACCTGGCAGGTGTCTTCTGTTTCGTTTCGTATCTCGGCGCAGGGCTCCTCGTTGTTCTCTATGCCCGTCGCCGTGGGGTTTCGGTGATCCGTGCCGCTCATCACTGACACCGCATCCGGGGAGTGGGGCGACGCCTCGGCGACGTTCTCTGATGATCGCGTTCACAGGTACCTGCTGACGCGCATGTGGGATGTCGCGCTGCCGAGTGTGAACTTCCTCATGCTCAACCCTTCGACGGCCGATGCATTCCAGCTCGATCCGACGAATCGTCGCTGTGTTGGCTTTGCGCAAGCGTGGGGTTACGGGTCAATGGTGACGACAAACATCTTTGCGTTTCGTTCCACTGATCCCGCCGGGCTTCGAACTGCGGCAGACGCCGTCGGCCCAGAGAACAACGACGCGATCCTCAGCGCAGCAAAGAGCGCCGATCTGGTCATTGCTGCATGGGGAACCCACGGCGAATTGCAGGGAAGGGGTACTGCAGTACGCGAGATGCTCGGCGAGGCGGGTATTGCGCTGCACGCACTGCGGCTCACGAAAGCTGGTCATCCTGGGCATCCCCTTTATGTGGCGGGCGATACGTTGCCAACGACTTGGACCTGATCGGTGCCACACTCTTGCAAAGCACATGGAGGAATCGCCGTGAAGAAGTCCCCACTCAAACGAGCCGCAATCGCACTTGCCGCAGTTGCGCTGTTGGTTTCGATTGTCGCCGGCTGTTCCTCATCGAGTTCGAAGTCGTCAGAGGCGAAGTACTGCGACTCCTGGCAGAAGGTCGTTGAATCATTCAACGCGCTCGACGGCATTGCGATTACAACAAGCGGCCTGAGCGGTCTCGAAGCAGCTGTCAATGACATCACCGCTGCGGCGAAAGATCTCGCATCGTCTGCCGATTCATTACTTAAGCCCAAGGTGGAAGCGTTACAAGATGCGCTTACGTCATTTGGCAACACACTCAGTTCGCCCCAACTTTCGACCGACTACGTCGACAAACTGAAGTCGGAGAGTCAGAAGGTCGACGATGCATGGAACGATCTTGTGAACACCGCGAAGACAAGTTGTCCAGATGTGCAGGCCTCGTCGGTCTGAAGAAGTCCGACCGCGATTTGGCAAGCTGATTAACGAATCGTTAGCTGTCCGCCGTCGACATTGATGGCTTGGCCGGTAATCCAGGAACCTTGATCGCTGCACAAAAACACACACATGTTGGCGATGTCCTCGCCGGTGCCGTGTCGGCGCATAGGGATGATTTGGCGCAGTCGTTCCCAGTTCTCGCCGCGATCGATGTCATCAAGGCGACTGGTGTCGACAATGCCGGGGCAAATCGCGTTGACGCGAATGCCCGATGGCCCCAGTTCGGCGGCCATCGCTGCGCCAAGTGCATGGATGGCGGCCTTACTTGCGGAATAGGCGGCGGTGCCGGGCCCAGCGATCTTTCCGCCCACGCTGGAAATGTTCACAATGCAGCCGGGTTGTTCGACCGCGAGCCAATGACGGGCAGCGGCACGGCTTAACAAGAACGTGCCGTTCAAGTTCACGTCGATGACTTTGCGCCATTCGGCGAGATCAAGGTCGACGACATTGAATCGATCGGGGCCGCGAGCTGCACCAGCGTTATTAACGATGATGTCGACGCGGCCAAATTCATCGAGCGTTCGCGTAACCAGTGCATCAACTGCAGACTCATTCGCAATATCGCTCACAACTGGAACACAGCGCTGTCCAAGCGCGCGGATCTCATCGGCAACCGATTCGATATCGCGCCAGCCGGCAGCCTGTTCGTCGGCGGGGTAGTCGGCCGGAGCGCGGCCCGTACCCGTGATGACGACGTCACAACCGGCGCGCGCCAACTCCACCGCAATCGGTCGGCCGATCGATCGCATACGCCCGGCACCAGTGACGATGGCGACGTTGCCGGCTAGCCCCGTGAGTTCAGATGTCATGGTTTGACGGTAGTGGGGGACGGCTGCGCGTGTCTGAGGCTTCTGATGGGCCAATATGGTCACACCATGTCTCCCCGAATTCGGAACTTTCTCATCATCGCCCTGTGCGGTGTCATCCCAATCGTCGTTGCGATGCAGTTGCCGAGCGACCTCTGGGCGGAAATCGGCGATCTGCCTGCTCACCCCTTGATTGTGCACTTTGCTGTCGTCATGCTTCCGGTGGTTGCGCTCTGGACATTGTTCGCCATAGCCAAACCCTCCGTGCTCGAAAAGACATTCCCGTCTTTGTTCGCACTGAGTGTGGTCTCGACGTTGTCAGTCATCGCGGCGAAGTCATCGGGCATTTCGTTATCAGCTGCTGTTGGTTTGCCTGATGAGCATGCCGAAGCCGGCGACCGCCTCGTTGTTGTGGCGATTGCTCTGAGCGCAGTGATCCTGTTACTCGCTGGCATTTCGAAGTTCTGGCCCAAGCGCATTGCAGTCGTAGGCATCAGCGTTGTCGCGGTATTGGTGTCGGTTGTTGCTCTTCCGCTGACGTACATCACCGGCCACAGTGGTGCCGAGGCCACTTGGAAAGACGCCTATGCCCAAGCAAAAGAGCCCATCAGCGATGGTGTCACCAGGGTGACGATGGCTGAGGTCCAGAAACGCTCGAGTCGTGAAGATTGTTGGAGCGTGGTCGATGGCAATGTCTACGACCTCACGTCATTCATTCAGCGTCATCCGGCTGGTGCAAACGACATTGTCGAAATGTGCGGCAAGGATGCCTCCGAGAATTTCCTTGGGCAGCATGAAGGTCAAGGAGAGCCCGAGATGTGGCTGGGCACACTGAAAGTCGGAGTTCTCAGTAACTAGCGAACAACTGGCGTCACACGAACGCCGCTCTTGAAGAACGCCTGACCTTCGGCAATCGCCTCGGGACGGTTGCCGATCTCAACGAGATGATTCGCGGTGGCGATGGCTTGTGTGCGCGGCATATTGCGTCGGGCCCACAGCGCGCGCATGGTGCCTTGTACGGCGATCTGCGGAAGCGATGCGAGCTTCGACGCAATTTCCATTGTGTGATCAAGGAGTTGATCGCCGGGAACAACTTCGCTCACCATTCCCCAGCCGTGCGCGGTCTGAGCGGAGATGCGCTCGTAGTTGCCCATGAGTGACATGCGCACGAGTTCGCCCCACGGCATTTGGTCGAACATGAACATGGGCTCGAAACACGCGGCCATGCCATAGGTGGTGTGCGGATCAAAGAAGGTTGCGTGTTCGGCGGCGATGATGAATTCACTTTCGCCGAGTGCGTAGAACGCGCCGCCGCCGCACATTCCGTTCACCGCAGTGATGACGGGCTTCCACAGGTCGGCTTGCTTGGGGCCGAGCTTCAACATTGGATCGTCCATCATGAACGGTGAATCGGGCTGACGGTTATCCATCGCGAAGTCGCGGTCGATGCCCGTGCAGAACGCTTTGTCGCCGGCGCCGGTGAGAACAACAACCTTCACGGTGTCGTCGTAACGAATTTCCTTGTAGAGGTGCTCGAGTTCAGTGACAAGCGCAAGGTCACAGGAGTTGTACTTATCGGGCCGGTTCAGGGTGATGACACCGACACCGTCGGTGACGTCGAACAGCACTGCGGTGAGACCTTCTGAAAGCGGGTGGGAAGCCATGGGGGCAACCTACCAATGCTTAGGGTGCGACTTGAGATCTCAGCCTGTGAACTTGGGCAGCAGGACCGCTTCTTGGACCTCGTAGGCGCCAATGTCAATGATGTCGACGACTCGGGGCAGGCCGCGCTGGTCGGTGGCGGGCGGGGGAGTGAATCCAGGCCAGCCTGCATTCCACGCCGCGCTACCGATCGACAGCGGCACGACCGAGACGGTGTCGCTCACGCTCTCAAGCGGAAGCAGTCCAGGGTCGACGCCGACAAGGGAGCCATAACCAGCGAAGACTGCAGGGTTCGGCCTCTCGATGAGTGAGAACAACGAGAATGCCGGGGCCGCGATATCTTCACCGCCGTTGTCGGCTGCCAAAACGTGTGTGAGCACAAGTTCAATCAGATTCGCTTCGTGGCTTTGCGGCGAGATCGAACTCGCGCAGACGGAAACTGACGATGCAGTCGATACCGAGCCGCATCCGTCGGTGTAGGTAAGTGCAAAGATCCCTTCCGCAGAATTGCCACTGATTGTGGTGTTCGAAATGTTGACTTTCGAATCGTTCGGGACATTGACCATTGGTTGAATCCCGGCTGTGGACGCTGGTGGAATCCGCGATTCGGAACCGAGGGTCATGCCTGTGCCGGTGTTGTTGGAAATGGTCGAGTTAGAAATGTTTGCCGACCCGAACAGTAAGAGGCCTCCAACCCCGGAGTAGAGACTCGGTGTGTCTGGCAGGTCGGTGGCGACATTGCCCGTGACGGTGACTCGATCAAGCGATGGCTTGAAATCCTCCGCATATCCAACGATGAATGCGCCGCCGACAAGGGCTGACGTGTTGTCGGAAATTCGAGTGTTGGTGACACTGACCGTGCCGGCGTTCGGTCCGACGATCGAAGCGACGTATGCACCTCCAATGATTCCTTCCGGTGCCTGGTTTCCTGAGACGACCGAATCGGAGATTGCGACGCTTGATCCTCCTGCAACAAGGCCGCCACCGAGCTCGGTGGCGTTGTTGTTTGAAACGGTGAGTGCGGTGAGGGTGAGCGATTCTCTTGCGAGCGCAAAAATCCCCGCCCCCACTTCGGGTTGGTTCTCGCTAAATGATGAATTTGTGACGGTGATGTTGTCGGCGGTAATCCATGCTCCGCCGCCTCCAGATGGTTCACCGCCGGGCGTGCCCACTGCGACATTGTTTGTCATCACCGAGTTTGTAATGACGACATCGCCGGTTCCTGGCTCATTGTTAACTCCGAGACCACCGCCGGACGCTTCGGTCAAAGTCGATCTCGCCTGATTGTTCGTGAGCCTGACGCCATCAAGAGTTACTGCGGTATCGGTAACTGCGATTGCACCGCCTCTTTCGAGATTGTCTCCTGCAACACTGCCGTCAATGGTGAGGCCACTAATGGTGAGACCGCCGCTTTCTGCTGTAGCGATCGTGAACGCGTGATACTGCGTGTTGCCGGCAATCGTGAGTGCGTCTGCACCTGGCCCACGAATGGTGAGACTGTCGGTGATGTCGGGAAGATCAGTGATGAGATTGATCATTCCGGTAACGCCGGGAGCGAACTCGATGGTGTCGGCGCCGGCTGAAGCGTTGGCGTCGGTAATCGCTTGGGAAAGCGAGCCGATTCCGTTGTTATTCGTGTTGGCAACCGTGAACGTGGCGGCCGCCGCTGGGGAGGCGAGGAGTACGGCGCCGAGCACTCCGGCACCGCCGCCAAGAGCCAGCATCGAGCCACTTGTGAGGAGCGCAGTTGCAGATCGTGGAGTGAACCGGGGCCTGAGAACGTTCTGAGTCATACGACAAGGTGCCCGCTCTGTGCTTCTGACACTCCGTCAGATGGGCGGGGGTGGGAATCGCTAGTGTCAAGGCCCATGCGAGCAGACGAGAACTGGGGAACCATTGGCCGGCTGATAGCGGCGTCGGGGGACCGCTTCCCGAATGTCGAGGCATTGGTCGATGGCGACCTCCGGCTGACCTTCCCTGAACTGCGTGATCGCATCATCGATTCGGCCCGGGCCCATATCGCCGCTGGGGTTGAGAAGGGCGACAAGGTCGCCATCTGGGCGCCGAATATTGCCGAGTGGATTATCTCGGGCCTTGGTGCCGTGATGGCCGGTGCGGTGTTGGTGCCGTTGAACACCCGGTATAAGGGAATGGAAGCCGCCGACATCATCCGACGCTCGGGCGCCAAGGTGCTGTTGTGTGTCAACGGTTTCCTTGGCAACGACTATGTCGGCATGTTGGCGGGCACGGGCATTGACGACAACTGCCGCATCGTCGTCATTAAGGGCGATGCTCCCGAAGGCACGACCTCTTGGCAGGACTACCTCAATGGTGGTGCTGGTGTTCCGGTTGAGTCTGTCGATGCTCGCGTGAACGAAACCAGCCCCGATGATCTGTGCGACCTCGTGTTCACGTCAGGAACGACGGGCAAGCCCAAGGGTGTGATGGTCACCCATGCGCAAACGTTGCGTGTGTTCGAAGTGTGGGCGGACGTCGTTGGCCTTGCTGAAGGCGATCGCTATCTGATCGTCAATCCGTTCTTCCACACCTTTGGTTATAAGTCCGGCATCATCGCCAGTTTGCTCAAGGGCGCAACGATGATTCCCGAGCCCGTATTCGATGTGCAGAAAGTGCTGACCCGCATTGCGGCTGAAAAGGTGTCGATGCTTCCTGGCCCGCCCACATTGTTCCTTTCGATTCTTAACGATCCGAACCGCGACTCGTTTGACCTTTCATCGCTACGTGTTGCTGTGACCGGCGCTGCGGCAATTCCGGTCTCGATGATCGAGCGCATGCGTGACGAGCTCACATTCAAAAACATCATCACTGCTTACGGTCTGACCGAAGCAACCGGCACCGTCACGATGTGTCGTCCTGAAGACGACCCCGAAACGATTGCGCTTACTTCTGGGCGCGCAATTCCCGATACCGAAGTTCGCATCGTCGACGAGAACAACAATGAACTTCCGCGTGGCGAAGCCGGTGAAATCGTCTGCCGCGGCTACAACGTCATGCTCGGCTATCTCGATAATCCGGAAGCCACCGCTGAAACCATTGATGCTGACGGTTGGCTGCACACTGGTGACGTCGGAATTATGGACGAGCGTGGCTACGTGCGCATTACCGATCGCACCAAGGACATGTTCATTGTCGGCGGCTTCAACGCCTATCCGGCCGAGATCGAAAACCTGCTGATGGCGTACGAAGGCATCGCGCAGGTCGCGGTTGTTGGTGTGCCGGATGAACGAATGGGCGAAGTTGGTATGGCCTTTGTGGTCCCGCGTGATGGCGTCACTGTCGACGTTGCGGCGTTGAGCACCTGGGCCCGTGAAGCGATGGCGAACTTCAAGGTTCCCCGGCATTTCCGCATTGTTGAGGTGCTGCCCACGAACGCCAGCGGCAAGGTCGTCAAGGTCGAACTTCGTGAAATGGGTCGTGCCGAAATGGCAAAGCTTGAATCGGGCAGCGGGGCCTGACGTTCGTGCCACTACCCGCCGCTCCCTTCACCGACGACTACGCCAACCTGCTCGGACTTTTCGACGCAGTTGTGGCGCAGTGCGGCGATGTTGAAGCGTTCGTTGACGGGAACGGTCCGGCCGCTGATCGGGCCCGCATGACATTTGCGCAATGGGAACGCGCTGCTGATGGTGTCGCGACGCGATTGTCGGCAATGGGCGTAGGCCAAGGCGATGTTGTTGGTATTTCTTTGCCCTCGTCGATTGAGTATGCAGTTGCCTATCAAGGGGTTGTGCGGCTTGGCGCAATCGCCAGCGGTATGAATCCGAAGCTTGGGCCAGCTGAAACCGAGCACATCATCGCCAAGTCATCACCCAAGGTGATCATCACCGACGCACTCTTCGTGAACGATCCGGCGGTGACCGTCTTGTCGGTCGAAGAACTTCGCGACGCCTACAACGACGAACCGTTTACCGCTCGACCAACAATTGTCGATACCGATCTTCTCGCCATCGTCTGGACATCCGGCACCACGGGTAAGCCCAAGGGAGCGATGTTCGACCACGCGTGTTTGCGGGCTATGACTCGCGCTGCTGGGCCACTTTCTGCAGTCGGCGATCGTCGATTGTCGCCGCTTCCCTTCGCCCATGTTGGCTACATGACTCGCGTGTGGGATGAATTGATGCACGTCATCACCACCATCATTTGCCCGACGCCGTGGACAGCGGTTGGCGCACTCAAGCTCATTGAAGAGGAACGAGTCACTGTCGGTCAAGGTGTTCCTGCTCAATGGCAGATGATGTTGGCGCTCTCTGAACTCGCCACGACTGATACTTCGTCATTGCGAATCGTTTCGTCGGGCGCAGCGCGTATTCCGCCGGAAATGGTCGATGCCATGCGCGATCGCTTCAATTCTCCGGTGGTTGTTCGTTACACGAGCACCGAAGCGTGTGTTTCTACCGGCACCTCGCTCGACGACCCCGACGATGTCATTTGCAACACCGTGGGTACGCCTGGTGATGGTGTCGAAATGGAACTGCGTCTTGACGATGGTCGCGGTCGAGTCGTTGAACAAACTGATTCGGGCGACACCGAAGTTGGAACAGTGTGTTTGCGTAGCCGGGCGATGATGCGCGGTTATTGGCAAGAACCAGTGCTCACCGCCGACGCGATCGATGCCGACGGTTGGTTGCTCACCGGCGACCTTGGATTCCTTGATGCTCGTGGTGATCTTCACTTGGCCGGGCGTAGCACTGAGATGTACATCCGTGGCGGCTACAACGTCTACCCGATCGAGGTGGAGAACCACCTTGGTCAGCATGATCTCGTTGACCGTGTTGCGGTTACGGGATCGGCCGCACCCGTTCTTGGCGAAATCGGCGTGGCCTTTGTGGTTCCGGCCGATGCGGCGAACCCGCCCACACTTGAACAACTGCGGGCCTGGTGCAACGAACGACTCGCGTCCTACAAGGCGCCTGACGCGCTTGTTCTTCTTGATGAACTACCGCTCACGGCAATGTCGAAGATCGACAAGCGTGCACTGGCCCCTGCGGCGGCGGAAGCCGAAAAGGCGTGGGAACGATGATGTATTTCCAAACTCAGAAGGAGAAATAAGCAATGGGTATTTGTGACGGACGTGTCGTCATCATCACCGGTGCTGGTCGCGGCCTTGGCCGTGAACACGCACTCGCATTCGCCGCCGAAGGCGCCAAGGTTGTGGTGAACGATGTCGGCGCATCGCTGCAAGGCGACGGCAACGACATGAGCCCAGCCCAGGAAGTTGTCGACCTCATTCGCGCCAATGGTGGCGAGGCCATCACAAACGGCGATGACATTGCCGATTGGGACGGCGCTGGTCGTCTTGTGCAGAGCGCCATCGACACGTTCGGTGGTCTCGACACCGTTGTGACCAATGCAGGCATCGTGCGAGATCGCATGTTCGTCAACATGAGCGTCGACGAGTGGGACGCAGTCATTCGTGTGCATCTTCGTGGCACGTTCTGCCCGGTCAAGCACGCCGTCGACTACTGGCGCGCCGAATCAAAGGCTGGCCGTCCTCGTGAGGGTCGCGTGGTCACCACTTCGTCCGGCGCTGGTCTGCATGGTTCGATTGCTCAGACGAACTACTCAGCGGCAAAGGCCGGTATCGCGACCTTCACCATCAACATTGCTGCAGAACTCGGCCGCATTGGTGTGAATGCGAACTCGATTGCACCTTCGGCCCGCAGCCGTATGACCGAAGAAGCGTTCGCTGAAATGATGGCCAAGCCCGAAACCGGTTTCGACGCCATGGACCCGGCCAACATCAGCCCGCTTGTGGTGTGGCTCGGTAGCGGAGACTGCAACGTGTCTGGTCGCATCTTCGAATGTGCCGGTGGCCTCATTAGCCTTGCCGACGGTTGGCAGGTCGGTGCCGAGTTCGACAAGGGCGACAAGTGGGATCCCGCCGAAATCGGCGCAGTTGTTGACGATCTGGTGAAGGCTGCCCCCGCTCCGTTCCCGGTTCACGGCACCTGATCGGCAGTCGACGCACATGAGCGACACCACCGCTACTGACGGTCGAGTAATCGGGGAGCGGGCACTGCAAACGCGCCGCCGCATCCTCGAAGCCACTGCGGCGCTGCTGCGCGAACAGGGTGCACTTGATGTGAAGGCGATGGATGTTGCTCGTGAAGTAGGAACGTCACCAGCGACCTTCTACCAATACTTCGCCGATGTTGAAGATGCGATTTTCGCATTGGCACTTGAGTTGCCGGAAAAGGTTGCGCCCATTCAGACACAGTTTGAAAGCGACTGGTCGGGGCCCGCGGGCCTCGACCTCGCTCGTCAAGCAGTGTCTGATTACACCGACTTCTGGGATGAGAACGCTGCGGTCCTGCGGGTGCTGTTGCTTCGAGCTGATGAGCGCGATGAACGTTTCCGTCAGGTGCGACGCGACTACAATGCCCCGTTCATGACAGCGATGGTCGCCAAAGTGCGTTCTGCGCAAGACGCGGGCCGAATCGCGAAAGTGATCGATGCTGAAGCAACCGCAGGCGCAATGCTCGCGGCGCTCGATCGCCTTCCCAATTATCGAGAAGGTTTCGAAAAGCGCGGCACAAGTCGCGAGGCGATGATCGAGACCGTTGCTCGTCTGCTTCATTCCTCACTGACCGGAGAACCATTGTCATGAAACTGCTCAAGCGTTGTCTCGCAGTATCCGTCGCGCTCGCAATACTTGCCGCTTTGGCAACGGTGTCGACACCTGCGTCCGCTCAGGTCTCGCCGGCAATCATCAACCCAACCTGCGCGTTCCCGATCATCGTGAATCAGCAAGACGCCAATGTCGCCTATCTCGACACAAACTCGACCTATTGGGCCATGCCGACCAACTTCTCTCTCGGTGATGTCGTAACGATCACCGGCGAGTTCTCCTACGCCCGGTACATGTCGTTCAACTCCTACAACGAAACCGGTTCAAGCGTTGGCGGTCTGCGCGATACGGCCATCCTCCCCGATGTAGGCAGTATCAATCCGTTTCTCGACGGTCAGTCGCTTACGGGTACGCCACGTAACTACACGGTGACTGTGAATGTCACGAATACTCCGCAGGTCACATCGCCGGTTGCCGGTGAAATCGATGCGATTCCCGGTGTTGGTTGGCTGCTCATTCGTGTCTATGTGCCGTTTGATGCCAACAGTCCGAGCGGTGGCGTTCCCATTCCGTCAATCACCGTGAACGGCGCGACCAAAACTGGTTGCACAACGTTCGGCGCGGAACCAGCGATCGTTGCACTCGCTGCGCTCATCATGGGTCAAGCCATCGCCGATGCCATTCCGCCGGCGGAAGTTCCTGAGTTCTCGTTCTCTGGCGGCGGCGGCTTGTTCCCTAACGCCGACAATAAGTACGTGTATGCCACGACATCGTGGAAACCGGGCCGAATCGCCATCGTTCGTGGTTTGGCGCCGAGTTACCCCGATACTCCTGGCCAACCGCTCTATCCCGAGCAGCAGCTTCGGTACTGGTCGATGTGTACGAACCTGCTCGTAACGCCCGCGCCTGTTGTTGAATGCGCTCGCGACAATGTCACCGCGCTCGATGCGCAGGGCTATTACACCTACGTGATTGGTGCCGATCAGGACCAGCCTTCGGCTGCGGCGATCGCTCGTGACAATGCAACATGGTTGAAGTGGTTTGGCCCCATCGGCGAGGCGCTTCCCGATGAGTTGAAGCCCAACGGCAATCTCATTTTGCGCAACATGCTGCCGGACGCATCATTTGGCAATGCCGTGCAAAACATTCCGATGACGCAATCAAATGCCGCCGCCCGAGCCACGATGGGCGCGTATTACCCGGAGGCGACCTACTGCGATCGTTCAGTCTTTGAGCGTTACGGCGCCGGTGCGTGTTTCGTGCTGGGCCCGAAGTTCACCGGCTAAGCACGCCAGCACTTACCAGCCGCGGTATTCGACGTCGCGACGTTCCTTGAACGCAGCGACACCTTCTTGGAAGTCCTGGGTGTAGGAAGCCATTTCCTGCGCCCATGCTTCATCTTCGAACGCGCCGTGACGGTTGGAGTCGAGACTGCGGTTGAGAAGCCACTTCGACAGCATGATGGCGCGGGTGGGCGATTCGGCCAGACGGCCAGCCCACTCGCCAGCCGCGGTCATGAGTTCGGCCTGCGGAACAACCTTGTTCACGAGTCCAACGCGCTCAGCTTCGGCGGCCTTGAGATCGTCACCGAAGAAGATGAGTTCTTTCGCCTTCTGCATGCCGATGAGGCGGGGGAGCATGTAGGCGCCGCCACCGTCTGGGGTAATGCCACGACGAACGAACACTTCGATGAACTTGGCGTTGTCGGCGGCGATCACGAGATCAGAAGCGAACGCAATGTGGGCACCAATTCCCGCTGCAGTTCCGTTGACCGCGCAGATGACGGGCTTTTCGCAATCCATGATCGATGCGATGAGGCGCTGAGCACCGCGCTTGATGTTTCGGCCAACGTCGCCAAGCACCTTGTCGGGAGCATCGGCCGGACCAGGGTTCACTGGGATGGTGGAGACGCGCAGGTCGGCGCCGGTGCAGAAATGACGCTCGCCAGCGGCAGTGACGATGACGCAACGAATGTTGAGATCGTTCGACGCGCCTTCCATGAGCGAAATGGTGAGGTTGCGCTGATCGGGGGTGATGGCATTGGCCGCATCGGGGCGGTTGAGGGTGAGCGTGGCCACGCCGTTGTCGGAGATCTCGAAGAGGATGTCGGTGCCGAGAATGCTGTTGGGATCGTTTGCGTAGGTCGGTGCAGTCATGAGGAGTTTCTACCAGTTCGCACCCTTGGGCTCTGCCGACCCGGTTAGTTTCGGGCCATGGACATGCAGAAATTCGACTCATTGTTTGATCTCACCGGCCGCACCGCCATCGTTACCGGAGGAACCCGGGGTATCGGTCGGGCCATTGCCGAAGGCCTGATTTGTGCGGGGGCCAACGTCGTGGTGGCCAGTCGCAAAGCCGATGCTTGCGAAGAGACCGAGACGCATCTGAATGTCTTGGCTGCCGGCGCCGCAAAGGGTGGCCGAGCGCTCGGCGTTCCAACCCATATGGGCGACGTCGATGCGTTAGCCGCACTGGTGGGCGTAACTGTTGCCAAGTTCGGTGGTGTTGACATCATCGTGAACAACGCGGCGACTGGTTTGGCGATGCCGATCGGTGAATTCACTCCTGAAGCGTGGGACAAGCAGTTCGAAGTCAATCTTCGTGGGCCGATGTTTTTGATTCAGGCCGCGCTTCCGTACCTCGAGCAAAGCGAACATGCATCGGTCATCAACGTGATTAGTGCAGGAGCGTTCCTTGCCGGCCCGCAGGTGTCGATGTACGCAGCAGCGAAAGCCGCGCTCATGTCGTTCACTCGTTCGTTCGCCAGTGGTCTGGCGAAGAAGAACATTCGCGTCAACGCCCTTGCTCCTGGCACCGTCGATACCGACATGGTTCGTGCGAACTCGCCGGAAGCGCAGGCCTCGATGGCCGCCGCCTCGCCCATGAAGCGGGCGGCGGACGCCGATGAAATGGTCGGCCCGGCCCTATTGCTGGCCAGCGATGCCGGCAGTTTCATTACCGGGCAGTGCATCCTCGCCGACGGCGGCATGGTTCCGCACTGATCTAGGGTTTGCTCATGCCGCTTTATGACTTCAAGTGTCCCGAGTGTGACACCACCTTTGAAGCTCGCCGCTCCATGGCCGAAGCGTCAGACCCAATTGATTGCCCCAAAGGGCATGCCGGTTCGCGTCGACTTCTGAGTGTGTTTGCAACGGTTGGCGGTTCTTCGGGTTCAGCGGCGCCAGCGCCTGCTCCGATGCCACGTGCTGGTGGTCACGGTTGTGGCGGCGGGATGTGCGGCTGTTAGTTCCGGCCGCGGCGCACTACACGTCGCGTTCGTAGACCCAATCGCCTTCGCCCATCAGAAGGCGATTGCGCGCGCCAGGCACTGATGCATCGCCGACCTCGTACCCGGCATCGCCGGCGTACAGCGCGATGTTGTAGCCGTCTTTGCGGGTGAACTTGGTGACAAAGAATTCCGGTGAGTTGTCGCGGTAATACGCGAGCGCGTCGGCAGCTGATGCAAATGGTGCAAGTAGTGCGAGCGTGATGAAGGTCGGCGGAATGAGTTCGATTTCGCCTTCGTTGCGACGGTGCATTGCATCGGCCGGACGCATCCACTCAAGCTCGTGAATCTCTTCGCCATCGGCGGTGAGCGTTTCGGTTGGTGCAGGGCCCATAAAGAAATAGGTGGAGAAACGCTTGGGCGCTTCAAGCGGGGGAGTCCAGTGCGACATGAATACGAGATCATCGGCATTGATGACGGCATCGGCTTCTTCGGCTGCTTCACGCACGCAGGCTCGGCGAGCAACGTCGAGGAAGTCTTCGTGGCCTTCATCGAAATGATCGCCAGCGAATTCGGTGCCGTGGTCTTCGGCATCGATTCGTCCGCCTGGGAAGACCCACGCGCCACCGGCGAAATAGATCTTTGAATTGCGACGAGCAAGAAGTACTTCGATTCCTTTTGCGCTGCCGGCGGCATCACGAACAAGAACAGCAGTGGCGGCGGCAACGGCGACTTGCTCAACCTCGGGCTTTGTCCATTCCTCTGGTCGATTGCTTTTTGCTTCGTCCATTAGTCGTCCCCCATGCCCAACCGTTTGAGCATCGTATGGGGAACATCGAAGTCGTCGTTTGCCAAGCGAGCAGCGCGCTCCACATTCACCGCATCGAGATCGCGTCCCGACCATTCATCCCATGGGCCGGCGGGGATTCGCGCGGGATCGCCACCAGCGTCATCGCACGCGTAGAGATAGGCCTGCAGAAGTTGAAGGTGTCGTGGAGCCCCGATTGGTCCGTGGCCCGGCACGATCACGGTCGCCTGATCGGCGAGTTCGCCAAGGGTGTCGGCCCATACCGAAGGATTGCCATCCCAAGCGTTTGGTGTGGTGCCGATGGTGGCGAACGCGCCAGCGAACATCACTCCGGCCGAAGGAACGAGCACGACGAGATTCTCGGACTGCTGGCCGCTCACGGGCAGCGCAAGTACCACCGGGGTCAACCACGCAGCGGTATCGACAACGTGAGAAACCGGGCGAGTGGAGAACGGAACCTCGGCGGTTCGGGGATTGGTGTCGTAATCGTGAGCCCACGCAGGCGAGAGTCGTTTATAGGCCTCGATGGGGGCGGGCTGATCAAGCAGCACATTGGTTTGGGTGCGGCCATAGCGACCAGCCATCCAGAACACGGCTGAACCGCCCACGGAATCGAGATGACTACTTGTATAGACAACGCGTTTGATGGGCAGGCCGAAACGGTCGGCAAGTTCGTTGTTCAATGCTCGGGCTGCCGACGGGGCCAAGAGTGTGTCGATCACGGTGATGCCGTCATCTTCGATGACCACTCCGGCATTGCCCGTGCCATTGCCGATCCAGGCCCACACGTTGGGTGCGATTGGCTGCAGGCTTCCGCAGTCGGCCGCGACCGGACCGATATCGGGGGTCGGGGGCATTGGTCCGAGATCGGTCATGGGCCTGAGCGTAGGGGGCTAACGTCTCGCCGTGGCTAACCACAAGAAGACAAAGAAGCCTCGGAAACCGCAGCACCACCTTCCCAAGGTCGGTTCGCCGCAGAACGACGCCTACCGGCTCAAGCGCAGTCGTGAGGATGTTCTCGATTTCGGGCTTATGCACCCCGGCAATGGTCGGCTTACAAAGATCATCGGCGTGCTTGCCGTGATTTTCATTGCGGCCATGCTCGTGTCGTTCATCTTCCTGACCTAAGTCAGGCGAGGATCTAGAGCAGCAGTCCGCCGTCGACGGGGATGACTGCGCCGGTGATGTAGGCGCCCGCCTTCGACGACAAGAAAATCGCCGTACCGGCCATATCGGACGGTTCACCAATTCGGTGCAGCGGAACCGATGCCTTGATGGAATCGCCGAAGTTCTCGAGCGTGGCCGCCATCATCTTCGATTCGAACGGGCCCGGCGCGATTGCATTCACAGTGATGTGTTCGCTGGCAAGACGCTTGGCGAGCACTCGTGTGAGCTGGTGTACTGCCGCCTTGGAAGCGGAGTAAGAGTACGTCTCGAGTGTTGGCACGTGAATGCCATCAACCGAACCAATGTTGATGACGCGTGCGGGATCGGGTGCCGATGCACCGGCGATCAGTTCGGCATGAAGGAAGCGCGTGAGTTGGAACACGCCCTTGACGTTGATGTCGAGAACTTTGTCCCATGCCGCATCGTCGAAGTCGTCGAACGGAGCACCCCAGGTTGCGCCGGCATTGTTCACGAGAATGTTGAGCGAACCATCGCACCACTTACCAACTTCGCGAGCGAGGCGCAGGCATTCGGCTTCGGTAGAAAGGTCGGCGGGAAACGAAACGCAGTTGGGGCCGAGTTCAGCGGCGACGGCATCGCAGACGTCGGCTTTGCGCGACGAGATCGCGACCTTGGCACCGGCTTCAATAAAACCGCTGGCGATCATGAGACCGATACCGCGGCTGCCGCCGGTAACAAGTGCTGTCTTGCCTGAAATATCGAACAGATTGCTCATTTCGATTTCACTCAATCCTGATTTGGGGTGACATCGATGAGGAGATGCTTTGAAAGATCGCCGTACAGCGTGGGTCGCATTCGACGCTCAACGAAACGCCATGTTCCATCGACCTGTTCAAAGGTGTCGGTGTAGGCGCCGGCAATGATTGGTTGCAGGGGCAGTTCTTCAGTTTGTTGAAATACGGTGAATCGTGAGCGACAAACAGCAGACAATTCGTCGTCGGCAATTTCAATGAGCGGATTCGTCGTGACGTGGTGCGATCGCGGTGTGCCGTCTGGGTACTTGCGAGTCGTAGATGTGTAGAGAGCCGTCACCGCTTGAGCGCCTACAACCATTGGGGTTCCGTCGGCGTCTGCGATGGCACCATGTGCGAACAACGCGCCGATTGCTTCGTAGTCACCAGCATCGATTGCTTCGGCGTAGGTATAGAGAAGGTTTTCGATTGCACCGCGATGATCAGCCATGGGCGAGAACCTAGTTCGCGCCGGTCAGTGAGCGGATTGTGTCTCCGTACAGCATCTCTTTATGGATGCCGATGACTTCGCGAGATTTCGTGGCCAGCACGGCCGAATGGGCGATTGTGGTGGCAAGGAGTTCCTCTTCGGTGAGGATCTCGTCGGCGATGCCGGCGGTGAGTGCTTCGGGCCCGGTGAACCGGTGGGCGGTGTTGAGGGCACGGGCGATTGCGGTGCGGGGGAGACGGGTGAGGAGAAGCTGTGCCATCTTCTCGCTCACGGGAAGTGCGAGGTCGAGTTCGGGCATGCACCAGTAGCCACGATCCGAGCGCATGGTGATGCGGTCATGGGCACTGGTGAGCAGGGCCCCGGCTCCGAAGCAATGACCATTCACGGCTGCGGTGGTGTGGCAGTCGAGGCCGAGAATGCGACCCCACAGCCGGTTGAGTTCATGGAGAAACTCGCGAGCATCGTCGGGATTGGCCATGAGCCATTCAAGATTCAGGCCATTCGAATAGAACTTGCCCGTTCCGGTTGTAACGAGGGCAAGGGGGCCCTCCTTGGCTGCGACCTGGTCGATGAGGCCATGCCAATGGCGAACGACGTCGAGGTCGAATCGGTTCTCTTCGGCGTCCATGGTGATGACGGCGACGGCGCCTTCGGGGCCCTGCCAGGAAAGGGTGACGTTCGGTGCGCTCATGGGCAGAGCATGGCACGGTCAGGGGCCTCTAGCCTGCAGGAATGGCTGACTACCGCCCTCCTTTGCGAGACGTGAACTACGTGCTCGAACACCTCGTTGACCTCGACGGACTCTGTGGTTTGCCCGAGTTCTCCGGACTCGATGCCGACACCATCAAGGGTGTGCTTGAGGAAAACGCGCGCTTTGTGGCTGAGGTCATCGCACCGCTCAACCGGATTGGCGACACCGTTGGTTCGGTGTTCGAGCCGGCGACCAATACGGTGCGCACGCCCGATGGATTCATCGACGCGTATCGCCAGTACGTCGATGCCGGTTGGGGCGGCGTTCCGTTCCCTGAGGTCTACGACGGTGGCGGATTCCCATGGCTTGTTGGCATCGTCATGCAGGAATTCATTTCGTCAGCGAACATGGCGTTCTCGATGGCACCGCTTCTTACCCAAGGTGCAATTGATCTGCTCATGCACCACGGCAACGAAGAGCAGAAAGAGAAGTATCTGAAGCGCATGGTCACCGGTGAATGGACCGGCACCATGAACCTCACCGAGCCGCAAGCTGGTTCCGATGTTGGTGCCGTGCGCACCAAAGCGGTTCCGCATGGTGATGGCACCTATCGCATTACCGGCACGAAGATTTACATCTCCTTCGGCGAACACGACATGGTCGAAAACATCGTGCATCTCGTTCTCGCACGCACGCCCGATGCGCCTGCCGGTACCAAGGGAATTTCGTGTTTCATTGTTCCCAAGTATTTGGTGAACGACGACGGCTCTCTGGGTGCACGCAACGACGTCAAGGTTGTGTCGATTGAACACAAGATGGGCATCAAAGCGTCGCCCACATGTGTGATGTCGTTTGGCGAAGACGATGGCGCGATCGGCTACCTCATCGGCGAAGAAAACCGCGGCATGAGCTACATGTTCACAATGATGAATAACGCTCGACTTTCGGTTGGGCTTGAAGGTTTGTCGTTGGCCGAGCGCGCCTACCAAGACGCGTTGCAGTATTCGCAAGAGCGTCGTCAAGGCCGCGCACCTGGTGCGCCGGCTGGTGAGATGAGTCTCATCATCAATCTTCCCGATGTGCGTCGCATGCTGCTCACGATGCGTTCGATCATCGATGCACTGCGAGCAATCATCTATGTGAACGCACACGCGCTTGATATGGCGGCACATCATCCCGATGCCGATGTTCGCCAACGCAACCAGGAACTGGTGGAACTGCTCATTCCGGTTTCGAAGGGCTTCGGCACTGATATGGGTATTGAAGCAACTTCGCTGGCCATTCAGGTCTACGGCGGCATGGGGTACATCGAAGAGTCGGGTGTTCCGCAGCATTACCGCGACGCCCGCATCACCTCTATTTATGAGGGAACCAATGGCATTCAGGCCATGGACCTTGTCGGGCGCAAACTTCCGATGCGGGGTGGGGGAGTCATGGACGACTACCTCACGCAAATCGGTTCGCTGGTTGCTCGTCTTGATGCTGCGGGTTCTGAGTTCGCTGGCATGCGCGATCGCATCGATGAATCACTCGCGTGTGTCCGCAACACCGTGATGTGGCTCACTGAACATGGCATTGCCGATGTTCGCAACGCACTCGCCGGTGCAACGCCGTTCCTGCGCATGTTCGGTTTGCTTGTTGGCGCTCGCTACTTGGCCGACTCTGCGCTTGCGGCAAAGGTCGACATCAATGCCGGTGTTGGCGATACTGAGTACCTGAACGCGCGAATCACAGTGGCTCGCTTCTATTGCGACAACTTGTTGCCTGGTGTGCTCGGACTGGAATCGGCTGTCACCGCTGGTTTCGAAGACATCTACGCCATCTCCAACGAAACGCTGTGATCCCGTGAACTCTTTCCTGGCTTCAATCCCGAGTCCTTCCTCAAACCAACTCGGTCCCTTCAATATGTACGGGCTGATGATCGCCCTCGGCGTTCTCGCTGCGGTTGAACTGGGTCGTAAACGCTGGCGGGCACGTGGTGGCGATCCCGACGATGTGTACGTCGTCGCGTTGTGGGCCGTTCCCGCAGGCCTCATCGGCGCGCGGATGTACCACGTTGCAACCGACTGGCGAAGCTACGAGGGTCGTTGGCTCGACGCGCTCAAGATTTGGCAGGGCGGTCTCGGAATCCCCGGTGGTGTCGCGCTTGGTGTTGCCGTCGGGCTTTGGGTCGCCCATCGTCGTGGTTGGCGACTGTCGGCGGGTATCGACGCGCTTGTGCCCGGCATTCCGTTGGCCCAAGCAATTGGTCGTTTAGGTAACTGGTGGAATCAAGAACTGTTCGGCAAGCCCACGAGCCTTCCGTGGGGTGTGCAGATCGATGTGCAGCATCGCCCGCAGGACTACGTCGCATATTCAGTGTTCCAGCCCACCTTCCTCTACGAGATGTTGTGGAACCTGGCGCTGTGTGGACTCCTCATTTATGTCGACAAAAAGCGCGTCATGCGGCCGGGCAACGTTCTTCCGCTCTATGTCGGCCTGTACTTCGCTGGTCGCCTCTGGATTGAAGCGCTGCGCATTGATCCCGCCAGCACTATTGGGCCGTTCCGCATCAACATCTGGATGTCCATCATTGGAATTGGCGGAGCCATCTTGGTGTTCATTGTCCGAGGCGTTCGCCGGCGCGAAAGCGACACCGATGAGCCCTACCGTGACGGTCACGTATGGTCTCCCGAAACCACTTCTGAAACAGAACCAGAGAAAGAAGCTTCCGAATGAACCTCTCCGATCTCACCGCCCTCGACGGTGCGGGCCTTCCCGACACCGATGGCAAGACCGTTCTGGTTGTGAACGTGGCCTCGAAGTGCGGACTCACCCCGCAGTACGAAGGCCTTGAGCGTTTGCAGAAGCGTTTCGGTGGCGATTCGTTCACCGTTCTTGGTGTTCCGTGCAATCAGTTCATGGGTCAAGAGCCAGGCACGCCCGAAGAAATCGCCGAGTTCTGCTCCGCCACCTATGGCGTGTCGTTCCCGCTCACAGAGAAGATTGATGTGAACGGCGATGATCGTCATCGTCTCTATACCGAACTCACCGCTGTCGCCGATGCGGCGGGCGATGCGGGCGATGTCCAGTGGAACTTCGAGAAGTTCCTCGTAGGTGCCGACGGCTCGGTCACCCGTTTCCGTACCTCCGTTGATCCTGAAGCCGACGAAATCGTCGCTGCCATCGAGTCGAAGGTTTCCTGAATCTCTCATGCGTCGCACCCGCGTTCTCATTCCCGCGCTCGCTCTGACATTCGCAGTTGTTGCCGCTGCGTGTGGTTCTTCCTCGGACTCGGGCACCACGGGTCCAATCGCGGTTGCATCAATCGCATCAAGTACCGGTAGCGCTTCGGCCTATGGCATTGCGCAACAGAACGGAACGGTGTTGGCGGTAACTGAACTTGCCGATGGATCGATCGATCTGAGCACCTACGACGACCTTTCCGACCCGCAAGCCGGAACTGATGCGATGAAGAGGGCATTGTCCGAAGGTGCAACGGTTGTACTCGGTCCGACACTCTCGCCGGTCGCCGCCGCCGCCGATCCATTTGCACAAGCAGTTGGTGTCCCTGTGCTCGGCGTTACCAACGCCACTCTTGATATGGCCGCAATCGGGAATTTGATTTGGCGAGTGTCACTTTCTGAAAATGCGATGGTGTCGGCTTCGGTGAACTACGCGGAATCCAAGAAGTCGGTCAAGACGGCGACACTCATCTGGGAACCTTCCGATGGCTACTCGGCGGGCTCGGCGGCTTCGTTCCGGGCTGCTGCAAAAGCCAACGGCATCACGATTACCAGCGAGCAGACGTACGTCGATGGTTCTACCTCAGTCGATGTAGTTGCTGGAGCGGCTTTGGCCAGTTCGCCCGATGCAGTGTTCTTCGCATTGCGCTCGGCAGTCGCCGACGATTTCCTCGTTGCGACTGCGTCGACAAAAGCGTTGCGTGTCGGTGGAAATGGCTTCAACTCGGCAGCGGTCGTCGCATCATCGGGAGCAGGGGCAGACGGACTGATCGTTTCGGGCTCGTGGAACATCAATTCACCAAATGCGATGTCGAAGAGGTTTGTTGAGGCCTACACAAAGGCCAACAACGTGGCGCCGGATTCCTTCGCTGCACAGGGGTACGCGGCAATTCAGATTTTGCTGGCCGCAATGAAGAAGGCGAAGACCTCGTCGTCTGCCGATATCCAGGTTGCATTGAGTAAAATCGGTACCGTGGAAACGGTGCTCGGTCCGTTCGGCTATGACGCCCAAAATGAACCCACCTACCCAGCTGCGGTGCAGATCGTTCAGGGTGGAGCCTTCACACTTGCGTCCTGAGTAGGGATCGCTCCCGAATGGGTCATTCAGGTATCGGCCGGTAGGATTAGGGGTGTTGGGGCGGCCGTCGGTCGTCCGGCGGCATCCGGAGGGGTGTCGCATCCTCCCTCTTGGAAAGCCACCTCATGACAACGTTTGCCGATCTCGGCGTCTCACCTGATCTCACTGCCGCACTTGAATCTCACGGCATCATGTCGCCGTTTGCGGTGCAAGAACTCACCATTGCCGACGCACTCGCTGGTCGCGATGTGTGTGGCAAGGCCAAGACCGGTTCGGGTAAGACCCTTGCCTTTGGTCTTCCGCTCCTCGAAAAGGTGAAGGGCGCCGAAGCTCGTCGTCCTCGTGCACTCATTCTTGTTCCTACTCGTGAATTGGCAACGCAGGTACGTGACGAACTCGCTCCGCTCGGGGTTGTACGTGACGTGACTGTGACTGCCATTTATGGCGGGGCCAAGATGGAAACGCAGGTTGCCGAACTCGAAAAGGGCGTGGAGATCGTTGTCGCCACACCGGGCCGCATGATCGACATGATCGAGCGCAAGGAAATCTTCCTTGACGACATCACCCAGGTTGTGCTCGATGAAGCCGACCGTATGGCCGATATGGGATTTCTTCCGCAGGTTGAGTGGATCCTTCGCCATGTTCCTGGCCAACACCAGACGCTGTTGTTCTCGGCCACGCTCGATGGCGTCGTCGACACCCTTATCAAGCGTTACCAAACTGATCCCGCTATGCACGAGGTCGTGTCCGAGCAGGTCACTGTTGAACAGATGCAGCACCGTTTCCTGCAGGTGCACGACATGGACAAGGTAAAGGTCGCTGCGGCGATCATTCTCAACTCCAACCGCACCATCGTGTTCGTGCGTACCAAGCGTGCTGCCGATCGGGTTGCCGACAACCTTCGTCGCGAAGGCGTCGACGCGGCATCGATCCACGGTGATCTGCGTCAGAGCCAGCGCGAGAAGGCACTCAAGGACTTCAGCGACGGAAAGTTGAAAGCACTTGTTGCCACTGACGTTGCTGCCCGCGGTATTCACGTCGATGAAGTCGACGTTGTCATTCATTACGACCCACCGGAAGATTCAAAGGCGTACCTGCATCGTTCCGGCCGTACCGCGCGCGCTGGCGCCAAGGGTGTTGTTGCCACGCTTGTCATGTGGAACGAGGAACTCGAGGTCAAGCGTCTCTTGAAGCGCCTCAAACTTGATCAACCCATCGTCGAGGTGTTTTCGAACGATAAGCGTCTTGCCGATCTCGCTTCCTGGGATCCGCGGACCGAATCCGCAACTCGCTGAACGTGTCCGATCTCGGTCGGGATTACGAAACCTCGCTCGATCCGACTCGTCGGCGTCGAGACGGAGTGCACTACACGCCGCGGGCGATCGCCGATGAGTTAGTTGAACGTGCATTCGCGGTGCATTTGTCAGCGATTGCGTCGGAGGTTCCCTTTTCTGTTTGCGACCCCACCTGCGGGGCCGGAGTCTTTCTGCTGGCTGCGGCTGATGCTCTTGTGGCTCGGGGTCGCACGCCATTCGATGCGCTGGCGTGCTTGCGGGGGATGGATATCGACCCTGAAGCGCTTGATCTCGCGCAAGCCGAATTGATGAGCTGGGCGCGAACACATGGAGTCACTGCCGAGTTGCCCTCGGTTCTTGTTGTGGGCGACGCGCTGAACGACCAGTGGCCAAACGACGGGCGTCTCGATGTTGTGGTCGGAAATCCTCCATTTGGGGGACAACTCGCCGGGGCGACGGTGCGAGACGGAAGCGCGGTTGCGGGCGCGGCACGCATTCTTGGTCGGCCTGCGGGTTACACCGATACCGCTGGCGTTCTGCTTGTGCGAGCGCTCGATGCCGTTCGTGTCGGGGGGTCGGTGGTGTTCGTGCAGCCACTTTCTGTTCTTGGGTCTCGAGATGGTGCAATCGTTCGTGATTCTGTGAGCCCGGCACTCGAATCGATCTGGATTCCGGACGACCAGTTGTTCGATGCTGCGGTCAGCGTGTGTGCGCCGGTGCTGCGCAAGCCATCCGCTGCTGAATCGGCGGCTGATAGCCAGTTGATTCCGACGTGGACCGAACTCGCTGCCGAAGCAATGGGTGTTCCATCTGTTCACTTGCGCGGCGAACCGCTTTCAACGATCGCTGATTGCACGGCGGGCTTTCGTCACGAGTTCTACGAGGTTGCGGCGGCAACGGTTGAGCGGGGGAGCATCGGTAACGAAGGTGAAGACTTCCCCAAACTCGTCACTGTCGGATTGATTGATCCAGCAAGGTTGTTATGGGGAACGCGAGCGGCTCGAATTGCGGGAACGACGTTCGCCGAGCCGGTTGTTGATGTTGCGAAACTTTCCAAGCCATTCGAACTTCGCAAGCGTCCGAAACTGTTGGTGGCCACACAGACTCGAGTCATTGAAGGAGTTGCTGACTACGACGGAATGTTGTGGCCATCAGTTCCGGTGATCTCCGTTCTCCCTCGTTCTGACGATGCGGGCGCTCTCGACCTTTTGCTCGCAGCATTGATTGCGCCACCGGCATCGGTGTGGGCCGCTCGCCAGGCGGCGGGCACCGCCAGAAGCCCCGGAGCCGTTCGGCTGAGTGCAACGCAGCTCGCACAGCTTCCGTTGCCAACCGATCGCGCACTGTGGAACGAAGGGTCTGAACAACTCCGGGCAGGGCAGTTGGCGACTGCAGTCCGGACCCTCACTGCGGCCTATGGGCTGAACGAACATGATCAGTCGGTGGTCCTGGACTGGTGGACCATCCGGTCGCAGCGCCGGAAACGCCAAGGGAAAGTGGCTGGTCTTTGACCTCGGCCCGGTTGGGGTGGCAGCATTGAACTTCACATCACGAGTGGCTCGGTTCTCCGGGCTCGGCAACCTGGGGCGAACACCCAAGGTGCCAACCCACCTTTGGTGGGGATGCGGCTTCCACCTTCCGGTGTCGGCAACAACCAGTTCGAGGAGATGCTTTGACCGAAGTGAACCGTCGGGCGCCACTGAGCGCCGACCCGCTACCCGCCTCTGGCGCGTGGCGTCCCGGTGACCCTGTGGGTCAACGGCGGTTCGTCGCGTTTGATCCCGACCGCAGATTTCAACTCGAAGGCGGGGGTTCGCTCAAGGGCGTGACTGTTGCTTATGAAACCTGGGGCGAACTGAATGCCGACGCATCGAACGCAATTCTTGTTTGTCATGCGCTGACTGGCGACAGTCATGCAGCAGGCCCGAGTGGTCCCGGTCATCCCACTGAAGGTTGGTGGGATCCGCTCATTGGTCCGGGCAAAGCCATCGACACGAATCGTTTCTTTGTTGTGTGCACGAATGTTCTTGGTGGTTGCCAAGGCACCACCGGGCCCTCATCGACAAATCCGGAAACCGGTCGTCCCTATGGTTCGTCATTTCCTGTCGTAACGATTCGAGACATTGTTCGTACCCAAGCTGCGGTTGCCGACGAACTGGGCGTTGCGAAATGGCTTTCGGTCGTCGGCGGCTCAATGGGCGGAATGCAAGTTCTTGAATGGGGGATCATGTTCCCCGAGCGCGTGCAGTCCTTGGCGCCGCTTGCGACCTGCGTTGCGGCCAGCGCGTTCCAGATTGGTCAGTCCAGCGTTCAGCGAAGCGCAATCGCGCTTGACCCCAAATGGAATGGTGGCGACTACTACGACGCTGCTCCCAATGAAGGACCGCACTTTGGGCTGGGTCTCGCACGCGAACAAGCGATGCTGACCTATCAGAGTGAAGAACTCATTGACACGAAGCAGGGCCGTCGCGAAAAAGATGTCATGGACCGAGGCTTTAGCCCTTGGCAACGTTTCGCGGTTGAAGGCTTCCTCGACTACCAAGCCGAAAAGTTGATTCGCCGCTTCGATGCCAATTCGTACGTGGTTATCAATAAAGCCATGGATCTCCACGATGTCGGTCGCGGTCGCGGCGGTTTGCAACGCGCACTCGCTCGAATCTCGGCCCCAGTCCTCACGCTCTCAATCAGTACTGATGGTTTGTACCCAACCCGTCAGCAACAGTTCTTGCATGATGAGATCGTGAGCAACGGTGGCAGTAGCCGTCACGAAATCGTTCACTCCAAAGCTGGCCACGACGGTTTCCTTACTGAACATCAGGCTGTTGGCGCTGCACTCAAGCCGTTCCTTGCTGAAATTGAAACGAAACTGACGAACTCATGACTGAAGAACGCGACACCTCACACCTTCATCCAGAAACCCGTGCGATTCGCGCTGGCCGTGCCGATAATGACACTGCGCTTGCGCCGATCCTTTGGGCAACAACAACGTTTGTGACTCCGACGGTTGATGAAGCGCGCAAGATGGCAACGGGTGTTGGTCCGTCGCGGTTCTATGCCCGCTATGGAAACCCAACGGTTGCTGGTTTCGAAGACGCAATCGCGCAACTTGAAGGCGCTGAGAAGGCTCGGGCGTTCTCCTCGGGCATGGGTGCAATCAGTGCGGTTGTGTTGGGCCTTTGTTCGAAGGGCGATCACATCGTCACGCAGAACCAGCTTTACGGTGCAACACAGTTGTTGTTCCAAGCGGTGTGCCCACGCTTCGGGATTGACGTCACGTTTGTCGACGGCACCGAACCCGGTGCGTTCGCTGCTGCGGTCATCCCTGGCCGCACCACAATGATTTATGCCGAGACCCCAGCCAATCCTCGTCTCGACCTCGTAGATCTTGCCGAGCTCGGTGCGATCAAGGGACCGGTCAAGGTCGTGGATTCCACGTTTGCCACGCCGTTTGCACAACGTCCGCTTGAATACGGCATTGATCTTGTTGTGCATTCGGCCACGAAGGGAATTGCCGGACATAACGACGCGACTATTGGTGTCGTAGCTGGAGCTGCGGACTACATCGATTGGCTGTATTCCTTTGCAGTTATTCAAGGTGCGGTTGCTTCGCCGTTCGATGCAATGAACGCATTGCGCGGCCTGCGAACATTGGGCGTTCGTCTTGAACGACAGAGTAAGAACGCTGGCGAAATCGCACGTTTCCTCGAAGCGAACCCGAACGTCGCGTCTGTTCGTTGGCCTGGGCTCGAATCGTATCCGCAGTACGAACTTGCCCAACGACAACTCGATGTTCCTGGTGGGCAATTGGCGTTTGAACTCGTTGGTGGAGTCGATGCCGGCCGCACGTTCGTTGAAGCTGTGCAGATTGCGCAGTTGGCGACCTCGCTTGGTGGACCTGAAACGCTCGTGACCCATCCAGCCTCAACAACACACGTTGGTTTGAGCCCAGAAGAACTCGAAGCCGCTGGTATCCAGCCATCGACGATCCGTGTGTCGGTTGGCTTGGAACATGCCGACGACCTCATCGCCGATTTCGCGCAAGCCATCGATCAGATCAAGTAGTCACCATGCCGGAGATGCTCGAAATTGAGATCTACCGGCGTGCTGCTGCAGCATCGTTGGGTCGACGCATCGTTGCCGTCGACGCGCCCGATTCATGGTTCCTTAAAGGCGGCACCGATGAAGTATCGGTTGTCGCCGCGTTAGTTGGTCGATCATTTGTTACTGATCGTCGGCGGGGAAAGTTGCTACTGCTCGATACAAGCGAGGACGGACCAACCCTTGGTCTGCGCTTCGGGATGACCGGCGTACTGGAACTCGACGGTGTTGACGCGATTGATGGACTTGAGTATTCGAGTCATCGCAAAGATCCGGCATGGGAACGATTCGTGGTGCACTTCGAAGGGGGCGGCGCACTGCGATTGCGCGACCCGCGTCGACTCGGGGGAGTGGAGCTTGATCCCGATGAAGGACGACTTGGCCCCGATGCGGGCGACGTGTCGCTCGCGCAACTCAAAGCGATCCTGGCCGACTCGAACGCACCACTGAAGGCTCGGCTCATGGATCAGGCTCGCATCGCCGGGCTCGGCAACTTGCTCACCGACGAAACATTGTGGCGAGCGGGCCTGGACCCAGCACGCGCTGCGGGTTCACTGACTGGTGACGAGGTTGCAGTACTGCGGAAATCGATGCGTTCGACGTTGCGCGTACTCGGTCGCCGGGGTGGATCACATATGGGCGACCTGCAGGACTCCCGCCATCGAGGCGGCACCTGTCCGACCGACGGGGCGGTGCTATTGCGACGCACGATCGGTGGCCGAACCACCTATTCCTGCCCGCAACATCAGCGGTAAGCAGCGGACGCGTCGGATCACCGACCAAGTCAGAAGACATCGCCGGTCTAGGGTTGAGCACGTGACGCGCCCGTCCACCCCCCGCCGAGCCGCTGTCGCTGCTCTCGGTGGCGTCGTACTGCTGCTCATGATCGCAATGTTTGGCATCGGAGTGGGTCCGGCAGAGGCGACGACGACCACGTCAACGTCGACGACGACCACGTCAACGTCGACGACGACCACGTCAACGTCGACGACGACTACTGATCCTCCTGCGCCGACGACAACCACCCAAGCCCCACGCACCACGACGACGCAACGCAACACCACAACGACGCAACGCTCGACAACCACGAGTTCGATCTCAACGACCTCGAGTACCTCGACGACCTCATCGACGACCACCACAATCGCAGCAGCCGCAGGTCCGTCTTCGTCTGATACCTCGGGCGGCTCAAGTTCGCCGTTCTGGTCCAGTGGCCGAAAGATCGCAGCGATCGTGACGCTGTTGCTCCTTGCCGCCGTCGGTATGTCGGCCCTTACCTACTTCTATTGGCGAGCAACGCGCCCCGGTGGTGCTGGAACCGATGGCAAGGGTGCGGGTGGCGACGACACCGGAATCGGGAGCGTTCCCGACGCCACTGGACCTGTAGGCCCAGTAAGCCCGATGTTGGCCGAAGCGTTGCGTCCGGATCCTTTCGTGACTCGCGACGATCTCGGCTTGCTCTGATCTAGCGTTGAGCCATGGCAGACGCACTTGATCTCGACGCAATGCTTGAACGATTCCGCGACCGCGCAGCTGCGGTGAAGAACCGCAATCTTCCTCCCATCGGTGGCGATGAGCGGGCTCGCTTCATTGAACAAGCGCAGAACGACTTTCAGGACTTCGCCATCATTGGTGATGCAACCGCAACGCTCGACGACGGTGTTCTCACGCTCACTATCGATCTTCGTCCCAAGGGCTAAGCGGTAGACATTGTGAGCACTCGTTTTGAAGAAGCAATCGCTGCGATCGATGCAGCGAACGCGGATGATCCATTCACCGTCACCTATGTCGTTGACGGTGTTGAAGTCACTCGGCCAAAGGAACTCGCGCATTCGGAGTTGATGTGCGAATGGGTGAAGAAACTTGACCCCGAAGCTGACGACGCTCAAATGCTTGCGGCTCGCGCCCATCATTTGCGGCGCTGGGCCTATCCCCGAACCGAACAGCCCGAAGGTCGCGCTGGCTATTTGAAGTGGCGCACCGAAGCGCGCAGGCTCCACGCCGCGTTAGTGGGGGAGATCCTCACTGGTGTTGGGTACGGCACCGATGGCGATGACACCATCGAACGCGTGCAGGCGTTGGTGTCGAAACAAGGTCTTGGCAAAGGCGGGCTCGCCGATGTTGATGGTCGATCGCCAGCAGTGCAGGTCCACGAGGACTCGTTGTGTCTGGTGTTCTTGCAGACCCAGTTCATTCCTGTCACCTCACAACTTGGTGATGAGAAGATGATCGACGTTCTCGTACGCACGGTTCCCAAGATGGGTCCTCGCGGCCAAGCTGCGGCGTTGGCCCTCGACCTCGACCCCCACTGTGCATCGCTGGTGGCTGCTGCCCTTGATCGGCTGGCGTCGGCGTCCTGAACCCTGCCGTCACGAGCCCCGGTTTTCCCCGTGGCCGCCACCGTTGGTAGGGTGTCCTCTTCTGCGGACGTGGCTCAGCTGGTAGAGCATCACCTTGCCAAGGTGAGGGTCGCGAGTTCGAATCTCGTCGTCCGCTCCAATTGAAAGAACCCGGCCCCAGGGCCGGGTTCTTTCAATTGGGACTGCAAGTAGGGCCGAGATTCGGGCCGAACTGACCGTCGGTGACAAATGGCCATATCGGAGCGAATCCAAGGGGCGCTTGGGATCTCTCCTCCAAATATGACAGTTTCATGACGAATGGGTTGCGGTTTGTAACGGGGCCGTGGTTGACTTGTCATCTCATGACGACTCCTCGCCGATCGTTTCGTTCTGTTCTGCGTCTGCGCACGCTTGCTATAGCGCTTGGGCTTGCCGTTGTTGCAGGCCTTGTCGTGCAGCCCGTGGGCGCCGATCAGCTTTCCGACAAACGAGCCGAGGCCGCCAAGATCGCTGCTCGTCTGAGCGAAATCGACGCTTCCATGATGGAAGTTAATGCCCGGTTCGAGGCCGCCAACTTCAAGCTTCATCAGGCCGAGGCTGAAGTGGCCGAGGCCCGCCGGATGGCCACCATCACCAAAGCCGAGATGGAAAAGCGTGCGGGCGAACTTCGTGGCTATGCCGTGCAGGCCTACAAGAGCGGCTCCGACGGCCCGGCCGCCGATGCGTTGCTTACCGACGACGCCTCGTCTGGTGTTGTCTCCAAGACCTACATGGCTTCGTTGTCGGGCAATCGTCAGGATTATGTCGACGCGTTGAATGCTGCTCGTACGCGAGCAGAAGAAGATGCGACTCGTCTTGCCCAGGCCGAGGCAGAAGCCAAAGCCAGCGCTGACGAGATCGAAGTCGCTCGCAACCAGGCAAAGGCCCAGCGCGACGAACAAGCGGCGCTGAACGCCAAGGTGCAGGGCGAAGTTGCCGAGTTGGTTCGCAGGGAACAAGAAGCAATCCGGGCAGCTGCTGCAGCTGCTGCCGCTGCCCGCCGCAGCGCCAGTGTGGGATCAAGTTCTCGCAGTTCAAACCAGGTGTCGGTCAACGTTCCTCCCGCAAACGGATCGATTGCGAACGCTGCCATCCGTGCGGGTCTGACCAAAGTTGGCAGTCCCTATGTGTGGGCTTCTGGTGGTCCGAACTCGTTCGACTGCTCGGGCTTCACCCAGTGGGCGTTTGGGCAAGCAGGCATCCGCCTCCCGCATTACAGCGGTGCGCAGTACGCCATGACGACCCGTATCTCTGCATCGCAACTTCAGCCTGGCGACCTTGTGTTCTGGGGCGGTAGCGGTTCGGAACATGTGGCCATCTACATGGGTAACGACCAACTGGTGCATGCCTTTGGCTCTGGCGGCGTTGATGTCACCGCACTTGACGGTTGGTGGAAGCGTCCATCGGGCTACGGCCGCCTCAATCTCTGAGCCTGAGCGGTTTTGCTAGGTACGGTTGTAGTCCGTGCCTGCTCTGACCGAATCTTCTGAAGCTGTCGATGCACCCATCGGGGCCATGCCGACGTATTCATTGTGGTGTGAGCGGCTTGCTTATGCGGTGCTTGTCGTTGTCATTGTTCTGTTCAGTTGGAAGGCAGCCACACTGGACTGGAAAGCCGCCGGCGATCTCTCAGTGCTTCGCCTACGAGCACTCGATGTCGGTACATCGAACACGCCGCTTGTAGGCCCCTATTCAAGGTTCCAGTGGAATCATCCAGGGCCGTCGCTTTCGTTCGCGTTCGCGCCGTGGGTTCGATTATTCGGAACTTCCGGAGTCGGGATTCTCCTTGGCGCGTTTGTCGTCAATCTGGCTGCGATGTTTGGCGCTGCGTGGGTTGCGCGCCGTTCGTCGAACGTGTTGTTCTTCCTTACTTCGATCGTGCTCGCTGCATTCGTGCTGCTGGCGCAATCGGGTGAGTTGTTCAACCCGTGGAACCCCTTTGTCGTCGTTTTGCCATTGTTCACAGCACTCTTTGCAGCATGGGGAACATTTCGTGGTGATCGAGTCGCTGCGGTGGTGTTGGTCATCGCTGCGAGTTTCGCGATTCAGGGACATATCGGTGCCGCTCCACTTGGCGTCCTTGCGTTGCTGGTTGGCGGCGGGGGATTGCTGTACGCGATTGCCGGCTCGGCCGGTGAGGATCGTCGAGGTTTCGTAACGACCTCACTCATGGCTGTTGGAGTGATGTTCGTCTGCGGATTCCGCCGTTGCTCGATCAGTTCTTCGGCACGGGAAACCTTGGCCGTCTTGTGAGATTCCAGTTCACAGCCACTGAACCGTCGTCTGGCCTGCGTTTCGCCCTTGATCAAGTGACCCGCTTGCTGACCTTCCCTCCGGGACGTGAAGTTGGGTTTCTTGGCGTTGTCGGGACTGGACCAGTTGTGCCGTGGATGGCGATCGTGTTGCTCGCCGCCACTGTTGTGGCGTGGAAGAAGGGCTGGCACGATCAGTTGCAACTGGCACTGGTGGCCTGGCTATCGATTGTCGTGACTGGCCTGGCCATTTCAGGCATCAAGGGGATCCCATTCCAATACGTGTTCCGTTGGTCATGGGCAATGGTCCTTGTTATCTGGATCGCGTGTGTGTGGGTTGGCGCTTCGTTGCTACTTGAGCTCGCGCCGGTGCGTCGATGGTTCACCGCAGGCGCATCGCTTGTGCTTGCAGGACTGTTGGGAGCGCTGCTGATCTTCGGAGTGAGTTTCCGCACGGTTCAGGGCTGGGATGAGCAACTGCGTTTGTACGAACCGTTGATGCAGCCAACTCTCGACGTGCTGCAAGAGGCGCCAAAGCCAGTAATGGTCGTGACACATTTGAATATGGCTGATGGGACAGTGGCGAATGAACTCATTGCGCGTAGCGATGAACTCGGTCTTGACCTTCGCCGAACTCCTGACCTCTCATTTATCTTTGGCTCGGAGCGCTCGATTGATCCAGCGAATGCAAAGAGTGAACTTGTCCTAGTGACAAGGGGAGAGTTTGAGCGGTACCGCAATGATCCGCGGTTCGCTCTGGTTGCGCATTTTGATCCGTTCACTGCGGAGGAACGTTCGGAGTACGACGCACTGTTTGCTCGATATTGGGGTCAAAAGGTCGACACGACCGCCGATCCCGATTTGCAGCGTTTTCTCCAACTCGCAGAGAACCCCGAAGAGATCTGGGTGTACTACGCCGATACGCCACCGGTGGCCGCCAACTGATGGCCGCGCTGGGTTCAACTCTTGCTTCATTCGGAGAGTCGTTATCGATCGTTGACCGAGACGGAGAGCAGAGTTACGTCGCTCTTGATGGTGCCGCGAATGCTGTGGCGGCTGCACTGGTTGACGCCGGGGCTCGACCCGGTTCAGTAGTTGCGAGCGTGTGTCCTGCGGGGCGCTGGTGGTTGGCCGGCACCTATGGGGCATGGCGCGCAGGTGCAGTGCTGTTGCCGCTCGAGGCATCGCATCCTCCTGCGGAACTTCGTCATCCCGTTACCGACTCAGGGGTCACGCATGTTCTGTGCACTGCGGAATCTGCCGAGCTGGCGAATGAACTCGCCTCATTTACGAATGCGCAGATCGTTGATGTGCGTGAGGTGGTTGCCGCCGGGAGTTCTGAGAAGCTCCTCGAAATCTCTGACGACGGCGACGCAATGATTGTCTACACAAGCGGAACCACCGGATTGCCGAAGGGTGTCGTGCATACGCATCGCTCGTTGGGTGCTCAATGTTCTGCGATGGTCGAAGCCTGGGCCTGGACTGCTGCCGACCGCATCGTGTGTGTACTTCCCCTGAATCACGTGCACGGTCTCGTCAACGTCACATTCACCTCGCTTTCGGTTGGTGCAGTGCTCGAGACGCCCGGCCACTTCGATGCACTCGAGACATGGGAACGTTTGGCATCGGGTGACATCACGGTCTTCATGGCGGTGCCCACGATCTACTCGCGCCTTGTTCGTGCTTGGCTCGATGCTGACGATGAAACGAAAGCCCGCTGGTCCTCCCGGGCGGCATCGCTTCGGTTGATGGTGTCTGGTTCGGCGGCATTGCCAGTCTCGACCCTCGAACAGTGGCGAGAAATCAGTGGTCATGTGCTCCTCGAGCGTTACGGCATGACGGAACTGGGCATGGTGCTGGGGAATACCCTCGATCGACGAGTTCCCGGTCATGTGGGTTGGCCGTTCCCGGGGGTTGAAGTGCGCATTGTGAGCGAAGACATTGTCAATGTTCCCGACGGCGACGTTGGAGAACTCCTCGTTCGTGGGACGCAAGTGTTCAGTCGCTATTTGAATCGTCCTGATGCAACTGCTGAATCATTTGTCGACGGTTGGTTCCGCACCGGCGACGTTGCGCAGCAAACGCCTGATGGTTATCGGCTTCTCGGGCGCGCGTCCGTCGACATCATCAAGTCTGGTGGCGAGAAAGTTTCAGCGCTCGAAATCGAGGAAGTGTTTCGTACCCATCCGGCGATTGCGGATTGTGCGGTCGTTGGTTTACCCGACGAAGAGTGGGGTGAGCGTGTGGCAATGGCGTGGATAGCCGATTCGGGCGATCGACCAACTGATATAGAGTTTCGTGCGTGGGGCAAAGAACGCCTCGCCCCAGCGAAAGTCCCGTTCGACTATCTGTGCATCAGCGAGTTGCCTCGAAATCCCATGGGCAAGGTCACCAAAGCTGCGGTGAAGGAATTGTTTGGCTAGCGAGTTCGGTGCTGCTGTCGAAGGGTGGCACGATAGGGCTCGGACTGCTGGCCAGACCTTCTCGATTCCAAGGGGAAACCGTGCTCGAAATTACCGACATCGATCGCATTCGCATCATCACGCTCAATCGCCCCGACGCGCTCAACGCGTTCAATGAGGCGCTCTACGACGCGACGACAGATGCCCTCATCGACGCTGCTTCCGATAACTCCGTTGCTGTCGTTGTCATCACTGGAACGGGACGATCATTTTCTGCCGGCACTGACGTTGTCGAAATGGCAATGCGCAATACCGGTGGAATCGAAAATGGTCGGCATGGGTTCCCCGGTCTCGTCGACAACCTCGTCGATTTTCCGAAGCCGTTAATCTGTGCAGTGAACGGAATGGCGCTTGGTATCGGCGCAACGATGCTTGCACTTTCCGATCTTGTATTCATGTCTACGGAGGCACGCGTTCGTTGCCCGTTTACGGCGCTTGCAGTGGCGCCTGAAGCGGCGAGCAGTTACACGTTCCCCGCGCTGATTGGTCGTCACAACGCGACATGGGCGCTCATGAGCTCCGAGTGGTTGTCGGCGCAGGAGTGTCTCGAAATGGGCATCACATGGAAAGTGTGTGAACCCGACCAATTGATGGAAGAAACGATGAAGCACGCGCGCGTCCTTGCATCGAAATCGATTTCTTCGTTGGTTGAATCAAAGAAGACGATCATGGCAGCGATCAAACCGCAGATTGATGCGGCGCGTGAGCGCGAGAACGCTGCGTTCGCGTATTTGATGGGCAGACCAGCAAACATGGAAGCGATGGTGGCGCTCGCCGAGCGTCGTCAGCCCGATTTCGCCGCCATTGATATGGCGGATTCCTAAGCTCGTTCCGCACTTCGAGAGTTTTCTGGATTCTTTCCTAATTCTCACCTTTCATTCGGGGGCTCCTTACCCGCGAAGTTGATGCTGTGTGTGTCCCCAACGGACACCCCACACCATCACCCCCCCCACGAATACCCCACCAAGGAGCCTCACAATGAATAAGAAACTCGTTTCCGTCACTCTCGGCGCTGGCCTCATCGTCGGATCCGCTGCTGGCCTCATTGCCGTACCGGCTATCTCCGGTGCCCAAAGCACCTCCAGCACCTCCGCAACCGCTCCGGTGAATCGCCCCGACCCGTCCGTTCGCCTGAACGAGACCCTCAAGCCACTCGTCGACGCTGGCACCATCACTCAGGCCCAGGCCGATGCGGTGATCGCTGCACTCAAGGCCGATATGCCTGAGCGCGGCGAACGTGGCCGTGGCGGCAAGGGCGGTGCTGGCCTCGAGGTGGTTGCACAGGCACTCGGCATGACTGCCGATGAACTCCACACCGCTCTCAAGGGTGGACAGACGCTTGCGCAGGTTGCCGAATCAAAGGGAGTCAACGTCCAGGTTGTTGTTGATGCACTTGTTGCGTCAGCGACCAATCACATCAATGAGAAAGTTGCTTCAGGCGACATCACTCAGGCCGAAGCCGACGAGAAGCTGGCCAACGTCACTGATCGTGTCACCGAGCGAGTCAATAACCCTCGTCCCGAAGGTGGTCCCCGTGGCGGTCAGGGAGCCAAGCGCGGACCAGCTGCTCCGGAAACCAACTGAGTTCCCTGTAACACCCGCTCGTCTCTGACCCCGCCCCCCGAAGAGACGAGAGAGCAGAGAAGGCCCGGTCAATTGACCGGGCCTTCGTTCTGCTGGAGGCGGCGCCCAGAGTCGAACTGGGGTACGGGCCTTTGCAGGGCCCTGCCTAAGCCACTCGGCCACGCCGCCAGGCGAGAGTGAGCCTAGCCGTCTCCGGGAAGAGACAAATAGTCCTCGATCGGAGCAATGGTCAGGCCCTGAATGGCGCTCTGCCAGATCAGCGCCCGAATGTTGTCGTAGAGGTCGTATCGGAAGTGGGTGAGGATGATGTCGCCAGGCTGCAACTGATTGCCCTGTTGATATTGCACGCGTCCATCGTTCAATATCGCGTGCCACGACAGCACGGCGTTGATGCCGCAACTGCCGGCCGCGGTTTGTATTGCGGTGTTACTCACCCCGAACGGGGCGCGAAATAAGTGGCCAGGAACCAAGACATGCTGGCTAATGATGTCGCGCATCCCGCAGATTTCAGCGCGTTGTGCTGACGCGGAAAGTTTCGTCAGCAATCTGTGTGACTTCGTATGCGAATTAATCGAACCGCCTGAAGCAGTGACTCGCGCGAAGTAGTCGGGATTAGCAAGGTAAGGACCTTGGTTGACAAACAATGTGGCCGGAATCTTGAACTGAGCGAGAAGTTCGGGTACCCGCGGGTCACGACTGTAGCCATCGTCGATGGTGAGAAACACGACGGGGTCGGCGGTTGCGATTCTGGAAATGACAGGAACCGCACCGGCAGCGGGAATCGCGGGCACGGGAGCTTTGGGCCATGCCTTCGTTGTCGTGGTTGTCGGCGGCAGTGTGGTCGTTGGGGCGAGCGTGGTGGGCGGGAGTGTCGTGGTCTCGGCTTCGGTGGTGGCGGTGACAAGTTCGAGTGAGTTGGCCGAATCGGGACCGCCGAACGACGAATCGGTGCGGGAGGTAATAAACACCGCCCCAGCGGTCAAAGTGGCCACTCCTGCGAGTGCAGCGATGGCGGCACGGGATCGCTTTGTGGGTCGCTGAGTAGACATCGCTTGACAGTAGGTGCCTCGCTTGGGAGAGTGGGGTCATGGTGCTGCTAGGGTTCGGGGCCTTGTAAGGACCCGTAGCTCAGTCGGCTAGAGCACTTCCTCGACACGGAAGGGGTCGCTGGTTCGAGTCCAGTCGGGTCCACTCTCAAGCACTTCGGCCGCCTGTGGGCGGCCGTTGTCGCATAGGAACCAACCTCAGGGGGAACCACAATGATTACGCCGTTCGATGATTTCCCAATCCATCAAACGGGCGACCCAATCGTCCAGACCGTTAGTGCTGATCCCAATCATTACGACCGCTACTTCTTTAACGGTTGCGATCGAGACGGCGCTTTTTTCATCGGTGGCGCCATGGGGCACTACCCGAACCGTGGCGTGATCGATGCCGCATTCAGCGTTGTCGTTGATGGTGTTGAGCATTCGATTTTCGCTTCAGGGGCAATGCCACTCGGAAGAGAAACGACAATCGGTCCGATCTCTATTTCGGTGCCTGAGCCACTGAAGGAGATCCGCTTCACTGTTGCGCCAAACGACGAAGACATCTCTTGCGACTTGTTGTTCCGTGCTCGTACCGCAGCGATCGAGGAGCCCAAGCAAACGATCGTGCGTAACAACGTCAAGATCATGGACTACACGCGCCTGACACAGTGGGGAACCTGGGAAGGCACGATCAACGTCAAGGGTCAGGTCATCGACGTGAAGGCTGAATCAACCTTTGGCGTGCGTGATCGTTCATGGGGTGTGCGTGGTGTTGGTGTGCAAACGCCAACAAACTTTGCCCCCGGTGAAATGCAGATCTTCTGGCTTTGGGCCCCGTTGCACTTCGACGATATGTGCACGCACCTCGCGATGTTCGAACGAGCTGACGGCACCCGGTGGATGGAATCAGCGCTTGTTGTCCCGATTCTTGAATCGCCCGACGCTCCTACCTGGGGTGCCGACATCGTTGAGCCCGAAGAAGTGAGCAACATTCGCTACGAGCTGCAGTGGCAAAAGGGTCGCCGTGAAATGGAATCGGCTGCCATTGAAGTTAGCCATTCCGATGGGACGGTTGATCGCATCGAATTTGAGCCCATATACACCTTCCGCATGCGCGGCATTGGCTACATGCATCCACATTGGTCCCATGGTTCACTACACGGACCACTTGAAGTTGGAAGCGAATCGATTCCGCTGGGTGAATTCAACCCGCAGGATCCTTCTTGTATCCATATTCAGACGCTGTGCAAAGTACGCATGGGTGATCGCGTCGGTGTTGGTGTTCTCGAGCAGTTGTCGTTCGGTCCACACGAGCCCACCGGACTCACGGGCATGGTCGACGGTTGGAATCCGGCCTGACCACTGATGTGGTCGCTGCTTCGACGTAATTCCGCATTTCGAAAACTGTTCACCGCTCAGGTGATCAGCTACGGCGGCGACTAGTTCGCTGCTGTGGCGGCGATTGGCCTATTGCTCGACGCAACTGGTTCGGATTTTCTCGCGTCGGCCTTCTGGGTCGCTCAAACCTTGCCCACGTTTGTGATGGGCCCGATTGCGGGACCAGTTGCCGACCGTTTCGATCGCCGCAAGGTTCTGATCCTTGCGTCATCAGCACAGGCTGCCGCTGCGCTCCTGTTCTTGTTGGCCGGATACGGAATGCCATGGATTGTGTTCGTTGCGCAGGGCGGTGTGACGGCGTTGGGATCGTTCTTCGGCCCCGCGGCTCAAGCGGGTATTCCGAACATTGTCGACGAAGACGATCTCGCCACCGCAACATCGATGATGGGTGCAACCTGGGGAGCGATGCTTGCGATTGGGGCAGGGCTCGGCGCTCTGTTCACTGTGGCATTTGGGCGTGATGCGGCGTTTCTCGCCAATGCTGCAAGTTTTGTGGTTGCTGCGTTGATCATCGTGACAATCCGTGAATCGCTGCAGGCAGATGGACCCGCGAAAGTTCGGGCCGAGCGCATGCGTCCATTGCGCGATACGCGTGAAGTGCTTGCCCATGCTCGTCGCCATCCCGCGATCATGGCGCTTATTGGTTCTCATATCGGCTTTGGTTTTGGCGCTGGAGTCGTCGGCATGTTGGCTGTGCTGGCGACCGTGAAGTTCGGCGGCAGCGATGGAGCCATTGGGCTTTTGCTCGCCGGTCGAGGGATCGGCGTTGTGCTTGGACCTCTCTTAATCATTCGCTTAGTGAGGCGAGGAATTCACGGCGTACTTCTTGCCAGTGGGTTTGCGGCTATTGGTTACGGGGCGATGTATCTCGGCGTCGCGTTTGCGCCGTATCTGTTTCTCGCTGTTCTTGGCGTGACGATCGCTCATATGGGTGGCGGTGCGCAGTGGGCGCTCACGACCTATGGATTGCAGGTGCTCACGCCCGATGAACTCAGAGGCCGAATCTTCGCGGTCGATGCATCATTGGTGACGCTAGCTATGAGTCTCTCGCTGCTCTTCGCTGGCGCAATCAGTGGACTCGTCGGAGTGTCGACAACGATTGCGATCATCGGTGGCGGAAGCCTTCTGTGGGGCGTCGTGTTCTTGTTCTTGACTCGGGCGCTGCGAGCGGACACGGAGGCGGAAGCGAACGCGGTGCATCCACCGGCGGTAGAAACTCCGCTGACCTAACCGGTTCAGGCGGGAACAACGGTGACGGGAATGCCATTCAGTACGGCATTGCCTGACAACGGATCAAGGAGTTCAGGGTCGGTTAGAAGGTTAGAGTTCACACCCGGCCGTTTCGACGCGACCTGTGACCGTGTGCCGGCCATGTCATGACCCCAACCGTGAGGAAGGCTGACGACGCCGACCGGAACTTCTTCGGTGACCTCGACTGGCGCCGTCACCGAACCGACTCGCGAGGCAATAACTGCATCAGAACCATTGGTAAGCGAAAGTCGCGTTGCGTCGGTGGGGTGCACGAGAAGTGTGCAACGGACTTTGCCCTTTACGAGCGCTTCGACGTTATGCATCCATGAGTTGTTCGATTGCAAGTGTCGACGGCTAATAAGTACAAGGCCATCGGTGTCGAGGGGCTCATCGAGAGTTGTAGCCAGGCGGGCGAGTTCGGCGATGATGATCTGCGGCGCGAGTTCGATCGTGCCTGATTCGGTGCGAAGAGCTTCGGGTAGGCGAGCTTCAAGCGCACCCAAATCGATGCCATGAGGATTTGCCTCGAAAACATCAAGAGAGAGGCCATCGGGAACAGCGCCAAACCAATCGCCTCGCGAGCCAGTTCGAATCATCACGTCGAGAATTTGGTCGACGCCGGTGCGCGACGGGTCTGACTGGACGATTGCTCGCAACTCGTCGATGGAGCGATCGGCGATCGGGGAGTTGGTTCCGTCGATCGCCGCCTGAAGAGCGCCATCGAGCAGCATCGCGTCGAGGACGGTGGGATCTGTGCCGGCGTCGGGACCGGAGAAAATGAGTGCAAGGCGTCCGATGATTTCGTGTTCTTGTAAGCAGTCGCTATCGAACATCGGCGGTGCCCATTGGGCAAAGTTGCGCACGGCTAATCCGATGAACGCCATTTGGTATTCGCTGCGCTCAAGCGCTGTCGGTGGCGGAAGGATCACGTTCGCATGGCGAGTGGTTTCGTTGAGGTACGGATCGACACTCACCATGAATTCGAGCTCGCGCAGTGCGGCATCAAGTGCAGCGGAATGCGGTGTCGAAAGCACGGGGTTACCGCCAACGGTGACCATCGCTCGAATTTGTCCATCGCCCGGTGTCGTGATTTCTTCGGCAAGGCCAGCCACCGGGTACTCGCTGCGCACTTCGGGATACCCGCGCACGCGGCTATGGCGCCGTCCGATGCGGAAACCGCGGCCTCGACCCTTGCCGCGGCCACTTTCGTGCGGAGTGAGCGGGAACATGGCCCCGCCCGGTGAATCGAGATTTCCGGTGACCAGATTGAGAGCGTCGACAGCCCACGCCGCGAGCGTTCCGAAACCGACAGTTTGTGTGCCGATGCGTCCGTAGACAACCGCAGTAGGCGCGGCAGCAAGTTCGCGGGCCATGCGCGCGATGGTGTCGGCGTCGATTCCGATGCGGTCGGCGACAACGGATGGGGCAAACGGTTCGACGGCGTCGGCGATGTCGCGCAGGCCACTGGTCATTGCTGGGCCGCGGCCGGCATCGATGAGGTCCTCGGCGAACAACACATGCAACATCGCGCACAGCAGTAGTGCGTCGCCGCCGGGGCGAATCGAATGCCACTCGTCGGCATTCGCCGCGGTTTTGGTGTGCCGGGGGTCAATGACGACGACCTTGCCCCCTCGTTCGCGAATGGCCTGAATACGACCGGGCCAATCGGGAGCGGTTGCGAGCGAACCATTTGACTCGTAGGGGTTAGCCCCAAGAATCAGCAGGTGATCGGTGCGATCAATATCGGGAACCGCGATGAGGATTGGATTGCCGAACAGAAGACCGCTGGAAACATGCTTCGGCATCTGATCCACGGTTGAGGCTGAATAGATCTGAGGACTCGCCATTGCTTGGATGAGAACTCGGTTGAATATGACGGTGCCGAGTGAGTGCACGCTCGGGTTGCCGAAATAGGCACCAACTGCATGACGGCCGTGGCGGTCGATTACGCCCTGGACTCCTTCGGCGATGATGGCGAACGCGTCGTCCCACGAAACCTGTTCCCAGATGGCGGTTTCGGGGTCATTGCCTCGTCGGACAATGGGAGCGCGCAGTCGATCGGGATCGGCGTGCAACTTGTGCAGCACTGATCCCTTCGGGCAGATGAAACCCTTGGAGAACGCGTTGTCGCGATCGCCACGAATACGAACGACGGTGCCTTCGCGCACGGTTAACTCAAGACCGCAGGTTGCTTCGCACAGCGGGCAGGTGCGGAAGTGTGTTGTGTCCGTCGTCATGGCACGAGCGTAGGCTGCGGCGATGAAAGCTGTCGTTCTAAATGGCTATGGCGAATTCGATGTCCTCCAGTTGATCGACGTGGTCGATCCCGTTCCTGGTCCCGAGGAAGTGCTCCTCGATATCGTGGCGACAGCGCTCAATCGTGCTGACCTCTTGCAACGCCGCGGGTTGTATCCCAGTCCGCCCTTGGCTGGGTTCACTCCGCCGGCGCCGGAGATCCCCGGCATGGAGTTCTCTGGCCGGGTGGCTGCTCTCGGTGAACGAGTCAGCTCATGGTCGGTTGGCGACGAAGTCATGGGAATCGTTAGTGGTGGTTCGTACGCCGAACAACTGGTGATCCACGAACACCAACTCATGCAAATTCCGACCACGGTTTCGGTCGAAGATGCTGCGGCAATTCCTGAGGTATGGATCACGGCGTTCGATGCGCTCGTAGTGCAGGGTGGACTCACCGCTGGCCGCACGGCACTCGTTCATGCGGGTGCGTCCGGCGTGGGTACTGCAGCGATCCAAATCTGCAAGGCGATCGGTGCGCGGGTGATCATCACTGCGTCGGCCGGAAAACTTGCTGCATGCCGCGAGCTCGGTGCGGATCTCGCAGTCGATTACGCGACGCAGGACTTCGTTGCTGAATGTGCGTCATTCACCAATGGCGCGGGCGTTGATGTTGTGCTTGATGTCATCGGTGGCGATTACGTCAACAAGAACATTGCCGCCGTGCGCGTTGGTGGTCGCATTGTGCAGGTTGGCACCATGGGTGCTGGGCGCACCGAGGTGAATATCGGAATGATGTTGCCTAAGCGTGCCAGCCTCATCGGCACGGTGCTTCGTGCTCGGCCTCTCGCCGAAAAGATTGCAATCACGCAGCGATTCGCTGCGGAGATCCTGCCGCTGTTCGATGCTGGCGTTGCGAAGCCTGTGATCGATTCGCGCTATTCGATGTCGGCGATTGCCGATGCGCACGCGTACATGGAAACCAACGCAAATGTTGGCAAGATCCTGATCGACGTTTGATCAGAAGTTGAGACTCAGTGCTGGATACTTAGCGCTGAGCGATCGGCACGTAGTCACGGACGCCGGAGCCTGTGTAGAGCTGACGGGGGCGAGCGATACGTGAGTTCTGATCGAGCATTTCGCTCCAGTGAGCAAGCCAACCGGCCATGCGGGGGATGGCGAAGAGAACGGTGTACATCTCGATCGGGAATCCCATGGCTTGGTAGATCAGGCCCGAGTAGAAGTCGACGTTCGGGTAGAGCTTGCGGCTCACGAAGTAGTCATCGGCGAGAGCGGTTTCTTCGAGCTTGAGAGCGATGTCGAGAAGTTCGTTCTTGCCGGTGACCTCGAACACGTCGTAGGCAATCTTCTTGATGATCTTGGCCCGAGGGTCGTAGTTCTTGTACACCCGGTGACCGAAGCCCTGCAGGACCATCTTGCCTTCGCGAACGTCTTTCACGTAGTCGTCGACGTTGTCGAGCGTGCCGATGGTGTTGAGCATGCGAAGCACGGCTTCGTTCGCGCCACCATGGCGAGGGCCATAAAGAGCGGCAGCAGCAGCGGCAGCTGATGAATACGGGTCGGCGTGCGAAGAGCCAACAACACGCATGGCCGTGGTGGAGCAGTTCTGCTCGTGGTCGGCATGCAGGATGAAAAGAACGTCGAGGGCCTTGGCCAGAACCGGGTTGGGTTCATAGTTCGGCTCGGCGACTCGCCACATCATCGAAAGGAAGTTCGAGGTGAAGTCGAGGCTGTTGTCTGGGTAGACGAACGGCATGCCGACGCTGTGACGGTGTGCGCCAGCGGCGATGGTCGGCATCTTGGCAATCAGGCGAATGATCTGCTTCTGACGACTTTCGAGGTCGAAGATGTCCTTCGCGTCGGGGTAGAAGGTGGAAAGCGCGGCAAGGGTAGAAACGAGGATGCCCATGGGGTGAGCGTCGTGGTGGAAGCCCTCCATGAAACGCTTGCGCACATTTTCGTGAATGAACGTGTGGTAGGTGATCTCGTGAGACCAATCGGCCATCTGCGTTTCGGTGGGGAGTTCACCGTTGAGGAGCAGATAGGCAACTTCGAGGTAGGTCGACTGTTCGGCCAACTGCTCGATGGGGTACCCGCGATAGCGGAGGATGCCTGCGCCACCATCGAGTTCGGTGATGGAACTCTCGGCTGCAGCAGTGGTGGAGAAGGAGGGATCGTAGAACCAGGTGCCCGGCATGAGTTTCGACCATGCCGCGGAATCAACGCCACCGTTGACGATCGGAACTTCGACCGACTCTCCGGTGCGGTTATCGGTGATGGTCACACTCTCGGCCACTCGTCGAACTCCTGTACATCGTTGTCGTTGGGATCCCCTACAGTCGCAGCCTAGTGGCCCCAGCGAGGCGTTCGTTCGGTCGGGCGTGAACGGTTCGTAAACAACACCCGACGACCAATGTGGAATCGGATCCGTGTGGTTACAGGGGCGTGTTGTCGTGTGAGCGGGGTTGGATCCGCTCGCGTTTGTCCTCGAGTGCAACGAGGGCAGCGGCGACCTCGGCGCGGGTCTCGGCCGGGTCAATCACCGCGTCGATAAAGCCGCGATCGGCCGCGATGTAGGGGTTGAGGAGTCGTTCCTCGTAGGCATCTTCGAGGGCCTGGCGATCTTCATCGGCAATGCCGCGATTGAGGATCTCGACCGCACCTTTGGCACCCATCACCGCGATTTCGGCCGATGGCCAGGCCAGAGCGAGGTCGTTGCCCATGCGCTTGGAGTCCATCACGATGTACGCACCGCCGTAGCTCTTGCGCAGGGTGACGTTGATGCGAGGAACGGTGGCTCGGGCGTAGGCGAAGGCCATTTGCGCACCGTGGCGAATCATCCCTCGCCATTCGAGATCTTTGCCCGGGTAAAAGCCGGGTGTATCGACGAGCGTGATGAGCGGGATGTTGAACGCATCGCAGAACGCAACAAAGCGTGCGCCTTTTTGTGAGGCGGGAATGTCAAGCGTGCCAGCAAGTGCACAAGGTTGGTTTGCGACGAATCCGACTGGTCGACCCGCGATCGATGCAAAGGCGGTCACGAGATTGGCGGCCCATGCGGCTCGCAGTTCAAACAGCTCGCCGTCATCGGCGATCGCTCGAATCACGGTACGAATGTCATAGGAGCCCGTTGGTGTTGCGGGAATGATTTCGCCGGCTTCTGGCGTCGGTCGATCAACGGGATCGTCGCTCGGGAGTCGGGGCGAAAGTTCGTCGTTGTGGCCGGGCAAGTAATCGAAGAGGTTCGTCACCCATTCCATTGCGGAATCGGCGTCAGCCACGACCGCGGAGGCAACGCCAGTGTTGCGACTATGGGCACCGGCGCCGCCCAGATCCATCTTGTCGATGGGAACGCCGGTGAATTGGCGAACCATGTGTGGGCCACTTACGAATGCGTAGGCGTCTTCGGTCATGACAACGTGATCAGCCAAACCAAGAAGAAGCGCAGGACCCGAAACTGCAGGACCAGAAACAGCCATCACCGTGGGGACAATTCCCGAACATGAGCTGAGGGCTTTGGCGGCTTGGCCCCAACCGTGCAGTGCTGCGAGTCCTTCGCTGATGTCGGCGCCAGTCGAGGAAAGTTCAACGACAACGGGAAGCCGTTCGGCGAGTGCGACATGCGCTGCGTTCGCGATGCTTTCGCCGTCGCGTGGAGAGAGCGCGCCACCTTTTCCGTCTTCGTTGGCGTCGCCGCCGATGCGGACTCGAACAATGCGGCGTGGACCGCTCATCGTGTCGAGAATGTCGATGTCGGCGTGAACCACGCCGGGGACCTTGGCTCGCAGTTGCACCGCGCGACCGGTGTTGGACGCGAACCTTCCGCCGTTGGAGTTGGAGGCGGAGGGAGGAGTCATCAATCGGGGGAAAGGCGCTGAGGTGAAGCTGGGTGAATGCCCGGCTGGCGTTCACCACGGGAACTCACGACATCTCGGAGGACATCGGAAAGTGCTCGTGCTGGTGCTGAGAGTAACGCCTGCCGACGGGTCGCGAGCCCGACGGCTCGGCCGGGTAGCCCTTCGACCGGAGCGGTATGCCACCCAAGGTCGGATCGGGCCGACACGGCACTGGCCGGCAGAATCGCGGCGCCAAAACCTTCGAAGGCGAGCGAGGCCATGAGACGGGTGCCATCGACCTCGGCTTTCACCGCCAGCGTGTAACCACGTTCTGCGAAGAGCGCGTCGAGTTGTTCTCGGAAAGGGCGGCCGGGCGGCTCGACAATGAGCTCAATTCCGTCGAGGTCGGCGAGTGTGATGCGAGTTTTTCCGAAGAGAGAATGCCCTGCAGTGGTGGCCAAGATGCGGTCTTCGGTGAACAATGCCGTGGCCACAACCTCTGTGTCATTCGTGGGGGTTGTGAGAACAGCCAAGTCGACGGCGCCGGAATTGAGTTTGAGTAGAAGTGATGCCGTGGTGGCGTCGTGAACCTCGACTCGCACGAGTGGGTGCTGGGCCAACATCGCGTTGATCAACGCAGGCGCCAGCCACCGAGCCGTCGTGCCGATGATCCCGATGCGGGCCGTGCCGCTGATTTCTGACCTCACCGAGTGGACATCGGCAGTGAGGGCCGAGAGTTCGGCCTGAATGCGGCGGGCCCGTTCGACGACGACCTGTCCCTCGGCCGTGGGGAGCCCTGTGGCTCGGTCGATGAGCGTTGCCCCGAGTTCCTTCTCGAGCCGAGAGATATGGGCCGAAACGTTTGATTGCACCGTGTGGAGCGATCGTGAGGCCGCCGTGAACCCTCCGTTATCGACAATGGCGAGGAGGGTGGCGAGCTGGCGGAGGTCCATCACAAATAATGATGACATAGATCACCATAAACAGTTGGACAGATGGGTAACGTGTCGGCACACTTGCATCAGCAAGCGTCGAACTCATCAAGCGGATCCCCCCTCTGCAGAGTTCGTAGAAGGTGTTGAGACTGTCCCCCCGGTTTCCACCTCGCTCTGAAGCCGGCCCAAAGGGCCGGCTTCAGTCGTTTTCGACCTACAGTTCGCGGCCATGGACCGGGGACCAGTCATTATCGAAACTGCCATCAACGGCAACCGCACGAAGGAACACAATCCGAACGTTCCTCGTTCGCATGAAGAGCTCGCATCCGACACCCTCGAGACATTGGCCGCTGGTGCATCGATCATTCACAACCACGGTTCAGTCTTCGGCGATCCGCAGAAAGTAGCCGACGATTACCTCGCTGGTTGGATGCCGGTGTTTGCTGAACGTCCCGACGCGCTTTTGTATCCGACCGCAAACTACGGCCCGAACGGGTTGAACTTCGAACATTTGCATCTGCTCGCGGAAACCGGACTTATGAAAGTCAGTTTGTGCGATCCAGGTTCAACAAACCTTGGTGGTCTTGACGCTGATGGTCTACCGACTGCGGGCATCGTGTACGCAAACAGTTACGACTCGATTCGAGTGCAGATGGAACAGGCCGCTGCCGATCGCGTCGGTCCGAGTCTTGCGATTTATGAGCCTGCGTTCATGCGCACGACGATGCTGTACTGGAAGGCCGGCAAACTTCCTGCTGGTGCGATGATCAAGTTCTACCTGTCTGAAGAACGCGGCTACCTCGGTGCACCATTTGGTTTACCTCCAACGAAGCTCGCACTCGATGCGTATCTCGAAATGCTCGGCGACTGTCCGGTGCCGTGGGCATTGTCGGTTGTCGGTGGCGATCCGGTTGAGAGCGGGCTAGCCGAGTACGCAATCGAACGCGGAGGCCATCTTCATGTTGGCCTTGAGTTCTATGGCGGTGATCGTCAACCGACGAATGCTGAACTCACGCGCAATGCGGCCGAGGTTTGTGCGCGCATGGGTGTTGCTGTTGCAACATGCAACGAGGCAGCCGAGATTCTCGGACTGCCCCGTCAATAACTCTCTGAAATTTTAGAGGTCTGAGCTGAGCGTTCAGACGCCTTGGCGTTGACGAATGATGTTGAGCGCGCCGCCGGCTTTGAACCAACCGATCTGCTCATCGTTCATTGTCTGGATGCCTTCGAAGTCGATGGTGGTGCCATCGGGCTTCACGATCTGACACTTGACTGGAACATCGGGTGTGAGGTTGGCGAGGCCGAGCACGTTGATGCGGTCGTCTTGTTCGATGAGGTCGTAGACCTTCGGATCGGCAAAGACGAGCGGAAGGACGCCCTGCTTCTTCAAGTTCGTTTCATGGATGCGAGCGAACGAGCGAGTGAGAACAACCTTGGCGCCGCGGAATCGCGGTTCCATCGCTGCGTGTTCACGCGAAGAACCTTCGCCGTAGTTCTCGTCGCCGATGGCGATCCAGCCTTGGCCGGCAGCGTGGTAGCTCTTGCCGATATCGGGGAACGACTTCGTGGTGCCATCGAGCTGGTCCTTGCCTTGGCCAACTTCATTGGTGAAGGCATTGACGGCACCGATGAACATGTTGCCCGAGATGTTCTCAAGATGGCCGCGGTACTTCAGCCACGGGCCCGCGGCAGAAATGTGATCGGTAGTGCACTTGCCCTTGGCCTTCATGAGGATCGGAAGGTTGAGGAAATCGTTGCCGTCCCACGCGTCGAACGGTTCAAGAAGTTGCAAGCGGTCTGAGGTGGGCGACACCTTGACGACAATCTTTGAGGAATCGGCGGGGGGAGCAATGAAGGTGTTTTCGCCTGGGGTAAAGCCCTTTGGTGGAAGCTCGACACCGACGGGAACCGGAATGGTGACCTGTTCGCCGGCGGCGTTGGTAAGCGAGTCGGTCGTGGGGTCGAAGTCGACGCGTCCAGAAAGGGCCATAGCCACAACTGTTTCCGGTGACGTTACGAAGGCAAGCGTGGAAGCAAGGCCATCGTTGCGCTTCGGGAAGTTGCGGTTATAGGACGTGATGATGATGTTTTCGGTTCCTTCTTCAACATCGCTACGTGACCACTGACCGATGCATGGGCCGCATGCATTGGCGAGAACGGTGGCACCGATTTGTTCGAGGTCGGCAAGAAGGCCGTCGCGTTCGATGGTGGCGCGCACCTGTTCTGAACCGGGGGTCACGAGGAGCGGAGTCTTGGTGCTGAGTCCGTTCTGGTGGGCGAACCGAGCAATGGCAGCAGCGCGACTGATGTCTTCATACGAAGAGTTCGTGCACGAACCAATGAGGGCCGAAGAAATCTCCATCGGCCAGCCTTCAGCCTTCGCTTCAGCACCGAGTTCGCTGACCTTGCGTGCACGGTCGGGTGTGTGCGGGCCGTTGATGAGGGGCTTGAGGGAGGAAAGGTCGATCTCGATGACCTGGTCGAAAAACGAGGAGGGATCGGCGAGGACCTCGTCGTCGGCACGAAGATCGCTGGCAACCGCGTCGGCGGCAGCGGCAACATCGGCGCGGCTTGTCGAGGCGAGGTAGCGCGACATTGCCGGGTCATAGGCGAACAATGACGTGGTTGCGCCAATTTCTGCACCCATGTTGCAGATGGTGGCCTTGCCGGTGCAGGAGATGGATTCGGCGCCAGGACCGAAGTATTCGACGATGGCGCCAGTGCCACCCTTCACGGTGAGGATGCGCGCGACCTCGAGGATGATGTCCTTCGGGGCAGACCATCCGGCAAGCGTGCCGGTGAGCTTCACGCCGATGAGCTTTGGCCAACGAACGTTGAAGGGGTAGCCGGTCATGACGTCGACGGCGTCGGCGCCACCCACACCAATGGCGACCATTCCAAGGCCACCTGCGTTGGGTGTGTGGCTGTCGGTGCCGATCATCATTCCGCCCGGGAACGCGTACTGCTCGAGCACGACCTGATGGATGATGCCGGATCCCGGCTTCCAGAAACCGATGCCGTACTTGGCCGAGACGGACTCGAGGAAGTCATACACCTCGGCATTTACATCGTTGGCTGTTGCGAGGTCGATTCGCGCGTTGCTCTTGGCCTGGATGAGATGGTCGCAGTGAACGGTTGACGGCACGGCTGCTTCGGGAAGACCTGCAGTCATGAACTGAAGCAACGCCATCTGAGCGGTGGCGTCCTGCATGGCGACGCGATCGGGATCGAGGTCGGCGTAGCTGCGGCCACGCTCAAGTTCCTGGTTGCGCGGGTCGCGAAGGTGATTGATCAGCACCTTCTCGGCGAAGGTGAGTGGGCGCCCAAGGCGCTCGCGACCGATGGCAACGTTCTCGGCAAGACGGCCGTAGACACCGTTGATCAGTTCGATGGGGGTATTGGCAGCAACAGCCATGAGGGGGAGCCTTTCCGATGCTCAGCGAAACACGCCGAGTCTACGGCTCAGGCGCCCTGAAGTTTTCCGCCCGTGGTGGTTGTGGTCGTGAGGTTGTCCACAAAGTCAGTGATGAAGTTCGGGTTCTTGAACAAGAAGATCAGGTACACGATGGAGAAAATGATGCCGATGACGCCAGTGACGATGCCGGCGGTGGCCATGCCGTCACCCTTCTTCCAGCCATTCGAGCCGGCAATGGCCTTCCGGCCAGAAAGGCCAAGGCCAAGTGCGGTCGGGCCAAGAATGATGCCGAGAAAGCCCGTGCAGGTAATTGAAAGGATTCCGCACACCATCGATGCAATCGCCATGCCCGAGAACTTCGGCCCTTGCCAGGCCGGTTGCGGGGGAGGGGGAGTGCCAGGCCACGCGGGTGGCGATGCGGGGCTTCCGCCCGGAGCGGGCAGCGGCGGAGGAGGGGGTGTCGCCGACGCCGCGGGGGTGTCGGGTGTCTGGGCACCTGGCCACGCGGGGTTCGGAGCGAAGTCCGGGGGGTAATCCTCGGGCTGCGGGTTGACCGGTCGCTGGTCATCGGGAGAAAGGGGGTTGCCCCATGGGTCGGTCATTGTGATCGGACCCTACCGGCCAGATGCAGTGCGCCGCCTGCAACGGCGATGACTACGACAACCGCAAGGGCATCAAGCAGAGTGATCGCTGCGGGTCGATCGGTAGCAAGACAGACCAGAGCGAGTGCTATGAGCAGCAGGTTGCGTATGACATCGCGAGCGGAAATGGGTTGGGCTCGGGAGGAACCAAAACACGCGCACGGCGCGCGCACGCCAGCGCGGAGACGGCCGATGAGAAATGTGGTGAAGAACGCAAGCGAAACAAGTGCTGCGAGCGCCCCTGCCGGAGGGACGATGAGGAGCAACGCGACGATTGAGAGTTCGGCGAGTGGTACGAACCGAGCGAAGAACGATGCTCGGGGAAGTCCGAGTCCGACAAAGTCACGTTCGGTCGCAGATACATCGCGAAGCTTCGCAACTGCGGCAATCGCAAAGATTGCGGCAAGTGCAACTGCTGCTGCGTAGCCAACGCCGGTGCTGCTCACTGCCCCATTGTGGTCCGAACTTCCGCTCTAGAGTCATTCCGTGCGGCAGATGCGCGGTTTTCCTCTGGTTGTGGCGGGTCTGGGTCTTTCCGTATGTCTACTTCTGGGGCTTCTTCCGTCTTGCTCCTCATCGGCCAAGGAAACTGCTGAACAGGCGCCATCGAATTTTCAGCCTGGGACCTTCCCCGTTGGCATCACATCGTTCACATTTGTCGATGAGTCTCGGCCGACTCCAGCGAATGCTTCCCAGCCTGGCCTGCCGTCCCGCACACTCAGAGTGCGAGTCTGGTATCCAGCGGTTGCAGCAAAAACTGAGTTGATTCAGGATGATGACTTCGCGTCGATCCCTGATCCAACGCCGCAATTCGATGCGCCACCCGCGACGGGTTCGGGCCCGTTCCCTCTGATCGTCTTTGGGCACGGGTTGGGCGCGGCACCCGCCCAATATGGCGATCTGCTGGCGACGTGGGCGGGCGCCGGTTATGTAGTGGCAGCTCCAGCATTTCCCCTGAACAGCGAAAATTCCCCTGGTGTGGCAGATGCCGGTGATGTGGTGAATCAACCGGGAGACATTTCGGCGGTGATCACTCATATCACTTCATTGTCCGGAAGTGCCGATGGACGAGCATTGGCAGGAATGATCGACGGTGAGCGAATTGGCGTCGCTGGTCACTCGAACGGTGGAATCACGATCGCTGGACTTATCGGTCAAGCCTGTTGTAGCGATGAGCGTGTCGACGCCGCGATCATCATCGCTGGAACATCGCAACTGCTTCCAGGACGAACTTTTGATTGGTCGCGCACGCCACCGTTGTTGATTGTGCACGGCGAGAACGACATGGTGATCCCATACGACGAGGGAGTGCGCATATTCAACAGTGCTCGCTCGCCAAAGGGGCTCTTCACGCTGATTGACTCAGATCACAATTCGTATCTCTTCAGCGATTCCAAGGCATTTCCAATCACGGCAAAAGCAACTTTGGATTTCTTCAACGGCTACCTGAAATCAGATGCCGCGGCGATTGCTGCGCTGGCCGATGATCAGGAGCCGGGAGTCGCGTCTATGACATTTGTTTCTGATCCAAATCAATCGGCGACTGTTGAGCGAACGCTCCCCAAGATGTCTTCGCGCAACGCCACCGTTACGCCTTCAACGGACTTGCGAGACGGACAGATGGTTCGGGTGGAATGGAGTGGATTTCTTCCTGACCGCATTGTCACCGTGGCGCAGTGCTCGGGCGGCGCAAGGGATGGTTCAGCTTCTTGTGATCTGGTGACGGGGAAAGTTCTGCAGTACAACCCGGATGGTTGGGGTTCGTTGGAACTTGAAATCGTTGTTGGAAAAGTTGGTAATGGCGTCTGTGATGCAGATCAAACAGATTGTTTGGTGATCGTGAATGATGCGGCGTTGCTCGACGATGACGCGAATTTTCGGTTCCCGTTGACTTTTGCTCGATAGTCGGAACGAGCGTTACACCCGAGGCCAACTGCGGCGGACACCCTTGGCCTTTGCGGTGCGAGCCCACGAACGGCGCCAAACCCCGGCATCGGGACCATCAAGAGTTGGGGTCTTTTCTGACGCAGCGTTCTTACGGGCCTGCCACCAATCGGTTGCAGATTCATCTCCGAGTGCAGCAACAGCTTCCTGGATGCGAACGGCGAATGATTTCGAATCCTCACCTTCGGCGGCTTGCATCGGCGATCCGAACACGACGGTGGTGTGCGCTGGGCGCGGGATGTTCTTTCCCTTCGGGAGCACCTTGTTTGTTCCTTGAATGAAAACGGGAACGACGGGTGCGCCGCTGTGTGAGGACAGAAATGCTGCGCCAGAAGTGAACGGACGGGCCCAACCATCTGGGGAGCGAGCGCCCTCGGGGAAGATGAGCATGCTCCAGTTGTCTCGCAGTAGTTCAAGCGATTGATCGATGGCTTTACGCGACACCTTCGTGCGCTCCACCGGAATTGCACCGATGACCAACGCAGAAAGCGGTGATGTCACGCGGTTGGTGAACCAGTAGTCGGCAGCAGCGCCGATGAAGAGACGATTGCGCCAGGGTTCGGGAATCGCCGTCATCATCAACGGTGTGTCGGCGTGGCTGTGATGGTTGGCGGCGAAGATCACTGGACCGTCAACGTCGGTAAGTCGGTCGGTGCCTTGGATGGATGGTGTCGCAAGGAGATCGACGACTGGCTTCATGACGCCATTAAGAAGCAGCACGCGCGCGACGCGAGCCGGATACGAGCGAGCCCAGTCAGTGTCGTAGTTCGCACCGACGTTGTTCTCCTTCTTGAGGAGATCAACACCAGCCGGCACTGATGGTGATTTCAGAATGGCTTTCGCCATACGAGTAACTCGCGAGGTCTTTTGGGCCGCAGTGGACACAGAACGGTTCACTGGCAGTCGCTTAATGAGGCGTGTCGCCTGTTTGCGAGTGATGGGCATCGGACGCATGACAGACCTCAGGAAACGTCGGCCATGAGGATGGGCGGATTGTGGAGATGGGTGATTGTCGCGTCGCGACCGACCACATCGCTTGCCATTTCGAGGGCGTCTTGCAGAGTCGATGCTGGCTTGAAGCCGAGTCGACGGACTGCACGCACATCGCCACCAACGATGATGACCTGGCCGACGTGCTCAAGAGCATGCGAGCACCAGTACCACATGTAGAACGGGTGAACGCCGTGATACGCGTAACTCGTGCGGTACAGATGTCGATACCACTCGTCTTCAGCGAATGACTTCTCGAACTGCTCCGACATGACGACTGGATCATGCGTTTGCGTCAGCACCTGGTCGAAGAAGTCGATGTACGAGGGATGATGCACCGGGTGGAATTCCCACGGTGTTGGGTGGCTCATGATGACAACGCCACCTTCACGCACCGGCGGACGCCCGCGATACAGGTTGAAGAAGTAGCCGAGTCCCAGGCATGCAACGAGAATTGGGTTGAGGATCGAGTTCACGTTGTAGGGACTGATGTACGGAAGGCCCATCGTGAGAATGTCGGTCTGTCCTTCAACCGGAACGAGATGTTGGGCGTACACATTCTCAGTCGTGAGTTTGTGAACGGTTTCAACCTCGCCCGCCTGCACTGATGTCATTGCGTGCGGTGCTTGCCAGGAGTTGAAGATCGATCGACGCGTACGTTGCGGCATGCGGTCGAGCGCAGACTTCATTCCTGCCATCGTGATGCGGTCCTTGAGTGACCATTCCCATTCGCGCTTTTGCAGCACGCTCATCGGTCCCTCGGTGCCGAACACGTTGTTGTTCATCGTGGTTTCGATCTGGAAGACCTTGACCCCTGAATCACGAAGCACCTTGCCCATACGCCAATTGGCCGAATGGAGTTCAGACTTGTGCTGATCCATGAACGACTTTGAATGACGCATCGTCTGCGGATTGTGGTGGTGGCGAAGTGAGCGATACGAAGCGAGGCCGGTTGCGGTCGACTTCCAACCGCCGTCCATTGAGACGAGGTTGATATTGACGTAGATGATGAGATCGCTCTCGGCCGCTCGCTTGTTGATCTCGACCTCCTCGCCCTTCTCGGTCTCGCCGATGAAGAGGAGGTTGTCGGGATCTTCAGCGTCGTGATTGACGAGAAGGCCCTGCGGTGCAAATGCGTCGTACACGCGGTCGCCAACGGCATGACGAAGTTCGTCTTCGGTCATGCGGCGATGCAACGCAAGCGCGGCGATGAGCATGACGTCGTCGACACCAGCAGCTGCAGCCAGCTCAAGGACTGCTTCGATGACTCGCTGACGAATGTCGGGCCGCTTCATTGGGGGAAGCGGCAAAGAAATGTCATCGAACGCGATCGTGAGCTTCATGCCTGGCTTGAGAAGCGCGCGCAACGGCTCGCTATCGCCGATCGGGTTATCGAGCGCATCACGAATGGCGCCATCGGGGTTCTTCAGTGCCTCGATGGGCTCAGCCGGATAGATAACGCGACTGCGTCCGGCGGGGAGTTTCTCGAGTCGGAAGCCCTCTCCATGGTGAAAGAGGATCGGTGGCGTCGATCGATCGACGTCGAGGACGAATCCTGGTCTAGGCACGATTTCGTTCCTTTTCGTTGCGAAGGTCAAAGGCGATACGAACTGCCCCGCGCCCGCCAGCGTTTGCGGCGTGCGTGATGGCTTCTTCAAAGCGGTCAAGCGAATAGGTGGCGCTCACTAGCCGACCAAGGTCGGCGGCGGCCACAAGTTCAAAGGCAAGATCGAACGTACGTCGACGTTCGCCATTGGGAAGCGTTTCGGTTCCGTAGGCGTACGCACCGCTCATGGTGATCTCGCGTTGCCACAATCCGGTGAGATCGAGGTGAACATGACCGGGCATACCCACCATCGTGATGCGACCCTTCGGGCGCACAACGGTGAGCGCTTCGGTGAGACTGCTTTGGCTACCGACACAATCGATGACGTGATCGGCGCCACCGGTAAGACGAATGATGTCACCATCACCGATTGCGAGTGAGCCAGTGATGCGTCGGATTGGCCGGGAGATGTGATCGGAAGCGATGACGTGATCGGCACCGAACTCACGAGCGAGTTCTTGTTGATGAGGATGTTTCGCTACCGCAATGATCGTGCACTTGCGACCGAATCGGCGAAGTGCGGCGATGGTGAGGAGTCCAAGAGCGCCGGAGCCAAGAACAACGACGGTGTCGCCCTCGGAAACATCGGCAGCGAGTGCGCCGTGTACCGCGCATGCGGTGGGCTCGACCATGACCGCCGCCTCGTCTGACCAGTCGGCGGGGACTGCATGCAACTGGCTGACGTGAGCGATCATGCTCGTGGACCAACCGCCGCCGGTATCGCAGCAAAAACCGCTTTGGAGGCCGGGACTGATGTTGCCGAACGTGATGCGTTCGCAGTTGCCGAGGTCGCCCCGTGCACATGCTGCACACACTGGGTCGATACCACGGGTGACACAACCAAGTACGGGTTCAACAACAACGCGACCGGCCGGCACGGCATCAAAGTCGTGCGTGAGATCGGCAACGATCTCGTGGCCGGGAATGAAGGGAAACGAAACGATTGGTTCGAAGTAGCGTGAACTGTTTCCGTCGATCGTTGCAAGGTCGGAACCGCAGATGCCGGTAAGGCGCGGAAGGATTTCAACCCAACCGGGACCCGGTAGCGCCGGTGTGTCGATGTTGCGCAAACGAAGCGGACCGACTTTGGCGCCGCCGCCAGAACTCAGACGACCAGCAATGTTGGCGGCAGCAAAGCGCGCGATGTTGCGTTCGAAGCGGAGGGCTCTCATGCCGTGCCTCCTGGAACAAGCGGATTGGCGAGGCCTCCGTGTGCGGTGCGAAGCGGGCCGATTGGAATGAGTCGACGCGGTGAACCGGGAGCCTTCGAGAAGTTCTCGACCAACCATCCGCGCTTGCGAGCAAGGGTGGCGAGACGAGTCTCGGGGTTAACGGCCACGGGGAAGCCCACGGCTTCAAGCATTGGAAGATCAGAACTGCTGTCGGCGTAGGCGACGGTTTCGCTCAGGCTCAAACCATGCGAAGCCGCATAGTCGCGCAATACCTGTGCGCGGGTTTCGCCCGTGGGTGGAACGTTGCGGAGTTCGCCGTCGTAGCGGCCATTCGTGACGCTCATTTCGGCGGCGATGATGTCATCGAAGAGGGGCATCAGTGGCTTCACGACAAAGTCGAGTGCACCAGTAATGAGCACGGTGCGATGGCCAGCGGCTTTGTGCTCGCGCACCCGACGAATTGCTTCGGGGAACGACTTCGAAAGAATGAGTCGGGTGAACATCTCTGCTGAATCTTCTTCAATCTGTTGCAACGGCGCACCGTCGTAACGGCGGTAGAAAAAGCGCAGGAAGTCGGTGCGATCTTTGCGGTCAAGGGAAAGCAGCGTTGGGCCCTCGGCGATCATCTTGCCGATAAAGCGAAGGCGTTGATCGGCGGGCATGCGTCGCGTTGCGAGAAACGCGTAACTGGCAACAACATTCGAAGCGATGAGTGTGTTCTCAAGGTCGAATGCGGCGAGTTGTCGCTCCGGGGCGAGGATCTGGCTGCGAAGTCGATCGGTACGCGTCGGGCCGATCTTTCCGCCTGGGGTGGTGCGAACGCGTGCTGCCTTGACGACCGATGGAAGATGAATTTCGTTGACGAACTCATCCCACTCAATGACGCGAGGGTCAAAGCAAAAGTCGCGCTGATCTTCTGCGGTCTGGTTGTCCCAAAGTGCGAGCAAGCGATCGAGGCCATAGATGGCTTCACATTCGGCATATGCGCCGTAGATCTGGACATAGCCAAGTGCTCGTTCAGCTTCTTCGCGCTTTTCTTCAACCGCCGCGCCCCACTCGGCTTGTTTGCCGCGCAAGGGGAGTGCGCCGAGGATGCTTTCCGCGCGCCCAAGAGTTTTGGTTGCTCGTTCGAGTTGGCCCTTGACGCGACCGCGGCCGGGAAACGACCACGTCGGCACAATGATGGGCTGACCCTTGGTGTCGTACAACGGACGCTGCTGGAACCACGCGCTAACAAGGTTGACCAAGCGGCGGTAGTGCAAAGGGTTCTGTGAACCAGAGGCAACCTGAACAACCTCGGGTTCGGGCTCGGGACCCTTTGCGGCGACCGCAATGATCGCAGCGGAAACAAGATCGACTGGAATGACGTCAACAACGCCTTCGGGAACGCCTGGGAATTCTTTGAGAAGACCGCGTGCGTAACTGATGATGATTGGCTCGGCCATGCGGAATCCGCGAATCCACCCGGGAACTGGTTCAGCAAGCGCCGATTCAATAATCGAAGGACGCACGATGCTGACCGGCACATCGCCGTGGGTTTCGACAAGGGCACGCTCGCCGAGGGCCTTCGTGTAGGCGTACGCGTCGGGCCAACCGAGTGACGCAGCACGAGCACGGCCGGTTTCAACCATGCGATCAGAGACCCAGCGATCGCGGAGCTGTTCGGTCTTCTCAGCAAGAAGTGGAGTGCCGGCAGCGCCCAGTTCACGATCGGCCTGTTTGCGGAAGTCGACGAGCTTTTCGGGAGTGCGGCTTTCGGCCTCCGCATCGCGACGTGCGCGACGTGCGCCCTCAACTTCGGCGCGCCAATCGACATCGATAAAGAAATGGCTTTGATCGACGAGTTGTTCGGGTGCCGCACCTCGATGGTTGCCAGCCACATAACAGGTGGACACCGCAACGAGATGGGGCGTAATACCGAGTTCGTTGCAAACAGCCGCAATACGAGTTGGTCCGAGAAGGTTGACTTCAACTGCGGAATCGAGCGGGGAATCGAAACTCACGGTTGCCGCGGAGTGAATGATGGTGTCGCAACTGGCAAGAGCAGCGCGGCCCGCTTCATCGAGGCCAAGACCATCGCGACCAACATCGCCTGCAACCGACGTGATGCGTCGGGCCGTCATTTCTGCGAATCCGTCTTTGCCGAGTTCGGTGCGCAGTCGGTCGAAGGCGTCGTTCTTCAGGATTTCGCGAGCCACCCGCTGTTCAACAGTGGAGCGCCGGCCGGGACGAACCAGCAGCACGATCTCGCAATCGGGCACTGAGCGCAGAAGTCGCTCGAGAAGATTGGTGCCCAGGAAACCGGTGGTGCCGGTGATGAACAGCCGTTTGCCGGCAAGTGCGTCACGAATCACGAGCGAATGTTTACCACTTGGTAAGTGAAACGTCTACACTCATGGCATGGCCCTCGCCGTGACCAGTCCCCCCAAGGGATCCCGAGCCGCCCGCACCCGGGCCACCGAGGACCGCATCCTGACTGTTGCCCTCGAATCCTTCGGCATGAAGGGCTTCGATTCGGTCTCGCTCGATGACCTGGCGGCCGATCTGGGCATCACCAAGCAAGCGATTCTCTATCACTGGCCATCGAAACGGGCTTTGCTCGACGCGGTCATCGATCGAGCGGCGCTTGAGCTCATCATCGAGTTCGACGGCGCGCTCTCCGAGGAAGGCTCAGGTTGGAGTCGTGTCGAGTCAGTGGTGCGTCGGATTTTCCGCGTCGCCATGCGTCGACCCGAATTGCTGGGGTTCATTCGTGAAATCAGTCGAATCGGGGGCGATGCATCACTGCGAGTCACCGCAGACCTCGATCCATTCGTTTCACGCGCTACTGCGTATTTCCAGCGTGAAATGGACGAAGGTCGTATTCGTCGATGCGACCCAGGCTTGTTGTTGGTGTCGGCGTATTCAACGGTGCTTGGCGCTGCAACGGAAGTTGAAGTGTTGCGAGCTGTCGGTATTGAACCCACGTTGCGAAGCACGGTCGTGCGTCGTAGGGAGTTATTGGCGTTCCTGTATGCGGCGATGGTCGCGCCGGAGTACGCGAGAACTCAGGCGCTGCGGTAGCGAACAACTGTGGCCCGGCGTTCAATCGCCAATCCCACGAGTTCATCAATGAGTGCACGGTAGGGAAGGCCACTGGCCTGCCACATCTGGGGGTACATCGAAATGGGCGTGAAGCCGGGAATCGTATTGATTTCATTGAGTAACCAGCCCCGGCCAGGGCTCTCAAAGAAAAAGTCGACTCGGGAAAGCCCCTCGGCTCGATACGCGCGAAACACTCGACATGCGAGTTCACGAACCTGTTCAGTTTCCGCTTCGGAAAGCGGCGCCGGAATATGAAGTTGAGCAACTCCAGCGGCGTACTTGTCTTCGTAGTCGTAGAAGTCGGCGCCGGGAACAATTTCGCCGGGAACTGATGCCCGTGGTGTCACGGTATGGCCGAGGACCGCAACTTCGATCTCGCGGGCAACAACGCCTTCTTCAAACACGATCCATTCGTCGTAACGAAGCGCGTCATCGACTGCAGGTCGAAGTTCAGCGCGTGTCGTTACCTTCGATACGCCAATCGACGAACCCATATTGGCGGGCTTCACGAAAATTGGAAATCCAAGCGAAGCACCAAGTTCGTCCAGCACGGCTTCGCTTGCAGGACCATTGAGTTCCTTGGCATGCAAGCCGCGCCAATTGGTCTGAGCGAATCCTTCAGCCTCGGCAACCTGCTTGGCAATGATCTTGTCCATCGACATCGACGAACCGAGAACTGCCGAGCCGACAAAAGGGACACCAGCAATTTCAAGCAGACCCTGAAGCGTGCCGTCTTCGCCCATTGGCCCATGAAGAAGAGGAAAGACCACAGAATCGGCGGTCAGAACTGAGAAGGGGTCGACCGTTTCGCCAGAAATTTCCATGGCATCGCCAAAGGTTGCGACGTCGGTCGAACACTCAACCCAAGCGCCTTCGCTGGTGATGCCGACGGCAACGAGGTCATAGCGATCGGGATCGGCGGCGGTAAGGACGTGGCGAGCGGTCACACGAGACACGTCGTGTTCAGCAGATTGGCCGCCGAACAAGACGACGAGACGGGTGCGATCCGGGCCAGGCATGGGAGGAACCGTAGTTCGGCGACCGTCGACCCGATTGACGTCCCGTAGGGTGAGACCGTGAAATTTCAGGCCGCAGACATCGCCGCCGCCGTGGGCGGAACCCTTTCCGGGCCCGATGTCATCGTCGATGGTGCCAACTTCGACTCTCGCCTGATTCGACCTCGCCAACTTTTCATTCCTGTTCGTGGCGAGCGTGATGGCCACGACTTCATCGACGCAGCCCGACAGGGCGGAGCGACGGCGACGTTGAGCTCTCGGGGAGCCATCGATGGGCTGACCACGATTGAAGTCGCCGATGTCGAGGCCGCTTTTGGTGCGTTGGGGGCTGCTGCGCGCAGTCGTCTGCCCGATCGTGTGGCCGGCATCACCGGATCGGTTGGGAAGACCTCAAGTAAAGATCTTGCCGCTGCGATCCTGGCCCGTCGGTATGTCGCGACTGCGAACGAGAAAAGTTTCAATAACGAGCTCGGTGTGCCGCTCACGTTGGTGAACGCGTCGCCGGACACTGAAGTGACAATTGTGGAAATGGGTGCACGCGGCGATGGCCATATTGCTGATCTGTGCGCGATCGCGCAGCCGACTGTTGCAATCGTGACGTCGATTGAATTGGCCCATTCGGAATTCATGGGTGGTCTTGATGACATCGCGCGTGCGAAGGGCGAACTTGTTGAAGCTCTTCCCGCTCATGGGGTTGCATTGCTGAACGCTGACAATGAACGAGTTGCTGCGATGGCGCAACGCACAGCAGCGCGCACGATCACCTTTGGACTCTCGGGTGGAGACGTGTATGCCACCAACATTCTCATCGAAGACGATCTCCGCGTGCGCTTTGATCTGCACTCGGAATGGGGAACTGCTTCGATTCGATTGGGTGTTCGTGGCGTTCATCACGTGGGCAACGCTCTCGCTGCAGCAGCACTTGCGTTGTTGTGGGATGTCCCTATGGATGATGTTGTCGATGGCCTCGAACAGGCTGCACTTTCGCCATGGCGCATGGAACTACATGTCTCACGTGCCGGTGTCCGTGTGTTGAACGATGCCTACAACGCCGGACCGGCTTCGATGGAAGCGGCACTTCGTGCGGTGGCGCAGTTGCCGACGGCCCGCCATCACGCAGTGCTCGGACCAATGGCGGAGCTCGGAGACGAGAGCGCAGCAGCACACGCGCATGTTGCGGCGGTTGCTTCCGAACTCGGCATTCGATTGATTGCGTTCGGCACCGATGGTTACGGAAGTTCAGCTGTGCAAACAGTGACCACAATCGATGACGCGCTCATGGCACTTGGCGACCTCGGTGCAGAGGATTCGATTTTAGTGAAGGGCAGTCGAATCGCTGGGCTTGAACGTATTGCCGCAGCGTTACTGGCTGACTGAACAGTTACCGACGAAGAGTTTCTCGTAACGGCGTTCGTTCTTCCGGTGGACGAAGGTCGGCGAACCATGCAAGGAACAAGGCGAATGCTGCGCCGAAATAGACGACGGTATTTACGCTCGAGTAACTCACGAGCCAGCCGGCGAGAAGTCCAGCAACCGGAACAGTTCCGCCGAAACACATCATCCACACCGCGCTGACTCGACCGCGAATGGAGTGATCGAGTCGGGACTGGAAGATCGTCGAGAGCGATGTGACGAGAACGAAATAAAAGAAGCCGAGGAGAAAGCCAATGGGGAAGGCAGGCGCTGGCCCCCGGATCGTGATGTAGGCGGCGAGCGAAACACCGAAAAGTACAAACGAGACTCGAAGTACATGTTCGATTCTGTAGCCAGAAAGAACGGTGCCTACTGATAGGGCTCCGATAACTGCACCCAGTCCAAAAGTGGCGTAGAGCAGGCCGTACAGCGTCGACTTCGTCGAAACGCCCCAATCGACTGATGCGATTGCCGGGTAGAGGACGACGAAGGGCATGCAGAGCATCGAGAACATGAAAACCGTGAGAACTGCGCGGAAGACGACTGGGTCTCGGCGAACATAACGGAAGCCGCCGACCAATCGGTCGAGGTTGCTTTCGCCAACTTTGCGCTCAAACGCCGGGACCTTCACATAAGTGACGCCGACCATGATGATCACGTAGGTCGCCGCATTTAGAACGAAAACCCAGGATGCGCCGATCCACACGTAGAGGACTGCGCCAATTGCAGGGCCAACTACTCGGGAGACGTTCATGCTTACGGAGTTCAGCGAAATTGCGCCCGCGAGGTGCTCGCGTGGAACGAGTGAAGGAGTAACGGCAAGAAACACCGGGCCTTGAAGTGCAGCGCCAGTTCCAACAGCGAAGACGGCGAGAAGTAGCGCAGGCTCAGAGAAATCGGTGGTGCGCACAATCCACGCAATCGCGAGCGAACCGATCATCTGTTCAAGCGATAACCAGAAGATGAGTTTCTTGCGGTTGAACATGTCGGCGATGATTCCGCCGAAGGTCGCAAAGAGAAGTTGGGGTACGAGGTTGCAGAATCCGACAAGGCTGACCAACCACGCGCTTTTCGTAACGGTGTAGACGAACGCCGCAAGGATGACGTTCTGCATCCACGTTCCGATAGTGGAACCCAGACTGCTGAGCCACATTGTTCGGAAGTCGCGATTACGAAGGACAGCTCGAACCGCGCTGATCTCTTGGGCATCGAGTGCTCGGTCGCCATCGACGAGAGCTTCCTCGGCTTCGCCGCGGAATTCCTCCTCAGATGTGAACTCGTGCTCCCCGGTCATTGGGAATGAACTTACGGCGAGGG